>Ga0306872_100069_pt1 | contig 43917 bp, 47 predicted proteins | sample AntRauMeHopE1498_FD_190455 | JGI IMG/M metagenome (GOLD analysis project Ga0306872, IMG submission 190455) | Saline lake microbial communities from Rauer Islands, Antarctica - Metagenome Hop E1 #498 (v2) (version 2) | ecosystem: Environmental > Aquatic > Non-marine Saline and Alkaline > Saline ...
GGCCGAATCTAGCCGCAGGCTTGCGCTCGTCCTTGACCCACTCGGTCAAAAACTCCAAATAGGATCCGCGCGAAGGAATGATCTGCGCCTTGTTGTTGCGCACATCCAAGTTTCCAGTGGTGTTGGTGGACACCGAGAAGTAGACACCAGGAGAGCGCACCAGCTGCGAAACAACCACGCGCTCGGTTCCATTGATGATGAAAGTGCCCTTGCCGGTCATCACTGGGAAATCTCCCATGAACACGGTCTGAGACTTGATCTCACCGGTTAGATAGTTGGTGAACTCAGCCTTAATGTAGAGCGGCTTGGTAAAGCTCTTACCCTTTTCCTTGCACTCATCAGGAGTGTAGGGAGGGTCAAATAGTTCTGGGTCTGAAAACGACAGCCCCATCTTGGCGTCCTGAGCAGCGTTTGAGCTGTCCTCAATCGGACTAATTTCTTCAAAGACCTCATCGAGGCCGGTTCGAGCTTCCTTACCAGCAAGCTCGCGCCATGCCGGAGCCCCAACCAACCAGTCGAAGCTCTCAGTCTGCAGTGAAAGCAGATCTGGGATTTCAATTGGGTCTGGGTTTTTTGCGAACGTTGGCCGCATGGTTGCGCGGCTGTTCTTTGCGGATTTTGCGGACTTAGCGTTTTTCGCAGCTGCCAAAGTGAATACCCCTAGGGAATCGATAGTTTTTTAGGCGGAAAATTCGCAGAACCTAAACCGATATATCCGCTATTTGACAATAGCCAACCACCGATATATGAGGAAGGCGAGGATTCGGAACGCGAGCCTCTATCATAGGGGTTGGGTATTATCCTCCGCAAGTTAAGTTTCAGCAGGAATTCTTATGAAGTTGTTATCTAGCCAATAATTCGAGTCTCTAATACCAAAACTAAGCCTCGCGGTTTTTAACCTCGCGCACGGCCTTATTGATCTCCCGCTTGGCGTCACGCTCTTTGAGGGTTTGACGCTTATCGAATTCTTTTTTACCCCGAGCAAGACCAAGCTCAACTTTGGCATAGCCGTCTTTGAAATAAAGACTTAGGGGAATCAAGGTGTAGCCGGATTCGCGAACCTTGCCATAAAGCTTGTCTAGTTCTTTGCGGTTTAATAAAAGCTTGCGTTTACGCCTAGTGGCGTGGTTGGTCCAAGAGCCTTGGAAAAACTCCGGGATGTGGACATTCTCCAACCAAGCTTCGCCGCGTTCAATGCTCGCGAAACCATCAATCAAAGACGCGCGTCCGGCGCGTAAGGTCTTCACTTCGGTTCCAGTCAGCACAAGGCCAGCCTCGACAACATCTTCAATGTGATAGTCGTATCGAGCCTTGCGGTTGGAGGCCACAACTGATTGGCCGCGCTCCCTGGGCACCTTGTATCTCCTAAGTGGCTGCTGAGAAACCGAAGGACTCCTCAAGGCCAAAGGTTACCACTCACAAGCTGACTGCAGCTAGTGAGTGCGCTGGGTGGTAAATATGCGCCTGGGCTAGATCTTTAGATGACGGCGAATCGAGACCCCGGAGGCTAGAACCGCCAAAACAAAACCAATCAAAAGTAAATACGGAGCAACCTGCCAAGCTTCATTGATTCCAATGAAGCTGGTGAATGGCACCTCGACGGCCAAAATGTCCTGCACCACAAATCGTACAATTCCAAAAGTTGCGCCGACTGACAGCAATGCCCCGATGCCGGTGGAGATAATGCCCTCGAGCAAAAACGGCGCCTGAATCGAAAAGTTGGATGCCCCAACCAGCTTCATGATCCTGATCTCGCGCCTTCTAGAAAACGCACTGAGCCTGATGGTTGTCGAGATTAGTAGGGTGGCGCTCAACAGCATTACCACCGCCACACCGCCCGCGGCCAAGCTGGTGAGATTCAAAAAAGCAAAGATCTGATCTAGATAGCCGCGCTGGTCCCTCACCTCTTCAACCCCGTCAAGGCCCGAGAAGCTCTCCACGATCAAATCACTTCGCTCCGGGTCTATTAGGTTCACCCAGTAGGCCTCGTTGAGTTGATCGGCGGTTAGATAGGCCGCGGCCTCCACATCAGCGAACTCGGTGAGGAACTTCTCGTAAGCCTCTTGCTGATTCTCAAAGAAATAACTGTCGATGTAAGGCTCGAGGGTCGCAGACTTTAGCTGAGTTGCAACCGCAATCCGCTGCGCCTGCGTGACGCCGCCAGAGGGGCAGGCTTCATCTGGCGAAAAATCGGTGCAGAGATAAACCGCGACCTGGGCCCGCTCGTACCAATAGGTCTTCATCTGACCAATCTGTAATTGCAATAAGGCCGCAACCGAAACAAAGGTCAGCGAGATAAAAGAAACCAAGATGATTGAGACCACCATCGAGAGGTTGCTGCGAATTCCAGCCCACATTTCCGATAGGACAAAACCTAACCTCATGCTTTATCCGGGTTCTCTCCAGAGCCAAACTCATCGATACTCTTTTTGAACTCTTCGATAATCGGCATTTGATCTGAGGGTAGTTCTTTATAGCTGGCGCTTAGTTCATCTCGAACAATCTTGCCGTCTCTAATCTCCACCACGCGCTTTCGCATCCGATCGACTATTGAGCGATCGTGAGTTGCCATCACAACGGTCGTGCCAGAAAGATTTATTCGCTCCAACAGGTTCATGATCTCCAGGCTCGTGGTCGGATCAAGGTTTCCAGTTGGCTCATCGGCAATTAAAATCTCAGGCCGATTTACTAGGGCTCTAGCGATAGCGACGCGCTGTTGCTCGCCACCAGATAAACCACTTGGCAATCGAGAAGCTTTTTCATCAAGCCCCACCAGCTTCAACACATCCGGCACGGCCGTTTCGATAAAGCCCTTGGATCTACCAATCACCTGCAAGGCGAATGCCACGTTTTGATAAACCGTTTTATTCGGCAGCAACCTAAAGTCTTGAAACACCACGCCAAGCTTCCGGCGCAACTGGGCGACTCTTCTGGCAGATATCCGGTTGAGGTTCTCCCCCAAAACCAAAACCTCGCCCTGGTCGGCTTTTTCTTCTCTGAGCATCATGCGTAGCATCGATGACTTACCGGAGCCCGAAGAGCCGACCAGAAAGACAAACTCTCCGCGTTGGATGTCGATTGATACCCCGCCAAGCGCAGGCAGGCCTGCGCCCTTATAGGTTTTTATTACGTCTTCAAGCCGAATCATTGTTGCTAAAGCCTAAGTGCGAGATTGCAAAACAAGGCCTCTCACCACTGAGTGTTAGCCATTCTCCTGTTGCTTGCGCCATTTAATTCCGGCCGCAATAAATCCATCGAGTTGCCCATCGAAAACCTGAGCGGGGTTGTTCTCCTCATAGTTAGTTCTCAAATCCTTCACCATTTGATAGGGCGCCATTACATAGCTTCGCATCTGCTCACCCCAGCTGGCCTTTACATCCCCAGCCAAAGCCTTCTTCTTGGCGTCTTCTTCTTGTCTCTTTAGATCGAGTAACCGAGAGGCCAGCACGCGAAGGGCAGCCGCCTTATTTTGCAGCTGACTCTTCTCGTTTTGGCAAGAAACCACAATGCCGGTTGGGATGTGAGTAATTCGAACTGCCGAATCGGTGGTGTTGACCGACTGCCCGCCGGGGCCAGAAGACCTAAAGACATCCACTCGAATCTCAGCGTCAGAGACCTCCACCGAGTCGGTCACCTCCACTAGCGGGACCACCTCGACCGCAGCAAAAGACGTTTGGCGTTTTCCGGCTGAATTAAAAGGACTCATCCGCACCAAGCGGTGGGTGCCAGATTCAACCGATAAAGTTCCGAAAGCGTAAGGCGCATCAATCTCAAAAGTCGCGCTTTTAATGCCGGCGCCTTCGGCAAAAGAAGTGTCTAAGACATTCGCCTTCATGCCGTGCTTCTCGGAATATCTCAAATACATCCGCATCAACATCTCGGCAAAGTCGGTAGCATCATCACCACCGGCTCCAGAGCGAATTGTCACAATTGCCCCGCGCGAATCAAACTCACCATTAAGAAGTGTCTCAATTTCCAAGGCGTCGATCTTGAGCTTTAACGCCTCTAGTTCCGCCTTAGCCTCGCGTTTGGTTTCAGAGTCATTTTCGGCGTTTGCCATCTCAATCAAAACGCTTAGGTCTTTGAGCCCCGAACTAGCGGCATTCAGCTTGTCTCTTTTAGTCTTGAGCCTAGATAGCGAGCTAGTCACCAGTTGCGCGCGCTCTTGATCTTCCCAAAGGGCAGGGTCCGTAGCGGATGCCTCTAGCTCAAGAATCTGAGACTCGATCAGAGGAAGGTCGCTCACCGCGATAATTGATTCAAGAACTCCCTTGAGTTCTTGAATCTCTGCGTCTAGATCTAAATCTGCCATTTGATTTACCGAAAAACTGGTCTTCGGTTTGGCCTTTCAATCTCTATCGGATTTGGCGGTGACGGTGGGATTTGAACCCACGGTGGGCTTTCACCCACACAACTTTTCGAGAGTTGCACCTTCGGCCGCTCGGACACGTCACCGCGTTGAAGTCTAGAGCAATCAGCTCTTAAGAAAATAGGCAAGAACCAAAGCGGAGTAAACCGGTAGCTAACTAAGTTTTTTTGTCAAAGACAAACTCGATGCGAGGACTCTGCCTTCTTGATCTAAGTCAACCTCTAGGCGAAGAGCGCCAAGACTCACAGCGGTTTCATCACTGGCAATGAAGTTGTAGCTTCCAGTCACATCGCCTATCAAAAGATCGGTCGCAATGTAGCGAATCTTGATAGAGCCATCGGCCGAGACTTCCTTTTGAGCAAGATCAACCCTTGGTACGGCCACAAACTGATTGCCACCCAATTCGATGGTGAACCAGGTGTACTGAATGCCATCCGATGTTGCCAAATCGTAGGCCAGGTTTGCTGTTAGACCGGAGTTATTGGTAATTGACAGATTTCCCTGGGTGCCACTCGAAGAACTCACCACGCGGCCCACGCTATTTCTGGAAAGAACTGCAACTGCCTCGGAATCCAAAGTGTCATTGAAGAAGCCTTCAAGTATTACTCGCTCGGAATCCACCGCCGCTTTGGGAGACTGGCGGGGCTCCGGAATTGCGGTGGGGACCGCGGTCACAATGTCATTGGAAACTAGCGCAAATGCCGATTCGCCTTGCTGCGAATCAGCTATCGCAAAATCATCTACCGAATCAGCTTCTTGAGCTTGCGTAGCTTGGCCAGCTGGCTGGTCGCCAGCAACCTGCTCGGAGGATGCAATGCCAGCCGAATCATCAGGGCGGGTGGCCTCGGGAGCGGCAATCGATGGCTCGGACAGTGCAATTTGGTCGCTTGTTACCGCGCCAGAAAGATTCGGTAGAACGCCGATTGAAATTGCAAGCACCAGCAAAAAGGCGCCCGCTGCCGAGATGAACTTGCCGCTTTCGGCACGAGCTTTGCGAGCCGCGATCGAGAGGATCTCCGCCATGGAGAGGCCGGCCGTCTCAGCCTCGCCGATGAGAGCTTTTTTAAATGAAGATCGAGCACGGAACAAAAGTTGCCTGAAGGCGTTGTCGCTCAAGCCCATTTGGGCAGCCACTAATTCGGAGCTCTTCTCCTCATACATGGTGGCAATTAATGCCTCACGGTGGCGGGGTTGCAGTTTGGCTAGAGCCAAACTAACGATTGCCGCATCCTCAGCTCGTTCGAGCTCTTGGCTAATCTCTGGCATATCGGCTTCGATGTCGGGCTGCTCGTCAAGAGGGGCCATGCTCACCTTGCTATTCAACCGAATCACATCGAGCGCCAAAAGCCTTGTTTTCCACTTCAAAAACTTCAACACACCGAGTTCTGAATCGAGTTCGGGCAGGGTGGTCATCAAGTACAAAAACGCGTCTTGAACTACCTCTTCAACCTGGGATGGGTTTACTAGAAACCTCTTTGCATGACGCTCTAGGTGTGGGCGAAACCGCACGTATATAGAAGCGAAGTCTTTTGCCGACCAGTCCTTCAAAACTGCCGGGGTTAGGGAGTCTGCAAAATGGTCTTTGAATCTTGGTAGCCCAAATTCCTCGTCGCTAACTTCGTCTAGAAGAGCTTCGAGTGGATCCTCGTGGGTGGGATCTTTTTGGTTTGGAGTTTCTGCCATCGCTTCTAATATACGCAGGCTGTCAATAGCCGTTACGGCTATGGGCTTCTTTGGTTATTCCTAAGTAAACTCGCCCATGATGAAAGTTTCAGTTATCGGTCTTGGATACCTTGGCGTTACCCACGCGGTTGCCATGGCGAAACTCGGCCACCAGGTGTTAGGCATTGAGCCGGACCTAACCCGACTAGAGGCTTTAAAGCTAGGCATTCTTCCTTTCCACGAGCCGGGTTTAGGCGAAGGGCTCAAGGAGGTTATAGCCAACGGTCTGCTTAGCTTTTCACCTAAGCACTCAAAAGAATCATTAGCCATCGAGCTACATTTCATATGCGTTGGAACCCCACAGCTGGCAGGCAGTCAAGCTGCCGACACCTCGTATGTTGAAGCTGCTGCCAAAGAACTTGCGCCTTGGCTATCAGAGACTGCGGTGGTTGCCGGAAAATCTACGGTGCCAGTCGGCACCGCCCAAAAGCTTAGAGATTCGATGTCTAAGATATCCGGCTTCGAGGTTCACTTAATTTGGAACCCGGAGTTTCTGCGCGAAGGCACAGCCCTGGAAGATTCACTGAGGCCCGATCGCATCGTTATTGGCTCTTGGACTCAACACGGCATTGATGTGATGCGAAAGGTTTACCGGACAATCATTAATGATGGAACCCCCTTTCTCGAGATGGATGTGCCGACCGCGGAGCTTGTGAAGGTAGCGGCTAACTCGTTTTTGGCCACCAAGATCAGCTTTATTAACGCGATGGCAGAGGTGGCCGAGGTCTCTGGAGCCGATGCGGTCGCGTTGGCCAAAGCGATCGGCTATGACGAACGAATTGGCAATCAGTTTTTGCGCACCGGCATGGGGTTTGGCGGGGGTTGCTTACCAAAAGATATTCGTGGGTTTGTGGCTCGAGCGCAGGAGCTCGGAGTCGGTTCAGCGGTCGATTTTTTGAAAAATGTCGACGCAATAAACATTCGCCGCCGCGACAAGGTGGTTGAACTCGCCCTCAGGGAACTTGGGGAACTAAAAAACAAAAACATCACCATGCTCGGGGTTTCTTTTAAACCCGATAGCGATGACCTAAGAGACTCCCCGGCGCTGGAGATATCTCAAAGGCTGAATGCTCTGGGTGCAAAAGTTACCGTGCATGACCCCGTCTCGCTAGAGGCCCTGGTTAATCGCAGCCCGGAGCTCGGCCTTGAATCGGATCTAATAAAAGCTTGCACCGGTGCAGATCTGATGATTCTTGGAACCGAGTGGAAAGAATATAAAGAGTTAGATCCGCAAAAAATAGCTGGGCTCGTTGTCACCAAAACCATAATCGATGGCCGCAATGTGTTGGATGTTGCAAAGTGGCAATCAGCCGGCTTCAGAGTTATGGCGCTAGGAAGAAACATTCAAAATGGCTAAAGCTCTCAAAAACATCTCTTTTGTCATGCCGGTTCTAAACGAGCAGCACTATTTGGCGAGCGCCGTCGAATCGGTATTCGGGCAAAGCGTTCCGGGTGAGATGGAGTTGGTTCTAGCGCTCGGGCCATCTAAGGATGGCACCGACGATGTCGCCAAGACACTCAAAAAGAAATACGGCACCAAGCTGCAATTAGTAAAAAGTCCAACCGGGCTCACTTCGGCCTCACTAAACCTAGGAATTGCAAAAAGCCAATACGAAGTGGTGATCCGAGTTGATGCCCATTCCGAACTCCCCGAGGGTTATGCGGCCCTCGGTGTCGAGATTCTCAATACAACTAGCGCTGGAAATGTTGGCGGGATGATGGTGGCCAAGGGCACCACCAACCTGCAGTCCGCGGTCGCTTATGGCTATAACAACAGAATTGGCCTGGGTGGCGGTTCATTTCATGTTGGCGGTGAAGCCGGGGTAGCCGAGAGCGTTTACTTGGGTATTTATAAAAAATCGGTTTTGGAAGAACTTTCCGGGTTTAGCGAAACCTGGGTTCGTGGCCAAGACTGGGAGCTAAACCAAAGAATCAAGGCCGCCGGATATAAGGTCTGGTTTGATCCAAGACTCAAGGTCGGGTATTACCCAAGATCTTCAATCAAACAACTAGCCAAGCAGTTCTTTAAAACCGGTTTTTGGCGAGGGGCATTGACCCGCAGGGCTCCCGGAGACTCGGCGCTGCGATATTGGATTCCGCCGCTACTAGTTATTGCGAGCCTGTTTTGGTTTCCTTTTTGGATATACCTTGTGGGCATCGCTGTAGCAGCGCTTTGGGCCAAGGAACTCAGCTTAGACCAGAAGCAATGGCTAGTTGTGGTGTTGCCAGTCATGCACTTTGGATGGGGAATAGGTTTTTGGTGGGGGCTAGTTAGAGGAGCAAAATCGCTCTAGCTGATAGATTTTGCCCCGTGACTAAAAGAGAAATAGTGATCTGCAGCTTTTATACCCCTGACGAGTATTACGGTGGTCACGCTCGCGAGCTTCGAACCCAACTAGAAGGACTCGGCCTTGAACACGAACTCTTAGAGATTCAAAAGCGCGAGGGTGAAGACTGGGCCGATGTCACGCGCCGCAAGATCGGATTCATAAGAGAAATCTGTCATAAGCACCCCGAAAAGATGGTGTTTTGGATTGATGTGGATTGCCGGATCACGAGCCTGCCGGACTACATCTCCAACTCAACCGCAGATTTCATCGGATTTCAAAGAAGCTTTGGCTCACCCCTACAAATCGGATATCACAACCGCACCAGGTTCTGGGAGCCAAGCTTTTGGGGTGTTAATGCCTCGGTGCAAGGCCGCAAGCTGGTGGAAGATGCTTACGAACTGGAGAAGCGCGCTCAAATCAAGGCGACCGATGACTACTTTTTGGAAGAAGCCTGGCGCGCAAATGCTAAAAAGCTAACCTTTCAAATGATTCCGACTACCGCAATAGTGCGCGAGCGCAATCTGGTTGAATCCGGAAGCCGGGAATCCTTTTTTGTTTTTGGCTCTTCGGGCAACGTGGCGGATTTCAAAGACAAGGTTGTTCAGCACGGCACTGGTAAAAAAGTTGGAACCAAAAAGAAGCTTCTGAAAAGTGTCAAGAAGTTTGAAAAGTCACTTCCCGACTCCATCAAAAAACCACTCCGTAGGATTGCGGACTCGGTGGGAATTACCGGAGTGCTAACCGCTGGGCAAACCAGGAGCATTGATCCTGAGCGCTCCCGGATGATGGGTGAAATGCTTGGCGGTGGCATCAAGGGTGATGCTCTTTTATTTGCTAATGCGAAAAGCTCTTTTGATTCAAAGTACATCGCGAGCTTTGGCGAGCAATCAATCATCACCGCTTCCGAAGCTTTTTTGACCTACAGCGCTAAAGAGTCTCCAACAACGATTCGCCTAGCCTGGTGGTCAAAGCCCTTCCCGGGAAATTTTGGTGACTGGCTCAGCCCTCTATTAATTTCCAATTTCACCGATGCCAAAATTGTGCTGCAGTCCCCGGTGAAGCCAACCAATAAAAAACACCTAATTTCACTTGGCTCAATCGGTCGGTTTATCAAATCAAACTCCGTGGTCGTAGGAACCGGAATCTCAACCGATGATCTAGAGCTCAATCGAAAAGCAGATTACGTTTCGGTTAGAGGGCCAATTACAGCCCGGGTGCTAAAAGCTTCTGGTGGGCCAGATATTGAAGCCTTTGGTGACCCAGGCTTGGCTTTATCTAGAGTTATCCCGATTGTGCGAGGCAAGACCAACGGCAAAATCGCCTTTATTCGGCACTTCTCCCACACCGCAATTCCGATGCGCTTGCCGGAAAATGTTGAGGAGCTCTCGGTCATGATGTCTAAGCCAGATCAAATAGCAGAATTTGTCGGCAAGCTTGCAACCTATGATTCGGTAATCACCTCGGCGATGCACGTGATGATTACCTGCCATAGCTACGGGATCCCTTGCGGCCTCGTGACCTTTGAGGGTTCCGAAGAAAATGTTCACGGATCCGGCATTAAATATGAGGACTATGCGCTCGGGGCCGGGGTGGAAGTAATGAACCCGCAGGTGGTCCCAATCGACCTAACTAAACAGAATCTGGCTAACTTGATCAAAGACATCAAGGTGACTGAGGCAAAAAAAGACGAGGTTGTAGAGCACATTCGAATAGGCCTCGAGAAAGTCGGAAGGCGATAACGATTGCTCAATATCTTCCGAGAACTTCTGGCATCTTCGAAACTTTTAGTGCCCAAGGGTAAATATCGTTGGCAATTGGTGTTTTTGGTTCTAATTGCCGCAGCCATCCCGGTAACCGAACTGTTGGTGGCCAAGCTCTTCACCGACCTAGTGGTCGATGGGGCCTCAAGGCCCGTCATCGAGATAGTTTTAGCCGGTGTATTTTTTGCGCTGCTATTTGCCGGAACAAGGTTCGCCAACTATTTGCAGAAGACCTACCGGGTTAAGTTTTTCGATAAGGCTTTCGGGTCTGACACCAGAGAGCGTTCCGGGACCAAAGAGGCCTGGGAGTGGGCTTTAGGTCTAGAGCTAGTAAACGTGCTGTCATTTCTGACCCAGCTGTTTGTGATTGCTGGATTCTTCTTTTTACTTAGCCCTGGCTTTGCAGGGCTAAATCTGTTGTTGATTTTTGGCTTTTTGCAACTAGTTGGGGTTTTATTCAAACGACAGCTTAAGAAACAGCGGGGGTTTGTCGAGAAAAAACGAGCTAAGGGCGTTGTGACTCCGGCCGAGCGCCTCGGCTCTAGAATCCAGCAAGCTGAGTTTGCAAGCCTTCTAGCAAGTTTTGGCGTGGTAATTCTCTTGGGTATTTTGATCTGGTTCAGCCTCGAGGGCTGGGTAAGTTTGTCCAACACCATCGTGTTCTTTTTAGGTTTGCGAATCCAGAACACGACTTTTAGCTCGGTTTCATCATCCCTAATGCGCTTTGCCCGGGCAAAAGCAAATAGCTTCTAATGACCAGTCCCAAGCTAACTCTTGGCTACTCGACCCTAGCCATGCGGGTGGGGAATATTATTTTGCCTCTGGAGAAAAGCGGCTGGGACTCTTTGGTATTAATCCAGAACCCCACCGGCATCGCCTGGCGAGGGGAGGGGCTTGCGACTCTGATGATGCGCGAGGATGTGAGCCTTGAAGAACTCTCAACAATGGGAGTCGCAAAATCTCGAAATCGCGCCATTTGGCAGGCCAAGGGCGAATACTTAGTTTTTAGTGACGACGACATTGAGTTCAATGTCAAAGGTCTCGAAACGGCCATCGAATATCTAGACAATCACCCGGAACTCGCGCTTTTACTTGGGCAAGCCAAAGACCCCTCGGGAGAGCTTCGCAAGCGTTATCCCAAAAAGGCGGAAAAGCTAACTCGAATGAATTCCGCCAAGGCCGCCACCTACGAAATGATTATTAGGGTGGAGGCCATCAGGCAGCTCGGAGTGTTCTTCGATGAAGAGTTCGGTGCAGGCGCAAAAAACTATTTGGGGGATGAATATATTTTCATTGTTGACCTACTGAAAGCGGGCGGCCGCGCATCGTTTGTGCCAATCACAATTGCCATGCACCCCAAGGAATCATCTGGTTCGCGCTGGGGCACGGCAGAGGACCGAAGGGCAAGAGCAAATATATTCACTCGGGTGTTTGGTCCGCTGGCACCACTAATCAGGCTCGGTTTCGGAATCAGGCGTCTGAGGGAACTCGGTTCGATCAAAAACCTCTGGGAGTTCGTAATAGGAAAGTAGCGTTATTTGGTTCTTGTGGTGGCGGATTGCAAAGAAACCCCATCAATAAAGACTTCCACATTCACCAAGAACCCAGCACCAGTGTTGCGCTTCACCAAAGAGTAGCTTTTGCCTGGCACCAACTGGATTGGATCAACCTTCAACCATTTTCCCGCGACCTTGGCGGTTAGCCTCCGGCCCTCATAGCCTTTTGTGTAGATGGCAATGTAGCCATTGAAGGTGCCAATGGTTATTTTTTTAGCTGGGTCTTGAGCGGGTGTTCCAGCTTGCAAACTAGTCAGAAGAGACTGAGTGGCAGCAATATCCACCATTGGAATGCCCTTACGAATGATGTCATCAATCTTTTTGCCGGCCGATTTCATCCCCGCCAACACAGTCTCAGCAGAAAGCTGGGGGAACTGTTGACGCATCAGAGCAAAGCTGGCCGCCACCATTGGCGCAGCGGCCGAGGTGCCGCTCGAGGTGCCATATCCGAAAGTGCCGGCCGAGATTGGATATTCGGGAGCTAAAAGCTCGACCTTGCTCGACATGGTGTTGTAAACCGCGACGTTGCCCTTGGTATCTGTGGAGCCGACCGAGACCGCTTCGTCCAAGCAGGTCGGTGCCCAAGATTCAGCAGAGTTTAGGTAGTAACCATTTCCGGCCGCTGCAAAAGGCATCACCCCGACATCGCGCAGTCGCTTCAAGGCCTGTCGTACCTGGGAATAAACCGGGTTGGTGTTGCAGTTCAGAAGATCCGCCCTTGAGGTTAACCCCAAAATTCCGAATGACATAGAGACCGCCACGATGTTATGGGTCTGGCGCTTATCGTAAATATAGTTCAGCGCGGTTACCACCGAGCTTGGCTGCATGTCGGTGTTTGCCATCAGAATCTTTGCAAGCGGCGCAACGCCCCCGGGAGCAAAGTTATTGGGGTTACCCGCGAGGATACCTGCCACCATGTTGCCGTGGTCTTCGGCTTCCACCAGTGCACCATTTTCAATCCGTTGCGAAGCCGCGGCAATACCGGTTTGCAGCTTGGTGCCATTTGGGCACCTCAAGCTATTGCGGGCTACATAGACGCAGATACCGTCAACTACCTGGTCCCTGAAGTATTCGTGCTGAAGGTTCAGGCCTTGATCAATCACCGCGATTGTCATGCCTTGACCCTTGATGTCTTGACTCCAGGCGGAATTCAGGTTAATTGCGTTATACGCCGGCTCTGAGGTCTGAGCTTGAGCCGGGGCAGCAACGCTCGCTACCGCGAGTAATGACACTAATAAAGCGGCTCCAAATTTAGCTAACAAAATAACCCCAACTCTCTGAAATTAGATTCTAGTCAGTTGAGATAACTGAAAGCTGATGCTTGCGGTCTAGGCTTGAGCCATGACCCAGAAGCGTTATTTTGTCAGCAAAGCGGTTATTCCCGTCGCAGGACTCGGCACCCGATTCCTTCCCGCCACCAAGGCCATGCCCAAAGAAATGCTCCCAATTGTCGATAAGCCAGTTATCCAATATGTGGTTGAAGAGGCCGTGGCAGCAGGGCTAAACGATCTGTTGATGATCACCGGTCGAAATAAGAACGCACTAGAAAATCACTTTGACCGGGTCTCCGAATTAGAAGAAGTGCTCGCCAAAAAAGGGGACGAGAAAAAACTCTTTGCGGTTCGAGAGTCCAGCCAGCTGGCCGACATCCACTACACTCGCCAGGGCGATCCTAGGGGCCTGGGCCACGCGGTGTTGCGAGCCAAGTCCCACGTTGGGGAAAATAGTTTTGCGGTTTTACTCGGAGATGATGTGATTGACCACCGAGACCAAATCCTCAAACGCATGCTTGAGGTTCACCAAGAAACCGGCGACAACATTGTTTTGTTGATGCAGGTTCCAAAAGACCAAATCCACCTCTACGGTTGCGCAGTTATCGAAGCGACCAATCAGAAGGATGTGGTCGTGGTCACCGGGTTGGTTGAGAAGCCAAAAACCGAAGACGCTCCTTCAAACCTGGCGGTTATTGGCCGATATGTATTGCGACACGAGATGTTTGAGATTCTAGAAAACACCGTAGCTGGCGCCGGTGGGGAGATTCAGCTAACCGATGCCTTGGAATACGCCGCCAAGCACCCAGAGGTTGCTGGCGGGGTTCGCGGTGTGGTGTTCAGCGGTCGTCGCTATGACACCGGAGACAAACTTGATTTCATAAAGGCAACCCTGAGGATTGCAATTGACCGGGATGATATCGGCAAAGACCTGAGGCACTGGCTAAAGGACTTCGCCAAAGAAATCTAGCTATTCGACTTTTGGTTCAGTAACGGTCAGCTTGGATTTAGGTAGATCCATCATCTCGACCCAAGTATTTCCAATGGCGAGCTTGACCGGTTCACCTAAATCAGTGGTCAAGATAATTGGCTGGTCGATTGAATCCTTTGACCAGTTGGCCTTCAGGTAAAAACCATCGGAGAAAATGTGGGCCACCCCCTTATTGCCAACAATCTTGGCCTTTGGAATTGCTCCGTATTTTGGATCAACAAAACTTAAATCGTGACTGACTTCCATCACAACGACGTTTTTTGCCACAACCCTTGCGCCATCGGCCTGCACGTGTTCTTTTTTATCCATGGTGCGAAGCCAAGCGCGCTCAGCCGTTAGGCCCCAGGGGAATGTTGAAGTTCCAAGCTCCCAGCTTGAACGAAGCCCGGGATACTTAACTTCTAGAGCCTCCACAGGACTTCCAGCGGTCGCGGCAGTTGGAATAACGGCGAACTCAAAGCCAGCCCTGGGTAGTTCTTGCTCCCGGTGATCCTGCTGAAGTTTTGCCGCTTTGAAAAATAGGTTCCAAGGAGCCGAGCGAGAGCGTTCTCTGAAATAGCTGTCGTTATTCATCTCGGTGTCTTCATCGCTCATCACCAAGCCGGTGGCTTTGGCAGCGGATTTGAAAGGGGCTTGGCCCCCAGAGAAGATGAACACTCCGTTATAAGGAGCAATGATTGAAGCATCGACCGGGCGAACCGAGCGAACCGGGCCGACAGCCTCGGGAACCCTCGAGTGCCAAACCGCAACCAGCCTTGTGAGACCAACCTCCACTCGGGAAACATAAACCACATCGGCATCGTTTAGCGCTAGCTGAGGGCGCCCCTGGGATGTGTTGTCAATCTTGGCGCTAATCGCAGGAAGCAAAAGACTCGGGTTAGAGCCCTCGAGGTATTGCACTCCCGTTAGCGGGGCCGACTCAAAAACCGGTTGCGGCTCGGGCTCAGGTGTTTGAGTTTGAGATGCGACAGCGGTTGCTGCAGGGGCGGGTGTCGAGCTGCAACCACTGAGAGCCAAAAGAGAAATCAAGGCGAGGGCTGAGAACCGGAGTGAAGTTTGCATTTGCACAAGCTTAGAAGGCAGAGTGCTTTCGAAGCTGTTAATTTGAATCGCTAACTGCATTTTTGGTCTAGCCGGAAGCATTCCCGCTCAAAACTTGTTGGATAGCAAAATGAGCAGATCAGAAATAATTCAGAAACCAGCCGAAACCCAGGTTCCAATCACAACGATTCTGCAGAATCGTTGGAGTCCCAGGGTCTTTGATGAAAGCCACGAACTTGATTCCAAAGAGTCGATTGCTCTAATGGAAGCCGCCCGCTGGGCGCCTTCTTCTAGCAACCGTCAACCTTGGAAATTCGCTCTTTTACTGCGCGACTCCGATACCTTCGATGCGTTATCTGCCGAAGCGCTGATTGGCTTTAATCAGACCTGGGCTCCGAGTGCCTCGGCATTGATTGCCGTGATGGCGGAAAAGAAATCCGCAAAGGGCGAAGATCAAGATCAGGCCGGTGTTTTCTACGATGCTGGGCTGGCTTCGGCACAGATTGTTTTTCAAGCCGAGTCCATGGGTCTTAAGGCTCACTATATGGCCGGCTTCGTCGAAGAAAAGGCCCAAGAGGTTTTGCGGGTTCCCGATGTTTGGGTGGTCTGCATCATCGCTGTTGGTAAGCAGGGCGATGTGAATGACCAGCCAGAATCAATTCAGGAACGTGAGCGGTTGGTTAGAGATCGCAAGGAACTCAGTGAGATTGTCAGCCATGGCCTTAACTAGACTTTTGCTATGCCCACAGCCCTAATTCGGTCTTCCGCGACCGAAACCATAGTTGGCTGGTTCGATGTAGTCGGCCCCATAATGTTTTATGTTGCGGTTTTTGGTTTAGTTTTTGCTGGAACCGGTTTATTTATCGGCGCATTCATTCCCTTTATTACTGGTGACTCATTGGTCTTTGCCGCAGGCCTAATCGCTGCCGCCAACTCCGACTCAATCAACATCTACTTCATGGTGGTCGGAGTCGGAATTGCGGCTTGGTTGGGAGACCAGGTTGGCTATGCGTTGGGCCTGCACTATGGCAGACCTTATTTAGATAAACGAGAAGGCCCCTGGCTCAGAAAGGCGATTGCCCGCTCCGAGCAGTTCTACCTGCGTTATGGCTGGTGGTCGATTGTGGTGGCCCGCTTCATTCCTTGGGGCAGGGTAATCATGCCGGCTTTGGCCGGCATTGGAAAGATGAACTACTACAAATTCTTTAGCGCAAACCTAACCGGGGCAATGCTCTGGGGTTGTGGGCTGACCCTTGCGGGTTACTTCACCTACTCAATCCCTTGGGTTCGCTCGACGGTCTATGTAATTGCAATTATTGTGATTACGCTCAGCCTTATCGCAGGGGTTAGAACCTGGAGAGCAAACCGCGTTAGCTAATTGCCTATTAGGTAGTCGGCAAGCTTGGGGCTCGATTCGGTTTGATAAAACTCATCCTCTTGAGCTGCCCAGATTCCCCAGAAACCATCAAAAACATTGCCGTCTCGATTTGAGAAGCGCTCTTTTCTGATAGCGGGCTCCACCTCGACCCAAACACTCAGCTGGGTAAGCTCGGCCGCCTGCCTGCTCAACGCCCCGCAGCCTTCAATAATCAAAAGATTCCCGCCATCAAACTCTCGCCAACCATTGCCGGGTTCCGAACCGCTTCCTCTTTCACCCAGCTTCCAATCCCAAATCTGCCAGCTTGCGGCTTTGCCAAAAGATAGTGGAGCAAGAATCTGTTGGGTCAGGTAATTAGAGCCTTCTCTCAGACCCTCCCAGCCCGGGTAGAGATCATCCATGTGAATAATTTTGGGCAGCTGCTTATCAGCCTGGAAGACGGCTTCGGCCAGTTGGTTGGCGAGCCTGGTCTTACCGGCCGCTGCCCTGCCATCAATCAGGATGATAGGGGTCGGAATTCTGTCCTTGAGATCCAGCGCACGATCTGTCAGCTTTTGAAGTGCACTGGATTCAGAAAGTGCTAGCTGGGCCATTTTGTCCTAGAGCTCTTCAATCAAAACATCGGGGTGCTTATCAAAACGATAGCCGCTTCCGCGAGCGGTGCGAACAATGTCCTCGTAGCCCGCAATCTTTGAGCGCAGCCTGCGAACGTGAACATCGATGGTTCTAGAATTCGGCGTGGCTTCGCCGCAGCGATCTGAGATCCCAGCGATTTGGGAGCGAGTGACCGTGCGGCCTTCGTTCTCGATCAGAAAAGCCAAGAGCTCGAATTCTTTGCAGGTCAAATTGGCGCTTCTGCCATCGACGAAGAGCCTTCTTCTGGTTAGGTCAACCACAATCCCCTTAGCGGGTTTAGTAGCCGGTTTTGCTGTCGCGATTGCCCTAGTGGCCTTGGGTTCATGAAGAGCCAGGCGGGTAATGGCGAGGTTACTGCCGGTGGTGGTTATTGGAGCCAAGGCAATCGCCGCATAGGTTTCATTTGCTTTTTGCGGAACCAGCTCGGCGACTCTTTGGCGCAGTTCCTGGGCAAGTTGGGCTAGGGATGTGCCGGCGGCTTGAGCATCCTGCTCGGAGATGCCGACATAAAGGGCGAAGCCGCGAGCTTGAGTTTCGGTTTTAGTGACTAATGACATTTTTCAAATTCCTTTGAGATGTGCGAATGGGATAAAGGCACGAATCACGTGCGTTTGTCGGGTTGCTGGTGTCTGGGGATGATCGAAAAACTAAGAGTTTTCGATTAAAGACACGTGCGCATGCACATACACATCGGGCAGGACATCATTGCGAAGCTTTGCTTCGCGAAAGAGGTGGCCCGAGTAGTCATTGGGAAAAGAATGCGGGATAAAACCCGGATTGTCAATTTATTACCAAAAATGACAACGAGTTTTATTAGTTCTAGGCTCTGAATCGTGAACAATCTAGAGCTAATGCAACTGGCACTTATAGAGGCAGCTAAAGCAGGCGATGACGTGCCGGTGGGGGCGATTCTAATAAATGCCCAGGGGGAAGTGATCGCAACCGGTCACAATCGCAAAGAGGCCCTAAAAGACCCCACCTCACACGCCGAAATAGAGGTTATTAGAGCGGCGACTCAAAAACTGCAGGATTATCGACTCATCGGTTGCACCCTTATTGTCACCCTGGAGCCTTGCGCCATGTGTGCCGGGGCAATCGTTGCGGCAAGAATCCCGAGGGTGATTTTTGGCGCTTGGGATCAAAGGGTTGGGGCTGCAGGCTCAATCATGGACCTACTAAGAGATCAAAGACTCGGTAGGCCGATCGAGGTTATTCCCGGAATTCTTGAACAAGAGTGCGCAGCGCTGCTGAGAGAGTTTTTTGACAAAAAACGCTAACGCGCCTTTTTAGCGGCTCTTTTTTTGACGATGCGAGTTCTCAGGATCTCGACTGGCAACAACATCGTGGTGAAAACTATGATGATTATGACCGTGGCTTCCAGGTGGTTTTTCACCAGTGGGAACTGCCCCAGCCAATAGCCGGCGATCATAAATAGCCCGACCCAAATCGTCGAACCCAAGGCGTTGAGCTTGGTGAAGCGCCTGGAGTCCATTTTTGAAATCCCAGCCAACATCGGAATCAGGGCCCTGAGGATCGGCAAGAACCTTGCCATCACGACCGCCCTGGCGCCGTATTTCTCAAAGAACTCGTGGGTTTTGTTCAACACCCTTTGGTTCAGCAAAAACTTACTATTTCGCTCGAATAATGGTGGGCCAATTTTGTAGCCGATCCAGTAGCCCACCTGGCTGCCAACAAAAGCAGCCATCCAGATCAAAATGAACCCCATCCAGTCCGGTAACCAGCTCTCGCTGGTGGCCAAAGCTAAACCGGTAAGGAATAACAAAGAATCCCCTGGCAAAAAAGAGGTGAGGATGAACGCGGTCTCTAAAAAGATTATGGCCGCGACGGCGATGGCTACCCAGTCGCCAAAAGAGTTAATGATGTCTTGCGCATCAAGCCAGTTCAATCAAATCCGCCTAAATTTATTGCCGCTACCACCCAGGCGGGAATACCCCAAAAGTGTACGCCAAAACCAGGACAGTTTGCAGTGTGAAAGCTGTGAGGCTCGGGCTATTTTTCTTTAGCGTCGATCTGAGAGATCAACGCCTCTACTAACCCTTTAATTTCGTTGCGAATTGGCCTGACAGAATCCACCCCTTGGCCGGCTGGGTCTTCCAGCTGCCAATCCAAATAAACCTTGCCGGGATAAAACGGGCAGGCATCTCCGCAACCCATGGTGATCACATAGTCGGAGTCCTTGACGTCCTGATCGGTCAGCACCTTGGGTGCGTTTTTTGAGATATCAATGCCCTCTTCAGCCATGGCCTCAACCACCGCAGTGTTGACCGAATCGGCCGGGGCGGTGCCGCTGGAGCGCACCTCGATACGATCGCCTGCCAAATTGCTCAGATAGGCCGCGGCCATTTGGCTGCGACCGGCATTATGAACACAAACAAACATTACCGACGCAATCATTTTTGCTCCTTAATTGTTGGATAGAAGAACAAGAAGACTGCCAAGGCTAAAAGCGCACCGAGAATCTGAAAAGCTACAAAGCCCGGCACCGAATCCCAGTGAATGCCAGAAATTGCATCGGTGAAACCGCGACCAAAGGTCACGGCCGGATTGGCAAATGAGGTCGAGGATGTGAATAGGTGCCCGGCCATTACCCACGCACCCACCACCGGCGCAATTAGGGCGATTCTGTCGATTCGAATCAAAACCAAAATGGCAAAAACCAATCCAAAACTAGCCACCAGCTCGCCGATCAGCTGGCCACTGCCAGCTCGAACCAGACTGCTTTTGCCAATCAAAGCCTGCTCAAACATCGAATTCGCAATAACGGCTCCGATAAAGCCACCTAATAGTTGAGAAACTAAATACCAAAAGGCATCTTTAGTCGAGATTGCTTTTTGAATTACCAGAACCATTGTCACCACGGGGTTTAGCTGAGCACCGGATATTCCAATCAGAGTCGTGATCAACACGAACAACACTGCACCAACGGCAAGCGCTGCCATAAAAAGACTAAGCGCTGGCTCCGACCCTAATTCGGCGCCCATAAAACCTGCGCCGATCACCGTCGCAACTAAAATCGCGACTCCCAAAAACTCCGCAAGGTACTTGCGAATTGGAATAATTAGCACTTGATTTCCTGACCGAATGACTTAGGCTTGTCTCGAGCTTATAGATAATTGTCTATCTAAGGAAGTGAACATAAAGTGAATAACCTCAAGTTAGAACTGCTGGAGTGCGCTCCCGGCGCGGAATCCTCGATGATGGCAAGAACCAAAGCCGAGGAATTCTCCGAACTGCTAAAAGCGGTAGCCGACCCAACCAGGTTGCAGATCTTGGCGATGATCGCCAAGTCTGACCAAAAAGAGGCCTGCGTCTGCAACCTAACCGGCCCGCTCAGGCTCAGCCAGCCGACCATCAGCCACCACCTCAAAAAACTCTCCGAGGTTGGCATCATCAACCGCGAGCGCCGCGGCACCTGGGTCTGGTATTCGCTCAATACCGAGCGTTGGGGCCAGATTGCAAAGCTATTTTCATGACCATTACCCAAACCTCATTCGGGGTAATGATCCCCGATCATGATTTCGCAGTGTTCAATGAAAGAGCAGTGCGAGCCGGTGCTGGCCTGCTCTTTGTCTTTGGCTTCTCCGGTTGGCTGATTGCCGCAACCTCAGGGGACTTTGACCTTCTGAGAGCCTTCGGTGCATTTTTTATGTTTGACATGTTCATGAGGCTATTTTTTGGCCAACGCTTTTCACCAAGCTTGTTAGTCGGTGGTTTCTTTGTCAGGAACCAAAGACCCGAATGGGTTGAGGCGAAGCCCAAGCAAACCGCCTGGGCCATCGGCTTTGGCATGGTCGTGCTTGCCTGTTTCATGATGGGTTGGCTGGGGCTGCAGGGCGCCCTAACTTTAGCCCTGTGTGCAGTTTGCATGGTCTTTTTATTCGCCGAAGCGGCCTTCGGTTTTTGTGCCGGCTGCTGGCTGCACCAAAAGTTTTCCAAAGACAAGCCCAGGCTTTGCTCGGGCGATGTCTGCAATTACCACCCGGAAGGAAAATAAAAAATGAGCAAAATCGAAATCAGCATCGAGGGTATGACCTGCGGTCACTGCTCCAAGAGTGTCACCGAAGAACTAGAAGCCGTCTCGGGTGTGAGCCAGGTGAAGGTCGACCACGATACGGGCAAGGCAGTGCTTGAGGCAGACAACGTAACAAACGATCAGCTTTCAGAAGCGGTAGCCGAGGCTGGTTACACCGCCAAGAGTTTCGCGACCCTCAATGCCTAATGCCCCTTTGGAACTAGAGATTGAGGGCATGACCTGCACGGCTTGTGCCCGAAGGGTTGAAAAGAATCTCAATAAGGTCGAGGGGGTTAGCGCCTATGTTGATTTTGCAACCGAGAAAGCGCACCTGAGCTTTAGTTCTGCGGTGGATATCGATATCGTAAAAAAGGCGGTCTTCGACGCTGGCTACGCGGTTGGCGCCGGAAAACCCGAACTTGCCAAGCTCAAGCCCAGAATCTTTATTGGCTCGATTCTGAGCATTTTGGCCATGGCCTTTGCGATGATTCCCGCTTTTTTCTTTGACGGCTCAGTTTGGCTAGTTGCCGCCTTTGCCACTCCTGTCTATTTCTACGTGGCCTTCCCTTTTCACCAAGCCGCTATCAAGAACGCTCGGCACTTTGACTCAACGATGGACACTTTGGTCTCGCTTGGATCGACGGCCGCATACTTCTACAGCGTCTTTTTGCTTTTCGACCACGGCATGCACTCATATTTCGAGGTAGCAGCAGTTGTGCCGACAGTGGTTTTGATAGGAAGATACATCGAGGTTAGAGCCAGAAGAAGCGCCACCGACTCGGTGCGAGCGCTCTTGAGCGCGCTGCCCGAAACCGCGACCGTTGAAAGAGACGGGGTTCGGCAAGAAATAGCCAGCCACCTGATTCGATCGGGCGACTTGGTCTTTGTGGCATCGGGGGAAAGAATTCCGGCCGACGGTATCTTGTTGTCCAACCACGCCTCGGTCGATAACTCCACCTTGACCGGTGAGTCACTGCCGAGTGAACTTGAAAAAGGTGCGGTACTAAGCGCTGGAGCAACCTCACTCTCTGGTGAAATCAAGCTCGAGGTGACCGCCTCTGCGGCAACCTCGAGGCTCTCGAGAATTGCGGATTTGGTTCGCGAGGCAACGGCTCAAAAGACCAAACTAAGCTCACTCACCGACCAGATCTCCTCGGTGTTTGTGCCGATTGTGATTCTGATTGCCATTGGCACGTTTCTGATTTGGAACTTTGTGTTGGCCGATGGTGTTACGGGCTTCGAGGCTGCAATTACGGTTTTGGTGATCGCCTGCCCTTGCGCCCTAGGCATTGCGGTGCCGATGAGCTTGGTGGTGGCAACCTCGGTTGGCACCAAGCGCTCAGTGGTTATTCGCAACCCCGATTCATTGCGGCTATTAGCCAAAGTCAAGCGAGTAGTTTTTGATAAGACCGGAACCCTCACCGATGGCGAGCTACGGGTCGTGAACTCGGTTGGCCTTGGCGGGGTTGGCGCCGCAACAATGCTGGCTTATGCCGCGGCCATCGAAGCCGGCTCCAAGCACCCGGTGGCAAAAGCAATAGCAAAACTTTCAAGTGCCAAGACTGCCACCGATATCAAAGAGGTGCCGGGTAAGGGCATGGTCGGTCTAGTCGAATCTTTAGAAGTCTCTGTGGAAAAACCGGGCAACTATCAAAATCAGGCCGAGCTTGATGAAGCGATTTCCAAGGCGGGACCCAACACCCTTGTGGTTGTAGCTTGGGAAGGCTTCGCTCATGGGTTAATCGAGCTCAGTGATCAGCTTCGACCAAATGCCAAAGCGGCTGTTGCGGCACTTTCTAAAGCCGGCATTAGTTCGATGCTCTTATCGGGAGATAACCCCAAGCGAGTGGAATACATCGCCGACGAACTGGGCGTAGAAGAGTTCGAAGGACACATCACTCCCGAGGGCAAGCTTGAATATCTTCAGAATTCTTTGGTTCCGACCGCCATGGTTGGCGATGGCATCAATGACGTGGCGGCACTGAGTGCAGCGAGTGTTGGCATCGCCATGGGTTCTGGTGCTCACGCGGCTCAGGCCGCCAGCGCTATCACCATATTGGATGACGACCCAAGAGCGATCCCGTTTGCTTTGCGATTAGCAAAGCGAACCTATGCCAACATCATTCAAAACCTGGTCTGGGCCTTCGGCTACAACATCCTGCTGATACCGGTCGCGGCACTTGGGCTCCTAAACCCGATGCTCGCAGGTTTAGCAATGGCCTTCTCCAGTGTTTCGGTGGTGGTAAATTCGCTTCGTTTGAGATGGCAAAACTAAGTATTCCGCGAAGGAGTGTTTAATGATTAGCTACGCCGATGAGCAAGGAGTTTTAGACCTTGCCCCCGAACACGCTATACATAAATGAAACCTGAGTTGAGGCGTCTGATAAAAAGGCCTTCGACTTCTTTGACCAGGCCACCGGCAGGTTGCTGGAAGCCATTTCAGACGCTTCTTGTGAAGACGGCCAAGAGTGCGGGTTGAGGGTTATTTCTACCCGCCAACGGTTCTAAGGTTGGGGCCCGAAAACTGTGACATTGTGTCCGACGAAATCTTTGGCCCGGTGGCTCCAATTTGCAGCTTCAAAGATGAGGATCAAGCGCTGCAAATGGCGAACAACACCGAATACGGCCTGTTTGCCTAAGCCTTCACCAAGGACCTCAATCGTGGCCTACGCCGAGCCGAGCGATTAGCGGTTGGGATGCTTGGACTGAACACCGGAATCGTCTCTAACCCTGCCGGACCATTTGGTGGGGTAGCGATCCGGCATCGGTCGCGAGGGCTCCCAAGAGGGCTTCGAAGAGTGCCTTGAGACCTTCTATGTTGGCATCTCAGACCCGATGGCCTAAAGACTCAGGTCTATGACAAAGTCCAAGCCAGCCTCGATAATAGTTCGGTCAGAGGTGACAAATCCCATCGAAGCCGCGCTGGCTTGGCCAAGCAGCATCAGGTCAAACGGGTCTTTTATCGCCGCGGGAAGCTCAAGGGCTGCTTCGGAGGCTTCAAATGAAAAAACCATCGTCTCAAATCCGAGCTCCGCAAAACCTTCGAGGCTAGGCAAACTGGCCTCCCGCTTCGATCCTCTTTGCTTCAAGCCGATTTCAAAGAAACTAAGTGGTGAAAGACAAAGTGATGTCGCTGACTCGAGGAGGCGCCTAGTCTTGTTCCCAAATCTTTTACCGCCCTGGAAGTAGAAAACAATCGCACTTGTATCAAGTAGCAAAAGCTTGGTGCTCAAAGATAATCTTTCCAGATCTGTTGATTCAAGGAATCAAAGTCCTCGGGGATCCAGATATCCAGCGGCTCAAACTCCCCGAGTTTGGGCCTGGGCTTTGGCCGCACAATCGTTAGCTCAACACTCGGCTTGCCAGCCCTTGCAATGACAATCTTCTCGCCCGCCTCGGCCAGCTTCACCAGCTTCGATAAATTGGTCTTAGCCTCGTGCATGTTATAAACGTGAGTCATGGCCCCATTATTGCTTAGCTAGCCTTAGCTAAGCAATGGGAAAACTAAATCTGTGGATAACTAAAACATTCAGTCATTCGATTACCTAGGCTAATTCGGTGAATCGAATTCTTTTTCTCCACGGCTATACCAATAAAAGGCCCTTCGGGCACTGGATGCGCTTTAGCGCAGCGGAACTTAGAAACCAGGGCAACCAGGTCTGGTATCCGCAGTTTCCCAACCCAGACTTTCCTGATAGCGGTGATTGGCAAGCGCTTCTGAATCAAGAAGCGGCCATGATGGATGAGGTTGAAACCGGAGAAAAGATTGTAATTGCCCACTCGCTTGGCACCGTGAACTGGATGCTGGGGGCCCTCACGGACCAGTTTCTAAAGCCCTTTGATCGAGTGTTGTTGGTGGCAATTCCAGACCCCTCGATCACCTCTCAAGCCCCGGGGATAAAAGGCGAAGCGCTCGATTATCAGCACCCAAACCTTGTGGCTCAAATGCATAAGTGGGCCAAATCAATCACGGTATTAGCCAGCGATAAAGATCGCTGGCAACCAAATGGTCCCGGTTTCTACGATTCACTCGGGCTAGAGACATCGATATTCCCGGGCGCTGGGCACTTTTCAACCGATGACGGTTTTGGGGTTTACCAGGGAATTGCGAAGTGGATAAAAACGGATAACCCTAAGGATTTACTAGGTCAATAATCGGGGCAATTTTCTTACCCGAGCACGACGGATGAAATACAACCACAGCAGCAACCCGGCAGCCCCGACTCCCATGCTCATAGTCGTTAAGATGGCCAATGTTGGATCCCGAACCACCAAAAACGTAAGAAGCAGCGGGCTGGCAGCCCCAACAATTTTTGAGAGCATCATGATGTAGCCCTGGCGCTGACCAAAGCCTTCCGGACCAAAAAACAAAAGCGGCAGCGTCCCACGAATAAAGGGGTCAAGGCCAACTGAGATGCCGTGCAGGATGACAAATGGCACCAGCGCATCCACGCCGAAAAGCAAAATCAGAACCACACCGATCGGGTGAGCCAAAAAAGCCACCGCTGCGACCCGCATCGGTGACATGACCTTGCCCAACACCACAATCAGCACGCGGGCCAAAACCTGAGATGGCCCCAGAATAGCCGCGGCAAATAAAGCCACCTGTGCCGAAGCCCCTAGCTCTCCCAAAAGATAGGGCAGCGTGGTGTTTACCGACGCGACCATAAAGCCTTCGAGGGCAAACATCACCGCAAAAACCACAATCAATAAATCGAAACGAACGCGGCCCTTGGCCGCCCTGGCCTCTGGCTTTTGGGCTACCAACTTGGTCCGAGGTTCTGATTTTGGAATCGTCAGGTTCAGTGGCAAGCCGATTATTAGGTGCGCCACAGCCCAAATTAACACCGCGCTCTGCCAGCCGAAAGCATCACTCACAAAAGCGTTTAGCGGCCAAGATATTGTTGAGGAGAACCCAACAAACACGGTGATTCCAGCGATCACCTTATTGGCGTCATTGCCAAAAAAATTCACCGCGGTTGCAAAAGCGGCGTCGTAGTTGCCCATTGCGGCTCCAACGCCAATTAGTAGCCAGGCGATAAACAGCATCTGCACGCTGGTGCTGAGAGCCAAAACCAAAAGGCCGGCAATAAAGAATAGATTCCCAAAGGGCAATACTTTTCGCCCACCGAGAAGATCAATCCACTTGCCTACTACCGGGCCCAAAAACGCCGAGACCAAAAGTGCCAAGGTAAAGGCCCAGAAGAATATCTCAGTGCCGATTCCTAGGGATTTGGATATTGGTACCGCCAGAATGGCCGGCAGGTAAAAACCTGAGCTCCAGCCGATGAATTGAGAAATGCCCAATCGAATCGTAAGACGGGTGCTTGGTTGCAATCAGCACTTCCGATCTTGACTGAGGCCCCACTAAGTGTATTGCCGTTTCAAACAGTCCCAGGCTGGCAACAAATAAAGCTCTTGAAAACTCAATTGCTCTAGTACTGTTTGGCAGATGACGCGTTCAAGGCGTTGAATTTTTGCTTCACAGAAGTAAGTGTTTAGAAATAGTTTTACAAGAATTACAGGTAGGAGAGCAGTGCAGCTCAAAGAAAAGACCGCGATCATCACCGGGGCAAGCTCCGGATTGGGACTTGCCTCAGCACACGCCCTGGCTCAAGAGGGCATGAACCTGTATCTGATTGCTAGAGGCGAAGAGCGTCTTCTCAAAGCAGCAGAAGACCTTCGCCAAAGATATCCGGATGTTCAAATCCACGAGCGAGTATTGGATATCTCAAACCTTGATCTTGTGCGCGGCTTTGCCGCAGAGATAAAAGAGCCAGTCGAAGTATTGATGAATAATGCGGGTCTGATGGGGCCGGATTTCTCGCTCTCTATCGAGGGCATCGAGTCTCAGATGGCGACCAACCACATTGGGCATTTTTTGCTGACTTCGCTGCTGTGGAAAAACTTGGAAAAGGGTGATACCCCAAAGGTGATTTCCCTGAGTTCAATCGTGCATCGAAGGGGCAACCTAAAATCAGCCAGCATCGCAGAGATTAGAGGCAGTGACCCGAGTAAATACAATCGCTGGCAGCGCTACGCCGACACCAAGTTGGCCTGCCTTTATTTTGCTCGCGAGCTAGATATTCGAAGTCGACTCCGGGGTTCGAAGACAAGATCAATCGCTGCTCACCCGGGCTGGGCGCTAACCGGCTTGCAAGGCGGCAACCCAACCCCTTGGGACCGTTTTGCACAAAGCGCTCAACAGGGTGCTCAATCTCAAATCAAGGCCGTGCTAGATCAAGACATTTCAGGTGGAGATTTCATTGGCCCGAAATGGGAGATGTGGGGCGAGCCAAAGACCATTCGAGGTAGCTCCAGATCAAAGAAGCTCGACACGATGCAGCAGCTCTGGCTAACCAGTGAAGAGCTGACTGCCACAAAATTCCTACCTCTAGACTCATAGGGTATTTCTTCTAGGAGTGAAGTTGCCCAATTTGGAACCAGAGGCTTTAGTTGGCTCACGCATAACTAATCAGAGCCTCAAACGCTGGCTTTATTCTTTGCCGGGAGTCGATAAAGTCGGGCTGGAAGCTCGCGCGGCAAGCCTTGCTACCAGATCCATCAAAACCTCATCCAAAGCCTGGGCGCTGGATATGGCAATCAAGATGATGGATCTGACCACCCTTGAAGGCAGCGATACCCCGCAAAGAGTTAAATCACTCGCGCTCAAAGCGTTAACTCCAGACCCAACCGATTTATCCTGCCCATCTCCAGCCGCAATTTGCGTCTACGGGGACATGGTTGCTCATGTGAAAAAGGCGCTGGGCAATTCAAAGATTCACGTCGCAGCGGTTGCCACCGCCTTCCCTTCCGGCCGAGCCTCAATGCCGGTGAAGCTTTTGGACACCAAGGACGCGGTAAAAGCTGGCGCCGATGAGATCGATATGGTGATTGACCGCGGGGCTTTTCTTGCCGGTAACTACCTTGAGGTTTATAAGCAAATTCAAGCCATCAAAGAGGCCTGTAAAAGAGTCGATGGTTCCTACGCACATCTCAAAGTGATCCTTGAAACCGGCGAGCTCCAGACCTACGACAATATCCGCCGAGCGAGCTATTTGGCGATGCTTGCCGGTGGAGACTTCATCAAAACCTCAACCGGCAAAGTAACAGTCAATGCCACCTTGCCCATCACGCTGTTGATGCTGCAGGCGGTTAGAGACTGGCACGACCAAACCGGAGTTCTCATCGGCGTCAAGCCGGCCGGTGGCATCAAGACTGCCAAGGACGCCATCAAGTACCTGGTTGTTGTCAAAGAGGTGGCCGGAGAAACCTGGCTCACCCCGGATCTATTCAGGTTTGGCGCATCAAGTTTGCTAAACGATGTTTTGATGCAAAGACAAAAGCTAAAGACCGGAAACTACTCCGGCCCCGATTATGTGACCGTGGACTAGAGGTAGAAATGTTTGAGTATGCACCAGCACCTGAATCCAGGGCGATAGTTTCTTTTAAACCAAGCTACGGGTTATTCATCGATGGCAAGTTCACCAAGCCGCACGACACCTATCAGACCATCTCCCCCGCTACCGAAGAAGTGCTGGCAGAGATCACAACCGCCTCGGTGAAGGATGTTGACCTAGCCGTGAAGGCGGCGAGAAACGCCTTTGAAAAAACCTGGTCGAAACTTTCAGGCGCTGAGCGCGGCAAGTACCTCTACCGAATCGCCAGAATCATACAGGAGCGAGCTCGCGAGCTCGCGGTCGCCGAAAGCTTGAATAACGGTAAGCCAATCAAAGAATCCAGGGATTCCGACATCCCCATGGTCTCAGCCTGGTTTTTTTACTACGCCGGCTGGGCTGACAAGCTCGATCACGCGGGCCTTGGCGCAAACCCACAACCCCTGGGTGTTGCAGCCCAGGTCATCCCCTGGAACTTTCCCCTGATGATGCTGGCCTGGAAGATTGCCCCGGCTCTTGCAGCTGGCAACACTGTTGTTCTAAAGCCCGCAGAGACCACCCCGCTAACAGCATTGCTATTTGCAGAAATCTGCCAGCAAGCAGGCTTGCCAGACGGTGTTGTGAACATCATCACCGGTTTCGGAGAAACCGGTGCGGCGCTTATAGGTCATCCGGATGTCAATAAAGTCGCCTTCACTGGCTCAACCGAGGTTGGCCGCAAGATTGCTAAGCAGATTGCCGGCACCGATAAAAAGGTGACCTTGGAACTTGGCGGCAAGGCCGCCAACATCGTGTTTGAAGATGCGGCTTTGGACCAAGCGGTAGAGGGCATTGTTAACGGCATCTTTTTCAACCAGGGCCACGTTTGCTGCGCCGGCTCGAGACTTTTGGTTCAAGAATCAATCCACGATGAGCTAATCAAGAAGCTAAAGCGCCGGATGGAGACCATCCGAATGGGCGACCCGCTTGATAAAAATACCGATATCGGCGCCATCAACTCAAAAGAGCAGCTTGATCGAATCACCTCCTTGGTCAAACAGGGAGCTAAAGAAGGCGGCGAGGTCTGGGCCCCAAATTGCCCAATTCCTAAAAACGGCTTCTGGTATGCCCCAACAATCATTACCGGTGTGGCTGCCACCAGCACGGTCGCTCGCGAAGAGATCTTTGGCCCGGTGTTATCGGTTATCACCTTTAGGACCCCTGGCGAGGCGGTTGCTAAAGCCAACAACACCCCATATGGCCTATCGGCCGGTATCTGGAGTGAAAAGGGTTCGCTGATTTTGAAGGTGGCCGACCAGCTCAATGCCGGGGTTATTTGGGCTAACACCTTTAATCAATTCGATCCGGCTAGCCCGTTTGGTGGCTTCAAAGAATCCGGATACGGCAGAGAAGGTGGCCGTCACGGCCTCATGGCATATTTGAAGGAAGGCAACTAATGCGTCTAGATGTCAAAAAAACCTACAAGCTTTTTATCGGTGGCAAGTTCCCCAGAAGCGAGTCGGGCCGGGTCTACGAGCTAAAAAGCCATAGGGGCGAATTCCTAGCCAATGTTTCAAAAGCCTCTCGCAAAGATGCCCGTGATGCTGTTGTTGCGGCCCGCGCAGCCCAGCCGGGCTGGGCTGGGGCCACCGCCTACAACCGCGGTCAGATTCTCTACCGAATCGCCGAGATGCTCGAGGGTCGCCGTGAGCAATTCGTCAGTGAGATTAAAGAGCAGACCGGGGTTAGTGAGAAGGTGGCCAACCTAGAGGTTGATAACGCGATTGACTCCTGGGTCTGGCACGCTGGCTGGTCCGACAAGATTGATTCGGTGGCCGGTTCGATGAACCCGGTTTCAGGTCCATTCTTTAATATTTCCAGCAATCAACCAACAGGTGTTGTGGCAGCCTTTGCTCCCAAGCAAAGCGCCTTGGTTGGCTTGGTGAACACGATTGCTCCGGCGATTGTTTCGGGTAACGCGATTGTGGTTGTGACCTCGGAAGCTTTACCGCTTTGCGCAATCACCCTCACCGAGGTTTTGGCCACCAGTGACCTACCCGGTGGTGTGGTGAACGTGCTAACCGGCAATGAGGAAGAGATTTCCCCCTGGCTTGCCTCGCACCAAGATGTGAACGCGATTGACCTTGAGGGCACTACCGATTTTGTCGACCTTGAGATCAAGGCGGCTGAAACCCTCAAGCGCGTAATTCGTCGCGGCAGCCACCAGAGGCTCCTTGCAAAAGGAAACCTGCAACACATTTTGGCCTTTATGGAAGTCAAAACTGTATGGCATCCCAAGGGGCACTAGCGAATCAAGGTTCACAGAAAAAGCCTTTCAACTGGAAATTAGTTTCCGGGCTGTTTATTGCAACCGCTGGGTTTTTGGGAATGATGGCGATTTTCTTTTGGGTCGTCAGCCTTCAAGACCGAACTGTGCCAACGGAGTTTCCTGCAACCAGCCTGTTCGCAGGAATTATATATCTAATTTTGGCGCTGCTGGCTCTCTCGCGGCTGCTGGGATATAAAAAGGCACCATCACCCGTCGGAGTGATGGTTGCAGCGTTTACTTTATTGCTTCTGGTGGATCAGGTTTGGGAGATTGAAGCCGACTCTCTGGAAAATCCGCTGACCTGGCACACCACCTTGGGAATCGACCAATCCACCTTCCCCCCGGTCCTAACTGCCACCGCGTTACTAGCGCTGGCGCTGTCATATAGCTTTACTCACCCCGAAGGCAGCGACAAAAACGTCGGATCCCTGTTTATGAGTTACGTGGCACTTTTAGTGCCATTTGCAGCCACTTACGGCTACCTGCTATCGACACCCATAGTCTTCGTGTTCGGAAATCAGTCCGGGGTTTCGATATGGTCAGCAATCGCTTTGACCTCATTGGCGATTGCCCAAATCATGATTGCCTCAAACCACTCACTCACACGATTCAAGAAGATTGCCCTGGCAAATCCGTTTCAGATTCGTTAGGGCCTGCCGCCGGATTTAGTAGTGGCCAGAGCCGCGAACCTCGAGGCGGCTAACTGGGCTTTAGCAAGAGTTTTTCCGGCAAGTAGCTCTGCCAAAAGCTTGGCGGCAAAGGCGTCTCCAGCTCCGGTGGGGTCGGTGGCAACGACTTTTGTGGGTTCAATAACAAACCGTTTGCCCTTTTCAAAACCTATTGAGCCTTCGGCACCGAGGGTCAAAACCACCTGGTCGAAGTTTCTAGAAAGCGAGTCGCCAATTAGCTCGGGCGCTAGCTCGCCAGCTAGGACCTTGCCTTCTTGAAGAGATGGCACCAATATGCTCACGCCCTCGATTGAATTTAGAAACCTTGAAACCCCGTGGTCTTGAATAAAACCGGCGCTGCCAGGATCGCAAATCACGATTCCTTTTTTCCGAGCACCTTTGATCAGTGATCGAAGGGCTGCGGGTTCTGAATCAAAAACGCTGTAGCCGGAAACGTAAAGGGCATCTGCCAAAAGGGTTTCATCTATGGCGCCGACGTCTAGGTTTTGATTTGCCCCGCGATCGGTCAAGAAGCTTCTGGTGTCACCCTGCACTAAAACAATGATTCTGCCGGTTTCAACTAGATCGTCGGCCTGCAAATGCGGAGTCACCCCCGTTTTCTTTAGCGCCTCAGAGTGCCGCTCGATGTCAGCCCTGCCTACCCTGCCAACAAAATCGACCTCGACCCCAAGACTTGCCAACCAGGCGGCAAAATTTGCCCCTGAGCCGCCGGGGCTTGAGACAATTCGGCTTTGGGTATCGGTATCGATTCTGATTTCGCGACCCGGGGTCACCAGAATGTCGTCAATCACATCCCCGATAACCAAAACCCTAGGCATTAGTCCTGACCGAGGTTCGCCCAAGCAAGTGCTATCTCCGCTGCGACCGTAACGTTATTGCGAGCCAGGTTTAGATTCACCTCAAGCGAAGCTCCACCGGAGGCCTCAACAATGAATTGAAGCAAAAACGGGGTTACCTCTTTGCCGGTGACCTTCGCTTTTTCGGCTGCCGCAAAGGCCAACTGCAACACGCGGTCGTGTTCGGATTTCTCCCACGCCTCACTCTCGGGCACAGGATTCGCAATTACGATTCCACCACCCTCGCCAATCAAATCTTGCGCGAGCATCATTTGGGCAACCTCTATGGCAGAGTCGACTCGGTATTCCAAACTGAACTCTGATTCTCTGAGCCAAAAACTCGGGAAGATATTCGTTTTATATCCCACCACCGGAATGCTCAGGGTTTCGAGCCGCTCCAAGGTGGCCGAGATATCTAAGACACTTTTCACGCCCGCACTAACCACTGTTATCGGGGTATTACCCAAAACAGATAGGTCTGCGGATTCATCAAAAGACTCCGAAGCGCCGCGGTGAACCCCGCCCAGGCCGCCGGTGGCAAAAACCCTGATGCCGGCCAGTGCCGCCAAGTGAGCGGTGGCTGCCACTGTGGTGGCACCGGAGAGCTCCTTGGCAGCCAGAATTGGCAGGTCTCTAACCGATGCCTTGGCGATGTCTAGGTTTGAAATTAGGTCGATTCCGGCTTCATCCAAACCAATATTTGCCACGCCATTAACCATGGCAATGGTCGCGGGGATTACCCCTTTATCGCGCAAGATTTTCTCGAATCCCTTGGCGGCTTCGTAATTTCTTGGTCGGGGTAGGCCGTGCGAAATGATTGTCGACTCTAAGGCGACCACGGCTCGGCCCTCATTTATTGCTTTTTGGACCTCGGGCTGGATTTTCAAAAGGTTTTTTTGCACTCGGTAAGGGTAACTAACTATTTAATGGATCTTGCATAATCATGGCTTTAGCCCAGTCATAGCTCAAGACCCTTGGTGTCTACCCGCGGCTGGGTCCTTTGTTTGCTGTGACTATTACGCCAAAGCGAGATGGGTTAGGTGAACTCAATAAAATCACAATAAAATGTGGCTGTTGCAAGCAATTTCAGATGAGCCCGCTTTTATGCGCAGGTATTCCATGCTGATCGAAGAAGATTTGAGGAAAAGTTGAAAAGGTCCTGGCTAGCTTCCCAAATGGGACAGCGTCTAACTATCTGGCTCGGTGGGTTCTTAGCCTTGGTCTTGCTTTTTAGTTTGATTCCTTTTGTGACTGAGGTCACCCTCCCCAGAACAGCACTGCCGCAGCTAGACCAATCGAACGTAAGTTTCTGCGAGCTTGCACTTTGTGATGAGGGAAACCCCCTGGATTTGAAGGTTAGAGACGTTATTTTAACCGAGACCGAGGCCGGGACCTCGATGTTAATTGAGTTTGTTAATAAGCCGCGCTGGGATGGCAAACGCGAGATTTTGCTCGAATTGCGCACCGTAGACGGAAATTTGGTCGATATGGCATTGGGAAATATGGTGCTCAATGACAAAGAGGCGCTTGCTGAATTGAGCTTCTCCGGCTCTATTGCTGAGCTAAACGACCTTAAATGGTTCTTAGGAATATAAGTTCGTTATCAAAATGTTATTGCTGTCAGGAACTTGCCAGACTCACTTTTCGTTCTAGACTTAGGGGAGAAGTGTGGAAAGCTCAAAACAAAGAGTGGGGACCAAATCCTCTTTGGGTTTTCTTGGTTGTAATAGCTCTTAACTAGTCACAATGAAAGGGTTCACTAATGGAAACAATTTCCGATGGCGGCTACCTAGTCGTTTACAACGTGCTCTCGCTTGGAATCGCGAGCATGCTTTTCACCACCATATTCTTGTTCATAGCAAAAGACCGCGTACTTCCTAAGTACCGTATGGCAATCATGGTTTCCGCTACCGTTACCGGTATCGCGGCTTACCACTACTTCCGTATGTTCGATAACTTCATTGAAGTGTTCGGTCCAGAAGCAGTCGAAGGCGCAACATTCAACGTTGGCTACCGTTACGTCGACTGGTTCCTAACCGTTCCACTACTACTAGTTGAGACCGTTGCTGTTCTAGCACTAGCTGCTGCAGTTCAGCGCTCATTGCTAGTTCGCTTGATCCCAGCAGCTGCGCTGATGATTGCTCTTGGTTACCCAGGAGACGCTCGTCTAGACCTTCTTTACGAAGGTGACGCATCGCTTTGGGGTCTATTCTCAACCATCCCATTCCTTTACATCCTCTACGTACTATTCGTAGAGCTTGGCAAGTCACTAGAGCGTCAGTCAGCTCCAGTACAGCGCAGACTAAAGGAACTTCGTTTGTTGTTGTTGGCAACCTGGGGTGTCTACCCAATCGCCTTCATCTTCAACATGGGTGCAGTTGAGTCCGAGACTGGCTTCATAGCTCGTGAAGTTGGCTACTCAGTAGCCGACATCCTGGCTAAGTGCCTCTTCGGTCTAATGATCTTCTCCATCGCTCGCATGAAGAGCGCTGAGGATGACGCCGAATTCGCAAAGGTAGAAAACCGCGAACACGCTTAAATCAGACTAAAAAGAAGAGCTGGTGTTTTTACATCAGCTCTTCTTTTTTTACCCCGGAGACACCGAGTAGCATGTTAGGAAGGTAAAGGAGACAAAATGAAGAAAATCGATTGGGACCTAGTCCAAATCTGGGTGCTCACCCTAACCATCCCGGTGATGATAATCATCGGAGCTCTACTGCCCTCGGTATTTGCTAACTACGACTAAACCCGGCAACAAGATCGAGCGCCTTCGCCAGCTAAGCCAAGTGCTGGGATTTGTTCTTGCGTGAGCCAGCGCCCACCCCCACATTTTCCTAGGAATAACACCTGATTTATCTGGCCCCAATTTTGGTCTCATCGCCTGGAAGCATCATCGATTGTGGGCCGGGCCAGAATCCATTGCATCCAATCAAGCTATAGCCACATTATTTTGCCTCTTCTGGCGTAGATTCTTTGCATGCCCAAAAGCCGGTTAGATTCCCAATCCTTTAGCGAATTCGCTAGCTCGAGAAGAACCACGAGAGACTTTTTAGCAACCGAGGTTCCGCAAGAACTAATCGATCAACTACTAACCGATGCGATGACCGCCCCCTCTTGGTCTAACACTCGCCCATACCTTGTTGGAATCGCTCAAGGCGAGAAGAGAGACAGAATCAGTGCTGGGTTCCTAAGCCGCTGGGAGAAGGCCTCCAAGGCCCTTGCAGGGGGTCTCTGGGCAAAAGCGAAGCTGTTCATTGGTCGCGAGGGGCTTCCGACCAGCGATTACAAAATGACACTTAGATACCCCAAGGACATAAGACCAAGAAGCACCAAGGTTGGATCAGAATTATATGGCCTCTTGGGCGTAGAGCGATCCGATAGGGCGGGGCGCGATGCTCAGTGGGGTAGGAACTACGAGTTTTTTGGAGCTCCGGTATCGCTTTTCATTTTCACTCACTCGGGGATCGGAGTTCACTCGGTTTCTGATGCTGGCTTGTTTATGCAAAACCTAATGCTCTCGGCCCATGCCGCAGGACTTGGCACTTGCGCCCAAGGAGCATCGGCAATTTGGGCCGATGTGGTGAGAAAAGAATTTGATGTTCCAAAAGACTATAAATTACTCTGTGGGATAGCCATTGGGTACCCCTCGGATGCCAAAGTAAACGGCTTCGAAGCCGAAAGATTAGACATTTCTCAAATCAAGCTCAAGGGATAAAAATGCTAGACCTCACCAATAAAGAATTCATTCAGAACCCCTACCCGGCCCTTAAGGAGCTTCGCAAAGAAGGTCAACCAATTTGGCATGAACCCTCCGGGATGTTTCTGGCCTCTAACTACCACCACGCTAACGCCGTGCTGAGAACAAGAACCCTAGGTCGCATCTTCACTCCAAAGGAGCCGCAGGAAGCGTGGGACGCCTTCAACTGGCTGCACGCCGACTCAATCTTGGATTCCGAGCCCCCAAAACACACCAGGCTGCGCTCGCTCGTGATGAAGGCTTTCAACCCCAAAAAAATCGACAGCTTGCAACCCGATGTCGAGAGAATCACCAAAGAGCTAATTATTCAAGCCAAGGCCAAGCAGGCCGAAACCGGTAGTTTCGATTTGATTGGCGATTTTGCTGAGCCGCTTCCGGTGAAGGTAATTGCCGCCATGCTCGGTTTTCCCGATAAAGACGAGCATCTACTAAGGCCCTGGTCTCAAGCCATTGTTCGCATGTATGAGGTAGCTCCAAGCGATGAAGATAGGGCGCAGGCGCAGCTAGCTGCTGAAGAATTTGCCCAATACGTAGAAGACTTGATGCATGAGCGCAAGCGAAACCCCGGCACCGATCTGATTACAGAGCTAGCGCTGGTCGAAGAAGATGGCGAAAAGCTAAACACCCACGAACTCATCGCCACCTGCGTACTGCTATTGAACGCCGGCCACGAGGCCAGCGTGAATGGCTTTGGCAACGGCTTTGTCGCGGCACTGAACGCCCCAGCCGAAATGAAAAAGCTCGAAGCCGATCCCTGGGGTATTGCGGGGACCGCGGTGGATGAGTTCTTGCGCTTTGATGCACCCCTTCACCTATTTGATCGCACTGCGACCCAGGACACCGAGATTGGCGGGGTGATGATCAAAGAGGGTCAAAAGATCGCTTCGCTACTGGGCTCAGCAAACCGCGATGAGAGCATCTTTGAAAACGCCGACCAGTTGGACTTATCAAGACGTCCCAACCCGCACATCGGTTTTGGCGCTGGAATTCACTTTTGCATTGGGGCACCGCTAGCGCGCATGGAGATGACCACATCGCTACCGATGCTCATAGAAGCATTCCCAAACCTAAAGCTCGCGCAAGAGCCAGTTAGAAGAATGACATTCGTGCTTAGGGGTTATGAGTCGGTTCTAATCTCCAACTAGCAAGCGCTCAGCCCAAATCGGGCACTTTGAGATTTGAAAACAGGTAGCTAACTAGCCCTTGGTTGCTCCAAGGGTAAGGCCTGAGACAAACTGCTTTCGCAATACGAAGAACACGATCAGCGTTGGAAGCGCTGCAATCATGGCGCCGGCCGCTAGTAGGTTGTAGTCGGTCACAAACTCACCCTGCAATCGACCAAGGGCAGAGGTAATGGGTCGCTTCTTATCGGTGGACATCAAAACCAATGCCCAGAAGAAGTCGTTGTAGATCCAGGTTGTCATAAGCACACCGAGCGATGCCAGGGGTGGCCTCAGTAGTGGCAGCATGACCCTAAAAAAGTGGGTAAATACCGAAGCACCGTCGATCTGAGCGGACTCAGAGATCTCTTTTGGGATGGTCTTCATATAAGAGCTCAGGACGAAGGTGGCAAAACCCATTTGGAAGGCAACGTGGATCAAAATCACGCCAAGCGGAGAATCGTAAAGAATTCTTCGGTCACCAACTAGGTCGCCGATTGCCAAATACATCTTGAAAACTGGGATAAACACCAGCTGAGCTGGCAACAGGTTTCCGGCCGTGAACAAAAGCAACATCGCCACGTTGAACTTGAAGGAATACCTGGTGACGATAAACGCCATCACCGAACCCAAAAGCAAAATCAAAAATACCGATGGAATCGTAATTAGCGCAGTGTTGAAAAAGTAGGTGGGCAACTCCATGCGGTTGATTGCCTGAACGTAGTTATCTAGGTTGAGCACCTTTGGAAATGAGAAGATACCGTTGGCGCGAATTTCCGAGTATGGCCTGAGCGAGGAATACGCAGTCCAGAAAATCGGGAACAGCCAAGCCAGCGCGAAAAAACCTATAAAACCGGAGATGAATCGGTCTTTAATCTTTTGAGAGTTCTTGTGCTTTTGGAGAACTAATTTTCGCTCCACGGGTTCCAGGGTGGCGGTCATTACTTCACGTCCTCCTTAAACTGCTGCCTCAAATAAGCAATTATCGGAACTATAGAGAGCAAGAACAAAATAACCGCGTAGGCGGCTCCCTTCATCGAGGCGCCTTCGCCAGCGATGTTCTGGAACACCAGCACACCAAGAATCGGCAAACCACCTGAGCCGCCATAAATGATATATATCAAGTCGAAGGCCCTGAGGGATTCAACTACTGTGATGACGATGACGATAATGTTCACCGGCTTCATTGCGGGGAATACCACCTTGCGGAAGGTCTGCCATTCGGTGGCGCCATCAATAGATGCCGCCTCACGAAGTGCCATGTCCACTGCCTTGAGGCCAGCTAAATACAGCAACATGATGTAACCAATATGGCGCCACGAAGCTATGATCAGAATTACCCAAATGTTGTAGCGGTCATCACCAAAAAATGAAACTGATTCGCTGATCGGGAGCCCAAGGGCTCCGTTCACAAAGCCGTCTGGTCGCAGTAGGAAGTTCCAGATAACTCCAATCACAGCTAGCGACAGCACGACCGGTAGATAGAAAGCGGTCTGGTAAAACTTGTGTCCGCGTATCTCTCGGTCAATCTGATAGGCCAGCAAGATACCCAGTGGGGTAGCAATCAGTGCAAACCAGAAGAGCCAAATTACGTTGACTCGAAGCGCGTCCCAAAAGATTGGGGTGTTGAAAAAGATGTTTTCGTAATTATCGAGCCCGGCCCATTTGATGTCCTCGATCCGAATACCTGTCCAATAGGTAAAGGAGAGCAAAATGGTGGCGAACGCCGGAAACCAAACCAGCGCCAAGTGCAAAAAAGTCGGAATACCAATGAAAAAACTAAGTGTTACTTTGTCTCTACCTGAAAAGCTGCGACGACGGACAGATTTTTTAGGTCTGTCCGTCATCGTAGCCATAATTAATTTAGTTCCTTAGCCCACCTGCCGCTTATAGCGGAGGAAGTGCGTCCCACTGGCTTTGCAAAGACTCAAGCATTGAGTTTGCAGAGGATGGGTCCTTGAACCATCCCTGGAATGCTGGCCCAATAGCTGGGGTAGCAAAATCCGGACGGGTGTCGCGGTCTAGGAACTGAGTGATGTACTTAGCCTCGTCCATCACAGCTAGCTGAGCCAACTGGAATGCATCGTAGGTTGAGGTGTCTTGACCATTATTCGCACTTGTCATTGGAACACCGGTGTCTAGCATTGCCTTGACGCCGCCCTCCATGTCACCTGCGAACTTGATGAAGTCCTTACCAACCGCCGAGTTACCGCCGTTTGAAGCTACACAGAAACCATCAAGCGGGGCATCGATAGTGTCGCGAGCGTGGTCAGGGTTCATCTCTGGCCAAGGAATGATCATTAGGTCTTCGTAGTCCGCATCGGATTGCTCCTTGAAGTTGCCACCGAACCATGAACCCATTAGGAAGAATCCAGCCTGCTTCTGAAGCAACAGCTGCATTGCGCCATCCCACTCGAGATCTAGAACGTTGGTGTTCTGGTAAGGAAGTAGCATCTCCCAGTGACGGAAGACCTCCTTGACTCTGTCATCGGTCCACTTCTCGCGGCCAGCCAAAAGGTCAACGTGGAACTGGTAACCGTTTAGACGAGCGTTCAAAATGTCGAAGGTACCCATTGCTTCCCAGCCACCCTTATCGGCAGCGGCAAGTGGCACAAGGCCCTGGCCCTTGAGCTCTGCAAGAGCTCCCATGAAGTCATCCCAGTTATAGAGATCTTCTGGCTTCATGCCGATTTCTGCCATCATGGACTTGCGGAAGTGAAGACCCCACGGGTACCAGCTCTGTGGCACGAAGTACTGCTTGCCATCTAGACCGGTTGAGGCGATCTTGTAGCTGTCCGAGTACTGGCTTCCGATGTCATTCCAAACATCTGAAACATCCTCTAGCAAACCCTGCTCTGCAAAGAACTGCATGCGGAATCCGGCCATCCACTGGAAGCAGTCATCCGGGGTTCCCTGTAGGTACTGAGAAAGGTTGTTCTGAAAAGCATTTGACTCGGTTGCGTTATAAGAAACCTCGTTACCCGACTTTGCAGTGTAGGCAGCTACTAGAGCCTCTAACTGCTGGGTTGGGGATACGTCAACGGTGCGAGCACCGAATGACATTGGGCCTGATGCAGCTGGCGCACAGCCAGCCAACATTGTCGCTCCTGCAACACCTAAACCACCGGCTGCAGCACCTTTTAGCAGAAGACGACGGTCAACTTGGTGACCTGCAATCTTGTTCAACATTGAACCTCCTATGAAAAAACGAATTAGTAACCTCAGACTAGTTGGGAGTTTAGCCCGCACAACGCCAGTTTGATAACGAAATAATCACAAACGAACATTTCTGAACATTCGCGAACATTTTGGGTTAATGTGAACTGAGCGGGCATCTACCATAAGGGCCGCTCAATTACCGGGTTTTAGTTATATTTTTAATAAATTTTTCACCCTGGGAACTACCTGAGTTGCATACAGCTCAATGCAGCGCATCAGCTCTGAGTGCGGCATGGGCCCGGTGGAATATTTCAAATCAAACCCGGTGGCCCCAAGGCTAGTTAGCGCATAAGCAATCTTGTTTGCAACCGTCTCAGGGGACCCCACGTATAAAGACCCTCCCTGAACCTCATTCAAAAAGTGACCCTTGGTGATTGGCGGCCAACCGCGTTCTTCGCCCACTCGCCCGAATGCGATCTCGTGATGCGGCCACTGGGTCTCGATAGCGGATTCATCGCTTTCTGCCACAAAACCCGGGGAGTGAATTGAGATCGGCAATTCCGCTTTTCCTAACTCGGCTAGTTTCTGCCGATATAGATTGGCAAATGGTGCAAATCTCGCCGGGTCACCGCCAATGATGGCAAGCGCCATTGGAACACCCAGCCTGGCTGCTCGAATCACTGATTCGGGGGACCCGCCAACCCCAACATGAAGCGGGATTGGAGCCTCAGTCTTTGGGTAAACCTCTTGGTTTTTTAGACTCGGAGTGTGCTTTCCGGACCAAGTAACAGGCTGCTCTTTGAGTAACTCCAATAAAAGCTCGAGCTTCTCCTCAAATAAATCGGCATAGTCGCTTAGTTCAAAGCCAAACAGCGGAAACGACTCGATGAAGGAGCCCCGCCCAGCAATGATCTGGGCTCTGCCATTCGAAATGCCCTGGATGGTCGCAAAGCGCTGATATAAACGAACTGGATCTTCAGAAGAAAGGACAGTCACACCGGTGGAGAGCTTTATGTTCTTTGTCACACTTGCAATCGCAGCCAACAAGGTGTCAGGGGCCGAAACCGAGTAGTCATCTCGGTGGTGCTCACCGATCACAAAGGTATCTAATCCCAACTCATCGGCAAGCTTGGCTTGCTCAATTACATTGCGAAGCACTTGACCTGCGGATTCGGGGTTGCCCTTATCATCCAGGGACATATCTCCAAAAGTGCCAAGGCCAAATTTAATGTTTTGCATAAAGCGAGGCTACGGGGTCTAGCTGGGACCATTGGTCCTTTTAAAAAAACCTTCAGCCGACTGCCACCAAGGGCCCAATGATAATTACCAAACGCTGGCGATGAAATTGATTGCCAACATCACCGGCCGCGACAGCTGCTGCAGTCTTATGGGACTGGACCCGGCGCCTGGTGCAATTGAAACAATCTTTACAAGTCAAGAGAACGTGTAAAAAATAAGGGCTTTTTTTTACACGTTTTATACATGTGCTACTAGAATTGACACATGACTTGGCGGCCCACCCACCCTTATAACGAACTTCCTGAGCTGCCGCCAAAGGTCGAATTAGAAACGAAAAAAATACTGAAAGCGGTAATTGAGGCCCGGACCGCTTTAGCCACATTGGATCAGGCTGCTAGGCGAATGACAAACCCTTCCGTTCTGATTAATTCCATACCCCTGCTTGAAGCAAAGGCGAGTTCGGAGATAGAGAACATCGTCACAACTACAGATGACCTCTTCAGATACGCTGACGATGAGTCGGCAGCAACCAACCCGGCGACAAAAGAGACCCTTAAGTACCGAACCGCACTCTTTGCTGGCATCCGATTGATTCAGACCAGGCCGCTGTCGTCTGCAACAGCGGTAAAGGTCTGCACGATTGTGAAAGGCCACGAGATGGAAATTCGCAAACGGCCTGGAACATTCATCGGCAACCCCGAGACTAGAGCGGCAATTTACACCCCGCCATCCAGTGAGGATGTAATTCGAGACAGGCTCGGCAACTGGGAGAACTTCTTGCATCAGCCAGAAGGTTTGGACCCGCTAGTCGTGATGGCAGTCGCGCACTATCAATTCGAAGCTATTCACCCTTTCGAGGATGGCAATGGCCGGACCGGTCGAATCATAAACATCCTGGTGCTGATCAGTGCCGGCCTGATCGAACAGCCAATTCTCTACCTTTCTCGGTACATCATCGAGCGCAAGGATGATTACTACCGACTCCTACTCGAGGTAACTACAGACGGCAACTGGGAGGAGTGGATCCTCTTTGTTTTGGAGGGAATCCGCATAACCGCGCTGAGTACAGTGGAAAGAATCGATCAGATTCAGGACTTACAACAAGAAATCCTCAGCACAATCAGGGAAGTTACTTCTGCTGCAAATGCCGATCTTTTGGCCGTGCTTTTCGAACAGCCCTATTGTCGTATTTCGAATGTTGTTGCGCGTTGCGGGGTTTCTAGACCGACCGCAACAAATTGGCTAAATGCATTGGTCAAAGAGCACGTGCTAGTCGATATGAAGGCCGGGCGAGAGCGTATTTTTGTAAACCGTAGGTTCTTTCAGATCTTAAATAAAACCTGAGATTGCTCCTGAAACTGAAACAACCCATATCTAGAGTCAATACTCGGGGTGGCGAGATTCAAACTCGAAGACTTCGAGTCTTCAGCAAAGTGGCTAGTCTGCTACTGCCAGCTCTGCCCACAAATACCATCAATCTCCATGCCGCGCGTACCGCGCGAGTCAGTGGGGATGCCCGCGGTTTCCAGGCGGTCACTAAAAATGGGCGTAATTTGCCTTGTATAGGCAGTCCACACTGAACCCGGTGTCGGGTTCAGTTGAATTGGGTCCATATGGACCCGGCCTTTATCTGGATCGCCCACTAGGGCCAGGCGGCCCCACGCGAGCCAATTGCCAAAAGTCGCCGGTGCAGGTTTAGTTCAGAGGGCCGGCATTCTCGATCTGCCAACCTGCCCTTATTCATCACATCGCGATTCACCTGGTTGGCTGAGGGTGGGTCAGCAACATCGTCTGGATACACACCCCAGGAGTGTCCAGTTCACATATATGGTTTTCACAGGATGTGTCTGGGATCAAGATAAGGCTTGGTTATTTAGAAAAAACCCCAGGCTTGCTTGCGCCGCATTGCCTCAGGCGTCATGTTACAGGCGTTGCCAGCTACGCTCAACGCGTAAAAGGGTCCGTTTCAGACACCCTATCCAGCAGTTTCCCAGCTATTTGGCAACGAGCCAACCTCTTCTGGAATCTGGCTTACCAAAGGCCTTGTGGGGCATTTTGAATTAATGAACTTAGCTCTGCCAGGCCCAGAAAGGTAGCTTCAGACCCTTTTTTAGATTGTGTTTCGTAATTTTTGCTTCGCGGCTATGGTGGATTTTAAGCCGAATTACGGCCGAAAGACGAAAGGACAAAAAAATGCGCAAGAAAATTCTCGCAGGCATAGCCGTCGGTGCACTCGCCGCAATGGGTACCGCCGTCCCCGCTAACGCAATCTCAGACACCAGCGC
>Ga0306872_100075_pt1 | contig 42179 bp, 44 predicted proteins | sample AntRauMeHopE1498_FD_190455 | JGI IMG/M metagenome (GOLD analysis project Ga0306872, IMG submission 190455) | Saline lake microbial communities from Rauer Islands, Antarctica - Metagenome Hop E1 #498 (v2) (version 2) | ecosystem: Environmental > Aquatic > Non-marine Saline and Alkaline > Saline ...
CCTTTGCTTTCTCTGTCTTTACAGCCGCTGTAGAATCGTCGGCCTTTGCATCTGTTTTTTTCTTTGTTCCAAATAGTGCCATACAATTATTTTAGTCGTGCTTGTAATATTTCCAGAGATTTTTCTGGATTTTCGATAATAAGATATTTGTAGTTCGCAATATCAATCGGATTGAGGTTTCGCACCTCATCAAATCGAATATTGCTGAAGTTTGCAAAACTCTTGCGGGTCTCTGGAAGCGAAGTTCCTGTTGCAAAATACGCTGCATTTCGCTTCTTCTTTGCAATCATTTCTTGTCCTGAACCTTTCGCGATTGATGCAATAACATCTTTTGCTACTTTAGTTTTTGGCTCAGCGAATGCAAGTGAGTCAACGAATACAATTTCTCCGTCCCGCAGTTTCTGAGAAAGAATTGTATTAAGTGCTTTTATTCTCATCTTTCGGTTTACTTTTCGGTCAAAATTCTTTTCATTTCGAGGACCAAATGTAATACCTCCACCTCTCCAAATAGGAGATCTGTTTGATCCATGACGAGCTCGTCCAGTTCCCTTTTGCTTCCAAGGCTTCTTTCCTCCTCCACTTACTTCACTTCGATCTTTTGTGTGAGCAAGAGGTGTCCGGGCTGAAGTCTTCATTGAAACAATTACTTGGTGAACAAGGTCACCATTCCATGGAAGCCCAAATACTTCTTGTGGAAGCGTAATGGTTGAAACTTCTTTTCCTTCTTTGTTGATTACTTTTGTTTCCATATAATTTTCCGTTACGCTTTAATTTCTACAAGAGCACCTGGGATTCCAGGAAGTGCTCCTTTAATAAGGAGTTGTCCGGTTACTAGATTGGCGTCGACCACCACCAAGTTCTTAACTGTTACACGATCGCCTCCCATTCTCCCTGCCATACGTGTTCCTTTAAACACTCTTTGAGGTCCTGTTGCTCCAATAGAACCAGGCTCTCGCTCAGAGTGCTTTTGTCCGTGACTTCGTCTTCCTCCAGCAAAACCATGGCGCTTTACCACACCTTGGAATCCTTTACCTTTTGAGGTTGATGATACATTTACTTTATCTCCTTTTGCAAAGATTGAAAGATCAATAGAATCACCTACTTTTAGATCAGTAGTTTCCTCGAGTCGATATTCAACATAATGTCGAAAATCACCTAGTTCTTTTGAGTGGCCTTGCTGTGCTTTATTGATTCGCGCTTTCTTTTGAGTTCCGAATCCAACTTGCACGCCGTCGTAGCCGTCTTTTTTCTTCGTTTTTATGTGGGTTACCACAACTGGACCAGCTTGAATCGCCGTCACAGGGTACACTCGTCCCTCCTCATCGAAGACTTGTGTCATTTTTCCTTTTGTTCCTAGAATAAATTTCATGATAGTTTCAGTTAGATAGAGGATAGACTATATCATCTTTACTTCAATATCAATACCAGATGGAAGACTAAGATTAGTCAATGCTTCAATAAGCTTTGCTTCTGGATTGATAATGTCAATTAACCTTTTGTGTATTCGCATTTCGAATTGTTCTCGCGCATCTTCATATACGAATGACGCTCGGTTAACTGTGTACTTTTTAATAGATGTTGGAAGCGGAACCGGACCTCGTACTTCTGCATCGTATCGAAGGGCAGTATCCATAATTTGCTTCACTGATGTGTCCAAAATCTTGTGTTCGTATGCTTGCACACGAATTCGTAGTTTTGGTACATCTTGAGTTTTTGTTTCTTTTTTTGCCATTGTGTTTAATTATCTTTTGAACAACCAGTTGCTCATACAACAATGGTATGAAGAATATCTTCACACCATTGTTGTGCTAATATCCTGTCTGCAAAAGATGGCGGCGAAGCCGCCGTCCTTTGTGTGCGATTATGCTACAACTTTTGTAACAACTCCCGCTCCCACAGTTCGTCCTCCCTCTCGGATTGCGAATCGTGTTTTATCTTCAAGCGCAACAGGCGCGTGAAGCTTTACTTTGAAAGTAACTGTATCTCCCGGCATAACCATTTCTACTCCCTCAGCAAGCGTTACCTCTCCGGTAACATCTGTTGTTCGGATATAGAATTGCGGCTTATAACCAGAGAAGAATGGAGTATGTCGTCCTCCTTCATCCTTCTTAAGGATGTAAACTTCTGCTTCGAACTCAGTGTGGGGTGTCACAGATCCAGGTGCTGAAAGCACTTGTCCTCGGTGAACATCTTCCTTCTTGAGTCCTCGAATAAGAATACCTGCGTTGTCTCCTGCCATTCCCTGGTCAAGTGACTTGTTGAACATTTCAACTCCTGTAACAGTAGTCTTCTTTGTTGGCTCAAGTCCAACGATTTCAACATCTTGTCCTACCTTGATGATTCCTCGTTCGATTTTACCTGTAACCACAGTTCCTCGTCCTTCAATAGAGAAAATGTCTTCTACTGGCATAAGGAAAGGCTTTTCAATGTCTCGTTCTGGAACTGGAATCCATGTATCCATGAATCCAACGAGTTCAAGTACTTTCTTTGCCCACTCATCATCAATTGATGTAGCTTCAAGTGCCTTAAGAGCAGAGCCCTTAACTACTGGAGCGTTTTGTCCATCGAATTCATACTTATCAAGAAGTTCTCGTACTTCCTCTTCAACAAGCTCAATCATGTCTGGATCATCCACCATGTCGCACTTGTTAAGGAAAACGATAATCTTAGGTACACCGACTTGCTTTGCAAGAAGAATGTGTTCACGAGTTTGTGGCATAACGCCGTCAGTTGCAGCTACTACAAGCACAGCACCGTCCATTTGGGCAGCACCAGTAATCATGTTCTTGATGTAGTCGGCGTGACCAGGAGCGTCAATATGCGCGTAGTGTCGAGCCTCTGACTCGTACTCTTGGTGAGATAGTGAAATAGTAATTCCTCGTGCCTTTTCTTCTGGGGCACTGTCAATTTCAGCCATTCCTTTTTTTGAAGCCATCATTCCTGAAAGTGCCAAAACATTAAGGAGCGCTGCTGTAAGAGTTGTCTTTCCGTGGTCAACGTGACCAAGTGTTCCAACGTTTACATGAGGTTTTGATCTGTCGAATTGTTCTGTTGCCATATAATTATATATTTATGAGTAAATTGGTGATTAAATCACCAGACTAATAATGTGCTACATGGTTACAAAAAAGGCGCGAGAAATGCAGAACTTTTTTGCAAATAAAGTAGAGAACACAAAAACGCAAATGCGTGAAGGTATGATAGCAAATAGAGGGGGTATGTCAAGAATTAGTTACGGACCGTAAGATATTTTAATTAATTTTGAATATACGATTTATTATAAATTTTAACTTCGTCAATAAGACCATTCCAAGAACTGCTTTCGCTACCAAATCCATCATGTGTTCTTGTCTTTCCATTTGCAGTTCTCGATGAACCTTCACAACAACTATCCCTGTAATTGTAAAGTTTGACCTCCTTGTTGCGATGCACATCCCTCGGTGTATAAATCGAACAGAATATCTAAATAACTCTCAACGTAAGGAAAACAGGTCATGTTAATTGGAAAGCTTCCGCTCACGCTCGCACTACACTCTGCACCCCCCATCGGACTCCACATTAAGTTAGAGTAGAAAACATTTTGACCCTCTGGATCAATCGCATCGATATCAATAGTATAATATCCATTTGTGTCTGGTCCTGTTTGTCCAATTTTAACTGAGTAAGGTTCATCCCCGCAAGCTAGATCATTCCCAGCATTATTAAAATAATTCTCTGCTACAATTCCTTCACAAGAATTTCCACTGCCAGTCCTTCCAAAATTGGCTGTGCCGTAGATAAGACATACGGGAGATTGTAATTTTGTATTCGCAACAAACACAGCCGCTTTTCCATCTGCAGTGGTCATGTAGGCATAGGAGTCTCCGTTAGAGGATGTAGGGATGGATGCTAGATAACCACCTGACACCAACTTTCCCATGGCCTCGTTATACCCAGTAGAACCTTCTTTTACCATAATTCCTGGGGTGCTTCCAGAAAAAATTGGCACTCTTCCATTTGCGCTCAGCTGGTACAGCTCTACACTTTTCATAACCTCATAGGCTTGTGTTTTAATTTTTATATCACTAGCTTTCCCACGAGCAGTTGAAACAGAGGCATAGACAATACTTGAGAGGAGTCCAATCACTGCAACAACAACAAGGAGTTCGATAAGAGTAAAGGCTTTGATGTGAGATTTTATTTTTGTATTTATTTTCATGTGCTAAGTATATCAAAAAAAAGATAAAAAACACCTTGCGGTGTTTTTTATCTTTTACTTTTACAAAGTATCTATGAGGGATTTTTTTGAAAACTATTTCAATTCAACCTTTGCTCCTGCTTCTTCAAGCTTTGCCTTAAGCTCTTCTGCTTCTGCTTTCTTTACTCCAGATTTTAGGTCTGTAGGGGCTGCGTCAACGAGGTCTTTTGCTTCCTTAAGTCCTAGTGCGAATGCTTCCTTGATAACCTTAATAACTGCAATCTTTTGTGCTCCAGTTTCAGCAAGATGTACTGTAAAGTCATCTTTTTCTTCTGCTGCATCTGCTCCAGCGGCTGCTGGTGCGGCCGCTGCCACAGCTGAAACACCGAACTTCTTTTCAAGAAGCTTCACAAGTTCATGGAGGTCAAGCACACTCATTGATTCGATTGAATCAACAATTGACTTGAACTTCGCTGGAACTTCCACTTCTTCTGTTGTATCAGCTTCTGTTGGTGCTGATACCTCTTCTACTGTTTCTTCTACTTTTTTTGTTTCTTCTTCTGACATAGTATTTTTTATTATTTTTCTCTAGCGAGAGTTTAATTATGCTTCTTGCTTTTGGGCAATTGCGTCCAAGGCCATAACGAACCCTTGAATTGGTGAGTTAATAATATTAACGAACATTCCTCTTAGCTGGTCTGTTCCAGGGATTTGAGCAATTTCTTGCATTTCTGCTTTGCTCATAAACTTCCCTTCAAAAATTCCACCAACGATTGAGAATGAATCTCCTAACTTTTTAGAGTACGCATGTATTTCACGAGCAGGAACGATTAAGTCGTCACCGTACGCAATTGCAGCTTCACCTTCGAGCTCTGGCATTTCCCCTTGGATTCCAGCATCAGCGAAAGCTTTCTTTAATAGCGTTTTTCGTGTCACAAAGTACGATACCCCTTCTTTTCGTAGTTGCGATCGCATGTCAGACTGATCTGATACTGGTAGGCCGTGAAAGTTCACGAATACCACAGATTCTGCCTTTGATGCAGTTGCAAGTCGATTAAGAATTTCTACTTTTTTTGTTTTTGTAAGTGCCATTCTGTTTGTTTAAATTAAAAATCGACCTAATAAAAGGCCAATAATTCGAGAGAAATATTGATAGAACCTCGAGAGGACCTAGCGCACATGTGTATTGCGTTGTTTATCACATCCGCTTTGCACTCATGCTGCCTCTTGTCTTTGGCCTTATGCAGAGTACTATAGCAGAAACAGAGCGTTTTGCAATTTTACACTAACCGCACACATAGTAACCAGCTTCTGCTTCATTATAATTAGAAATAGTGACCTGGTCATCATATGGGAGAGATGGCGGAAGGGGATCATAACACCATCCAAAATATTCACTTTCGTAACAAATTTCACTATCGCTTTCTTTCTGACATAGCGCTTCACTCTCATAGTCACATTTTTGTGTAAAGCCTGGAATCACCATGACTCCTGAATATATATTAGCTCCACTTGGCCAAAAAAGAGGTTCTGCACTATAAGAATGTCGCCGCACTACAATCCTACCATCTTCATTGAGCAATTTACCGTCATTTAATGTTAGCACCTCCAAATTGCTACCAACTTCAACATTATTTTTATAAAAAATTTCATATGGACTCAGTTCATTTCCGTCACAATAATATTCTACATCATCTTCATCAATCGCACGATTTCCATTACTTATATAAATATAATCTCTATCCTCTTCGTTGTTCGCTCCAATAATTGGACTTACTTTTGGAATAGGGTTTATGTATTTTCCGATTGAATTTTGTACAACTGGTGAATCTGGTGTGAGCGATCCTTCTGAAACACTCATCTGGACCGGATAGCTACCGGAGTCACTAACTGAGAGCTCAAAAGCATTTTGTAATTGTTTGATTTCCTTACTTGTTTTTGCGACCACTGCTTTTTCTCGTGCAGTTGAGACTGATGCGTAGACAACACTTGAGAGGAGACTAATCACTGCAACAACAACAAGGAGTTCGATAAGAGTAAAGGCTTTGATGTGAGATTTTATTTTTGTATTTATTTTCATGTGCTAAGTATATCAAAAAAAAAAATAAAAAACACCTTGCGGTGTTTTTTATTTCAAATAAGAATGTACAGCTTAAATTATGAAACTATTCCTCGTGCCTCTTTTATATCCTTCGCAACGTTTGTCGGAACAACAGCATAACTATCAAATTCCATTGTCGATGTTGCACGACCTTCGGTCATCGATCGAAGCGTTGTGGTGTAGCCAAACATTTCTGAAAGTGGCACTGTTGCTTTAATAGCCTGCAACCCTCCACGCTCTTCCATTCCTTCTACTTGACCTCGCTTTGAGCTTAGGTTACCAGTAATGTCACCCATGAATTGATCAGGTGTTACTACTTCAACTTTCATGATTGGCTCAAGAAGCACAGCGCTTGCCTTTCGAGCAGCATCTTGAAATGCGTGTGACGCAGCGAGTTTAAAGGCTACTTCAGAAGAGTCAACATCATGAAATGATCCGTCGTAGAGTTCGACTGCAACATCTGTCATTTTATACCCAGCTACAACTCCGCGATCCATAGCTTCTCGAATTCCCTTTTCAACTGCTGGAATAAATTCTGTTGGAATAACACCTCCCTTGATAGAGTTTGTGAATTCAAAGTGATCTTCTCGTTTTACGTTTTTTGGAATTTTTTCAAGATTTACTTCTGATTCAGCAAGTGGTTTGATTCGAATCTTTACGTGTCCATATTGTCCACGACCTCCTGACTGCTTTGCGTATTTATGCTCTGCCTCTGAACCCATTTGAATAGTTTCTTTGTATGAAACTTGTGGCTTGCCAACATTTGCAGTCACTTTGAACTCTCGCTTCAGTCGGTCAACAAGTACATCAAGATGAAGCTCACCCATGCCCGAAATAACAGTTTCGTTAGTTTCTTGGTCTGATGTTACTCGAAAGGTTGGATCTTCGTCAGAAAGTTTTCGAAGTGCCATTCCCATTTTTTCTTGGTCAGGTTTTGTAGCAGGTTCGATTCGAAGTGAAATAACGGGTTCAGGGAATTCAATTCTATGAAGTTCAACTGGGTCAGACTCATCACATAGAGTGTCTGATGTTCGAGTATTCTTAAGCCCTACCGCGGCTGCGATCTCTCCAGCATATACCTCTCCCACTTCTTCACGATCATTTGCATGCATTCGCACAATTCGACTCAGTCGTTCCTTTTCTCCGGTTGTTGCATTATATACATATGATCCGGCAGTAAGTTTTCCAGAATAAACTCGGAAGAATGTAAGCTGTCCGATAAACGGGTCAGTTTGTAGTTTGAAGGCAAGAGCTGAAAAAGGCGCATCATCACTCGCTTCTCGACTAATTTCTCCACCTGTTTTTGGGTCTAGTCCTGTTACTGCAGGAATATCAAGTGGAGATGGGAGGTAATCAACAACACCATCGAGCACAAGTTGCACACCGGTATTTTTAAGCGATGAACCAGTAAATACTGGCACAAGCTTATTTGTGATCACTGCCTTTCGAAGAGTCTTTTTGAGGTCATCGAATGAGGGTTCATTTCCTTCAAGATATGCATTCATAAGATCGTCGTCGTGCTCAACAACTTTTTCAACAAGCTCTGCGTGATACTTTGTAGCTTCTTCTAACATGTCTGCAGGAACTTCCATTTCTACTACTTGAGCTCCCATTTCTCCTTCAAACTTATATGCCTTCATGGCCACAAGGTCAACTACACCAGACAATGCAGATTCTGAACCTATTGGGAGCTGTACTCGTACAGCATTCTTTGTAAGTCGATTAAGAATTGATTGGTATGAACGCTCAAAAGATGCACCTGTTCGGTCAATTTTGTTAATGAAGCAAATTCGTGGAACACTGTATTTATCAGCTTGTCGCCATACAGTTTCAGATTGTGGCTCTACCCCGGCTACTCCATCAAATACCACAACACCACCATCGAGCACCTTAAGTGACCGCTCTACTTCTACAGTAAAGTCTACGTGACCTGGTGTGTCAATAATGTTGAATCGGTGCTTATTGTCAGCTGCGTCTGCATCAGTATATGTTGGATTCCAGAAACATGTTGTTGCAGCAGAAGTAATGGTAATACCTCTTTCTTGTTCTTGCTCCATCCAGTCCATAACAGCAGCTCCGTCATGCACTTCTCCAATCTTGTGCGATACGCCAGTATAGAAAAGAATACGCTCAGTTGTCGTAGTCTTTCCCGCATCAATGTGGGCAATAATTCCAAAGTTTCGAACTTTATTCAACGGGTAATCTCGGCTCATAGTATAGTTTGCTTATACATTTTATATAAAAATAAAATATAGTATTAATAAATAGGTTTGTAGACAGTATTGTACTTAAAAATCAATAGAAGTAAAGCTTGAAAACAAAAAAAACGCCGATGGCGTTTTTTTTGTTTTCTATAAAATGGTTTTTTTATATTACCAAGCGAAGTGAGCGAATGCTTTGTTGGCGTCTGCCATCTTGTGAGTATTCTCTTTCTTCTTCACGGCTTCACCTTCTCCTTTACTTGCTTCAAAAATTTCTTGAGCGAGGAGGTCTGCCATAGGCTTTCCTTTCTTTGCTCGAGCAGCTTTGAGAATCCAGGTCATTGCAAGGAAAGCTCGTCGCTCAGGTCGTACTTCACGTGGAACTTGGTAGTTTGCACCTCCGACTCGTCGTGATCGCACTTCCATTTGAGGAGCGGCGTTCTTGAGTGCAAGGTCGAATATCTCCATTGGGTCTTCTACGCCTGCAAGGACTTTTACTTTCTCAAGAGCTCCGTACACAACCTTTCGTGCAGCATGTTTCTTTCCGTCGTGCATTAAATGATTGATGAATTTCTCAACTTTTTCTGACTTGTATTCAATGTCAGCTTTTATTATATGTTTGTTTTTTATTGGTCGTCGCATTGTGTTTGTGTTTGATTTATAGTTTTAAATCGGGATTACTTTTGTGTGTTCACCCTTTTTATATAGTAATTTTAGTGCTAGTCCATCTTTATTCAACTTGGCACCCTTTTCTTATTGAGCTTTTGGCTTTGATGCTCCGTACATTGATCGTCCTTTCTTTCGATTCTTTACACCTTCGGCGTCAAGTACACCTCGAACAACAGTGTATCGAATGTTAACGTCTTTTACACGTCCACCTCGCAGAAGTACCACTGAGTGCTCTTGTAGGTTATGTCCCATTCCTGGAATGTACGCAGTAACTTCAAGACCGTTTGAAAGTCGAACTCGAGCAATCTTTCGAATCGCAGAGTTAGGCTTACGAGGAGTTTTTGTTGTTACCTTTGTACATACACCTCGTTTGAATGGTGAGCTGTATTTTGTTGGCTTGTTTTTAATTGTGTTGAAACCACGGTGAAGTGCAATAGCTTTTGGCTTATTTCCGAGTTTACTTCTTCCTTTTCGTACAAGTTGATTGATTGTTGGCATATTTATATAAAATCTAGGTAGGGCTACTATAATATATATAAAAAAAAATGCAAGTATATTACAACAATTACATTTTAAACTCTCCACCAAAAAACCACCCCTTCGGGTGGTTTTCCTCATCTTCTTAATCTATATATAACTCTACCCTACCTCTCACTAAAGTTTCCAAACACACGACACGTTGCACTCTTGGTGGTGGTTTGGTTATTTGGAGCAGTACATGTGAGTACGACTCCTACTGATGAATCTTCTACATTGAGTACAGCTTGTGCTCCGAGTAAGGTTGAGAGTTGCTCACCTCCTGTAGTTTTGAGAGTACATGATGCAGCTCCTTGCGATGTCCATGTCACGATACACTGACCTCCGTCAAAGATGCGGTCGGGCGATGTAGTGAGGGTTGTCTGGAGCGGTGTTTGCACGCTGATGTCTTGTGCATAGCATTGTGCTGTGGCACCCACACTTGGAATGAAGCATCCTGATTTTTCTAGTTGGCCCACAGGACAAACATTTGCAATACATTGTCCTCCTGCATTTGATGAAGCAGTTCCCCATATGGTGTGGTCGGTGGTGGGTTTTCCAGTCTCAGTATCAATGGGGTAGATAACTTCCACATTGTTTTTGTAGTACAGGTCGTAGTCTGTTTGCGAGATATCGGATTGTCCGTATGTAGGATTACCGTCTTTGTCAAAGAGCTGTACACAGTATGACGAGGGTGCGGTGTTTGTGATTGAGCACTGGTTGATGACCACTGGAGTTTGTTCAGGTGCCGTACAGGTTCCATCTTCATTTCGTTGAGTTCCAAGTGGTGGTACTACTTGAATCCCAGGTTCTGAGCAGACATCTACCTGAGGGCATGTGCGTTGTTCGACTGCAGTACATTTCCAGCCACTTGGTGTACAAGAGTATGATCTTTCTACTGACTCTCCGCATCGTTGGACGGGGGTGCAGGGTTCTGTGGGAAGTGTTGGGGTGCAGCTTACTTCTGGGCAAGTGCCGTTAGCAGGGGTTGGTGTGCCGTCGGGGCAGTTGGTAAAAGCGCATTCTGCGGGGATAGTTACTCCGTCTGGGTTTTGGCAACTTCCGTCACATTGTATTGTTCCGAGTACTCCTGTTTGTGCACAGCCACAGGTTGCTCCGAGGTTTGCGGGAGGTGGTGTGCCGTCGGGGCAACTTGTTGGTGAACAATCCCCATCTTCGTCTTGTTGATAGTTGGTTCGTTCAAATCCTGGGAATCCTGGAGGATTTTCTGATGAGAAGTTACCTGTTTTTTCGTATATTTCTCCATCATGCTTAACATATGCTCCTGGAAGATTGGGGCAGACTGGTGGTACAACTACTTCGTTAGGACAGACACCTGCTCCGCGGACGCAGATTTCTTGAGAGGCAATAATTTCTGATGTTCCCATATTGTTGGACTGTCGTACATAAAAAGGAATATCATATAGTCCTGGTTCTGTTGGTGCTTGATATACCTTACTTGGTTTTGTTGTCATTGTGTACCAGTGACCTGATAAGCTTGCAGTAAACCTTCCTGCAATTGGATCTACAAAATTTGCAGCACCGACTGACAATTCTGTAAGCATTTTATGATACTCCGCTAATTCTGGTGATGGTGTGAATATATTATAATTATATACTATAGGCCAGATCTGAATACGTGTAGTTCCAACTTGCCGACTAAAATTATCTGTATTTGAAAAATCAAAAGCCAGAAGTTCAGGACTCAGTGTTTCATATTTACCAACTATACTTCGAACTTCTTCGAACTCAGCTACTCTACTTTCAGCATCATCAATAGTACTCTGAAAATTAGGTCCAATCTCTCCTTTACTCTTCTGAGTAACATTTCCTATCCCCGTCCCTAAATAACTATCATCTACTGCCGGAGCTATCGCAAGCAACCATGAACCACCAATTGAAAATCCTCCATTTACTCTCATTGAGACAATTTGGCTTGATCTGTTCCACACATCAACTTTAGATGCAGCTTCAACATCTATGTATCCGAAAAGCTCTCCAATTCTTTTTGCATCTATCTCTTCTTGAGGGCTAATACCAATTTGAGTTTGTAGATCACTTACCAAAAAATCATCAGCGGCTCCTGGCATATCATTAACTATATCGACACCATTTTCTGTCCAATACTCTAGTCTTTGCGCTGCAGTTTCATTTTCTCCTGGAGGTGTCATTGCCCACCAATCATCTTGTGACGGAGAGAATATACTTTTGTACAAAGGCTTATTATTACAAGCTCCGTATGTTACAACGGGCTGTAACAAAAATGACTCTCCTGGATCATATGACCTTACTACTGGAGGGCTAGGAGAGAGCACTGAATTTAATTGAGCAGAAAAGTGTCCTGGTCCTATGTTTATTGAAGTAAATGCCTCTACGCTATCCCCCTTACCCGCAGCAAACAGAATTACTGTCGCAAGAAGAACTCCTATACCGACTATTACAATTGGAGCTTTTGTAATTGTTACTTTCTTTTTTATTAAAATAAATAGTAATAGTCCAGCAAGAACAATTACAACAAATACTATTGCAGGTAGTACATAGTCACTTAGATTTCGAGACTCTGTGCCGATAGATTCTTGATCTTCAAGGGACTCTATATTTGGTAAGACTGTTATGTACTCGTCCAAGACATTTCCTTCTGCATCTATTGCATATGCAACAAATGACAGAGACTTTGCGTCTACTTTTGCATCTTTAAAAGCCATCGTTACTTCCCCAGAATCACTAACAGGCTCGATTAGTGTAGTAGCCTGAGACACCTCCTCTCCTAACTCATTGTAAACTATTACCTCAATTGAAAAAACATTGTTTTCAAACTGTAGTTCAGGTCTTACTTCGTCAATTGGTTGAGCCCCGTACGTAACCAATACATCAAAATCACGTCCTTTATTAATTTCTAATGTGTCTGTCGTAATATTTCTGATTGTTGCTATTGGTCCTGCAATTATATACCTCAGATTAATTAGCTCTACCTGAGCACCTTCACCTTTAAGCTCTAATACTCCATGATATACACCTGCATCTAGATTTATTGGTAGCTCAATTGAGTATGTCTTAGTTTCATTATTAGTACTTGTTGCAACAGAATCATATACAACTTCCTTTATTATTACACCTTCTACATTTGAACGGTTATAAAGCCTGAGAGTAGGCGTTAGATCATGAGAGACTTTAGTAGGTGTTAGTACATAAGAAAAATCTATTACATCACCATCATAAACCATTACTCCAATATCTGAGGGGACGATTATACCCTCTTCTATAACTTCTATAACTTCTAAAAGTTCAAAATCTACAAGGAAATCTCTTTCCACATTAATTAACAAACTAGATCCTACGAGCGAAACTGCTTCTATTGATGTTTCTCCACTTACTGTTATTGGTAGATTTCCTTGTGCAACAGTTGTGCCATCTTTAAGATAAGCAGTAATTTCTAAAGCTCCGACACCACTAAGTGAGTCAGGAAGTTTATAAATAAATGGAATTTCTTGTTTTACATCACCTTGCAAATACAATGGTCCTTTTTTTTCGGTAGTACCTCTCACTGAAATGAGACGCATATATTCTGGAGAGTATTCACCTGCTGATATTGTGTAGTATATGTCAGATTGTCCAGTATCTTCAACATTAAAAAGCGTAAACTTTCCTTCTATCTCCTCACCAACAGAGTACTCGGGTTTTTCAACCTTAATATCGGAAACATAAATTTCATATTTTGATTGTGCAAAGACAGGTACTGATAAAAATAATAATAAAAGACCGACTACCGAAGTAAAAATGTATTTCATAGATTAATTATATCACTAATAATTAATCTATGAAATACATTTTTCTCCACCACCATCTAGAACATTTACATTAATATATTTCTAGCCACAACAGTTCCATTTTCTAATTCAGCAATTACAAAAATAGCATTTTTAGCTTTTGATTCTTGAAGTATTTTGTGTGAAAAAAATATATCTTTTTGAATTTGCTTCTAAGACTATGGGACCCTCTTTTGTTTCTGAGTCGGTAATATAATAAATATCTGCTACGGATTCCTCTCCCAGATTATGTATCAAAAACTGTCCTTGCACTACATCTCCGGGGTTATATTGGTCTAATTCGGTCCGAAGATCAGTAATATAAATTTTGTTTTGAGGTAGTACAGTTTCTTCTGAATTTCCTGAACTCAAAAAATCCTCAAGTTCTTCTTGAGAAATATATTCAAGACTTACTTCTGATGAATCGAAGTCTTTAATCTCTGTGGGTTGAGCAAATACTAAAAAGGGGCTTATGAAAAAGGATACTGCAATAAAATAGACAATGTTTTTCATAAAATAATCATACTATACTTAATAATACATTCATAAATACCTGATGTAAAAAATGGGTATAAGTATAATAAGTTCAGGCGCTAGAAAGAAATTCCGGTGATAATTCCGGTGATGGTCCGAACAATAGGACCGATGATTCCCCAAACAAGGAAAAGTGCTGCGAGAAAGATAACAAATTGATATTTTTCAAGGAAAGTACGCACTTTGATAGCTCGCGGGAAAAGTCCGAAAAGTATTTTTGAACCATCTAGCGGTGGAACAGGGATAAGGTTGAATACGCAAAGGAGCACGTTTATAAAGACAACGACGTAAAGGAATTCTGCAATTGATTGCGAAATCGGGGCGAGCTGAAAGATGATTCCAGCAATAAGCGCAATAATAATGTTTGAAGCAGGACCAGCGGCAGCGACGATAAGCTCGCCCCATCGGCGGTTTCGAAGATTATATGGATTGTACGGAACTGGCTTTGCCCAGCCGAGCACAAACGGAGATCCTGAGAGAACAAGTAGCACAGGCAGTATAATTGAACCAAAGAGATCCAAATGAGGAATTGGATTAAGTGTAAGGCGCCCTTCGTACTGCGCTGTAGGGTCACCGAGCCTATACGCAGCATATCCATGAGCAAATTCATGTACGACGGCTGACATGATAAGAATAGCTATTGAGATGATTGTAATAATTTCCATAGGAACTTGCATTATAGACGATTTGTGATAGTATAACAACCACTAAATTTGAAGTTATGGCTAAAACATGTCCAATCACAAACAAAGGGTCAATCGTAAAAGGTGGGTACTCAAACCGTACTCGTGCTACTAAGTTCAACCTTACCGGGAAGAAACGAGCATACCCAAACTTACAAAAGAAAACATACTTTATTCCTGAGATTGGAAAAAAGATGGTTCTTACCATTTCTACGAAAGCTATCCGAACAATTAACAAGAACGGAGCGTACAAGACACTCAAAAAAGCAGGTCTTATCTAATAGGAAATTAAGAAACATAGTGAAGTACTAAAGACTTCTCAAGGCGCCGAAGGCGCCTTTTTCTTTCCGCTCCCCTTTTCCCAAACAGAAAAACCATCTGAATAAAATATCTGATCTTCTGTTTTTGTGTCTCGTACCTTAATCTTCGAACTCACTCTGAAATCATTAGTGGTGAAGCTCAATTGAGCAAGAGTTTCGAGAACCTCCTTGTGTGGATGACCATAACTATTATCGAGTCCAGCTGATATGATTGCAAATTCAGGAGCAACCTTTTCGAGGAATTCTGGAGCGGACGAAGTCCGCGACCCATGATGTCCAAGCTTAATAATATTAGCTTTTAACGAATCAGAATACTTTTGTAAAATACTGCGTTCGATAGATTTATCAGCGTCTCCCATGAAAAGAAAATATGTGTCGCCATATACTAAGCGCATTACAAGCGATTGCTTGTTCACCTCGTTTGTCTTATCGTCAGTATCTGGCGATAAGACTTCAAAATATATTTCATGCACCTTATCAATTATAATCTTGTCGCCGGCAGCTACGGTTGTATGTAAAAATGTTCTATCTTTTGTATGTACAGCTTTGTGTGTATCAATTATTTCCCGCAGCAATGCATCAGTTTTTTCATACACACTCGCAGTCACAAAATACTGCACACTAAAATTACGTAAAAGTATAGCAAGTCCCCCGCTATGATCCGCATCAAAGTGTGTAATAAAAACTGCATCGAGGGAATTATTTATGAAATGTAGCGTGTGACCAAGTACTTTATTGATACTATTTGCCGGGCCGGTATCAACGAGTATATCTGCTCCGCTAGGTGTACGGATATATATTGCATCGCCTTGTCCAATATTAAGATAGTGAATCTCGAGCAGGCTTTGTGACTGAGAATATACACGGGATTGAGTATAGAGTGTGTACACAATGAAAATACTTAGTACTGTACAGGAAGCAATAAGTATTTTCATAAGACAAAACTAACACTTCGGTATAAATTCTTAGTAAAATATTTATTTATATTAAAAGAATCTACCATCGATTACTAGAATCTAGTACTCGGAACAATTTATAGCATGATATACTAAATCTATTAAGAGATATTAATAAAAAACACATGAAGTACGAAACACAAAAATTTAATATTCCAGAACTCAAAGGAATGTCTCAAAAAAGTATCGATGAGCACTATGCACTCTATGAAGGATATGTAAAACACACCAACCTCATCCTCGAAGAAATCGAGAAAGGTGCGGGAGAGGGGGCTGATGCATACAAATATTCTGAAATGCGACGGCGACTCTCTTTTGAATTTGATGGAATGCGAAACCATGAATTTTATTTCAGAGGACTTGAAGGAGGGGCTCGGGCACCAGATGCAAACTCAAATCTTTACGAAGCAATTTCGGAAAATTACGGATCGTTTGATGCATGGAAAACTCAATTTATTGGACTCGCAAAAACACGAGGTGTTGGATGGGCAATGCTTTACTTTGACAAAGATAACGGCGGCCTTATCTCAAGCTGGGTAGACGAGCAACACTTTGGACACCTGACGGGACTGAGTCCAATCCTCGGACTCGACATGTGGGAGCATGCGTTTGTCGGCGACTACTGGCCAAGCGGTAAAGGTCAATATATCGAGGACTTCTTTGAGAATCTCAACTGGGGTGTTATCGAAGCAAATTTCAAAAAAGCCCTCTAGGGCTTTTTTGTTTACTCCGGCAACTCTCCTTTTCCATACATCTTCGGTATTTCATTTTTCCAAGCATCGAGAATCGGCATCACTACGTTCCACTGTGCTTGTACTTCTTGTGTCATAGTGAATATTGTTTGATCTCCAAGAATAGCGTCGTGAAGAACTTTTGCGTAGGCGTCGTTTGCAAAACTATTTTGTGAGAGGATATCCGAGAGGTCTGAGCCGTCCGATACAAAAGGCATAAATAATTCTTTTTCCTGCACTTCTTGTGTCAGACCAGGTTTTTTACTAATGAGTGTGATACCAACACCCTCGCGTGGCTGAATATAAAAAGTAAGAATATTATTTCCATCTTTGAAATAAACTTTGATCTGCGTCTTCTTTTCTGGTAATGCCTTTCCTGCTTCGAGATAAATCGGCAACCCTTCCCATCGATCATTCTTAATCTCTAGATTGATTGCAAAAAAAGTTTCAGTGAGCGACTCGGCTGCAACACCTGTAGTTTCTTCATATCCTTCATACTGTGCTTTTGTATATTTGCGTGGATTAGAAATAATATTCTGTAAAAGATGGGCGCGTGATTGGCGGATATGTTCACTCGTAAAAGCCTTTGGTCGGTCCATTGTAACAAGTGCGAGCATTTGTAAAATATGATTCTGTCCCACATCACGCAGTGTTCCGATTTCATCGTAAAGTTCGCCGCGCTGTGACACATCAATATCTTCGTGCATCATAATTTCAATTTTACTAATATGTTCGTTATTCCAAATCGGTTCGAAGATACTGTTTTGAAAACGGAAAGTTAAAATATTTTGCACCGTGTCTTTTGCAAGATAGTGATCGATTCGAAAAATTTGTTCTTCTTCAAAAAGTGAGCCAAGTGTGCGGTCGAGTTTTTTTGCAGTTTCGACATCTTTTCCAAAAGGCTTTTCTACAAGGACTCGGGTCCATGTGCCGCCAACTTCGTGGACGCCTTGCGAGTCGCGAACTTGAGCACACGGAGTTGAGAGACCCGAACGAGCAAGGAGAGTAAATACATCTTCATAATACACAGGAGGAATCGCCAAAAAGAAAAGTTTGTTTGAGCAGACTTTTGTATTGGTATCTTTTTTGAAAAGAAGCTCTGCCAGGTGTGAGTATGAGGTTCCATCGAGTAAGTCCCCTTTTGCGTAAGTCACTATAGAAAGAAAATCCTCGACGGCTTCGCCGTCTTTCTGCTTTTCTTCCACCAAAACCTCTCCCACGAACTCATGTAGCTCCGCATCTTTCCAATCTCGACGGGAATATCCCACAATCGCAAAACCTTCAGGAAGTTGTTTTTGCTTATGAAGCTGATAAAGCGACTTCCAAATTTTCTTGCGGGCAAGGTCTCCCGTTGCTCCAAAGAGTACTAATGTCGTTGGCGTATTCATGTGGGTAGTATACTATATGAACCAAGTAATAAAATGTCTTACCTACTATAAACAACTTGAGTAATAAAAAATATAATCTATATGACAACACAGAAAAACAACCCGCTTCACGGCATCACACTCCAGACACAAGTTGAGGAATTAGTAACTGAATATGGCTGGGGAAAATTAGGAGAGGAGATTTCAATTAATTGTTTTCGTAAAGATCCGAGCGTCGCATCAAGCTTAACGTTTTTACGAAGAACGCCGTGGGCACGCGAGAAAGTTGAGGCGCTCTATGTGTGGACTTTTTTTAAGAGCGACGGTACCCGAAAGTAATATCTGTGTTGGTGAATCTGCCGATTGAGCTTAGTTCGAACCCGTATAAACATCTCAAAAAAATACTGACTTCATGAGTGTATTTTTATATCTCAGTATACCTTTTTCTCAAAAAAACAGTTCCCGCACAAATCCCTGCATACATAAGCCAAATTGCAGGACCACTTATCACCGGCAATGCTATTGTGGCATATGGAAGCTCGGCTGCAAACTTCACAATCACAAGCTGATACTCGACGAGTACTTCAAGAATCCAAACAAGAATCATGGTGAACTGTGGTACGACAATGTGCACAACAGAAAGTACAAAACCGCCAAGCATTATAAATGGCACGAACGAGACCGTCACAACATTTACAAAAAAGGCAGCGATGGAGATCTCGCCCATAGCGTACGCAAGATATGGAAAAACAAAAACTTGCGTCGCAAGCGTTCCACAAACTGTAAATCTCATTTCCATAAAGTTAGGTATGCGATGAAACCATTTTTCAATAATCGGAGATAGGTACACGATGCCACAGGTCGCCAGAAACGAAAGATGAAATGACGGATCGTAGACAAGAACAAGTGGACTGACAATTGCCATAATGAGTGCAGCAATCCAAAGAGAGTGAAAAACAGAGTAGTCTTCTTTGATGGCACGGACAAAAAGAACAATAGTCGCCATAATAGTCGCACGGATCACTGTCGCAGAACCTCCCACCATAAATGCAAATACCCAAATACCGATGCAGGCGAGCGTGAGATTGGTGCGTAATCCAAAAGGCATTATTCTGCGAATTGCTTCAGCAATAATGGTAACATTGAACCCAGAGAGCACTACTATATGGATGAGGCCTGCGCGACGGTAGTAGTCTTCGAGGCGCGCGTCCAACGCGCCATCAACTCCCAAAATCATTCCTATCACCAATCCATCGACTGGATTAGGAAGCGCCTCTTGAAGCGAGCGCACAATTATATTTTTGAAAAGAAAAATACTACGAAAAAACTGCTCGCGCCCATTGCCGGCACCATATTCAATTTTTTCAGCATGTGCATACGAAACGATGCCAAACACACCACCCTTTGCCAAAAACATATCGTATTGAAATGTCCGCCCCGTGTCACCTTCGAAAGCTTCAGGCACAGAAAATGTTCCACTTACCTTAAATCTGTCACCGTGAGTATATGTCTGCAAATAGTGGGGCAAAATAACGCGCACACGTACATTACCCAAAAATGTTTTTTCTTTGCAAGAGATTGTGTCGGTTTCCATAATTGCAACCGTTCGCTTATCTTCGATTACCAAATCGCCTATCAACATTCCCTCAAAAACAACTCGACATTTTACAAAAGATTCAAGAGTATCGTATTGAGTGATTTGTTTTTTACCCGCATACCCCCGGACATAAGCAAATAACATTAATATTAAAAAAATTAAAAAATATATACTAATTTTCTTAAAAGAAAATTGTGCGTGTCGTGTAGAGATGAAAAACAAAAACATTCCTACTAAAACTCCACAAATAAAAAAGAGTGTCGCGCCAGCGACACCACATGCAACCGCAAACAAAAGAAAGAGAACTGCGATTGATATGTTGCTAGATGACACACGAAAAGTGTATCAACATCACATCAAGAATTAATAAAATTTTTTCCTGCTAACTATTTTCTATAAAAGATTCTAGTCCCTGTTGCTTCAGCCAATCAGTTTCCTGCGAAGCTGATGTCACTTTTTTATACTTGACCCCTTTTTTACCAGCGATAGCTGCTTTACACGCATCCCATGTCGAGTGATATGTGAGCACACCATCAATGAATGTCATGTAGCACGGAAACGATCGGGGTGACTCGAGTGCATAATATCCTTTTGCCGGACCAGAAAACAAATCCGCAGTTTCTGTATCAGCAAAAGAAGTCGCAATATAATCCGCTCGCTCATTTCCCAAATCTCCCGCGTGTCCCTTCACCTTATTCCAAGTAATTTTGAGCTGTTGCGAAAGTCCTAGAAGCGCCTCCCATTCATCTTTGTTCTTTACCGCATCTCCAGTCTTTGTCACCCAACCATTTCGCTGCCATCCATGTACCCAGTTTTGAATTCCAAGAAGTACGTACTGTGAATCGCTGTTCACAGTAATATGATCATTTTTATATTTTTTGACGCAGACCTCGAGACCTCCAATCACGCCCTGTAACTCCATTTGATTGTTTGTTGTTAGCTCTTTGTAACCCCCAAACTCATGCACTTCTTCACCCGTAATAACAACCGCTGCCCAACCACCTCGGCCAGGATTTCCTCTCGATGCTCCGTCAGTATATATAGTCACGTTCTCCATTACAAAGATTGTACCACATCAACTATTTTCATGCGTATTTCTGAGCGACCCAGCCAAACATTTCGCTCGAGATTTCCAATCACCACAACATCTTGGCCGATTTGAGGAGTATGTGCGAATGATTCATTATTTTTAAAAAACGCAAGCGTCTTTATATATTTTTCACCGTTTTTAATAACAAGTTCAAAGTGATTTCCTGTTTTACCAAAAGATCCCGATTTCATAACGCTTCCCGCTACTGCAAAAAGTGGTTCTTTGTTTCCATTTCCAAAAGGCGCAAGTCCATGAATGCTCATAAACACTTCATCTCTAAAATCATCTGCGGTTAGCAGTCCGTCGAGCTCTGTAATATCTTCTTTGACTGATTCTCGTAATTCTTCATATGAATTAATGAGAGCATCTTCTACAAGATGAACTCGCTTGTGGTCTGTCGCAAACCCTCCCGCATTACCATGTCCGCCATATTCAACAAAAACATCTGACGCGCGAGTCATTACATCATGAAGTGATATATCATTAATTCCGCGACACGATCCTTTAATACAATCACCCTCGCCTTGCCCCCACAAAAATACTGGTCGATGATATGTTTCTGCAATACTGTTTGCTGCAAGCCCAAGCAGGGACGGCATCCACTCCACATCACCCGTTACAATAACCGATGGCACCTCGCCTTCGTGACGATCCTTCATTCTTTTATTGATTTCTTTTACCATCGCAGTAACCATTCCTCGCCTTTTATTATTCGCCTTCTCGAGTTTTGCGAGTAGCTCCGTTGCCTCGCCTTCGTCCTTAGTAGAGAGCAGATAAAATGCATCTTGTGGAACATCCATACGTGACGCTGCGTTAATCTTTGGTGTGATAGAAAAAACAACATTAGTTCCTGTGAGATTTTTCTGGTCCACCCTTCCCTTTTCGCAAAGCATTTGAATTCCTAGCCGTTGAGATTGTTGGAGCATCTTTATTCCGTAATATGCGAATAGTCTATTCTCACCTTGAAGCGGTACCATGTCAGACAGTGTTGCAATTCCAACCATATCCAAAAGACTCTTGTCGAAGTGTTCTCGCACCTCAACGTCAGGATGTGCAATAAGAGATTGTACGACTTTGAAAATCACCGCAGAACCGCAGAGCATTTTCTCCGGGTACTGACAGTCCTCTTGTTTTGGATTGATGATTGCATATGCAGGTGGTATGACTTCACCTACTTCATGATGATCTGTGACAATCACATCAATACCGTTTTTTTGAGCGCGCTCAACATGCTCACAATCTGCAATTCCACAATCGATAGTAATGATTAGCCTTACATCACTTTCGATAAAAGAATCGAGTGCATAACTATTGAGCCCAAACCCCTCCTTGTTTCTGTGAGGTATGTATATTTGAACATTTTCATATGAAATCTCTTTAAAGAAATCATGAAGAACTACTGCGCCCGGAATCCCGTCGGCATCATAGTCGCTATAGATAACAATTTTCTCATTTTTGGAAATCGCGTCGACAATTCGCTGTGTGGCTTTTTTCATATCCTTGAAAAGCGCATGATCGTGCACCTGTCGCGCATCAAAAGAAAGAAACAGCTCTGCCTGCTTTCCTGTGCTAATTCCCCTATTATTGAGCAATCTTTGTACAAGCGGATGGTATTGCTCCAGTTCCTTAATAATTTCTTCGGCTGGATTATCCGAAAGTAGGTACTTTGTCATGTTGTGCAGTATAGCACGGGAGATTTCTTAAAATATAAAGAATACCTCGTCTACCTCTTCAACACCTCAATCCCCGGCAAAGTCTCATTTGCTAAAAAATCGAGCATCGCGCCTCCGCCAGTAGAAATGAAATTGATTCTATCTGTCAGATTCATATCTTGGATTGAAGCGAGAGTATCTCCTCCTCCAACAATCGAATATGCGCCAGAATCAGCAACGGCCAGAGCGAGAGCCTGGGTCCCCAAAGTAAAGCCGTGCTCGTAATCTCCAAGCGGTCCGTTCCATACAATTGTTTTTGCAGCAGTGATTATTTCGCCAAGCGATACAATACTTTGTGGATCAGCATCGTAAATTGCGTCACTTACCTGAACAGAATTATCAAAATTTTCCGAATTGTCGAAATCATCAGAGCCTTTATTGCCTACCGAAACAGTAACAGCTTCAGTTCCTCTCTTCACAATCACCATCTCTGGCACACGCACATTTTCCTTATCCGCGATTTCTTTCACATCAATTTCTGAGACAAGCGATGTTCCTACCTCAAGTCCGCGTGCTTTATAAATATCATTTGCGAGTGCTCCACCAACATATACGGTGTCAGCAACATCTACAAACTTTCGCAGCAATGGGAGCTTTGTCTCAAATTTTGCACCGCCAATTATAAAAAGAAATGGGTACTCAGGATTAAAAGTTTTTGAAAGTGCTTTAGCTTCTTTTTGGATATTGAGCCCAGCGTATCCTGGAATATATTGTGGGATACCTACAACCGAAGCGTGTTCTCGATGACAAACTGAAAAGGCGTCGTTTACATACAGGTCTGCGTAGTCTGCAATTTGCTTTACAAATTCAACATCATTTACTTTCTCGCCCTCCCACTTTCGCAGGTTTTCAAAGAGCACCACGTCGGCTTCTTGCATCTTTGCAACAACTTCTTTTGTGGTGTCAGAAAATATATCATCACAAAATCGCGCATTTTCGAATCGCTTTTTAATGACTGGAAAAACAATTCGAAGTGTGTCTGTCTGTTTACTTTCTATATGAGCAATGATGATAACCTTCGCACCAGATTCACGCAAAAAATTAATAGTCGGCATACTCGCATCAATTCGATATTCATTCGCAACAACACCGTCCGCAATTGGCATATTTAAATCGAGTCGAAGGAGAACAACCTTACCCTTTAGGTCAGATTGAGTACATTCCTGTATAAATTGTAATTGTTTTGACATTATTTTACTATTTTTAAAATAGCTTTTGATTAAACTATCTGAGATAACTTACCGCGCTGTCTCTAGATACACGTTTCCCGTATCTTCAAGTTCTTGAGCTTGGCGTTTTCCAATACCATAAATAAATATTGCTACAGCAAGAGCAATGACAAGTATTGCAAAAACAATAGTTCTATATTCACCATTTTTTGCATCTTCAACAAACTCGTGTTTTTCAAGCCATTGAGCAATTTCACTCTTTGACTCTTTTTCTTCGTCTGACTCCATGGCACTTTTTTCCTTTTTCGTTGGTCGATGCACAACAACATCCTCTTCTTCCTCAAAAATTGCGTTTCGCATATGAAATATTTTTAGCTATTATTGCAAACTCCTCTGGGTTAAGGCTGGCTCGCCCGACAAGCAAGCCGTCAACAACACCGTTTTCAATCATATCACGAGCATTATCTGCAGTCACCGATCCACCATAGAGCACCGGGATTGAGCCAGCAATCGCTCGTGTGTACTTTTTTGTAATAATTTTTTTTATATAAAGCACCATTTGATGCATTTCATGAGATGACATTGCCTCCGCTGCTCCAATTGCCCAAATTGGTTCGTATGCAATAACCACATCCTTGAGTTTTGTTTTTGGAATTCCCGCAAGTGACTCAATGATTTGATTTTCAATATGCTTGAGATATTTTCCTGAGTGATCACGGGTTTGTTCTCCGAGGCAAATAATGGGCTGGATACGATCGGAGATTGCAGATGCTGCTTTTTTTGCAACAAGTTCGCTTGTCTCACCCATGGCTCGACGCTCTGAATGCCCAAGGATTACATGTTGCACCCCTTCGCCCGCGAGCATTTTTGGTGAAATCTGACCAGTGAACGATCCTGCTTTTTCAAAATAGACATCTTGCGCACCGAGCTCTGTGTTACCCGAACAAAACTTTCCGACTGCAGAAATAAAAATAGACGGTGGACAAAAAACAATAGTGACATTCTTAACACCACGAGCATGTTTTTTAAAGTTACGCATATAATCCTGTACAGACTTTGTCGCCTGCGGATTCATTTTCCAATTTGCAACGAGCTTATATTTTTTCATAAAATTAGTATACCACTAGACCGATGCTCGTAAAACTTCATCAACCGTTGTCAGTCCTTGCACGGCTTTAATGAGACCGTCTTCATAAACACTAAGCATTCCTTGGTTTCGAGCTTCTTTAATGACAGCATCGGTACTACCAGTTTTTATTGCACCTCGAATACCGTCATTCATAACGAGTACTTCAAAAATACCAATCACTCCAACATATCCACTCGATGAATTATCACTGCGAATCGCACGATAGAGGGGAATATTTTTCCATGTCGCTTTCGTACTCACAATGTGATTATCCTTCATATAAGTAAGCACTCGCTCCATATCGATAACTTTAGAAAGTGACTTCATACCAGCTTCTGAGAGAAAATATTTTTCTTTACTATCTGCGAGTCGTTTGACGAGGCGTTGATAAGTAATGAGTGAAAGCTGACTCACGAGCGCGTCTTTTTGTTGCGTATTTGCGAGCAGTTGCTCAAGTGCAGCGATTGTTCCTTTTTGTCGAATTGATGAAATAACAGACAGACCTCGCGCAGCTGCGTGAAGAGTAATATCAAAGACTTCAGTGTCTTCAATGGAATCGATCATGACAACATCTGGATCTTGACGAAGCACGCCACGAAGTGCATTCACTCGTGTAAATCCTTCTCGAGAGTTGAGGATGCTCTGACTCGCAAAGGGTAGATGCTGCTCTATTTTTTCTTCGATTGTTGCTATGGCAGTTTGTGAAGTATTAAGTGTGCCAAGCATGCTATACATACTTGTAGTAACTCCTGCGCGAGGCTGGCCAACTTGCACAATGAGGCCTTTGCGATAGTGAAGCGCTTTGTGCACCGCCTCAAGTGCACACCCATCATAGCCGAGAGCTTCGAGAGATGCACTTCCAATTCCTTTGTGAATAATAGTCAATACTATTTTTGTACCAGCGTAAATTGGCATATACGAAACCTTAATGAGGACATCCGCACCCTCATGGTCAAAGTAAAATGATGCTGTACCCACTGAAATCTTTTTGAAACTTTCTAAAAGCGCCGGTGCAATGTCGAGTGGAAGAATCATAGCATCGTGCAATGCACCCAATAGTCGATAACGAACAGCGAGCGATGAGTCTCTCGGCTCAATATGCACATCAGAGGCATGCGAAGTAATTGCGTGCTCAATAAGCGTGTTCATAATTGTATTAACTGAAACAGTAGTGGAGGCATCTATTAATTCAGTGGCTTGCTTTGTATCTGTAGCATCTTTTGATCGTATACTTTTTACCGCATTTGTAACATGTGTATGTATGGTTTCACCAAAATTATTTTTAAGTTTTTTTTGATACTGAGAGAGTCCGTAACGTATTGAATCAGCTGTAGTAAGTCGCGGGTGAAACGTAACCCCGAGGTTTTGTGAAATATTACGAATAATATCGTACGCGTCGTTATTCATTATAGCAACTTCAGCGTGAATACTTTCTTGCGGTGCGCCGGCCATACCAATCACCTTACTATCTTGTTCAGTTTTTCTGGTGAGAGAGTAAGTAACTATATTATACCTTCGAGCAAGTGGCTCTGGAATAAGTGAAAGTGCATCAAAAGAAAGTGGTGTTTGTCGCAAATCAACAAAAGGCATGCCGAGAGCCTGTGAGTAAACGCGTCGAACATCGTCGTCAGAAAGATGTCCGTCGATTATGAGTTGCTCGCCGAAGGCGAGCCCCCTTTTAGTAGCTCGATTATATGCATCTTGTGCATCCGCATGCCCAAGCAATCCCGCATTTATAACAAAAGTTTTAATTGTTTCATCTTGTATATACATATATAAAAATCGTGATATGTAGATTATATCACGATTTTTTATTCTTATACCCCACCTCAATGAAAAACTAATGCTTACTCACCAAACGCTGACTTAAAGAAGTTAACAATTCCCGCAAAGAAGCCACTCTTCTTCGCTACCTCTGACTCACTCATTGCAAGATTTGCAGGAAGTGAACTTGCTGCATTTGCCTGAATCAGGTAGAACGTTGCGGTCACTGTTCCTACACCCTGAGCTGACATCAAGAAAGTACATGTTCTATCTGTTCCAGTACATGCTCCACTCCATCCTCCAAAAGATGTGAATCGAGTATTTTGTCCTGTACCTGGATTTGAATTTTCTTTTACAGAAGCTTCAAGTGTCACTCTCTCTCCCACTATATACCCTGAGTTCTTTAGTCCTGTGACAACCCCCTCGTCTTTACCGCTACCTGCAAGCACAAGATTCACTCCACGAGATGGTTGTGCCACTGGTGCAAAAGACGCTACTGGGGTAAGGGTTATTAGACTCCTAAACTCTGCAGTCACAGCCTCTGCACTTGTAACTGTGTACTGACAAGTTGTACTTGTTCCAGAACATGCTCCGCTCCACCTTACAAATTCTGAACCTATACTTGACATTGCGACGAATTCAACTAATGAACCTGCAGCTAATTGAACTAATGAATCTGTAGTTAATCGATTTATTCCTATTGTCAGCTGTTCTAGTGGTGCTCCAGCAATAGCTCCTGAACCTGTCCCTGTCGTATTGAAAGGAACCATGTAATATGTGGGAACCACTGGAACCACTGGAACCACTGGAACCACTGGAATACTCCTAAACTCTGCAGTCACAGCCTCTGCACTTGTAACTGTGTACTGACAAGTTGTACTTGTTCCAGAACATGCTCCGCTCCACCTTACAAATTCTGAACCTGCACTTGGTGTTGCGAACCATTGAGCTAGTGAACCTGTAGCTAATCGATATGTTCCTGTTGTCCACTCTTTTGAGGGTAATGCACGAACAAATCCTGAACCTGTCCCTGTCGTATTGAAAGGAACAATTATAAATGCGCCCTTCGATTGAAAAAGGGGGGTGTCTACATTAAGATCCTTAATCTGTTGCTGAAGAAGTATGATTATTTGTTTTTGAATTACCGCAACTTGCTCCAGGATTGCATCTATTTCCTCTTGAGTAAGTACATTTCCTTCTATTGGTGTAATTTCTGAATTAAGACTAGTTGCCTGTTGTGCCTCCGCAACCGCAGAAAACGAACCGAGTATCAAGAATGCGAAACCGAGACTGTAGATAATTTTTGTAATGTTTTTCATATAATGTGCTGATGTTAATAAGTGTAGAGATATTGTGTGGTGAGATGCTTTTTGTAGAAAGCAAAAAAAAGAAGCTTGCGCTTCTTCTTTTCTCTTCTTTATAATATCGTGTTGTGCTGTGTGTGTATATAAAGGACATGTGGATAAGTGTCCTTTATTTTATCTGGAACAGATTTATTATTTTTCTAGACTACTGGTCCTCGTCTTTTTTGATTTTCTTTTTCTTCTTTCGAGTTTTATTCTTTTCTTTGAGTTGTTCTCTTTTTTCAAATTTTCGTTCTGCCACCTCGATAACCTTTGCTGCAATATCAAGACTCGTTGCTTTTTCAATTCCTTGAAGCCCAGGAGATGAGTTTACTTCGATGACCAGTGGACCTCGTGCTGAGAGCAAAAGATCAACTCCAGCAACATTGAGTCCAAGTAGTCGGGTTGCTTCAACTGCGAGCGCCATTGTTTTTTTATCAAGTTCGATTGGACAAGCTGTTCCCCCTTTATGTAAATTAGAACGAAATTCTCCCGCTTGCCCACTTCGTTCGATTGCTCCGACTACCTCGCCAGCTACTACAAACGCACGAATATCTTTGTTATCCGCCTCTTGAATAAACTCTTGTACAATAAGGTCTTTTTTGATTCCGGAAAATGCTTCAACGGCTGACTTTGCTGATGAAAGTGAGTCGGCTTTTATTACTCCAGTTCCATGAGTTCCCTCTAGGAGTTTGAGAATAATTGGCATACCACCAACTTCTTCGATGAGAATCTTCACGTCGTTTGCTTTTGGGTGTCGTGCAAAAACTGATTTTGGAATACCGATTCCTGATTTTGAAATTATTTGCATACTTCGCAGCTTATCTCGTGAGCGTATAAGCGCTGGAGCTGAAAGAATGGATGCAACGTTGAGTAAATCAAAGTGTCGAATCACCGCAGCACCATATTGTGTTACTGACGCCCCGATTCGAGGAATGAGAATATCAATATCAGTAATAAGTTCACCATTAAGACTCACCGCAGGCTTTCCCTTTTCCATGATTAAGTGACATTTTGTATGATCAATTATAACCACCTCATGCCCGCGGGCTTCGCCCGCTTCCTTGAGTCGTTGTGTTGAGTACAATTGTGGTGCTCGTGAGAGAATTGCGATTTTCATATATACAAATTTTTTAATTACTTTTTTATTAGCAAGCGAACCTAAGCACGACTGATCTATTATTAAATGTATGTTTTTATTAAATATGTACCTTACTTACATCAACGATAAAATTCTTTTTTAAAACTTTTCGACCAATGAGTACTGGGTACTTGAGGTCTTTTCTGTCGGTCAGTCCGAGATATGCCTTGAGTGTTTTTCCGCCGAGTTCTATCTCGGCAGGTACCTGATATCTCATACTTGCCTCGCCGTTTGAACTTCGGACCAGTTTCTCACGAAAGTCACTTGTCTCATGAATATCATCCTGAAACTCTGGATGCTCATCATCAAGAACCACAAAGCGAATATGCTTTGTACCATTTTTCACAAATAATTCAAGCCTATCGACATGAATAGCACAATTATACGCACCAGTGTCTATCTTGGCTTCGATGTTATTGAGATTGAAGGTGGGAAGTGAAACTCGTTCTAGGCGACCAATGATGGTTTTAGATGAAGTATCTGACATGTATATGCAATTAGGTTTTTAGTATAGCAGGGATGTGGGGGTTGGCAATAGATTTATTTTTAATCTTCACTTCTTTTTTTGCACGACTAACCATAAACTGAACAACATCATTTGCATTTTCATTTATAATTTTTATTTCTGGATATTTATCAAGGAATACACGATATATTTCATCAGCAAACCCTGACCAATCATAGGTATTTTATCATAATCCATTACAACGACATTAAATTTTTCTAGTCCCGATAGAATTCTTCGGGCTTGAGAACGAGAAATATGAACACCACCTTTCACATACAGTTTCACATACACATCAGTCTTATCGAAACCAAGCTCGTCATCTCCTGATTGATTAGTGTATTCACGAAAAACATCATTCAAACGAGATTGCGATTCTGTATTTATTTCAAAAAACACTTTTGTTCCTTGTGTTATATCTTCTGTATTTTTTAAAAATAAATCATTAATAATATTATAAATAATTAATTCTTTGCCAAAACTATCGAGTGTAAAAATACTTCCAACTTTCGAAGTAAAGAAAATGCCTTCCCCGGAATGAAGTTTTGGCAAAGTAGTAAGCCTTCCTTTGAGTAAATTCTGAATGGCTTCTTTGTTTAAATATTGCATATGTAACCTGTTGTAAACTAAAATACTATATATTGTCAACTTAATGTAAACCTTGCCGGATTTGACTCAACAGAACTGTTGTGTATACTATAGTTATGAAAACAACCTTGCACACCAAAATAGATAAAGATGTAAAGGAAAATGCTCAGAAACTAGCCCAAGAAATGGGGCTTCCCCTTTCTACAATTATTAACTCTCAACTCCGAGAGTTTGTCCGAAGTGGTACTTTTAGCGTTTCACTGGAACCTCAAATAAGGGAAGATGTATGGAAAGAAATTCTACAGACAAGTAGAGATGCGCGCGAAGGTATAAATACTTCACCTGCATTCGATAATGTTGATGATGCCCTCGAGTGGCTTGATTCCTAATCGTTATGCAAATTAAATTCTCAAAAAAGTTTCAAAAAGATTACAGAAAGCTTCCCAATAAATTACAAAAACAAACAAAGATACGAGTGAGACTTTTTGCAGAAGACCGCACACACCCACAACTCAACAATCACGGACTGCATGGTACGCAAAAAGGATTTTGGAGTATAAACATATCTGGAGATGCAAGAGCAATTTATGAATGGACGGGGGTCGACTCTGCCCTTTTTATTAAATTAGGAACACACAGCCAACTTTATTAAAAATACTACCCAGGCTTTTCGCTTTTTTGTTTCAGGAGTTACTGCAGCCAAGCATGTTGCCAACCCTCAAAAAATAAGTATAATACTACCCAATACAGTGACGGTAAGTAGTTCGCCCTCAAGGCGGACCTTTTCTTTAAAAAACACCTCACTGTGTCGATGAAAAACTTCATAACAATTTAATAAAAACTAAATAAAAAATATATGTTTGATCTCAAAGTTATACAAACCGTTCTGACTCAACTCGAAGAAGAGCGTGGAATCCCAAAAGCAAAAATCCTCGAAGCAATCGAGCTTGCTTTGGCTACTGCTTATAAAAAAGAATACGGGAAGCGTGGACAAATTGTCCGGACAACTTTCAACGTAGACTCAGGAGCAGTTGAATTTACTCAAGTAAAAATGGTGATCAACAAAGATCAGATTTATATGGATGAAGAGGATGCACCAGAATATGACGCATCGACTCCAGAAGAAGACCGACTTGTGCGATACGATGAAGAAAAACACATGTTCGTAGAAGATGCGCGATTCATTAAACGAGACGCTAAGGTTGGAGACGAGGTAGTCTTCCCTCTTGAAATCAAAGATGATTACGGACGAATCGCGGCACAAACTGCAAAGCAAGTAATTGTACAGAAAATTCGAGAAGCTGAAAAGGTTTCTGTGCTTGCTGAGTACGGAGAAATCGAAGGAACAATTGTTTCAGGAACTGTTGAGCGGGTAGAGCGCGGAACTATCTTTGTTGATATGGGACGAGCAATCGGAATGCTTGCATATAATGAACAAATTCCAGGAGAGCGATACAAGCAGGGCGAGCGGATGCGGGCCTATCTCGTACGAGTAGAAGAAACTGCACGAGGAGTATTCTTGCGACTCTCAAGATCTCATCCAAAATTCCTCGAAAAGCTTTTTGAAGCTGAAGTGCCTGAAATCGCAGGAGGAACGGTTGAAGTAAAAGCTATTGCTCGAGAAGCAGGAATGCGATCAAAGATTGCAGTATTTTCACACGACGAACATGTTGATCCGGTTGGTGCACTCGTTGGCCAACAAGGCGTACGAGTACAGACCATTATGGCAGAGCTCCATGGAGAAAAAATTGATATTGTTGAATGGTCACCAGACACTGAAGAATTTATTCACGACGCACTATCTCCTGCAAAAGTTATTGAGGTTGAGCTTAATGAGCAAATGCAATCTGCAAAAATATTTGTAACAGAAGACCAACAATCACTTGCGATTGGTAAGGGAGGGCAAAATGCACGACTTGCTGCGAAACTTACTGGATGGAAAATCGACATTTCATCAATTGATGGGGATAAAGAAGTTGATGATGCGAAAGTAGAGATTTCAGAAGAAAAAACTGAAACAATAGAGGCATCAGAGACACCCACGGCGGAAGAAGCTCCTGAGGAAGCATCAGAGGCTGCTGAAACAGAAGAAGTAACAGAAGAAGCTCCTGCAACAGAAAAAGTGGAGGACGAAAAATAATTAATAATTCTAAAAACAAACACATGGATCTTTGGCACGATGTAACAATTGGAGAAAAAGCACCCGAAGAATTTACAACTATTGTTGAGATTCCAAAGGGCTCAAGTAATAAATATGAAATTGATAAAGAAACTGGATTAATTGCGCTTGATCGAGCAAACTACTCATCAGCTCCCTACCCTTTTGACTATGGATTCGTTCCGCAAACTCTTTGGGAAGATGGCGACCCGCTCGATGTTGTCATCCTCAGCACGTTCCCACTTATGCCAGGAATTATCGTCCGAGTACGACCGGTTGCAGTGATGCGAATGATTGATGGGGGTGAATCTGATTATAAAGTCTTTGCAGTACCTGTTGTAGATAAACGATGGGACGATGTACAAGACCTAAAAGATATCAACAAACACTTCATCAAAGAAGTTGAGCACTTCTTCCTGACATACAAAGCACTTGATGGAAAAGGAACTATTGTTGAAATTAACGGAATTGGCGACAAAGCCGAAGCACTCGAAGCAGTGAAGAAGTCTGTCACTCTCTACAACGAGAAGTTTAAGAAATAAACCACACGACATTAAAAAAGCCGCGGAACGCGGCTAGGTAGTTTTTTTGTTACTGATTATCTTCTTGATGGTTATCTTCCAAATTTATTGAAAGCAACCATCCTCATTAATGACAAGAAATTTCTGAAATGTTATCCTGGCTGGTTCAGGAAAAACAGAAGCTTTTTCCCCGGTGGCGCTTCGCAGTAGTTCACCCAAAGTAACGAGTGCGACCGAATCCTCTTCCGACCAACGTTCCACCACAACAACTTGGTCCTTATTGAGTATTTCATAGCATGCTCCCACCCCGCCCCTCCACCTATAAGAGAGTGCTGTAAGAACAATTCTCACAAAAGGCTCCTGGTGTTCTTTGATGTTCATTTTCACTAATCTGAAAATATCACCACTGGGTCGATAAGTAAACAGCATGTCATGGCTCATCAATACCTTTGCATCACTTCCGCGTATAAGAATTGGGGAAAGGTGCTGTACTATCACTACCTACTTACTATATAATGAAGAGTATTAGCAAATAAATAAATCATCATGAAATACTATATAATTGCATTAATGGTTCTGAGCGCCGCAAGTGCACACGCACAAGTCGAAACTCGAGTCGAGCAAAGGGAGGATGTGCGGGTCCGACCAATTCCAGCTGAGGTGCGAACTGAGAATCGGGCGGAGGTTCGTATCGATAATATAAAGGCGAATCGAGATGAAGTTCAGATTGAAGCGAGAGTAGAAAAAAAAGATAGTGGCGTACGAACCCCACAAGACCGAGTTCGAACGCTAACTGATATCAATACTGGCGGAGGAGAAATATTAAACGCCCAATTTAATATCGCACAAAGGCTGAGGCTGGAAGGAGCGGGTCAGATACAGGTTCGCAAGGAAGAGCGTAAAGAAAAAATACAAAACTTTATTTCAGAAAAAAGAGTAGTCTGGGCGGAGAAAAAAGTAATGCTTGGAGAAAAAAAGCTTGAGAAGGTTTCAGAGAAAACAAATGGAATCATTAGAAAACTCAGTGACGCAATTACGAAACTAGAAAGGACTGATGTGCGGATTCAAACCCTCATCACTGACGAGACTTCAGAAAATGTGGCTCTTGCACTTAATAATGCCCATGTTCTTCTAGAGGTAGCCCAATCATCAGTTGCAATAGTTAAGGTAGAACTACGGGCTCAGGTAGAGACAAAAGACGGAACCTCACTAGAGGCAATTAAGTCACTCGTAGAAACTGCGCTCACTGATTTACGAGCCGCGTGGAGCGCGTACATAGAAGTGACTGCATTAGTAAAAGTAGACATTACACAAAATAATTAATATTTATGGAAAACACAAAAGAAATGCAAGGGAAAGAGAAATTTGATTTTGGTGCGATAAGCGGATCAGTAATTATAGTTGTACTACTACTTGTTGCTGGATGGTACTTCTACCAAGAGCTAGAGAAGATTAATGCTGACCTTGATGATGTAAATAAAGCTGGAATTATAAGCCCTCGAGATAACCGAGCGACACCAGATTCAATAGGTGATGATCTCTCAAGAAATCCGTTTGATGCGATTGAGGTAGAGCTGAATGAGATTGAGGCAGAGTTTGAGGTTTCAGGCGAGATGCAAGCTGAAGCAATAAATTAATTCCCATACATGATGATTTTACAAAGCGCGCCCAAGGGGCGCGCTTTGTATTTGACTGACACTATATTCTTAATTTGCATTTCCCTCAAAAATAGTTAGACTGAACAGCACTATTCATTGCAATAACATCGAAACACATGCCAACACCATACATAATCACAAAAGAAGAAAAGAAGGATGGTTCACAAATTGAACTCACTATTGAAGTAAAGAAGGAATCACTTGAAAAAGAACGCAGCTCTTCGATTAAAGAACTTGGTTCAGATATAGAACTTAAAGGATTTAGAAAAGGGAAAGCTCCGCAAGAACTCCTTATAAAAGAACTTGGTGAAGCTCAAATTTATGAACGGAGCGCATATCGTGTTATCAACGACATCTACATAGCACTCCTTGAAAAAGCTGATTACAATGTTATTACGCATCCTGAAATTTTAGTAACAAAGATAGCTCCAGGAAATGATCTTGAATTCAAAATGATTTTAACAACAGCGCCTGAAACCACTCTTCCCGATTACAAAAAAATTGCGAAACTGGTAAAAAAAGAAGATGCGCTTGACCTGACTGAGAAAGAACTTGATGAGAACATCACAAAAATTCTCACGCAACATAGACAAATGCAAAAGCAAATGAAGCACTCTCATAAAGACGGTAAAGAATGTAAAGACTGTGAGGAGGAAGACAAGAATGCAGATAAAGATGCATCTGATAAAGACTCTGTCAAAGAAGAAGGCAGCCTTCCGGAGCTAACAAATGAACTGGTACAAAAATTTGGAGATTTTAAAACGGTAGATGATTTTAAAAAATCACTGACAAAATCTCTTACTCAAGAAAAAAAGAATCAGGCGCAGCAAAAACGACGAACAGAAATTATTGAAGGAATTATCAATGATACAAAAGTTGATATACCAGAAATTCTTGTCGAAGCTGAACTCGACAGAATGCTTGCACAACTAGAAACGGATATTTCACGAATGGGGATGAACAGAGGACAATACCTTCAAGCAATCAAAAAAACAGAAGATGATATTAAAAAAGAGTGGCGTAATGATGCTAAAAAAAGATCAATCATGAACCTCGTACTTCCAGAGATTGCCAAGGCTGAAAAGATTGTTCCAGAAAAAGATGATATTCAAAAAGAAATGGATCATATAAAAAAGAATCATATGAAAGATTCTAAGATTGACGACTTACAACTCCAGGTTTATGTTGCTAGCGTTATGACAAATGAAAAAGTATTTGAATATCTAGAAAATATCTAGCATCGAGTATCGAAATGTTTGATAGTGGTTTCAAAAATAAAAACGCGGGGGCTTATTCAACAATTTGCTCTCGTTTTTTGATTATAAAAATTTTATTGCTGCAACAATAGCTGCAGTCTCAGTTCTCAAAACTGAAGTGTTGAGGTGCACAAATTTGGCGTGATACTTCCTAAAGAGAGCGATATCATTTTCATCCCAGCCACCCTCTGGTCCTATAAAAATATTTTGCATAACACCGTCTGCTACAGATTTTTTATTTTCAGTCGTAATTATTTTATCTACGTCGATACTTTTTAATTTACCTGTATCATCTATGTGAAAACAAAATATGTCGCCATTATTTTTCTCAAGAATACTTACGAGTAATAGAGGCTCTTCGATTGCGATTAACTGCATTTGCCCTGACTGCTCAATCGCTTCTCTACTAATCTTTTGTAATCGATCTAAAGAAATATTTTTTGTTGTTGTCCGGTGCGAAATAATTGGCACAACCTTCTTGATACCAAGCTCTGTTATTTTTTCTATCATCCACTCGAATCGATCTTTTTTTATAAGAGAAACATACAATGCAATATTTTTTGAAGATGCGTCGATAGCACCTACTCGTGTGTGTAAAAGTTTTACAAAGGATGCCACCACCACTTTCCGATCAATAGACTGTATCTCTAGTTCATACTCACCTCCTGTTACATGAAACCCTATGAAGTGATCTCCCGTAGTATATCTAAGGACATTTTTGAACTGATTAACAAAGCCGCTGTCATCAATAATGATAGCTCCTTCGCCCCATTTCCCTTGGTATTCCTCAATATAAAATCTGTGTAACCTCATGTGTCACTACTATATAGAGTCTGTTCTTTTTTAGCAAGAATAAGGCAAACCTTTAATTGTATAACAAAGTAACTAAACTTTTCATAAAGAAAACATAAAGAGAATATGAAGGAAAGATAAAATAATTATGAAGAGAGCGCTTGCAATACCACAAAACGATTAAAAGGCTCTTTTTACACCAATCCTTGTGCGTGCTATACTCACGACATTACTTGTTTAACAATACGAATAACCCTATGTTAATTCCAACAGTTATAGAAAAATCACAATTCGGCGAACGAGCATACGATATTTTTTCTCGTCTTTTACGAGATCATATTATTTTCCTCGGTGGGCCAATAGATGACTACACTGCAAACCTCATTATTGCTCAGCTTCTTTTCTTACAATCAGAAGACCCCAAGAAAGATATTAGCCTCTACATCAACTCTCCGGGAGGATCAGTTTCTGCAACTCTTGCAATGATTGATACTATCAACCATATCAAAAACGATGTCTCAACAGTGTGCGTAGGAATGGCAGCATCAGGTGGAGCATGGCTACTTTCAGCCGGGACAAAAGGGAAACGATTCGCACTCAAAAATTCTGAGGTCATGATTCACCAACCGCTTGGAGGGGCGTCGGGTCAAGCATCTGATATCGAGATTACCGCACAACACATCATCAAGACTCGAGACCGACTCGCAAAAATGATGTCAGAAAATACTGGTCAGAAAATTGATCAAATTAAAAAAGATATCGATCGAGACTTTTTCATGGGAGCAGACGAAGCAAAAAAATACGGACTTATCGACAAGGTGATTTCGTAAAGTAATCTACTTTTGAAAAACAAAACGCGAACCCTTGGGTTCGCGTTTTGTTTTTATCTACCTACTTAAAGTTTCTTTTTAAAACTTTTATCTTCCAAACAATCTATTTGGATATGATTCCTATCTACAATTACGATTAGATGGTCAAGTTTATACTTAGCTGCATGCATTATTGCTTCCCAATTCTGACCTTCGTTCAACTCACCATCTCCAGTGAGACAATATATGGTTTTTTGTCCCCCATCTATCCTATCGGCTAGTGCCATACCTACAGCTTGTGATATACCAGAACCAAGTGGTCCAGAGCTATTCTCTAGAACATCTAAGAAATCTCTATGTGGGTGTCCTTGTAGACGGGACCCAAACTTACGAAGAGTTTGTAATTCTTCTAATTCAAAATATCCAGCGTGGGCTAGAGTGGAGTATAGGACGGGGCAGATGTGGCCATTAGATAGGACTAGACGATCACGGTCTTCCATCTTTGGATTCTTAGGATCATGATGAAGTCCATGAAAGTATATGTATGAAAAAATATCTGCCATACCAAGAGGACCTGCCGTGTGACCAGATCCAGCTTCAACAAGCATAGTGATTATAGACTTACGAATATCATTCGCTTTTTGAATCAAGACCTCTTTTTTTTCATCGGATAAATGTTCCATATTGCTTTTGTTATATCAGATTATGAAACAACTACTATGTAGTATCCACATAAAGAAAAAACACAACCATTGGATGTGTTTTTCTCCTCAACTAATTAGCTCTAAATCTCCATCACTCTTCTTGTTGCTGGTCCGAAGAATCCCCAAGCTGGATAGATGCTATTATCTTTTTGATATTTAACAAGTGCTTGTTTTGTTTTTTCTCCAAAGTAGTTTGTTTCATTTCCCATTGATCCTTCTTCTCCAGTATTTGAGTTAACGATATATCCATTTGAGTTTAGATACTCTTGAAGAGATATAACAGATGGATGTGCCATTCCTTTTTCTAAATCTATTGGATATATTATACTTGTGTTTGATGAGAGAAGGCTGTTGGGGGGTGTTGGGTTTTGGTTAATTGATAGTTCAACAACTTTACCATTCATAAATACACGAAATTTTTTTGTTTTAAATATCTCATTATTATTTTCATCAACAAATACTGCTGAAAAATCAGAGTAGGCCTGGTCTTTATCTTCGATTAAGGATCGTATATACCCCCCTCCTACAAATGATCCAGATTGTGACACCATAGTCATTTTATTTTCTCCACAGAAAAAATTATCAATTAATTTATGACATTCTTGATAAACAAAAACTTTTGAAACATTTTCATTTTTACTTTCTGCGTAGATTGAAACTGGTATAGCTACTCCATTATCTTTATATTCTCGTAGGCTTCCAGTATTCACTCGATATTTATATGAATCATTAGATACTTCAACAATATTAACCTTCACAACTTCAAACCGAGCTTCCACATCACGATTACTAGGGCCAGTTATACCAATCGTACATACAGGATTTGTTCCAAATGAATTACAAGCTCCGTACCACCCAATGAACTTGGAGTCACTTGCTGGTGTTGCAGTTAGTATTGCAGACTCATTTTCCAGATATGTTGTTTTGTTTCCGGATATTGTTCCACTACCTTTAGTTACGCGAGTGGTAACAGTAAATGTTCTAGGTGATACGACTGGAGTTACTACAGGTGTTGCGACTGGTTGTGAAGCTGTTGTAGGTGTGGAAACTTCTCGAGTTCTTCCATCTGACATTATTGGACTAACTCCTCTTTCGCGAGTAGAGGTTTCTGGATTAGTTGTGGGTGTTACTACTGGTGTTACTGCGGGAGTAACGATTGGCGTTACTGCAGGAGTTACGATTGGTGTTACTACGGGAGTTACTACTGGAGTAACGACTGGTGTTACCACTGGAGTAGTCACTGGAATTCCTTCCGCTCTCTGAAGTTCTGCAAGTTGTTTTTGTAGCTCTGCAATTTTCTTTAGAATTTCGTCAATGATTTGTTGGCGAGTTGTGTCTACAGGAGGTGTTACTACGGGAGTTACTACGGGAGTTACTACGGGGGTTACTACTGGTGTTACTACGGGAGTTACTAGGGAGTTACTACTGGTGTGGTAGGAAATATGGGAGTAAACGGATTAGCCTGCTGTTGGAAATTTTGACTTGTAGCAGTTATTACTCTTGTTCCAGTCGGATTATCTAAACTAATTTTGTTCGTAATACAACTTCTGTAACCATCTTTAGCTAAGTCCTTTCCTAGTTGATTCTCATCCTGACCTAAACAAATTGTAAGATCATATATTCCAGTAACATACTGTCCAAATTGGTTTTTGTATAATGCATCTAGTAGTGAGAATTTATGTGATATTCCATCAAGTCCTCCACCTGGGTAAAGGGCACGAGGAAAATATTCTGTATTACCGTTTTGCCCGATAGTCACCTGGGCCATCTCAGGAATTCGCTGCGAAGAAGAAGGTCTAATTGCGTAATTATCCTTGAAAGCATCTGTGAAGGGAACAAAGACATTATATTGAAGTGCTCTGCCGGTTCCAAGATTAAAAGGTTCGCCTTCAAAAGTCTCTAGTGTGTTAAATTCTTCTGGCTTTATATCTGCTAACTTTAAATCTTTTATTGTTCCACAAGAATTCTTGAGACAAACCTTGATTGAATAGATCCCTTCTGGGAAAGATCTCCTGACCTCTGTTGAATCTACACGGACTCCGATATAGTTTAGAAGATAACCCACTCTGTATACTCGTTTAACAGGAAGTGGTGTTTCAACACCTCCTGAATTCACAATATATACCTTAGCATCAGTCATTGCATCACTAAGGTATCTCCCTTGCTCCGCAGAAGAAAGCTTCGAAATATTCACATCTTTTTCTTTGAAGAGGATGTTATAGAAAGATGCATCTTTTAGAATATCAAAATCTTTGTTTTTGCCTGGAGTCCACATATTATGGTAACTATACGGAAATACGATATCCTCACTAACAATTGTTGCCTCCGCAACCGCAGAAAACGAACCGAGTATCAAGAATGCGAAACCGAGACTGTAGATAATTTTTGTAATGTTTTTCATATAATGTGCTGATGTTAATAAGTGTAGAGATATTGTGTGGTGAGATGCTTTTTGTAGAAAGCAAAAAAAAGAAGCTTGCGCTTCTTCTTTTCTCTTCTTTATAATATCGTGTTGTGCTGTGTGTGTATATAAAGGACATGTGGATAAGTGTCCTTTATTTTATCTGGAACAGATTTATTATTTTTCTAGACTACTGGTCCTCGTCTTTTTTGATTGCATTTTTCTAAATCGTAGGTAGTATGAAAAAATAATCACTCACCATATATGTCTTCAATATTAATTATCATACTTTTAGTAGCAATAGCCGCCGGAATAACAGGAGTTATTCTCGGTTGGTTTTTACGATTTGTCACCGCATTAGGTCGAAAAGGCTCAGCCGAGCTTGAAATCAAGGAAATGGTCCTTGAAGCTAGAGAGCAATCTGAAAAAATTCTTCGTGAAGCAGAGAAAGAAGCTCGTCGTGTTATTCGTGGAACAAAAGACGAGTTGCGCGATGATGAGGACAAGCTCCAGAAAATGGAAGACCGCCTTATCAAAAAGGAAGCTTTGCTTGATAAAAGACAAGTCTCAATTGATAGCGAGGAGGAATTACTTAAAAAGGACAGATTAAAAAATGTCCTGCTTCAAAAAAAACTTACGGAGCTTAACGAGCAACGAAAGGACTCCCTTCAAAAAATAACAAAGCTGACTGATGATGAAGCACGCCAACAACTCCTTTCTATTATAGAAGAGGAAGCCGAAGAAGAACTTCTTGTGCGGACTCAAAAACTTGAACGAACCTCGAAAGAGAAGATTGAAAATCGTGCAAAAAGAATTCTTGCTACTGCAATTCAACGAATGGCCAACCCTGTGCAAAATGACATTTTTTCAAATACAATTCATTTCACAGGAACAGACATGAAAGGGAAGATTATTGGGAAGGAGGGACGTAACATTAAAACTTTCGAAAAAGAAACTGGTGTCGAACTTGTTATCGACGAAACACCTGACACAATAACCATTTCTTCATTTGATCCGGTTCGTCGACATATTGCAACAGTTGCACTTGAACGACTCATCGAAGATGGACGGATCCAACCTGCAAAAATAGAACGCGAAGTTGAGAAAGCTCGAAAAGAAATTAATACCATCATGAAAGAAAAAGGTGAGGAAGCTGCTTTTGAAGCAAAAGTGTACAACCTTGATCCTCGTATTCTTCTCGTGCTTGGACGACTTTATTTTCGAAGTAGTTACGGTCAAAATGTACTACAGCACTCTGTTGAAGTTGCACAGCTCTGCGGAATGATTGCGGAGGAGCTTGGTGCTGATGTGCAAGTAGCTCGTGCAGGTGGACTACTTCACGATATTGGAAAGTCGGTTGATCACGAAGTATCAGGAACTCATGTTGAAATTGGTCGACGAATCCTTCAGAAATTTGGAGCATCAGAAAATATCATCAAAGCAATGCAATCTCATCATGATGAGTATCCATATGAAACTATCGAATCAATCATAGTTCAAGTCGGAGACTCAATTTCAGGTGGACGACCAGGTGCACGAAAAGACTCTGTGGAACACTATCTGAAACGACTCGAGGAACTGGAAGCTGTAGCGACTGCACACGCTGGCGTTGAAAAAGCCTATGCACTACAAGCTGGTAGAGAGATTCGAATCTTTGTACAACCAGATGAGACAAGCGATTTAGAAGCTCGAACACTTGCACGAACAATCGCAAAAGAAATTGAAGAAGAGCTTCAGTATCCTGGTGAAATCAAGGTGACGGTGATTCGGGAGAATAAGAT
>Ga0306872_100076_pt1 | contig 41873 bp, 22 predicted proteins | sample AntRauMeHopE1498_FD_190455 | JGI IMG/M metagenome (GOLD analysis project Ga0306872, IMG submission 190455) | Saline lake microbial communities from Rauer Islands, Antarctica - Metagenome Hop E1 #498 (v2) (version 2) | ecosystem: Environmental > Aquatic > Non-marine Saline and Alkaline > Saline ...
CAAAAAAGAGGCGGCGGGCGCGGGCTGCTAAGGGTCCTTGACATGGGCTTCGACCTCCCTCAGGTAGGAATCGATACCTTCGGGCCTGGTGGCCACGCATGCCCAGATAAGTGGAGTAGAGCCGTAGGCGCCTGCCTCGGAGATGTAAGAATTCGGGTGGTCGACCAGGGGCTCGACTAGGGACAGCAGCTTGTCGAAATAGTGGTCCAGCATCGACTCGCTGTGACCAACCGCCTGGTATGCGGCGAAACGCTCGGGAGTAGCAAACGCAAACGCTTCGTCTGCGTTGCGCGGCGCGGGCGTGTCCGAGAGGTACAGGGGGCGCCCCCTTTCGAGCGTGTAGCGCCAGCAGCGGTACACGCCGGCGTATCCCACGGCTTCGAGCCGGTCGGCCCAGCGGGCGTACAGCAGCAGCGGGTCGGCTGCGGCCTCGGGGGGCACCGAGTTGCCGTTGCCGCTGGCGGACACCAGACGAATAGCGGCGAGCGCATACTCCTGCACTTCGCTCGCGTCTTCGCGCCCCGCGAGAACCTCCGCGAGTATGGCGGCGGCGTTGGGCAGCGTCTTGTCGGCGCCCTCGGGGAAGTACTTGCGGTCGTCGGCGTCGTGCAGCAGCGCGGCGAGCTGCACAGCGAGGCGGCGGCCGGGCGGCGGGGGGACGGGCTCGGCGCCGAGCGCAGCGGTTGCGTGCTGCAGCACCTTGAGCGCGTGGTCTGCGCCGTGTTCGTCTGGGACGAAGTTCCGCTCGAACAATGACCGAGTGTGGGCGATCGCAGCGACGATAGCGGAATCCATGTCGTAGGTCGGGCGGAAATACGGCGGCAGGGGCGCAGGGATATGGCGGCAGCGGGGGATAGCAGCCCCCGAAAGCGTTCATATTTGGCGCGCCGCGGCGGCCGGACTATTTTGAACACACCCGCGGGCCGTATATTCCGAGCGATGGCGCCAGGCTACAACGACGACGAGCTAGGGGACGGACCCAGCGGCCCGCCGCCGCTGCGGTTCAGCATCGCCAGCGACGGCGCCGCGACGGCTATCCCGGGCATCCCGACGCGCCACGACTTCGTGGTGGCCGACGAAGAGGGGCGCCGCGCGCACCTCGAGACGCTGGCGGCGGTGCGGCAGGGCCAGACCGTCCGGTTCCGCCCCAACGACATACACGAGGGCGTGGAGTACCACCGGCCTGAAGGCCAGCGAGGCGGGGAGAGCGTGCAGAGGTACGTGCTCACCTTCTACGGCATCCTCGAAGACGGCAGCAAGGCGCAGGTCGTGATGCGCGACGTACCGGTGTACTTCGACATCTGGTTCCCGGAGGAGGGCGGCGAGCACGTGTTCGTGCACCAGATGAGCGAGGCGCTGCAGGAGTTCGGCGTCGTGCGCACGGAGACGGGCAGAGCGTTTCCGCTGCGCGGCTACCGCGTCGAGCCGCGCCAGTACCTGCGCGTGTTCTTCAGCAACACCGCGTCGCGCAAGAAGGCCATACAGGCCGTGCGCAAGATGAGCGCGGGCGGCAGCACCGGGGGCTACGAGACCGCGTCCGACGACCTCACCAACTATTTCCGCATGGTGGCGCGCACCCACACCATCCCGCTGTGCGACTGGCTGACGGTGTCGCGCTACGCGTACCTGCGCGGCGGCGCGGCGTGCGGCTGCGAACTGCAGGACGTGCAGGAGCGGTTCCGCACGCCGCACATGCTCCCCTCCGCGGACGGCGCGCCGCTGACGGCGCACGTGCTGAACGCGTCGGTGCTGGACGTGCGCGCGTTGATCAACCCTATGAAACCCGACCCGGAGGTAGAAAAGATGGTGTCGGGCGTGGACCTGCTGGTGCGCGACCGCACGCTGATCACGACGTTCGACATCGAGACGCACAGCCCCGACAAGGGCACGGGCAAGCCGCCGCACCAGGACAAGCCGCGCGACGCGGTGTTCATGCTCTGCGCGACGGCGCACTGGCTGGGCGACAAGCGCGCGCTGGCCCGCGTGTGTCTCACGACGCAGGAAGCGGCGCCGGACAGCCGGTGGACGACCGTGGTGTGCGGCCCCGGCGGCCTGCCCGGGGACCGCCCCCGCGCGGACGACCCGCACGGCCCGGCGCCCAACGTGCACTACGGGCAGGACTCGCTGCTGCTGGCGTTCGCGCTGGTGTGGCGCGCGTGGGCGCCGGACCTGCACGCGGGCTTCAACGACGGCCAGTACGACTGGCCGTTCGTGGTGGGCAAAGCGTACAAGCTGGGCCTGCTCGGCACTATGGTGGAGCGCATGTCGGCCGCGCCGCGCAAGGGCGGCGAGGACCCCGACCAGGTGCTGAAGTGGCAGTGGCGCGAGGACGCGCGCGTGAAGGTGTCCGCCGAGAAGACGCACTACGTGTCGTACCTCAAGCTGCCCGGCTGCGTGCCCCTCGACGTGCGCCTCATCTACATGCGGCTGTACCCCAAGGGCGAGAAGACCAGCCTCAAGGCGTGCCTCGCGCTGGCCAAGCTGGGCGGCAAGGCGGACATGCCGTACACCGAGATGTGGCACATCTACGAGGATGCCGCCGAGCTCGCCACGCGCCGCCGCGAGCACGCCCCGGGGTCCGTCGGCGCGCCCGGCGCCGACGAGGAGGCGCTGTCGGCCGAGCGCATGCGCCGCGTGTCGCACTACTGCATCATCGACGCCGCGCGCTGCCAGGAGCTGCTGGTGCAGCGCAGCGTCATCGTCGACGCGCGCGAGATAGGCAACTACTCGTGCACCAGCATCAACGACTGCATCTACTACGCGAACGGCCACAAGGTGAGCAACATGCTGTACACGTACGCGCACAACACCGCGCGCCCCTGCCCCTCGGGCGGCACCTTCCCCATACTGGGGTCCATGATCTCCGAAGACGTGACCATGGAGGGCAAATACCCGGGCGCCTACGTGGTGCCCCCCGAGAAGGGCCTCGAGGAGGACCTGCCGATCACCGGCCTCGACTTCGCGTCGCTGTACCCGTCGCTCATCCGCACATACAACCTGTCGCTGGACATGGCCGTGTACAGCGAGGCCGAAGCGCTCAGGCTCGAGGCGGCCGGCGAGGAGATATACCGCGTGGCGTTCGAGTTCGGCGGAGAAACCGTGCGCGGCTGGTTCGTGCGCCACCGGTGGATCGACGAAAAGCACGGCCTCTTCTCCCTCGTGCTCGCCGACCTGTTCTACAAGCGCGCGACCATGAAGGTCGGGCTCAAAGCGCTCGAGGCGCAGATCGAGTTCGCCGAACAGGTGCTCGGGCGGTTCCGCGGCAGCGGCGACGGGCCCGAAGCGTTCGCCGCGTTCCTGGCCCGCGATGCCGAAGCCGCACGCGCGCGCGCCGCGCGGGCCGCCGGCGACAACAAGAAGGCCGCCAAGCTCGAGGCGCAGGCCGACAGCCTGGCACGGTTCGCGGACGTGCCGGACGCCCACGCCGCCTACGTGTCGTGGCTCGACGACGTCGAGTTCCGGTTCAAGGGCATCGACGCCAAGCAGAAGGCCGTGAAGGTGTTCATGAACACGTTCTACGGCGCCGCCGGACTCCCCTCCTCGCCGCTGTTCATGCTAGCGCTCGCCGGCGGCGTCACGTCCGCAGGCCGGTACAACCTCAAGATGGTCGCGGACTTCGTCTGTACCAGGCGGTTCGCCATCAAGTACGGCGACACCGACTCGCTGTACACGTCGTGCCCCCCCGAGTGCTACCGCGACGGGGAGCTCGCGTACTGGCGCGCGGTGCGCGACGCCTTCGCGAACGCCGGCCTCGAAGTGCCCGACGTCGTGCGCGTGTGCGCTGCGGACGGCGACGCGCAGTCCGCGTACGACGCCAAACGCGCGGAGCTCGAGGCGAAGCGCGCCAAGATCGACCGGTACCTGGACGCCGAACTCGAGAAGTGCCGCGCCCGGTCGGCCGAGAGGCTGTCGCGCCTCGCGGACAGCCCGCCCAAAGACGCGCTGGAGGCGTTCTTCGGCAGCCCCGCCCAGGTAGCGGCACTTCTCGAGTCGGAGTTCGACAATGGGGAAGCGCAGGCGCGCGGTCTGCACGTCGCAATGATGGAGAAAGGCTACGCAGAGCCGCTGGCGGAGCTCGGCGAGCGGCCGCCCGCCGGGGCTGCAGAGCTCGTTCGACGCGCTGCGTCCCCGCTGTGGCTGCAGCGCGTGTTCGACGCGCAGCGCGCCCTGTCAGGGGGCGAGACGTCGCAGCTGGAGGCGGCGGTGCGCGCGGCGTACAAGATGCTGGCGGTGCGCAAGGTGGAGATCACGATGGAGCAGATGGGCACGCTGCGCGACGAGGTGAACGCCCACCTGCACGCGGACAACGGAGGCCACATCCTGAAAATGGCGTACGAAGAGGTGCTGTACCCTGTGCTGTTCACGGGCAAGAAGAAGTACGCGGGCGTCGCGCACGTGTACGGCCCCAACTTCGACATCCCGGGGCCGGAGAAGATGTTCGTGCGCGGCGTCGACATCGTGAAACAGGGCCAGACCAAGCTGGCGCGCACGCTGGGCCTCGAGTGTCTGTGGCGCGCGGCGCAGCTCAACCCGCCGGGCACGCGCGTGCCGTACATCGACCGCGTGGAGGCGGTGATCCGCGAGTGCTGCGCGGGCATGAGCTCGTTCAGCGCGGCCGACGAGGCCGGCACCGGCCTCGGCACGGTGCACTGGGACGTGACAGACTTCGTGCAGACGGACGCGTGGAAGCCCGACAAGCAGAACCTGTCGGTGCAGAAGTTCATGCGCCGCATGCGCGCGCGGCACAAGATGCAGCTCGCCGAGAACGAGGTGCGCGCCGAGCGCGGCGAGCCGCTCGCCGAGCTGGACTACGTCGAGCCGGAGCCGGGCTCGCGGTTCGCGTACCTGATCACCGACGCGGGGCCGTCGTTCACGCTGGCGGGCTACTCGAGGGGCGCCCCCAGCAAGGGCGACCTCATGGAGTACGTGCCCGTCGCCAAAAAGCGCGGCCTGCGCATCAACGTGGCGTACTACCTCGAGCACTACGTGGTGGGGTTGTGCGCGCGGTTCATCAACTACGACAGCAGGTTCGACCTGCCGCCGCAGTACTCCGGCGAGGTGGTCGACCCCAAGAAGGCGGACGAGTACTCGCAGCGGCAGGCCAAGAAGCACCTGTGCGGCGTGATCCGCGGCCTCAGCCGCGACACGCGGGGCGCCTCCGCCAAGCTGGGGCGCGAGTACCGCAAGGCGTACCAGGCCGCGGCCACCAAGGTGGACGGCGCGCTGCAGAGCGCGCTGGCCGGCGACGCCGCCGCGGCGGCGGGCGCGCGGCTGCTCACCGGCGGCGACGACGCGGCCATGCACAGCTACGCGCGCGCCGTCTGCGACCTCGACCCGCACGCGCGCGCCGCGCAGGGCGCGGTTGACTACGAGCTGTTCCTGAGGGCAAGCGAGGGGCAGCGCGCGCCGCCCGTCGCGGAGTCGCTGCGGCTCGCGGCCGCCGTCGCCGCGCAGCACACGCTGGACGCGCTGCAGGAGCCCGCGCCCGCCTGGGACCCGCGCACGGCGTCGCTGGTGCGCCCCGGCGCGGCGTCGGCCTGGAAGCCGCTCACCGGGCACGTCGCGGACGCGCTGGGCGTCGCCGGCCGCGCCCCGGCCGCGCGCAAGCGCCTGTACGCGGCGCTGGGAGCCCTGCGCCCCCCGCGGCGCGCGCGCTCCGGCGTGAAGCACGCGGCGCTCATCATGCAGGACACGTGGACCGAGGTCGAGAACGACGCCTACATGGCCATCGAGGACCGCGCGCCTATGATGGCGGCGCTGTCGGACCGCGTGCAGGCGTCGCTGGAGGAGCTGGTCGCCATCGGGCGCGACGCGTGCGGCGGCGCCGCCGACGCCGCGCCCCGCGCCGAGGCGCGCGTGGTCGGGGCGCTGCGGTGCGCGCCCGAAGATGCCGCCGTGCTGCGCGAAGTGCGCTCCGCGTGGCTCAGCCTGGTGGGCGTCGCCATGCAGCGCGCCCTGCACTCGCGCCTCGTGGACGAGCTCGAGCGTCTGCGTGACGCCGGCCTGTAGAGCCGCGCGTATCTTTTTGCGTTTCGCCGCTCCAAAATTGTGCCCTCCATATACCTTCTTGCCACACACACGCGGCAGCCGATTCGACCGGACCCGCAGATAGCATGGATACTCACCTGGCGTGCCTTGTCGCCATCGTGGTGCTGCTCGTAGTTTTCATCGCCTGGAGCGTTCGCAATAGCAGCAGCGTCAAAAGCTACCAAAGCCCGCTACTCGGGATCGGCGCTGCTGCTGCTGGCCCGCAGAACGTAAACCGGGTCGAGCGCGAAAGGCTGTCCGCGGCCCCGGTGAGCGCCACCCTGTCCCTGCCCGCGCCCCTGTCCGCCCAACTCGTCGTGCCCCCCAGCAAGGACTTTCGCAGCAGGAACGGGCACTACATCGACCCCGCGCGCCTCGCCGAGGCCGAGCAGCAGGCGTGGACGCCCTCCAACCCCTACGCCGCGCCCAGCTACGACCCCACCAAGGACGTGTCCCCCGGGGACAGCCTCGCGCAGAGCACCGACGCCGTCTCCGAAGGCGACTGGAACCAGAGGATTTCCGACTTCGGCGTTGACGCGCAGACCCGCAAGAACCACATCGAATGGGCCGACAACGTCGGGCCGTTCTCGCAGACCGCGATGGTTGTAGACGACCTCGACGAGGCCGTTGCGCTCTCCAGCGGGGCGCCACGCTGGGGCATCACCACCTTCCGGTCGTACCCCGTGCCGCAGGGCCCGTGCACGCAGACCATCACCGAGATCGGCCCCGCAGACCAGGACAAGTTCTTTAAAAAGTTCGACTTCTAGGCGCGTCCGGAGACGTGTCGCTCTTTTTGCTCGCCGCCGCCGCGCAGACCAAAAAACACGGGTACAGGGGCGAAATTGGGTGGGTGGGGTGTTGGGCGCGGGGGGCGGGTCCGTCGGACCGGGCGGGTGGGTGGGCGGGCGGGTGGGTGGGCGGGCGGGCGCCTATGCTTGCAGGGGGGCGGGGTGCGGGTCCGTCGGACAGGGCGGGTGCCAGAACGTGCACGGCTTGCCGTCCGGCTGCTGCGACCGGCAGGCGGCCCACGACTTGCAGGCGCGCTGGTTGGCCGGGGGCTGCGGGTTGGCCGCGTGCCAGTAGGTGCAGAGCTTGCCGCTGTCCAGACGCAGCGAGTGGCAGGCGCCTCCCTTCGAGCAGGGCGTAACGCCCGCTGGCGGAGTCGGGTCGCTGGGGTGCCAGAACGTGCACTGCTTGCCGCCCTTCAGCGACTTGCACTTGTCGCCGGACAGGCACGCTTTAAGGCCTGCGGGGGCGTACTTGGGGGCGTCCTTGGGGGCGTCCTTGGGCGGGGGAGTCCACGGGGCGGGGTGCCACTTCTCGCACGGCTTGCCGCCGTCCTTGAGCGACGCGCAGTTGCGCCAGAACCTGCAGTGCGTCTCGCCCTCAGGGACGTTCTGTCCCAGGTGCCAGTAGGTGCAGCCCGCCTTGGTGCAGTTGCTCCACCACTTGCAAGACTGGATGCCCGTTGGGGGTGTCGTAATTGTTTGCGGCTGGGCGCCGCAGGCGTCGTTCATCTCTTTGACCGCGGCCTCCTGAGGGGGGCTGCAGACGGACAGCATTTCGGTCTCTTTCGCGATGTCTCCCCAGCTGAGGGCGCCCGTGGTGTTGGACCAGGCGTCGTCTGCGGTCACGGCGGTAACGAACTCGGACATGTCGGTGGTTGGGTTGTAAGTGTTGGTTGGTGGCTTCTCTGGTGCTGTGTAAGAGCTGTGGAGACGCGGGGGGTAGACTAAGCCCCAAAAACAATCAATTTTGGGACTAGCTGTTTTCGCTCCCTATGTAGTGGTAAAACACTGTGTACACGGTGCTGGAGTACGGCCCCAGGCTGCCGGGCCCCACACTCATGTCGTCCAGCCGCGCCACGCACAGCTCGTCCCCCGCGTTGCCGGCGCGCCGCAGGCCGTGCGTCCAGTAGTGGCCGCCGCCGTTTTCCACCTGCGCCACCAGCCGGTAGATGAGCCTGCGCCCGCCCACCGCGGGCACCGTGAACCGGGTCGGAAAGAACCGGCGGCGGAACCCCCCGTACTGGTTGAACAGCACCACGTACACCGCGGGGAGCCGGCGCACGTCCTCGACGCGCGCACACAGCCCCTCGCTGCCGCACACCCCGCACTTGTAGTCGGACAGGTTTTCCATAGACACCTGCAGGCCCGTCGCAAACTCCTCGGCCGTCTGGGGCGGGTTGCTGTCGTAGTCGAAATAGTGGCGCTGGTACGTGGTGTCCGTTTTTTCCGACACCACGCGGTCTTTGCAACCGCGGCACAGCACACGTTCGCGCATCACCGTGCGGAACGGCTCGAGTATGGGGTTGGCGGGAGCCCCCTCGCCGAGCGGCGCGTCCGCAGGCTCTATCATCTCCAGCAGGAGCACGAGCCCCTCGGTGGCGCTCTGCATAGATATGCCGTAGTCCGTGTGGGGGCGGCGTCCCCGCAGCGCCGCGACCATCGCGGCCAGCAGCTTCGACGCCACTAGCGGGTCGGCGCCGTCCCCGCGGCACGCCGTGCCGAACTCGTGCAGCGCCGCGCCGGTTGGCGTGCGGCGCAGGTAGTCCGCGTTGTCGCACACCGCGTCGACGAACGCCGGGCAGCTCGCGAGGCCCTGCATGAGCGCGTTGAAGTGGCAGGACGCGCCCACGTTCGCGAGCGCAAACGGGCGCGGAAGCGACGCCACGCGGAACGGCTCCATGCCGGGGTGTATACAAAAACACATGTTATGCTACTGCGCCGGAAACAGGGCCGTGAGCTCCAGCCGCACGCCGGTGCGGCGCACCGGCGCGCCGTCGCGCCCTTCGCACTCGAAGCTGTACCGCCGCGGCACCGCTACCGCCCGCACCCACTGCCCGCCCAGCTCCTTCGCGCGCCGCCGGAGGTACGGCGCGGAGCTCTTGCGGGGTCCCCGCGCTGGGAACGCCAGGCGCACCGTGCACACCGGCGGAAACTCTTCGGCGCTGCCGTCGCTCCCGCGGACGCGCGCTTGCAGGTCGCGCGCGTCCACAAGCAGCGTGTACGGAAGCCTGTGGCTCGTTTTTACGCCTTCCGCTTCCGTCGCGTTGCTGGACGCCGTGGGGGCAGACCCCACGCCGGCAGACACTGACGCCGCGGCGGTGGGCCACTCTGTCGCGCGGAAAAGCGCCGCCGCCGACCCGCAGAAGCCCGAGCCCCCGCCGGGCCTCGGAGACCGGGCGCACACCAGCACGTTCGCTGCGCCTTCCGTCTCCAGCACAGCGTCGGCGAACGCTGACATGCGCCCCACCAGCACCACGCCGCCGCACCCCTGTGCGTACAGGTCCAGCTCTACCTGTGTGATGTTTTCCATGCCGCATGTACACCCCCGCGCCCCACTAAATAGGTGTCGTACCGTGGCCAAAAATTGGGTTGCTGGGTATGTTTGGGAGCCGGCGCGTGTCTAGTTCGCGGTGTTGAACAGCACGTCGCGCTCGCTGAAGTACCTTCGGGAGCTTTGCACCTCGTCGGGGCCGTGCTGTGCATCTGACCCAAACTCCGTCATGGTGCGCGACACCAGGGCGTCGCCGCGCTGGATGACCGTGCGCTGCTGGGACAGGTCCTGCTCCATCTTAGCGCGCACTAGGCGGTAGATGTTTGTAACGTACGTTAGGTTGCGAACAACTGCGCTGTTGAAACGTTCGCGGCCGATGTCTAGCAGCGTGCGCTTTGCTGCTCCAACGCCCACCTGTTTGACAACCGACCACGGCTCGTCTGCGTTGTCGCTGGCCTTGCCCAGGTAGGTAAGAATGTTGCTCGCTATGTTCGAACGATTATTTGTTGCTGGGTTGAGCTGGTTGCCGGGGACCATTTGGCCAGGTATTCTAGTAACTGCTGAGGTCACACCAAGAGACGTCCTATTGTTGTCTAATGTTGTGAGGTTTGCCAGCGCCAGAATCAAGTTCCTCGAAACGCGTTTAAGGTTGTTTATCTCGTTTTGGACGTACTTATACAACGCGGTCGCCAGACTTTGTGCAGCGGCGTCTGCAGTTGCTGGAATTGCAGGTGCGGGGTTGACGTTCATGGCATTCATTGCTGCATTGTAATCGGCCTGAGCTGCTGCTGCCGCAGCAGCACCTGGTGCCGCAGCAGCAGCAGCAGCAGCAGCAACAGCAGTAGCAATCAATGCTGCAGGTCTGACAGCTGCGGCTGCTGCTGCGGCTACTGCTGCTGCTGCAGCAGGTGCTGCGGCACCAGGTGCTGCAGCAGCAGCAACCGCAGCAGCCGCAGCAGCCGGATCTCCAATCTTGTTCATCAGCGCTGTGGCTGCATCCCGTGCGGTTGTTGCAACAGTCCTGGCAAGATCCTTATTCTTCTTCAAGCTGTCTAAATCTGCAGGATTATCTACCAATGTTGCTGCTACAGCAGCTCCTCCTCCTGGAAGGATAACACGGATGTTACCGGCGAGGGTTTGAACCACTGTATATACCCTGAGAATCTCTGCATCTACATTTGCAGCAGTGAGAGGAGCAGGAGCAGCAGCGGCTGCGGCTGCGCCTCCAGCTGGTGCAACAACGGGGGGGGCTTGGCCAATGTAGTCTAAAGAGCCTTCGACAACAACACTGGCATTATCGTTAACTCTTGTTCGTTCAGCTGGAACTCCGGGAACACTAACAGTAGGATTGCCCCAGTCGTCGCGACCGCGGCTTACGGCTCCGCCCGGGCCGCTCTCGTCCCAGTCGGACTGCATCGGGTACAGCGACCCGAACAACACCTTGTTGAAGATCTGGTCCGACAGGAACTTGGGACGGCCCATGCCCAGGCCGTTGTCGCCCCGGAACATGCGCTGCACGAAGCCGCCGGTGCCGCGCTCCGTCATCTCGTCTCCGTACTGCTGGACGTCTACTTCGGCGTAAGGATCGATGAGAAGCTTGAGGAAGAACTCGCGGGTGTTTCGGGGTGCTACTGCGTTGTTCATAGGGACGTTGGTGTTGTAGCCGTTCGCCTGCTCCCGCGTACGTCCGTAGAACAGGCACACCAGCTGCTCGAAGGTGAACGAGTAGTTGTAAGTTTCGACGAGGGCGATGGACCGCATGAGCGCGTGCACGTTGATCGGCATGATGTTCATGTCGATAATGTTGCGGATGCGTTCGTTCTCGCGGGCGTCAGAGCCCATGCCGCGCGCGCCGGTGGTGTTCAGATCGCGGGTCATGTCGTTGATGCGCTCCTCCTGGTAGCTGCTGTTAGGTATTTCTAGCACTTGAGTGAGCTGTGTAGAATCCTTGAGCGGGTATGCCACCATGTTGGTGTTTGGTGGTCGATAGTCCAGCGCCTGGATTACGACATTGCCGGCACCGCGTGCGGATGCAAAGCCGTCGCCCTGGCCCAGCGCGGCGCGGAACGTGCGCGTGTCCACCAGGTAGCGCAGGGCGCACGCCACGCGTCCGACGAACTTGGCGTACACGGCTTCGTCCACCTTGTCGCGCCCGGAGACGCCCGCGTTGTATTCAGACACCGTCTTCTGCACGCCGGGCATGGACGCCATGTCGGTTTTTCCGTTGAGCAGGCCGCGCGTGCCGTACATGAACGAGAACTCGGGGGCGCCCACCGCGTCGGGCGGCAGCATCTCGGTCGCGGTCGCGCGCATCGCGTAGAAGCTCAGCGACAGCGGCATGAGCGGCATCTTGCCGTATCGCGCCTTGTAGTCCGAAATCGCCTGGTCGCTGGTCTGCATGTAGACGGGCTCGTCGCCCAGCTGCCGCAGCACCTCTTTCGAGATGTTGCTCATCGTGTAGCACGCGCGCGACAGGCCGTCCGCCACGTTGGTGATGCGGGACAGCACCACCGTGTGCGCGTTCGCGGCCGTGTCTCCCAGCGGGTGCAGGGTCGTGCCCGCGAACATGCCGCCCTGCGGCCATGCTGGGGATGCCGCGTCTAGGTTCCCGCGTACTACAGCATTCGCATTGTCCACTAGATCGGCACGCGCCAAGGAATTGGGGGCAGCGCCCGTCGCTCTTAAGAGATTGCGGCGACCGCAGTGCACGCGTCCGCGCTGGATGAGCTCCTTGACCATCTCCGCCTTTTTGCCCATGAGGTCGAAGAGCTTGTTGAAAGTGGGCAGAGTAGCGCGGAAGCTGTCTTTGATGTACGGCGGTAAGTCCGACAGGGTAGACACCAGGTGCATACTTACGCCCTGGGTGGTCACATCTTTCACCATGCGCTGAAGCATGCTAGCGATCGAAGTTAGCAGAATAGACCCTGCTGTGGGGTCACCACGTTGGCCAAACTCGTTCAGAGCAAAACCACCAGCCGCTACGTTAGCTGAAGTGAGATCCGGCTGGCTGTAGCCTTGCATCATCACAGACTGGCTGAACGCGCCATTGGCGAAGCCGTCGATGAGGCCCTGGTAGATTTTAGAAGATGCGCTGTCGTAGTACTGCGTAATGTACAGGTGTAGCACCTGGTTGAACAGCAGCATTAGGCTGCGGTTGTTGGTCAGTCCGTTGTTGCCGTACAAGTTCAGGATCTGATCCGCGGGGGTATTCCCTCCCAGCTGTAGCACCGGGTTTCCGGCTCCCGGAGCCGCACCCGGGGCGCGCACCCCGGCGATGAGCGCGCCTAGCGTAGTCACGGTGCTCGGCGCCGCGCGGGCACCGACTACGCCTCCGTTCACCTGCGTCGCGTCCCAGAACAAGATGCCCGAGAACACCGAGCCGTACTGGTCGTGCCTGCTCTCTTCGACGTCGTCTGAAGCTACAGCAATTGCGCCCGCCGCACCATTAATCTGTGCTGCCTTGTGTTGTCGAGTAAGCTCCACGAAAGACTCGTTGAGCTTGCGCCCCACCTGTTCGATGGTCAGCACTCCTTCGGGCGACACCGCACTACCTGCCGACGTCCTGAAGCCCTTCAGCAGATCGTCGATGAGGTGTTTCTCGATCCACGCGAGAGAGCCCACCGAGTCGGCCGCGGTTTCGAAACGTTCCACCGTCTTGGGGTCCATGCCGCTGCGGAACATGTTGATGAACTTGCGCACGTCTGACACGAGCTGCTCCACCGTGTCGCGCAGTTTGGAGAAGTCCAGGTGCAGCTTAGAACCTGCAGCCCCCGGAAACCGCACCGTGACCATGTCGTCGAAGTCTGCGGTCAGGTCAAACACGGTGGAGACGATGCGGCGCATGGCCTCGTCGCGGTTCAAGAGCATACGGCCCGCTATATCGGCGCGGGCTGCCCTGTCTAGAGGAGCCACCGCGGCCGGGTCAGTGCACCATACCGCTAGGTTGTCCAACGTCGCCGCCGTGCCGTCATCAACAAGTGGAGGGGCAAACAGAGTACCGAGCGCATCTAATCCCGCGTCGCGTACCAGTGCTCGGGCATTGTCCGTTCCGTCTCCGCCGCGAATGGTGTTGATTTTTGGAATGATAACTCCCCGAATCACTGCCAGATCGGCTACCGCGGCCATCTGCTCGTTAACCGCTGCGGCAATGGCTGCGGTGAACGCCTTCACGTCCGTGTCCAGCACACGTGTGCGGAACGCGTTCAGCTGCGCGTAGATGGCGTAGAGCGTGTTCAGGCCGACCACCACGGTTTCGTGGAACATGAACGCGCGCCCCTGGTCGCTGCCGGTGACGAGCTCGGAGCCCTGGATGAGGCGGTGGGCGACCTCCATGCGCTTGCGGGTGTCGGTCTCGCGGTCCATCTCGCGGCGCCCCTGGGTGATGAGCGACCGGTACGAGGTGTGGCCGTAGTCGTTGCGCCGCGCGGCTGCGCTGAGCGTGCGGTCGAGCTTTTCGCGGAACTCGACGAACATGCGGTATGTGGACGCGCCGTCGGTGTCGAGCTTGTAGTCGCCGGGGACGTAGTTGAGCTCATCGGTGGCTTTGCTGGAGCCCGGCCGCAGGTAGCGGTCGGAGGGCGCCATGGACGTGGCCGCGCTGCCGGTCCGGTAGTCGGTGAGCTCCTCTTCGGGCAGGATCGCGTAGTTGGTCTCGGATAAGGAGGAGGACACGTTGTTGATGCGCGTCTCGTCGAGGAGTTTGCTCATCTTTTCGTAGTCGCTCTTTTTCACGATGCCGTAGCGGCGGTTGATCTCCGCCACGAAGTCTTCGAGCACCTTCTTGACCGCCTTGTCGCCGTGCGACCTGTAGTGCTCGTAGATGCGGTTCACAGCGTCGACGATCGACTCGGACTCGCTGTCCGAGTACTCCCCGGTCAGCGCGACCGCCTTGCTGCGCACGAACACCTGCGTGATCAGCGGGCTGAACACGCCCTCCATCTCGGGCAGCATCGAGATCTGCAGCTCGGACCCCTGCATGTCGAAGTTGAACAGATCTAGGTAGAACTCCGCGAGACGCGGCAGCCGGAAGTACAGCTCGGTCGCATCCGGGATGGCTTCGACCGCGCCGTCCGCGCCTCCGAGAATCATGCGCGTGGGCACGAGGTCGTAGATCGGCTCCGGGCGCTCGAAGAGGTCGAACGTGCCGAGCACCACGAGGATCTTCGCCGCCATGCTCTTGATCATGAACTGGAAGAATCGGTTCTCGATCTTCCAGCGGTTGATGAAGGCGCCGTTGTCGTTCGCTGGCGTGGGGTACACCATCTGAGCCGCCGTCTGCGCGTCGGCCTGCACCACGAGCTGGCCGGCCACCGTCGCGCTGAAGTCGTTGGCTGCTCCGGGCGCCACGCGCGTGCTGACCGCCGAAGCCTTGATGTACTTGATGAGCGGCGGGTACATGTCGCGCGGGCGCATGAACGTCGCGCGCTTGAGGTCCGTGCCGCCGAACTTGGAGCCCAGCCGCGCGAACGTGTTCACCATGTTTTTCAGCGCCTGGTAGTTGTCCAGCGAGTCGCCCAGCTTGCTCGTCATGTCTTTCGCCTTGGTCGCCCACACGGCGCCGCCGCCGCCCACGTTGGTGCCTCTCGCCATCGCGTCGCGCACCGACTCGTAGTAGTGATGTTCTCCGGTCGTGATGCCCGACGACGTGTCGGCGCCGGCCTCGCCCGCCTGCGCGCCCTCCGCGCGCGTGAGGTCGAAGAACGCCGCGAGGTTGTTTCCGGTGTCATCCACGAACCACTTGGCGATCATCTCGACGCCCGTGAGCTCGCGCTGCAGGTCGAGGACCGCGTCGGGGTCGGAGATGATGCCCTTGCTGAACGCCTTCATGTACATGTCCATAGCCTGCAGCACGCGGTAGAACTCCTTTTTGGCCTTGTACTCGGTCTCGATCGCCTCTTTGGCCGCCCTCCACCGCAGGTTGGCCGCGGGGACGGCGCCTGCGGGGACGGGCGCGACCTGCGGCGGCTCAACGCCCAGGTGGTCCGCGTCGGCGGGCTTCGCGGTGTCGAGGATCTCGCGGTACTCGTCGTCGATCGCCTTGATGCGGCCGGCCACCGCGTCGCCGATGATCTCCTCGTACTTGTTGCCGAACTCGTCGAACTCGCCCGAGGTGATGCGCAGGTTTTCGCGCACCTTCGCCACGTAGAAGAAGTAGATGAAGCTCTGCACCGCGCTCTTGAGGTCCAGCGAGCTGCGCATCTGCTCGGCCACGCGGAGGTCCGACAGGTCGGCTTCGTCGCCTCCGACCGCGTCCTCGGCGGGCGCTTCCTCCCACTCCTCGACGAGCGTGTGCGTGACGTCCACCGTGCCGTCGGCGTTCCGTCCCACCACCCGGTGCGCGACGCGCGCGTCGCCGTCGCCGTCGGCGCCGGCGCCGCCGAGCGCGTACTTCTTGGCGACGACGTCCGCGTAGTAGTCGATGACCTCGATGAGCTTGCGGATCGCGTCGCCCACCGGCGCGATGGTGGCGCTGTGCGCGCGGTACGTCTCCGACTGAACGGCGCTGTCGGCCGCGCGCGCCACCTCGCGCAGCTGCTCGAGGAAGCTCTCGCGGCTGGTGCGGGCCGCCGCGCTGGTGTAGAAGCCGATGAGCGCCAGGTCCAGGCGCGGGAGGTTGCGCCCCTCCAGCCGCTGCAGCGCGTCGCGCAGCCCGTCTAGCTGGTCGGTCACCGGGATCTCCTTGCCCAGCTTCGGGCCCACGACGCTCACCGCCTTGAGCAGGCTCTCGTACGCCTCGCGGCTGCGCTCGAGGTAGCGCCGCAGGATGAGCGACCGCTCCGCCTTGCGCGTCTTCACGCGGCGGTCGAGCTTGTCCTCCTCGTCGGCGCCGCCGGTCAGCTCGTCGAGCTCCTCGGTGGAGAAGCTCGTGTCCGCGGGCGTGTCGGCGCCCAGCATGTCGGTGCTGTCGAGCGCCTGCGCCACCTCCTTGCGGCGCTCGAACACGGACTTGAGGCGCTCGACTGCCGACAGGTACTGCCCCAGCTCGTCTGCACCCACGCCGTTCTCGCGCTTTTCGGCCCACGACTTGAGCTCGCGCACGCTCGACATCTTCGCGAACTCGTCGGCGGACAGGCCGACCGCGTTCAGCGCGCCCTGCGTGCGCGTCGCCACCGACGCCAGCAGGCCCACGCCCGTTATGGCGCCGACGATCGCGTCCGCGAACTCGCCCGTGCCCGGCGTCAGCTTCTTGTCTCGCAGGCGGTCGTACAGGCTGCCCTCTTCGGCCATCATGATCGCCAGCTCGTCGGCCGCCGGCGCGATCGTCACGTGCAGGTAGCCCTCCAGCGTCTTCATCGTCAGGCGCACCTCCGACATCAGGCGCTCGTACGCGTCGCGCGACGTCTCGGCCTTGCGGCGCGCCTCGCCGCTCGCGCCCTTCTCGAGCGTGGACGTCATGCGCTTGTGCATCGCCGACGCGTACTCGAGCAGCGCCGCCATGTCCTGCAGCGCCTTCTTCACGCCCGCCTGCACCTCCAGGAACTCGCTGTGCATGCCCGACGCGTAGCCGTGCACCAGGTCCGCCACGCGGTGGCAGATGTATTCCGAGCCGCCGTCCAGGTCGATCAGCGCCTGCGCGCCGCGGTCGTAGCCCGGCGTGAACTGCGCGTTCAGCGCCTTCGCCACCGCCTTGCACGCCTGGCTGTGCTTCTGCACGTCCTCGCCGAACGCCTTGCGCCCCTTCTTCGGGTCCGGGAGCGCCTTCTGGATTTGGCGGAACACCGCCTCGTAGTCGCCGCTCGAGGTGTCGATGTTGCCCAGCTTCTGCTCGCGAAACATGTCGGCGATGCGCTTCACCAGCTGTTCCTTGATCTCGAAGGCGCGCGTTTCGCGGTACGCCCGCAGGTCCGCCAGCAGCGTCTTGCGGCTCTCCGGGTCGTCGGAGCCGCCGAAGACGCCGCCCGTCGTCGTAGCGGTTTGGCCCTGCGTGCCCTTCATCTGTTGGTACGTAGACTTCAGGGCCTGGTGCGTGGCCTTTATGTGGTCTGTGACCGCCGCCGTCGTTTGGGACACGTTGGACGCCGCCGCGGTAACGTCTGTTGAGCAACCCTGGCCCATGTTTGGTTTTTTGTCGGTGGGTGTCTCGCTGTCGGGTGTTCGGGGGCGTCGGGTTGCTGGTATCTGGGCGCGCCAAAACTTTAATGCGAAAAACGCGCGCGCCCATCTCCGCCGCGGATCCACCGCCGCCCCGTCCCCCGCTGGTGTGAGTCTGGCCGCGCCGTCGCGCCGCGCGCGCCGCACACGCCCCGTCGCCGCCTGCCGGTCGGCCCGCACGCCTGCCGCTGGTTTCGGCGGCCGTTCGCTGCTGGGCCTGCTGCTCCCTCCGCCCGCACGCGCGCGCTTCGCCCGGGGGCTGCTGCTGACGCCCGGGCGGGCGCGGCGCGCCGCGCCCCCGTAGATGCCGCCGGCGCCGCCGAGCGCGCCCCACGACCGCCTAAACTACGCGCGCGGCTGCCGCACCCGTTGGCGCGGCGCGCTACACCGCGTGGGGCGCGCGGTGCCGTTTGGTCGCGCCGCTGCGTGCCTCTTGCGGGCGGCCGCGGGGGGGATAGGGGCGCGCCGCGATTTCGGTTCGTCTACCGGCTGGCCGGGACCCGCTAGGGCGTCTCCGCCGCGCGCGATCCGCGCTGCACGCGCCGCGCAGACGCATAAGCCGCGCGTTTCGCCCCTCCGTGCGCCACTGACGGGTAGGACGCGAACGCCGGCCCTGCGCCCGCGTCGCAGACGCGACGCGCGCAGAGGCGCGATGCCGAAACCTTGCGGACGCGCGCGGCGTCCGACATTTTGCGCCCGCCGCGACGCGTCGAAAAACGCGGCCGCGCGGCTCCTGCGGTTTCAGCGCGGGACGGCGCCGGGGCGCACACGGCGGCGCACGGCGGGGAATCCGCGGGCACGCACGCCGGCGGCGCGAAGATTCCGGGACGCCCGCGTCGCGCCCCGCGGCCCGGTCAGCGCCCCGAACGCCGGGCCGCAAACTGTACGGCCCGTAAATACGTAAAGCGGTGCGAGGCAGCCAACAGCGCTGCGGTCGAAAGACCGTGAGCCCGCTGCCGCGCGTGGGGCGCCCGCCGCGCCCTTTTAATTTCGGCCCGCGTGCGAGATTATGCCGCCAATATATCCTGGCGCCCAGTTGCCCACCCCACCACACCACCACCATGCCCCGCCGTTTCCCCAAAAAGCACTGCCACGTGCTCACGTGGATCGAAGAGCACGACGAGGACTTCGCGCAGGTCTTCCGCGACCTTTGCCTCGTCGGGCAGCTCAACGCGCGCGGCGCCGGCGTGACGTTCCTCATGCCCTCGGCCGCCGAGCGCAAGCGGCTCGTCGACCTGGCGTACGGGGCCGACACCGAAAAGGCCATCCGCGAGGTGCAGGCGTACATCCTGCCGTTCTACTTTCCCGACGGCAACAAGTTCTCCGGAGAGTTCGGTTCCAAGGCGGGCGTTCGGCTCGAGGCCGATAAGAAGTCCGCGTCGGAGGTCACGCTCAAGGGCGGCGCCGTGCTTAAGCGCGCCGACTCGTTCAAGGCGCTCGGGCGCCGCGGCGCCGCCGGCGCCGAGCTCGAGAGCAAGGTCGCCGTCTGGGAGGTGACCAAGGGCGCCGTGCCCGCCACCGGCCCCGAGTTCGACGTGCTCGGCTCCATGCGCCGCGGCAAGAGCGGCGGCGACGAGGCGTTCAGCGCCGACCTCAACCGCGCCGAGATCATGCGCCCCATCATCGCCGAGGGCATCAACGAGATGTCGACGCGCAAGACCGAGATCACCTGGCTCAAGCACCTGCTCGGCCTGCTCAAGCACCTGCGCGACGAATACCCCATGGAGTACTACAAGGCCGCGTGCGTCGTCGACCGCTCCCCCTCCGCGTCGCTGTTCATCCTCGTCGAGCCGTTCAAGAACGTCGCCGCCGGGTCCGGCTTCTTCATCTCCGACGCCGCCATCTCGTCGTGGGGCGGCGGCACGTCCACCGTCACCGACACCGCAGGCGAGCTGCTCGCCGTGTTCCGCGACATGGAGCGGCGCGGGAGCTCGCTGCACAACCAGCTCGTAGGCGGGCAGTCCCAGCCGCCGGCCATCTTCACCGACGCCGGCGGCGTCTACAACGCCAGCGCGCAGCTCGGCGAGATGCTGGTCAGCGACGCTTCCCAGACCACGCCGCAGAAGGTGCTCGAGATCTACAGCAGCGCCGTCGACAGCAACTCCGTCGGGGGCGTGCACAACGTGTGGCCCGAGCACGTCGTCGCCGCGTTTCGCAACGACCGCAAGGTCTGGCAGGACTTGATGCGGTTCCAGATGCACGCCATCCAGCACGCCATGCTGTACGAGTCCCCCGCGCAGGGGCCCGACCTCGACCTGCGCAACACGTTCATGTCGCTCGTGCAGACCGTGCTCCCCGGGTCCGACTACACCGCCGAGGCCGCCCAGTACCTCGGCAAGTGCATGTCCGGGCCCGCGCCCGCCGCCAACGGCGACCGCATCAGCAACACCTGCGACTTCCTCCGGTCCACCGCGTTCATGTACGTGCCCCGCGACACCGCGTTCGCCGCCAAGGTAGGCGGAGGCAGCCGCGAAGAGCACCCCGCCGACCGCAACGTGCCCGTCAACCTCGACTCCCACGGTCACCGCGCGCTCGTACACTACTCCCGCTCCGCGCGCCCCGCCAGCGACCGCATGGCGCTGCCCCTCGACGGGCTGTAGGCCGCCCGCGCTTTTTGCGCCCGGCGCCGAATTTGAAGCCCCGCTGCCGCGTCTACCTCGCCATGTTCATGCCCGCCGTGTGCCTCACCTGCGGCGCCGCCGTCGGCGACGTCGCCGAGATCTTCCTCATCATCCGCGCCGGCAGGCTCCGCGAGAAGCTCGCCGCCAGCCGCGAGCTGCCGCAGTCCGCGCTCTCCAACCTCGAGCTAGACATAGACATGTCCGACGTTTTCGAGAAGCTCATGATCGAAGACTGCGACTACTGCCGCGCCCAGCTCGCCACCACCATGCGGTGGAACGACGAGCACTAGCGCGCCGCCCGCTTTTTGGATCCCGCCCGCCGCAGGAAATTGAAGACGCGCGTGTGCTCGCTGTCTCCCGGACATGTCCCGTGGCCTACGAACGCGGCCTCTGCCGCGCTCGGCTCGCGTCCGGCGTGGCGGGCGAGCACCGGCGCGGCGCCCGCTTTTTGGGCGGCCCGGCCTGCCAAAATTGAAGCCCGGCATTTAGACACATTCCACTGCACTGCATTCAACCCCCCTGACACACTCATACGCCAACATGTCCAAGATCGGAAAGAAACCCTTTGACGTCGAGGCGCTCGTTGCGCACGTCAAGAAAGTCAAAGCCGACACGCCCAGCGGCACGGCCCCCGACTACGGCGCTGTGTTCTCGTACAGCACCGACGCCGCCGGGCGGCCTGTTTCCCGCTCTTCGGGCAACTGCTTGTGGATTAACGTGTTCGCCACCGACATCCACGGGTACAAAGACGCGTTCGCGTTCCGGTTCAAAGCGACGCAGTCGTCGGGCGTTGACCCCGCGACCGCTGAGGGAGTCGCAGAGGCCAACAAGTGGCGCGGCGAAAACAACATCGCGCTGCTCACCAAGCCCCGCGACCGCCCCCCCAGCGTGTCTATCACCAAGTACACGGCCACGCCCAAGCTCGATGATGACAAGATCACGCCTGTGCGCGACGCCGCCGGGAACATGCTCAACGCGGACACCAACGAACCCCTCACCGAAAAGGACATCTCCGATGTCGGCATGCTCATGGAGGCGTTCAACATCTGGTTCGCCCTCACGATGCGCAGGTGGTTTCGCACCGACAAGTTCTTCCGCGGAAACGACAGCATGATGGACGACGGCGATGTAGACCAGAGCGCCAAGGTCGTGCCCAGCACCAAGCCGTGCCCGGTCATGCAGACGCACATCTCTTCCCAGCAAGGCGGCGCCAACGCCGGGAAGCCGCTGCCCAACCCCATCTGCAGGTTCAACATCAAGGTTGCTATCGGCAACAAGAGCGACAACAGCGGCACCGTAACCGAGGCCACCATCCTCGACGGGCGCAAACCCGCAGGGGGCGCTTTCGAGCCGCTCGTAGACGACGGCGGCGTGCCGTTCAACCACTTCAACGCTCACAAGCTGCTCACCCGGGGCAGCGAGCTGTTCGGCGTCGCGGACTGCTCCAGCATCTGTTTCAGCAACTTCGGCATTAGCGTGCCCAGCAGCGTTAAGGTGCTGGTGGTGAAGCCGTACACCGGCATGGTGTCCAACCAGAGCGCCGCCGAGCTGCTGGGCCTCGCCCACTCCGCCGCTCCCGCCGCCCCCGTCGCTGCCCCGGCCGCCGCCCCGACCCCCGCCGCAGCCCCCGCCGCCGCCACCGCCGCCGCCGCCCCAGCCGCCGCCCAGGAGCAGATGTCGGTGGACGACGTGGACGCCCTGCTCTCCTCCTTGTAGGCCCCGAGCGCCTGCGAACTATTTTTGCGCTGCTATAGCGAGCATGGACGGCATCCCCGGAATCACCGCACGCCAGCGCGCCGCGCTGCGCGCCGCCGGAATATGCACCGTGCGCGCGCTGCGGGCGCGGCTGCGGGCGGGCGACGCGGCGGCGGCAGCCATCGGCCCGTACGCCCGGGCGTACCTCGAGCACCGGCCGAAAGACAAGGTGCTGCTCGGGGACGCCGAGCGGCTGGCGCGCGAGCTCGGCCGCTCGCTGTGGGCGCGCGGGAGGGGCGCGCTCGCCCGGTCGCGGGTCGTGCTGGTGGGCAGCGGACGCCGCGGACGGCCGATGCTCAAAGACGTGGACGTGCTCGTGGTGGTCCCCGACGCGTGGTGCGCCCCCCAGTGCGACGTCCTGTCGCGGCTCGAGGTGCGCGGCGGCCCGCTCGAGCTGGTCGCCGCGTACGCCGCCGGCGCCCGGCGCAGGTCGGTGATCGTGCGCGACGGCGGCGGCGCGTACCGCGTGGACCTGTTCCTCGCCACCGACTCCGAAAAGCCGTACGCGCTGCTGCACCACACCGGCAGCTGGAAGTACAACGTGCGCGTGCGCGCCCACGCAAAAAGCCGCGGATGGAAGCTCAACCAGTACGGCGTGTTCGTGCGCGGCTCCGCGCCGCCGCGGCGCGCTCCCGGAAGCGCGCGCGTGCGCTCGGAGGATGACCTCGCCCGGCTCTTGGGCGTCACACCGCGCCCGCCGCATCTGAGAGAGCGATGATCTCGCCTATCTTCGGGAGGTTCTCTTCGGGCACGTGGCCCACGTGCGCGCACAGCGCGGACACCAGACGCTCGAGGCTGCCGATGCGCGCCTCCTGCTCCGCCAGACGCTCGACCAGCGTCGGGGGCGCCCGGGAGGCGACGCGCTCCGCCCCTATGCGGTCCAGCTTTTTGGAGCCCGGCGCCAGCGGACACGATAGACGCTTGTGGCGCAGCATGTTGGACCGGTGCGAAAACAGCTGCCCGCAGTGCTGGCACTGCGTCGTGGTGCAGTCGCCGGACTGCACCACGCAGGGCCTCTGCCGCTCTAGGTGGCGCTGCAGCTCTGCTGGGACTCGGAACGGCGCCCCACACTTCGGGCACGCGTGAAACAGAGCTGACATCCCGCCTGATCCCGGCCGCGCGTGTTGCGCAGACTATTAGCCCTCAAAAAGGTGCGGCCGGCGACGCGCTAGGCCGCGATCCCGCTTTGCGGCAGCGTTCCCAAAACCCGGCGCAGCAGCTCCTTGTTGCTCACCACTATCGGCGCCAGCCGGTGGCCGTTGCTGTACGCGGTTTCGCTGTCGCGCAGGGCGCGCATCAGCTCCCCGTACCGCTCCGCGTCCTCGAAGGGCTGTTTCTGAAACAGCAGGTCCACCACCGTGGTGGCCATGCGCGGGTACACCACCCTGCACGGCCACAGGCTCCACCCTGTGCGGTCCCGCACCATCGCCCTGGAGTCCTGCTTTTTGTTCGGGATGTAGCACGTTATGTTTTCCGGGTGCTCCGGGTCGCTGTACACCAGCATCGCCGCCCGCACCAAAGCCCCCAGCGCCTGCTCAACTGCGGTGTCCGAGTCGCTCAGCGACTCGTCCAGCACGCGCTTCACCGTGTCTTTGGTTATGTGCGACGTGTCCTCCTGCCCGAACACGTGCATTGTCACGTTTATCGTGTTGTGCTGCACCAGCCCTATGTTGTTTTGCACGGCGCCGTTCTGCACTATTTGGGGGGCGCCGAGCTGCATTTGGCTCCGCAGCTCGGCGCGGAGCTCTTCCACTATTTCCCGTTTCACTGTTTCTATGCTCGCGGAGTCGATGCCCGTTTTCGACAGGTCGCACGCCTCACGCCGGTGACGGTATACAGCCTGCACCGACGAGTACTGCTTGCCGCACTGCGGGCAGCCGTGTATTGGCGCGACGCTTATTATCGCGCCTGCGCTTTGTTTAGCCTTGCACGGAAACTTGTTGTTGAGGTGTTTTGCCAGGCGGCTGGGATACTGGAACACCTTGCCGCACATGTGGCACGTTCGGTCTGCCATGTATTGGTAGAGTTCTGGAAAATATCTGCAGGGCTGCGGGGGCAGATGCGCGATAGTTCCGCCCTGACTGCTCCAATTTGTCCGGAAAACTGCTCCGCGTCGCCCGTAACTTGTCGCCATGTCGGTCATATACGTGCAGACTAGCATGATCGACACGTTTCGGTTCGACTGTACGCGCCGTCCGCCCGGGGTATACGACGCTCCATATGCGGTTATGTGCGACGGAGCAGTTTTTTGGAGCAGTGCGGTCGCATAAATACTAAACACCAGTGCATAATGTATAAAGCAATGACGGGAAATAGCGCATACCTGCATACGTTAAACTGCTGTTTGTAAGCATTTATGTTGACTGCTCCAAAAAACTGCTCCAAATCTTTCCCCGGTTGTTGACAGCGTGTGCTGCACTTCCAAAGGGGGTGTTGAGTTTATAGTTAGGTGTGTTTTTTATGAGTGTAAGACATTACCAGTGTGTGTTTTTGAAAAGTGGAAAAATTTTTGGAGCAGTGGGGGGTAAATTTGCCGCGGGCTCTGCACTGCTCTGTGAAAAAATTTGGGGGTCCGAAATTTTTTGGCCGAGCACCAACAACGGTTTTCCAGATTTACCCCCCCTGCTCCAAAAATTTTTCCACTTTTCAAAAACACACACTGGTAATGTCTTACACTCATAAAAAACACACCTAACTATAAACTCAACACCACTGCTGGAAGTGCAGCACACGCTGTCAACAACCGGGGAAAGATTTGGAGCAGTTTTTTGGATCAGTCGATGTTGGATGTTTTCATTTACATTACACAATTCGTTAAATACACCGTAAAAACATGTACATGTTATCGTACTCTGGGAAGTACCCGACACTCGCTAACATCGACTGCTCCAAAAAACTGCTCCATCGCACGTAACCGTTTTCAGCCTATGTAGGTTTGTCACCCACACGCATACACGTACAAAACAATTTCAGTTGCTGTTGTGTATTTTCGAACAAATGACTTATGTGGGAATGGGTTACGTGCGGTGGAGCAGTTTTTGGAGCAGTGGGGGGTAAATTTTCCGCGGGCCCTGCACGGCTCTGTGAAAAAAATTGGGGTCCGAAATTTTTTGGCCGAGCACCAACAACGGTTTTCCAGATTTACCCCCCCTGCTCCAAAAATTTTTCCACTTTTCAAAAACACATACTGGTAGTGTCTTACACCCATAAAAAACACACCTAACTATAAACTCAACACCACTGCTGGAAGTGCAGAGCGCGCTACCAACAACCGGGGAAAGATTTGGAGCAGTTTTTTGGAGCAGTCATTAATGGAGTTTTTAATGTTCGGCGTCTACCCTCTGCAGCCAACAAAAACAGAACACACTAAACCATAGCTCCGCAAGCGAAACCACAGAGACAACATTTAGGAAATACCCCAACCACCTCCGGGGCAATATCTCAGCAGTGGCGTTTCGAGCTAAATACGCCGGCGATGGAGCTTAGGGTCGACGAACTGGCGCGCGACCGCAAGTCGCTAGCAACCTTCCACACGGCGACGGCAGTGATGGCGGTAACAGCAGTGATTCTCGTGGTGCTTATGTTTCTTCTGGGCGTAGAGGCGGGTAAGGCGGCGGCGCTGAGCGGAGAGACGGTGGGCGACCTGCTGAGCTGCGAGCAGCGCGCGGAAGGCGAACAGGCGGCAAAAAGTGCGCGGGCGGCGACGTGACCGCGCGCTACCACAGGCTGTCTATCACCTGCGAGACGCTTCGGCGGTTGGCGGCGACGAACTCCTCGTCTACGAGCAGGTCGGTGGACCCGGCGCCGATTTTTGGGATGCTCCCGACCATGAGCGGCGTGAGGAGCCCGTAGATGGGGTTGGTGAGCCCGCCGAGCGCGGCGCGAACGAACACGTCGATGGGTCCGTGCGCGGCGGCGCGCAGCATGACGTTGTTGGGTTCGCGGGCGGCGATGCCGCTTCCCTCGAACGGCGTGTGGCGTCCGGTGACGGTCATCTGGTCGGCGTACAGGATGAGGTGCCTAGCGTTGGGGGCGCGCCCGCCCATGAACCGGCGAATTTCGTGTATGATGCGTGCGCGCCCGGCCTCGATGCCGAACATCTTGATGGTGTCGCCGATGGACGACGACACGAGCGACCCGACGTCGACGCGCGTGTGCAGCGCGGCGCCGTGCAGGTTGGTGCCGGTGGTGCGGATGACGTACGTCTCGTTGTCGGTGACGAGCTGCCCGGCGTGGGCGTTGGCGGACCCGTCGGCGTTGTGCGCGGGCACGACGCGGTGCCTGCGCGCGGCCTCGACGCGCGCCTCGAGGATGCCGGGCACGCCGCGCAGCGGCCTCTCGCGCATGACGCGGAACGCGGCGGCGGCGGTGGTGGTCTCGTCGTGGCGCGACCCGGAGAACGAGCTGGCGTCGAGCCACACGCGCACGACGACGGGCGACGGCCGTCCGGCGGCGCCGACGTCGCCCTCGGTGCTGTGCAGCACGGTGGCGGCGGGCTCCATGCTGCGCAGCCGCGTGATGATGGTCTCGAGCGCGACGCTTTTGGTGACGAGCAGCATGCGGTCGAGCACGAACCGGCAGCACCACTGCGTGGCGGCCCCGGCGGCCCCGGCGAGCGGGTCGTTCTCGACGGACTCGCGCATCCACCCCCAGTCCCCGCCTACGCCGGCGTAGGCGGGGAAGAAGTCAGCGGCGCGTACTCCGGGCGCGCCGGCGCGCAGCTCGTCGGGCGCCGGCAGGCGCTCGTACAGCACCTCCCAGCTAACGAGCAGCTGGTCGAGCGTGAGCAGCTTGAGCGAGTCGGCGAGCTCCTGCAGCAGCGCCTTGTCGTTGGTGGGCACGTGGCGCACGCCGCCGTCGCGCCCGACGACGGGCACGAGGCCGCGCAGCAGCATCTCGCTGCTGCGCTCTTTGGCGACGGGCCGCGCGCTCATGATCTCCTCGGGGCGCACGATGCCGGACTTGTTGGTGCCGCCGGCGACGGACCGGTGGTGCGAGTCGAGCATGTACTGCGTGAGCGGCTCGGAGACGGCCTGCGAAGCGTGCAGGCCGACGGCGGACCCGGGCGAGATGAGGCTCTGCTGGAACCGCAGCCGCACGGCGTCGAACACGGCGAGGAGCTGCGCGGCGCCGGCGCCGTAGGCGTGCAGCCGGGCGCTGCCGAGCTCGACGCGCACGACGCGCGCGAGGTGCGAGACGGCGGCGGCGAGGGGCGGCGGCACGGGCCGGCGCAGCGCGCGCTGCCGCTCGTTGAGCAGCAGGTACGGCAGGTCGTCGCAGAACGCGCCCACGTGCGCGTGCATCAGCTGCAGGGCGTCGAAGTCGGGGGGCGCGTCGGCGCGCGTCGCGGACCCGAACACGTCCTCGGCGGCGGCGCGCACGTTGACGGCCATGAGGATCTTGTCGGACACGGTGTAGCTGAACGTGGTGCAGGCGAGCGTGAGCACGACGCGGCGGTAGGCGTCGCGGTCGGCGAGCAGCCGCGCGACCTCGCCGGCGTGCCAGGCGGGCGCGACGCCGCCGAGGAGGAACTGCGCCCGCACGGCGGCGTCGCTGAGCATCGCGGTGGCGAACTCGACGGGCTCGACCTGGCGCGCGTCGAGCCCGTCGTCGCCGTACAGCAGCTGCACGGTGCGCCCGGCGACGACGGCGCGCAGCGCGTCGGTGACGGCGGACTGCAGCGACATGACGGACTTGCGGTTGGCGTACCCGGTGGAGGCGGTGGCGAGGGCCTTGCTGGTGAGGTCGTTGCGCCCGTTCATGGACCCGAAGAAGTGCTCGGCGGCGGACAGGCCGAGGATGTAGTTGCTGCGCACGAACCCGGACGCCTCGGGCGACATGTCGCCGCGCGGGTAGTACGCGAGCGTGCGCCCGCCGGCGCCGGGCTGCATGCGGCGCGAGTTGATGGTGACCTGGCCGACGGCGGCGACGATGTTGATGATGTTCATGAAGTTGCCCTTGGACCCGGTGGCGACCATCTGGAACAGGCCGTTGGTCTCGGGGTCGACGGCGCTGAGCACGGGGCCGAGCACCTCGTCGGGCGTCTTGAGCGCCTCGAGCTGCAGCCGCTCGTAGAACTCGCGCGTGGACATGCCGAGCGGCGGCACGATCTCGCCGCGCACGAGCCGCGCGCTGATGAGCTCGGACTCGCGCACCATGCCGGCGACGATCTCCTCGACCTCGCGGCGGCGCGCGTCCGGCACGACCATGTCGGCGATGGACGTGGTGAAGCCGCGCGCGTTCATGTGCGCGATGGTCATCTGCTGCAGGGCGAAGATGGTGCGCAGCGCCTCCTCGGGGCCGTACGCGCGCGCGATGCGGTGGAACAGGCCGCCGCGCGCGCCGGACCCGACGGTGGCGCTGTCGAGCACGCCGGTGACTAACGTGCCGCGGTCGATGACGGTCTCGGTCTGGTCGGGCCGGAACCGCACGTAGGCCTCGGCCTCGTCGGAGAACCACTTGGGGCGCTTGCGGAGCGAGACGGGGCGCTGGCGCAGCAGCATGCTGAGGGCGCCGCGCCCGTCTATGGTGTCGACGCCGGTGAAGTCGGGCGCGGCGAGCGCGCCGCTCCCGGCGACGGCGCGCTCGAACAGCTCCATGGCCTGCAGGCGCCCCATGGCGGGGGCGACGGACAGCAGGAAGCTGCCGACGGTGGAGTCCTGCACCATGCCGAGCACCGGCGTGGAGCTCTTGGTGGAGATGAACGCGTTGGCGACCTTGGCGAGCACGAGCCCCTCGGCCTGCGCGCCGGGGCTGGCGATGACGACGAGGTTCATCTCGTCGCCGTCGAAGTCGGCGTTGTACAGCGGCGTGGACGTGACGTTGAACGCGAACGTCTTGCGCCGCGGCGGCGTGGGCAGCGGGCTGCCGGCGTACATGTCGCGCATGACGACGACGGTGTGCACGTTCATGCTGGACCGCTCTAGCGACGGCTGGCGGTTGAACAGCGCGAGGTCGCCGGTGATGGTGTCGCGGTGCAGCCGGTCGCCGGGCTCGAGGCGGGCGGCGCCGCGCATGCCCTCGACGTCGTGCGTGGTGCGCGTGGCGGCGCGCCACACGCGGCTGGCGCCGGGGTACTGCCGGCGCCCGTTGAGGAAGAACCGCGTGAGGTACGCGAGGTTCTCGGGCGTGACGGTCTCGACGACCTGCAGCGCGCGCGCGAACGACTCCGGGATGCCGACCTGGTGCGGCGCGAGGCTGCTGCGCCCGGAGATGGTGTTGCGGCCGATGCTCCACACGCGGCGCCCGGCGATGTTGCGGCGTATGCGCCCGGCCTTGCGCGGGATGCGGCGCGCGACCGACTCGCACGCGCGCCCGCCCATGACGAGGCCGCGGCGGTTGCTGCGCTGCGTGGCGCTGGCGCTGCTGCCCATGAGCAGGTCGTACACCAGCTGCTGCATGTCTTCCATCTCGGCGGCGAGCTCGTCGGGGACGGCGGCGCCCGGGCCGCCGTCGGGCAGCGCGCCGACGGAGCCGCGGACGCGCTCCGCTGCGTTGACGATGTACCGCAGGATGCCGGTGATGTCGTGGTACGACGAGCCGTGGCCGCCGGGGCCGCTCATGCGCACCGCCGGACGGATGGACACCGGAGGCACCTGCAGCGTGCGCATGAGCAGGCGCGACGGGTGCGCCAGCGCCGGGTCGCGCCCCAGCGCCGCGACGGCCTCGTCGGCCACGCGCCCGAACACGCGGGCTATCTGGAACGGGTGCACGCGGCGGCTCGACACCACGCCGTCGCGCCCCGCCACCTCCACGCTGAACGAGAAGCTGTTGTTGAGGTCTTTCACGACCTTCGGGTGCACCGCGCGGCAGTGGGGGCACGTGGCCGTGCCGTCGCCTTTGCTCACCGACGCCGCCAGCGCGAGGCGGCTGGCCGCGCCCGCGCGCGCGACGCGGTCGTTGGACGCCGGGTCCGCCATCAGCCGCGAGCACGACAGGCACACGACGCGCAGCCAGCGGCGCACCTCGTCCACCGCGAACGGGAGCACCAGCGGGAACGGCAGCTCCACGTGGCCCGGGTGGCCCGGGCACGAGATGCGGCCGTGGCCGCACGTGCTGCACGAGTACCGCATGTCGGTCGTGCCCATGCGCGGGTCGTACAGGCCGCCGGTCACCGGCTTCTGGCCGCTGAACAGGTCCGACGAATGCACCCGCGCCTTGGACCGGGCCTCGCGCTGTTGGTCCGACTGCACCCCGTAGGACACGCTCTCGATACGCGTTTGCGCTGCCATGTTTCCCCTGTGTCCGGAGGCCGGATTATAGAGCGCCCCGAAAGGTTCAAATGCGCCCGCCCGAAAAACCGCGCGTCTATACTGCGCCCGCGACACACCGGGGCCACGCACACGTACCGCCCCCCCAGCGCACGGCTGTACGGCTGCCGCCTCGAGAAGGCACACTGCGTTCTGTGAACTTCACGCGCGGCCGTGGCCGCGGCCACGGGCGCAGCGGCCGGTCGCCCGGCGCCCTGCCGCTGCGCAGGTATCCCAGCAACGAATGGACCCAAGATTTGGAAGACTGGCTCAGGGGGCTGGGGTTTCAGGCCGCTGTGGAGGCCGACATATACAGGCACATGTCCGCCATTAGCAAATCTTGGAACGATCGCTCAAGAATCGTCTCGGGAATTATATCCGGGCTTGTGGGCGTGGAGGGGCTGTTCGCCGTGTTTGGCGGGGATGACGAGCCCATGTGGGTCCGCATACTGGTCACGGTGCTCAGTGTTATTTCGCTGTGCCTGGTTACCGCTGTGGGCGTGTGGAGGCTGGACGATGTACACGCGCAGTCCGAAACCACCCACACCCGCCTGCTCACGTTCAAGCGGAGCATCGAGCTGCAGATGTGCATCGGGTGGGGGGAGCGGCCGCCCGCTAACCACTACAGCGAGACCCTGCTGAGCGAGTACGAGACCGTCATGCTCGCCGCGCCGCAAATGTACAAGTCGGCCGTGCGCGCCGCCGAACGCACGTTCATGACCGTGTACGTGTCTTCGTGCACGCACCGCCTGTTCCGCGCCATGGGGGAGGCCAGCGGAGACAGCGGCGACAGCGGCGGCAGCGGCGACCGCGGCGGCAGCGGCGACGCGCCGCCGTGGACCGACGCCCGCGCGTGCTACGAAGGCTGCGCCGAGGCGCCCCCCGTGCTGCGGCTGTCGGGCGCGGTGTCCCCGCTGGCCCCTTTCCCGCTGGGCGCGCCGCGGCCGCGCGACGCCGGCCGGTGCGCGCTCGGCGGGGACTACGGAGCGGAGGCCGCCGAGTGCGCCACCGCGCGCGTGGCCCGGAGGTTTACGGAGCAGCTGCGCCCCGCGGCGCTGCAGGCCGCCAGCTACGCGGACCCGCTGGCGGCCGAAGCGCGGGGCTTTGGCGCGTCGGCCGGGTCCCGCAGCCCTTCGCCCGAGCCCCGCAGTGCCCGGGCCGTCACATACAGCGCCTCCACAGAGCGCACAGCGTCGCCGGAACACCGCAGCCGGGAGGTGACGTACGGCAGCGCCCACGGGTACCTGTCGGACTCCAGCAACGAGACCGACGTGCGCACGCTGCTGTCCAGCATACGGCCGGCGCGCCACGCGCTGGGCTAGGCAAAAGCGGCGCCACGAGCTGGGCTAGGCAAAAGCGGCGCAACGCGCTGGGCTAGGCAAAAGCGGCGCCACGCGCTGGGCTAGGCAAAAGCGGCGCCACGCGCTGGGCTAGGCAAAAGCGGCGCCACGCGCTGGGCTAGGCAAAAGCGGCGCCACGCGCTGGGCTAGGCAAAAGCGGCGCCACGCTCTGGGCTAGGCAAAAGCGGCTCCACGCGCTGGGCTCACGCGCAGGGCTAGGCAAAAGCGGCGCCACGCACTGGTCTCACGAGCAGGGCTAGGCAAAAAGCGCGCCGGCGTCACGCGCACTCGAGCAGCAGCCGCGTGACGGGGTCCTCCGCCACGGCATCCCCGGGCGCGGGCTCGGCGGGCCGAAACCCGAGCGCCTTGGCCTGCGTCGGCTTGCCGGTTTTGGAAGACAGCTCGGGGTACTCCACGGTGAGCAGCCGCCCGGCGAAGTCGCGCTCGAACCGAGTCTGCGGCGACCCGGCGGCCGCGGGGAGGCCCAGGCACTCGTAGATGCGGTACCGCAGCGCGTACGTCGTGTTTTTTGGCACCACGTTGAACCGCTCGGCGACGCCGGTGGGGCTGTCCGCGGCGGGGACCTCGCACGTCCAAATTACAGCGCCCAGGTCTTTGCCGATCTCGCCCTGCGTGTAGCCCACCACCGCGAACTCCGAGTCCAGCAGCGGCTTGACCTTGAGCAGGTTGGAGCTGTGGTAGTTTTTGGTGCCGTACCGGTAGGGCTTGTCGTTTTTGCGCACGATCGCGCCCTCGTAGCCGTCGCGCACGAACTCCTTGGCGAGAGCCCGCGCCCGCGCCTCGGAGTCGGCGGCGAAGTTCTCCACCCGCCGCGCGTGCGCGAGCGGCCCGCCCCGCGCAGCCTCGGCAAACAGCAGGTCGAGAAACTGCTGCCGGGTGGAGCTGACGACCGGGCACCCCGCGGCGGTCAGCGCGGGAAAGAAGCAGTCGAACACCCAGAACGCGAGGGACTCGCCGCCCGCGCTGCCGCGCGCCTGCCCCGAAATCCACCGCAGGCTCTTGCCGTGCTCGTAGAGCTCCCCGTCTAGGTACACGGGCGGGCAGCCGCCGGGGGGGCGCGCGCCCGACGCGCCGACCACCAGCACGCGCGGCTTCTTCGGGTCGGTGGCGACGGCCCACGGGTCTGTGCCGCGCGCGGCGACGAGCCGCGCCCACGCGGCCGGCGCGGCGTCGAGCAGCCGCCGCATGTCGCCGGCCGCGAGCCCCGGGTAGTCGCCGCCCTTGCGCGAGTAGAACACCGGCGCGCCGTCCTCGCCGGCCTTGACCACGAGCCGCACGCCGTTGAGCTTGCGCTGCACGGTCACGCCAGCGCGAAACACCGCGTCGCTCAGGCACGCGTCGGCGGAGTCCCCCGGCTTCTTCACCAGCATCGGCAGCGGGCGGCTGGACAGGTCGAACGCGGGCGGCCCGGCGGGCGCGGCCGCCGCGCCCTCGGCGGCGGAGACGAGCGCCGCGCCCTCGGCGGAGGAGACGAGCGCCGAGCCCTCGCCAGGCCTGCCGGCGGCCCGGAGCTGCTTGTTGTACAGGCCGAGCGCGTCGCGCAGCGCCTGCGTGGCGACGTTGGTGGCGTTGCGTTTGCCGGCGTTTTTGCCGCGCACGACGTACGTCGGCGTCTTGCCGCCGTGCCGGTCGCCGCCGTCGTGCCACGTCTCGGTGGTGATCACGCCGCGGTGCCCCGGGAGGTCCGGCACCGGCTGCGCGAGCACGGACGCGCTGTCGAACGGCGCCGGTGCGCCGCCGCGCTCGACGCGCACGCGCAGCGCCCAGTTGCGCACGTTGCCCCGCGCGTCGCGGGCGCGCACGACCGGGAAGTCGTACGCGGTGCCGCCGTCGGCGAACGCGCCCGGCAGGCCCGCCAGGCCTACCCACATGTCCGCGATGTGCACGCCGGACGACGCCATGGCGCTTATAGCCGGGCGCGCGGCGCATCAAATGGGCGCGCCCGCCGGATTTGAACGCAGACCGGGGCATGTCAACCGGGCCGCCATGGTCTACTTCGCGGTCTTCGAGCACAACACGCGGGGAACCTGCGCCATGCAGTGCAGCAGCATAGACGCGCTGCGTATAGCGGCGAACCAGCCGCATATGCGCGTGTTCGCCACGCTGACGGAGTGGCCGGCGGGGCCGAACGACGTCGTTGAGTGCGGCGACGGCGCCTCCCTGACGCGGCACGGCAAGGCGGGCCGCGTCGTCGCGCTGCGCTCGATCGGGATGGACCAGAACAGCAAACTCGCGGCGGTTCCGGCGTGGAGCGCTACGCCGGCGTAGCGCCCGCGCGGCGGTTCCGGCGTGGAGCGCGGCGCCGGCGTAGCGCCCGCGCGGCGGCCGCGGTTTTTGCATTTTGAACGGGAGGCGCGGGTATAAACCAAGCGGCATGTCGACGCTGGACCAGGTAATCGCGCGCTTCCAGCAGCAGACGGGCGGCGGCCCGACGGAGATCGAGCTGGAGATCCGGTTCGACAGCATCGACTACAACCTGTTCGAGCTGCTGCTGGAGAAGATGCTGGCCGAGCGCCCGGCGACGCACCAGCGCACGCTCAACGCGATCCGCACCGACACGATGGAGGACGTGAACGGCCGGCGCACGCACGAGCAGTACATCCGGGAGGCGAAGTTCGAGCCCGGCAAGCCCCGCAAGGACGAGTACCGCACGAAGGCGCGCCTGACGACGCCGGCGCGCCTGCGGTCCACGCCGGGCGCGCCCGGCTACAGGGTGACGCTGTCCCGCGAGACGCGCCTCGCGGAGCCGTTCTACGAGGACAAAAACACGATGCGCTACCGGTTCAAGAACCGCGTGAGCTTCGGGGGCGCCGCGGGCGCGCTCGCGGGCTGGCGGCTGGACATGACGGTGGTGCGCGAGCTGTCGGGCAGCGACGTGAACTCGCTGCCGGGCGTGGCGCGCGACGTGTTCCGCCTCGACGACCCGCAGCTGCAGCGCCCGTCCAGCCTGCTGGAGAGCCTGTCGCTGGCCGGCGACGCGGTGCCCACCGCGACGCGCATCGCGAACCAGCAGCAGTACCAGTACGAGGTGGAGCTGGAGTACACCGGCGTGCCCGCGGAGCTGACCGCGGCCGCTGTGCACCGCGCCGCCGGGGCCGTGCTGCACCTCACGAACCCCACGTACATGGCGACGGCGCAGATGCAGAGCGAGCTGCACCGGGCGGCGGCGCTGTTCATCGACGTGCCGGTGCTGCTGCAGCGGTACGCGTCCGGCGAGTGGGGCCTCAAGCAGCTGACGCCGCAGGCGTCGGCGCCCACGCGCGGCCAGTACGCGGACATCTACCCGCCGGTGGGTTACTACGTGACCGACAAGGCGCACGGCGTGCACGCGCTGGCCATCGTCGACGGCGGCCGGCTGGTGCTCATCGCGCCGGGCGTGGTGCCGCCGATGCGCGAGTGGCAGTGCGGCGACGCCGACGCCGACGCGGCGCGCGCGGCGCTCACCGGCGCGTACACGGTCGTGGAGGGCGAGGTGATCGCCGGCGACGGCGAAGGCGACCTGCGGTTCCTGGCGTTCGACGTGCTCTCCAGCCGCGGCGAGAACCTCACGTCGCGCCCCTTCGAGGAGCGGCACCGCGAGCTGGGCGCCGCCACCGCGGCGGTGGCCGCGTGCTGCACCGCCGCGCGCGCCTCCGCGCTGGGCGACGAGCTCGGCGCGGTGAGCGCGGGGGACGCGCCGCCCGCGCGCCTGCAGGTGGAGGTGAAGCCGTTCCTGCACCTCAGCTCCGCGGACCCGGACGCGCTCTCGTCGCAGTTCGAGCAGATCTACAAGCGCGAGGGACGCACCTACGGCGTCGACGGCTTGGTGCTGTACGGACCGGGCCAGCCGTACGCGACCACGCCCATCTACAAGTGGAAGCCGTTCGAGGAGGTGTCCAACGACTTCCTGGCGCGGCGCCCGCCAGCGAGCGTGCGCGGGCGCTACCCGTTCGTGGACCTGCCCGGCCACGAGCTGTACTTCCTGTACGTGGGCATCTCGCGCGAGATGTTCCGCAAGTTCGGCATGGATTACGGTCCGGGCTACCGCGACCTGTTCCCGGCGCACGTGCGGTCCGCGCAGGAGGAGGGCGCGTACTTCCCCATACAGTTCCAGCCGTCGGACCAGCCGTACGCCTACCTGTACCAGCACCCCAAGGGCGGCAAGGACGCGATCGAAAACCGCATCGTGGAGCTGCGCCTGCGCACGCCGGAGGGCGCGGACGGCACGCCGCGCGGCAAGGGCGAGGAGCCGTACCCCGGGCCGCAGTGGGAGCTGATGCGGGTGCGCACCGACCGCGACGAGGACCTGCAGAAGGGCCGCCTGTTCGGCAACAACTTCAGGACCGCCGAGCTGAACTGGCTGATCTACCGCGACCCGTTCCCGTTCGAGATGCTGGGGACCGGCCCGGAGGGGGCGTCGTACTTCTCGGCGCACCGCAGCGGCGTGTACACGGCGCCCAACGCGTTCGTGTCGTACTGCAAGTCGGCGCTCACTGAGGAGCTGCTCGCCGGGCGCGACTACCTCGTCGACTTGGGCGCGGGGCGCGGCGCCGAGGGCGCGCGGTACATCGACGCCGGCATCCGCGCCGCGGTGATGGTCGACAACGACCCCGAGGCGCTCGCCGAGCTCGTGCGCCGCAAGTACAGCTGGGCCAAACGCAAGCGCCAGGGGAGGCAGCCGGGCACGCTGTTCCACGTGCTGCGCGGCGACTTCACCGAGCCCCACGCGCAGCTCGCCGCGCGCGTGCGCGCCGTGCCCGGGTTCCCCGCCCGGGGCGCCAGCGGCCTGGTGTCGTTCCTCGCCGCCCACTACGCGTTCGGCGCGCGCGACGGCGTCGTGAACTTCGCGATGCTGGTGCGCGAGCTCGTGGCGCCCGGCGGCGTCGCGCTGCTCACGCTCCTGGACGGCGCGCGCGTCGTCGAGCTGCACAAGCGGCACAAGGTGCGGCCCGGCGAGTCGTGGGACTCGCGCGAGGGAGGCGCGCTCAAGTTCTCGGTGCGCAGGCAGTACAGCCAGGGCGCGCTCACCGTCGCCGGGCAGGAGATCGGCGTGCTGCTCCCGTTCAGCAACGGCGAGTACTACACCGAGTACCTGTCCAACTTCGACGAGCTCGTCCGGGTGTTCTCGGCGCGCGGATTCAAGCTGCAGTTTCGGCGCGGCCTGTGGGACACGTACCAGGCCGGGTTCCGGTCGCAGCGCAGCCACTACAACGCGCTCACCGACGGCGACCGCGAGTGGCTCGGGCTGTTCGGCGTGCTCGCGTTCGAGCGCACCGACAAGTAGGCGCCCGCCCGCTGCGCTTTTTTGAAGGCGGAGGTGCGGGGGGTATGCACGATGGACGCCCTGCCGCTCGAGGTCGTGGAGCTCGTCCTGTGCCGCGTCCCCGAAGGCGACAGGGCCGCTATACCATCGGTGTGCCGCAGGTGGCGCGACATCGCGAGGCGCAGACGTTTTAGCCGGGAGGTGCGGCTGTCGTTCGTCGTGCGGACTGTGCCCCTCTTGCGGTGGGCCGCCGCCTGCACGCCTATGGACGCGCTGTCCCCCAAAGTATGTGCCGCCGCCGCTTACGGAGGCCACCTCGACACGCTGCGGTGGATGCGCGCCCGAGGGTATCCTTGGGACGCCGACACCTGCGACCGCGCCGCCGCCGGGGGACACCTGGGGGTCCTGCAGTGGGCGCGGGATAACGGATGCCCCTGGAACAAAAACTACATGTGCGCATCTGCGGCGGCCGGCGGAAACTTGCAAGTTTTGCTGTGGGTGTGGAGGAACGATTGTACCCTGGACAGAGGGCTGTGGGTGTGGAGGAACGATTGTACCCTGGACAGAGGGCTGTGCGCGATGGTGGCTGGACGCGGACACCTGGACGTCCTGCGGTGGCTGTGCGAAATGGGCTGCGAGGTGAACAGTTTGGCGTGCATGTACGCGGCACGAAACGGACACCTGGAAGTACTGCAGTGGTTGCTCGGCCAAAACTGTCCGTGGGACGAATGGGCGTGCGCTAGCGCCGCCGCTGGAGGTCACCTCGACGTCTTGCGGTGGCTGCGGGAAAACGGATGCCCGTGGAGCTCTGGCACCTGCATGTACGCGGCACGAAACGGACACCTCGACGTCCTGCGGTGGGCTCGGGCCGAGGGGTGCCCCTGGGACGAAACGGTGTGCCACAGTGCCGCCAAGGCTGGACGGATAAAGGTGCTGCAGTGGCTGCGGGAAAACGGATGCCCCTGGGACGAAATGACCTGCGCGTGGGCTGCATACAGCGGCCACCTAGGCGTTTTGCAGTGGGTATGCCAAAACGGGTGCCAGTGGAGCGTACGCACGTGTGTGTACGCCGCACTAGGGGGGCAATTAGAGGTCTTGCAGTGGCTACGCAGCAGCGGATGCCCGTGGAACAAGCGATCATGCGAACAGACAGCCGCAATTAACGGCAAAGTCGCGGTTCTCGAGTGGATACAACGCGCGGAGACGTAGCTGGTCGGCGCTTATTTTTGAACGCGTCTGAGGTATAGTCTACCCGCCCACACCAAAGCACACACCACAGCACACACCACAGCCCACACCAAAGCCCACACCACAGCCCACACTTTCGCCATGGCCGCAGAACTGTCAAAGCCACTGAACACGCCAATCAGCAACATGCCGCTGTTCACCCTGTACTGCAACCTGCTGATCGAGCCCAGCGCGTACCAGTTCCTCGTTGAATGTCGCGGCCTGAACGAAATTGACGAGCTGCTGACGCTGGACTACTACACTACCCATGGCATACCCGGCATCCACATCATGCTTAAACGGCTGGGCCTTCAGGACAAGAAAGCGCAAACAGCCGACCGGTACCGTTCCAATGTTCGCATCACGTCCAAAGCCGTACTCAACTACTACGTCCCCAAGAACCTCGACAAGTTTCGTGAACTCGTCGACAAGCTCAACATGCAGGGGGGCGACCGAGAAGCCTTCGAGTCGTACGTCAGCCTGCTGGTCAACATCCGAGACGACATGAACGCAACTCTGGTAGATGACTCCACGGCCGACGCGCCCGCACGGGCACGCGCGTTTCTGGACGCGGCCAAAAAGGCGGAGACGGACATGCGCGGCGTTGTCGGCAGGCAACTGTCGCGAATTCCCGACGTGCTCTCCACCGAGAATACCCGCAAGCAGATGTACCACGCAAACGTCTCGCTCAACGCATTCGAGGACGACGCTAGCGTATCCGTGCCCCTCCACCGACTCCGCGTATACCCCCTGCTGGCCCGGCAAAACGTCAACATGGACGCGGTGTTGAACGCCGTCAGGGAGATGTACGAGGTGATGGTCGACTACGTGTGCGGTGTCCCGCCCGAGGAGAAGGAAGAAGACTCATTTAGGTACGAAAGCAGGCGCAACCGTCTCGTGGACTGCATCCGCAGAAGCGAGCTGCCCGAGGCCGCCGAGTGGCTCGTACGAATCTTTAGCGCTTAGTTAAGGACCGCCCGCCATGCCACACAGCCCGTTGTTTTTGCCGTCTTGCGTCGCGGATGCCAGCGCGCGGGACAGGGATTTAGCAGCGTCTATTGCCGGGCTCAACGTTGAACACCAGTCGCTGTACACACCAGCACGCATTCCGAAGACAAATGGGGCAAGGACACGCAAAGGCCGCCTACATCCAGCGGGCACTGCGCGATCCGCGGGGCGCTGATCGGGGCCAAAAACGGCGCGTCCGAGGCGGGCGGCTACCGACCGCTGTGGCGCGGCCCGAGCTGCATGTAGGACTCGCCGCGGGGCTCGCGCAGCCGGTCCATGTCCCACCCGCGAACCTGCGCCTCGCGCTCGCCGCCGAACTCGGCGGAGCCGCTTCCGAGGGTCTCCTCGAGGTCCCCGCCGGCCATCTGCGGGGACGCGCCGGGGTCTGCGGACTGCCACCGCCCGAACACAGCCTGCACGCGGCGCCCCTGTTTTTGCCAGAAAGGGATGCCGGGGCGCCGCTGGTACCTGCCGGCGCTGGCGGGAAACGCGTTGCCGTGCTGCTGCGCGTCGACGGCGGCGACGATCGAGTCGATGGAGTCGCCGTCGCCCGGCTCCTCGAACAGCCCCCCCCATCCGCATTTGGGGTCGGACGGCGGGCGCCTCACGCGCGCGGCGGCGTCCATGGTGGTGACGGGGCGCCCGGAGCCGTCGCGCACGGCGCGTTCGGCGTCCCACAGCCGGGGGTCGGAGTCGCCCATGGCGTTGTGCAGCGGGTTGTCGCTTCCGTAGTACTCGGCGACGGCGTCATCGGCGGAGCGCCGGGCGTCCCCGCCGCCCCACGCGTAGTCGTCCAGCGGGCGCGAGGGGTCGTAGTCGTCGAACGCGGCGGCGTTCCACAGCGCGTCGCTGACCCCGTCGGGGGGCGCGGCGGCGCGCGCGCCCGCGACGGACAGCGCGGCCTGGTCTTCGAGCAGCTCGTAGCCGGGCCCGGGCCCGTTGAGCCCCTCGAGGCCGGGCGGGCGCAGCGAGTCGGCGACGAACATGCGGTAGTACAGCGGCTCGTTGTCGACGGGGGCGGCGGGCCCGCCGCCGGTGCGCGCGACGACGCGGCGCCCTCCGTCGGCAGCCTCGACGAGCGTCTGCGCGGCGCGCATGCGCTGGTGGAAGAACGTGCGGTTGAGGTGCTGCAGCTCCTCGACGACGTTGGAGCTGCGGGACGCGCTGCCGCGCGCCGCGAGCGGGTCGCTGCCGATGAGCTCGGCGCCGCGGCCGGACAACGAGGCGAACTGGTCCACGGTCTCGGGCAGCGACCGCATGACGTACCCGAGGCGCGCCGCGGCGACGCCGGACGTGCGGGGGTCGCCGGCGGCGCGGCGGAACGCGTCGGCGAGGTGCCGGAGGTTTTCGGCGCTGCGGAACTCGCGCAGCACGCGTTCGCGGAACGACAGAGGCGTGCGCGGTACGGCCATGCTCGCGGGGATATAACCGTGCGTTTGCGCCGGGCGGGTAAAACCCGGCGCGCGGTTTTCAAGAGAGCCGGCGGCAGGCATCTTAGGGATGGACGGCGCGTCGTGGAACCTGGCGGGAGGCGGCGCGCGCAGGGAGCTGGCGCGGGGGGCGACTGCGGCCGGCGCGCGCCCGCCGGGGCCGTGGCTCGCGTCCCCGGCGCGCAGCCAGTACTGGGACGACGTGCGGGAGGTGCGGGCGTGCGCGCGCGACCGCGACCTGCACCCGCACCTGCAGGAGGCTTTGGCGGCGGCGGCCGACGCCATGGGCCGCCCGCAGCACAGCGCCGCTGACATCCGGCGGCGCATCTCGTCGGGCCTGATCGTGGTGCGCACGCCGGCGCAGTCGCGCGCCGCGCGCGACCCCAGCGGGGGACGCAGCGAATACCAGGCGGTGGTTGTGCAGGGGCGCGTGAGCTACGCGTTCAGCGAGTTCGTGCAGTCGCGGTACCCGCACCGGGGCGCGCGCCGCGCGGACGCGGTGCGGCAGCTGGTGTCGCACATGACGCTGGATGAGCGCCGCGTCGTGGCCACGCTGGAGTTCAGCCAGATGTGGGACCACGCGCGCGGGCCGTCCTCGCCGCTGATGGAAGGCGCGTCGACGCGCACCGAAAACGTCTACGCGTTCCGCCGCGCGCGCTTCGTCGAGCTGTGGCTGTCGGACCCGCACTCGGCGGACGAGCTCCTGCGGCTGCTGTCGCACACGCCCGGCGTAGGGTGCGCGCGGTGGGAGTTTCCGAAGGGCAAGCGCGTGTCCGGCGACGAAAGCGACCTGGCGTGCTCGCTGCGGGAGTTTCGCGAAGAGACGCGCATACCGGGCGGCTCCTACCGGCTGCTCCCCGGATTCTGCCGCGTCGAGGCCTACGTGCACATGGACGTGCTGTACGTGAACACCTACTACCTCGCGGTGCTCACCGAGCAGATACCCGACCCGGCTTCGTCCATCACTATGAGCCACCACGAGCAGCTGTCGGAGGTCGCCGACGTGCGGTGGCTCGGCCTGGACGGCATGCGGCACGTGTCCGGCCCCGTCGGACGCGACCTCACCACTATGGGGCGCGCCGCGTTCCGGTATGTGCGCGCCTACATGGGCGGGAACGAGCGGCGCGGGCGCGCAGCCGTGCGCCCCGCGTTTCACGGCGGCCCCGCGCGCTTCGGCGGGGCCATGTGCGCGACGGCGGTTGTCGGGCACGACGGCGTTGACGAGTACGACGGCGCGTCTAACGAGGGCGCGTCGCACGGCGGCGCGTCTAACGAGGGCGCGTCGCACGGCGGCGCGTCTAACGAGGGCGCGTCGCACGGCGGCGCGTCTAACGGGGGCGCGTCTAACGAGGGCGCGCCGCACGGGGACGCGTCTAACGAGGGCGCGTCTAACGAGGGCGCGTCTAACGGGGACGCGTCTAACGAGGGCGCGCCGCACGGGGACGCGTCTAACGAGGGCGCGTCTAACGAGGGCGCGACGCACGGGGACGCGTCTAACGAGGGCGCGACGCACGGGGACGCGTCTAACGAGGGCGCGCCGCACGGGGACGGGCCAAAAACGGCGGCGCCGCTACAGGGACGCG
>Ga0306872_100082_pt1 | contig 40316 bp, 58 predicted proteins | sample AntRauMeHopE1498_FD_190455 | JGI IMG/M metagenome (GOLD analysis project Ga0306872, IMG submission 190455) | Saline lake microbial communities from Rauer Islands, Antarctica - Metagenome Hop E1 #498 (v2) (version 2) | ecosystem: Environmental > Aquatic > Non-marine Saline and Alkaline > Saline ...
ATTAGCAGGCCATCACACGTGCGGTGTGCTGATGTCACCTCGAACTCCACAGAAACTTGCTCGAACGTGTGTTCGATTAGTAACTGTGTCTCGGTGATCGCTGCACCCAGATCAACGTCGCTGTTATGGTGGCGAAAACGGTGCATGTAGCACACAGGGTCACCACCGGTTATGGTGCGAGCAAATGGCAGTGCTACCCGCCACGAGCCATTACGTTGCGCTTGGAGGCCACTTCTGATAGCCGAAACTACCGAAGTGGCTATTACTGGCAATTCTGGCGCAACAATTCTTGGGGCTGTGCCGAGCATACTTCTCTGATGTTCGAGATGGTTGGACTGGCGTACTTTAACAGATATACGTCAGGCTGTCAATTTACAGGTCGCATTCGGTATGTTATTATTAATTTTGTATTATTAATCGTACCGACAACTCAGCCAGACGAGAACAACACCGATTCGAGCAGAGGTTACGGCGCACATAGAAAGGTTTCTTCCTCATGGCAGAAGCAAAAGATCAAGGTTTACGTATTCGTATTCGCCTTAAGGCCTATGACCACAAGGTCATTGACCAATCAGCAAAACAAATTATCGACACGGCTATTCGTAGTGGCGCCAGCATTGCCGGCCCAGTGCCACTACCAACACGACGTAGTACTTTTACGGTAGTGAAATCACCGCACGTCTATAAAAAGGGTGGTGAGGCATTTGAAATGCGGGTTCACAAGCGCTTGATTGATATCACTAACGCGACCCCAAAGACCATCGACAGTCTGCAAAACCTCAGCCTACCAGCTGGCGTTGATGCAGAAATTCGCATGTAATCAGGACCAGATATAAAAAAGAGCCCTGGTTAGCGGGCTCTTTTTATGCGTGTTTCGTGCTACATCAATACTATAGCGTTAGTAATCTCAGCAATCTCTAGCTGCACCTTCAGGATCCACAGCTGGGTAAACGCTATAAATCCGAGCAAAATAGTCCAGTAAAGTGTTTGCTTGGTAAATCGGAATTCTGTAAAGTTTTCATAACCCTTGTAGAGCTTGAAAGACTTCACTTCATCCTTTTTCTTTCTTGAAACAGCCTTTCTTGAAACAGCCTTTTTTGCCACAGGCTTTCGAACAGGAGTTGATTTCTTTACTGGTTTTTTTGCCACCATGATAGGTAAGGTTCCTTATGTTATAACGCTTATGGCCATATTATCTGCTATTTACACGCTTGTTGCAATAGCTAATAGGTACCGCCAGGAAGCCCCCAGTATTCTTCGAGCGTCTGTATACCTCTGGCCTTCATGTCGAGCGCTACCGATGAACCTACGAAGCGGTAATGCCATTCTTCGGCACTGTATCCAGTAATAGCTTCTTTTCCAGAGATGTAGCGTTGAATAAAGCCGTACGTTGCAGCGTTAGCTACGAGCCATTGGTACTCTGGCGTCGTTCCGAAGCAGCTGAGGCTACATGAGCCGCTAGCGTTAGCAAAGTCTATCGCAAAGCCAGTCTGGTGCTCGGAGTACCCAGGCCTGGCGCTATAGGTATCTGCGATGGTGGCCCCACTTATCGAAACCCAGTAGTTATATGTCGCCACTTGGGTTTGGAAGGATCGGTAGCTAGACGTGACCAATAAAGGGAATCCAGCGGCAGCAGCGGAATTCATTAATTGTTCGAAGCTTGGGGCTGCTTTAGCGCTTATCTGTGCCCCTCTGACAGTCACCAGGTCACCCGGAACAAACGTCAGTGGCTGGAGACAATGTTTTTTATTTACCATAACGCCTGGGTCAGATGGATTGTTGCGCACGCCAGAAACATTGCAATCGGCCGGATTAACAATGGAAGGTGCTGCCACCGGGTCAGCTAGAATTGTATTTGCTGTTTCTGTTGCTTGGGCGAGCCTGCGAGCCGTTTCTTCGGCGTCTTTACGGGCTTTGATCTGACTAAGCGTCTCATTAAGGGCTGTCATCTCAATAGCTGCGGCCTCCTTACGCTGCGTGGTCGAGGCATCTATTGTGGACGTAAACCAGAATATGACTGCTGATGCGGCAAGCGATAATCCAATAACGATGGTAAGTACTAGCCAGTGACGACGTAAAAATTTCATGGACTTAGTATAGCAGTCTTTGGCGGCCGGGCGACACCTTCCCACCCCTTGACGAACGGACGATTATTTGCTACGATACGAAGGTAACATTTACGAAAATAACAAACGTTCTTGGTGAATTGGTAAGTCCTAACCCTTTTAAAAAGGTAAAGATACTGCCAGCCACCAAGAATTTTAAGTGGGAGAACGAAGCGCATGAAAGCACTTCTCGGTACCAAAATTGGTATGACCCAAATCATCAGCGAAGATGGCAAGGCAGTTCCTGTCACGCTCATTAAAGCTGGTCCTGTGACTGTGACTCAGGTTAAATCTGTCGAAACCGACGGATATAGCGCAGTCCAAGTAGGATTTGATTTGGGTAAGAACCTGAGCAAGGCCGTCGCTGGGCACGTTAAGGCCAGCACCGCAACCCCGAAGCATATTCGGGAATTTCGTGTCGACACGCTATCTGAAGAGATGGCTGTCGGTAATACTATTGATGTCTCTGCCTTCGAGATCGGTGATCTCGTCGACGCAACGGGCACCAGCAAGGGTAAGGGCTTCGCTGGAACTATTAAACGCCACAACTTCGAGCGACATAAAAAATCGCACGGTGGTAAGGGTAACGTTCGTAAACCGGGATCTATCGGTTCGATGTACCCACAAAAAGTCTTTAAAGGCAAAAGAATGGCTGGCCGAATGGGTCACGACCGTGTCACCGTTAAGAATCTTGTCGTCAGTTACATTGACGTTGAGAATAACCTTATCGGTCTCCGCGGTGCTGTTCCTGGCCCTAAAAAAGGCTTGATCATCATTGGAGGAAAAGCATAATGGCGACAACAACGACTGCAGCTGACAAAGCACCAACTCTTCCAAAAGAAGTGTTCGGACTTGAAGTCACCAATCACGAGCTATTAAAGCTAGCCTACGATTCATACCTTGCCAACAGCCGTACGGCCAGCGCAACGACCAAAACTCGCGGCCTCGTTCGCGGTGGTGGCAAAAAGCCATGGAAGCAAAAAGGAACAGGACGAGCCCGTTTCGGTTCGTCTCGTAACCCAATTTGGCGCGGTGGTGGCATTGTGTTCGGTCCACTAGGTAACGAAAACTACACCAAGAAAATTTCGACAACCGCCAAGCGCCAAGCGACTCGGCAGGCACTAAGCCTTGCTAGCCAGGCCAACAAGGTGCATGTACTCGATGTTAATACTACTGGCAAGACATCTGAAGTAATCGCGTTTCTAGATAAGAACAAGTTTACCCGTAAGACACTCATAGTTGTCAACGAGAAAACGCCAGAACTGCTACGTGCGACGAACAACATTCAAAACGTGTTGCTAATTTCAACCACGTACCTAAACGTTTACCATATTTTGAATGCCGACGCGATTGTTCTTTCAAAAGCATCGCTGCCAATTCTGAAAAGCTGGCTCGTAAAGGAGGAGGTGTAATATGATTGCTCCCATTCTAGTAACTCCAGTTACAACTGAAAAAGCCTACGGACAAAGCCGCAAAAACATCTATGTGTTTAACGCACCCGTCAGCGCCAACAAGCAACAAATCAGTCACGCTATTGAAACCCAGTACGACGTAAAGGTCGGGCGAATTAAGACACTTGTTCAATCTGGCAAAGCAATTCGCTTTTCAAGGGGCAAGAACCGTTACCCGGGGACGACAACTCGAACTGACAGTAAGAAGGCCTACGTCACGCTTACCGAAGGATCAATCGCCGTCTTTGAGCAGCCTGCAGAAGTGGAGAAGAAGTAATGCCAATTAAGATGTACAACCCAACGACTCCTGCCCGTCGTGGCATGACTACTCAAGACTTGAGTGATGTGACCACTCGTAAGCCGCTTAAGAGCTTGGTGAAGAGTAAGAAGCAAAACGCCGGTCGCAATAACACTGGACGAATTACAGTTCGTCACCGCGGCGGTGGTGTCAAGCGGCACTATCGTCTGATGAATCATAACCTTGCCGCTGGTCTTAATGTCACTGTCGAAGAGATTGAATATGACCCTAACCGGTCTGCTCGTATCGCTCGAGTCAAAGACCAACACGGCCTCTACCACTACATCCTAGCCGATACGTCTATGACAAAGGGCAAGAAGATCTCAAGTGGTCCTGAAGCCCCCGTTGAGTCAAGCAACCGTATGCCACTAGCTAACATTCCGGTAGGCTCTCAAATTTACGCGATTGAAATTTACCCAGGTAAAGGTGCCCAGATGGTTCGTTCCGCTGGTACTAAAGCACAGCTAATGGCTAAAGAAGGCGACTACGCACAGATTCGTATGCCATCTGGTGAAGTACGTAGGTTCCGCCTGGAAGCGACTGCTGCACTGGGTGTTGTAGGAAACGTTCAGCACCAGAACATTAAGATCGGTTCTGCCGGTCGTAACAGACGCAAGGGTATTCGCCCAGGTGTCCGTGGAGTAGTGATGAACGCCGTAGATCACCCTCACGGTGGTGGTGACGGTGGCAGTCACGGTACTGGTAAGGCACCACGAACGCCATGGGGTCAACTTACTCTTGGCTATCGAACACGCCGACGCAAAGACGTATCGGGATTAATTGTAAAGACGCGCCATGACGCGAAGAGGAAGCGATAATGAGTCGATCATTGAAGAAAGGTCCTTTCGTGGACTTCAAGCTCGCGAAAAAAGTCGCGGCTCTTAGCCTCGAAGACCGCACAGTAATTAAAACTTGGGCCCGCGCCAGTGTTATTAGCCCTGAAATGGTTGGTCGCACTATCGCAGTTCACAATGGCAAACTGCACCTTCCGGTTCTCGTATCAGAGAATATGGTTGGTCACAAGCTTGGTGAATTCAGCCCTACTCGTAAATTCCGTAAGCACGGTGGAAAGGACAGGAAGTAATGGCTAACAAAACTCCTATCGCCACTGTTCGCGCTTACGCCAAAGGAGTCGATCAAGCCCCGCGTAAAGTGGGCCTTGTCGCCAGCCTTGTCCGTGGTCGCAGCGTCGCCGATGCACTAGTTATATTAAGCCACACCCCAAAGCGAGCTGCTCGTCCTCTTATAAAAGTAATTGAGAGTGCTCAGGCAAATGCCGTTAATACCCATGGCTACGACGGAAAAACGCTTTCAATCGCAACCTTGTCAGTGACAACCGGAACTCGACTAAAGCGATTTACACCTGCCAGCCGTGGCCGCGCTCTGCCATTCCAAAAGAAATCTTCGAACATTTTGATCGAAGTTACCGGTACGCTGAAGCCAAAGAAGGCTGTTAAGCCCGCAAAGGTAGACGCTGCTGAGGCTGAAATTGTGAAAGAGGAGAAGAAATAATGGGACAAAAAGTAAATCCAACCAGCTTCCGTCTCCAGATTCACAAGAACTGGGATTCTCGCTGGTTTGCACCAAAGAAAGACTTTGCTCGATTGCTTATTGAAGATATTAAGCTCCGTGAGCACGTTGAAAAACGTTTTGCGGCGCGTCCAACAATCGCACGAGTTGAAATAGAACGTTCAGCTAACCTGGTCACTATTACCATCCACACCGCCAAAGCTGGCGTCGTGATCGGCCGTGGTGGCGCCGGCGTTACAGAACTTAAGGCCGAGCTAGAAAAGATCGCTAGCCTACCAATTCGTATTAACATCGAAGAAGTAAAGCGTCCAGATCTTTCTGCTAAGCTTGTTGCAGAAAATATCGCTCACCAATTAGAACGACGATCTAACTTTCGCCGCACCACTAAAATGGCAGCCCAGAACACTATGAATGCCGGAGCCAAAGGTGTCCGTATTCAGGTAGCTGGCCGTCTGAATAACGCTGAGATGGCTCGCCGCGAAAAGGTGATTGAAGGTTCCGTACCCTTGCACACGCTTCGCGCCGATGTTGACTTTCATGTTGCTCGGGCCAAGACACCAGCCGGTATTATCGGCGTGAAAGTCTGGATCTACAAAGGCGAGAGGAACGATTAATCATGTTAATACCTCGAAAAACGAAGTACCGAAAAGTACGCAAGGGCACTAACGAAGGAATCGCAACTCGCGGTCACTACGTTGCCTTCGGCGACTACGGTCTTCAGTCACAAAGTAACAACGACATCACGTCGCGGCAAATCGAGTCAGCCCGTCAGGCAATGACTCGTCACATCAAGCGTGGTGGTAAAATTTGGATCCGTATCTTTCCTCATACGCCTCGAACGCGCAAGCCTCAGGACGTAAAGATGGGTAGCGGAAAAGGTAACCCTGAATTCTTCGTAGCGAAGGTTAAGGCTGGAACCGTTTTATTTGAAATGAAGGGCGTCGACGAAACTGTTGCACGCGAAGCAATGCGCCTCGCTGCTCACAAGCTGCCCGTGAAAACCAAATTCATCGTGAAGGAGCAACAATAATGGCCGGCACGAAGAAATCAGTCACTAAAGCAAACGTACCCGAAATCAAGACGCTTGAACAGCTTCACAACGATCTAGAGGCACTTCGCAACGATCAGCTTGAGTCTCGCAAGAGTCACATCCAAGGAGAACTGGTCAACCCACGTGTCCTGACTGTTCAACGTAAGAATATCGCTCGAACGCTCACCGCCATTAATAGTGCGAATCGTTCAGCCGTAAAGGAAGAGAAATAATATGGCAAAAACATTGACTGGCATTGTCACCTCAACCAAGGCCGACAAGACGATCACTATCACAGTGGCGAGCCGGGAAACACACCCAATCTACCGTAAGCAGTACACGGTCAGCCGTAAGTACAGTGCCCACGACGAGAAAAATGAAGCAAATGAAGGCGACAAAGTAACTATTTCTGAAGTTCGCCCAATTTCAAAGACGAAGTTTTTCTCGCTGCTTCGTATTGACGAAAAAGCCCGCGGTTCAATCGAGCTGAAGGAGGAATCGGCATGATTCAACAAGAAAGCCGACTAAAAGTAGCTGACAACAGCGGCGCAAAGGAAATCCTTTGTATCCGCGTTCTTGGTGGAACCGCTCGTCGCTACGCCCACGTTGGCGACATCATCGTCGCTACTGTCAAAGAAGCTAATGCAACCGGAACAGTAAAGAAGAAGTCGGTTATCCGAGCAGTCGTTGTTCGCACCCGAAACCAAATTCGACGCAAAGACGGCAGCACAATCAGCTTTGATGACAATGCTGCGGTTATCATTAACGACGACAAGACTCCTAAGGGAACCCGCGTCTTTGGCCCAGTCCCACGTGAACTACGTGACCAAGGCTACGCGAAGATCATTAGCCTTGCACCGGAGGTACTCTAGTATGCCCCGTATTATTAAAGGTGACACTGTTAAGCTCATTAGCGGCGCCCAAAAAGGAACAACCGGCAAAGTGCTGGGAGTGACTAAGGCTGGCGTTCTAGTCGAAGGAATCGGTACTAAGCACCGAAACATCAAACCAACTCAGCTGAATCCCCGTGGCGGCCACAAAGACATTCATGTCGCCGTGCCTCACCACAAGGTTGCTCTCGTCATTGACGAGAAAGCCGGGACGACTAGCCGTGTTGGCTACGTTAACACGACTGACGGTAAGACTCGCGTCGCCCGCCAAGTCAATAATAAGGAGATCAAATAATGGCTACTGCAACAATTGCAATCAGTCCTGCCGCTCCTCGCCTGAAAGCCTTGTACGCGTCTACGTACGCCAAGGAACTACAAGCCGAACTCGGCCTTGATAACATCAATCAAGTCCCTCAGGTCGACAAAATAGTAGTCAGCGTCGGAATCGGCAAGAACAAGGACGACAAACAACACTACGAAGTTGTTCGTAATACCGTCCAAAAGATAACTGGTCAATATCCAGTCGATCGTATGGCCCGTAAGTCAATCGCTGGCTTTAAGATCCGCGCCGGCATGAACCGCGTCGGCCTCAGCGTCACGCTTCGGGGATCTCGCATGTACGAATTCCTCGACCGTCTAGTTAACATCTCATTGCCAAGGGTTCGTGACTTCCACGGAGTCAGCGCGTCGGCGTTCGATACATCCGGAAACTACAATCTGGGAATCGTTGAGCAGTCCGTCTTCGCCGAATTAAGCTTTGAAGAGACCCAACATGTTCACGGCCTTCAAGTGACATTTGTTATAAAAAACGGCAGTAAGGTTAACAGCCGAGCGCTCCTAGAGAAGTTTGGTGTTCCATTTGAAAAAGAAGGGGGAGTTCGCTAATGGCCAAGAAATCTGCCGTCGCTCGCGACGAGAAACGCAAGAAGATGATTCAGAAGTACGCTGCAAAGCGAGCTGAACTAAAAGAGCTAGGTGACCAAGAAGGCTTGGCGAAGCTACCACGGAACAGTTCTCCGACCCGTTGGAAGAACCGAGACGCACTTCACGGACGTCCACGTGGCTACATGCGCCGATTTGGCCTGAGCCGAATAAATTTCCGTGAAAAAGCATCAAAGGGAGAGATCCCTGGTATTACTAAGAGTAGTTGGTAGGAAAGGAAACGAAATATGTCATTACAATCAACTGACCCAATCGCTGACCTACTGACCCGCATTCGTAATGCAGTCATGGTTGGCAAGAACGAAATCCGCGTCCCTTCTAGTAAGGTGAAGCACGCCGTAGCAACCCAGCTCAAAAAAGCTGGCTACCTAACTGCAATTAAAATCGAAACAGCTAAACCTCGAGACATTTTAGTTGTCACCATTCACGAAGCAGGCGACAACCCAACAATTAACGAAATTACTCGCTTGTCTAAGCCAGGTCGACGTGTCTACGTTGCCGCAACTGAGATTCCTAAAGTAAAGAGTGGCAGAGGCATTGTTCTTGTCAGCACTTCAAAGGGAGTCCTTACCGGACAAGAAGCAACTAAGAAACGCTTGGGCGGTGAACTACTGCTCAAGGTTTATTAATAAGAAAGGAAAGAATATGAGTCGAATCGGAAAACTACCAATTCAGATCCACACAGGCGTGACAATCACGGTCGGCGATGATTCTATCACTGTAGTTGGTCCTAAGGGCCAACTAGTGGTACCTCATTTGTCAGACGTGACAGTCAGCCTAGAAGACGGCTTTGCTACTGTCACCCGCAAAGACGACGAACGTACCGCAAAGGCTCAGCACGGGCTACAGCGTGCACTGCTCAACAATGCGGTTGAAGGAGTGACTAACGCTTTCGAGAAGAAACTTGAAATTAACGGAGTTGGTTTCCGCGTGAGCGGTGGCGGACAAGTTATTGAAATGGCCCTTGGCTTTTCACACCCTGTCCACTACACGGCACCAGAGGGAGTCGTACTGACCGTCAATAAGATGGAAATCTCAGTTAACGGCATCGACAAGCAACTTGTTGGTCAAGTTGCTGCTGACATTCGATCACTTAAAAAACCCGAGCCTTACAAGGGTAAGGGAATTAAATATGCCGACGAAGTGCTCCTTCGTAAGGCTGGAAAGGCTGGTAAGTAGTTATGAATCTCGCACACAAGAATCTCAACCAAACACTTCGTTCAGCACGCGTTCGTGCCAAGATTTCGGGTACTGCTGAGCGTCCACGCCTTTCAGTCACAATTTCTAACAAGCATGTGAGCGCACAGCTCATTGATGATGTTGCTCACAAGACGATTGCCGCCGCTACTTCAGTTGGCACCAAAGCGACTGGAACAATGACCGAACAAGCGGCAGTAGTAGGAACTGATATTGCCAAAAAAGCTAAGAAAAGTAAGGTCACCGCTGTCGTCTTCGACCGCAACGGTCGACAATATGCGAAGCGACTGGCAGCACTTGCTGACGCCGCCCGCAAAGAAGGACTGGAGTTTTAATTATGGCTGAAACACAATCACGCGCTCCGCGACGACGCGAACAAGCGCCGGCAGAGCCTAAACAATACGAAGAACTCGTTATCAACGTTGACCGTGTGTCACGTGTGGTAAAGGGTGGGCGAAGGTTCCGCTTCAAAGCCCTTGTTGTCATTGGTGACCACAAGACAAAGGTCGGCGTTGGTGTTGCTAAGGGTGCCGACGTACAACTCGCCATCGCCAAGGCTACCGACGTTGCGAAAAAGAACCTCATCATCATACCTATCACCAACGAAACGATTCCTCATGAGAATGAAGTTAAGTTTTCGGGCGCGCAGGTTCTTCTGAAGCCAGCAGCACCAGGTACCGGTATTATTGCCGGTGGTGTCGTTCGATCGATTATTGGTATGACCGGTATTAGGAATCTACTTTCTAAATCCCTCAACTCTACCAATAAGGTAAATATCGCCTACGCGACAATCGAAGCTCTCCGCGGGCTTGTTCCACGGGAAGAGTGGACAACGACCAAGATGATGGCTTCAAAAAAAGCCGTCAAAGAGGAGGCTAAATAATGAAATATCATGAACTTCAAGTTAGCGCCAACAAGAACAAAAAGCGAGTTGGTCGCGGAATTGCTGCCGGGCAGGGTAAAACTGCTGGTCGTGGCACAAAAGGTCAAGGAGCTCGTACGGGTAAGAAACTCGGTGCAACCTTTATGGGCGGTCAACGAACACTTGTTCGTGCTGTCCCTAAGGCACGTGGATTCAAAAGCATCCGCAAACCGGCTCAGGTTGTCTATCTTGACCACCTGAACGCTTTCAAGGGTAAAACAGTCGACCATGCTGCCTTGTTCGAAGCCGGCTATATATCTAATCCTTTTCATTCCGTCAAGGTCATCTTGCGTGGTGAGTTAACCGAAAAGATTACTCTTAGAGTTTCTGGAGCTAGCAAAAGTGCCCAAGAAGCAGTTGTAAAAGCTGGTGGAACGTTTGAAAAGACGGCCGTTCCACTGCGCCAAAGCACAAAAGACGCTGAAGCAAACGACAAGTAAGCAGCTTGTTTAAAAAAGCGCTTCAGAAATGAGGCGTTTTTTAGCTGCAACAGATCTCTTGTAGTATAATAGTTTAAGTTGTAAACGTAAGTAATAGGCAAGACAGACTCTCCCCATGAACTGGAAAACGATTTTTCGATCACTAAAAAACCGAGACATGCAGAAACGCCTGCTAATCGTCTTAGGTATAATCGTTGCCTACCGCTTTCTTTCGGTTATTCCCGTGCCAATTGCCGACCCTACGCAGCTCCGTGATGTTCTTAACAGTATCGTCAATAGCACCGACTTCGGTGGCTTCCTCAACCTTCTGTCGGGTGGTGCCTTAGCGAGCTTCTCGATCGTCCTCGTTGGACTCACGCCGTTCATTACGGCCTCAATCATCTCCCAGCTCCTCACCAAAGCCATACCTAAGCTCGAAGAACTTAATAAAGACGGAGAATCTGGCCGCCGTAAGATTAACCAGTGGACCCGTATAGTGTCGATCCCTCTGGCCGTCATTCAATCGATTGCTTTCATCTATATCTTACGCCAGACTGTACTGGCTGGTAATACCGTCGTGTTGGCCGAACCAACCCCGCTTGAGTGGATCGTTGCCGTTGGAGCAATGACGGCTGGAGCCATCTTCCTGATGTGGCTAGGAGAACTTATAACTGAACAGGGAGTGGGGAACGGAATCAGCCTCCTCATCTTTGCCGGTATCCTCAGCCAGCTGCCGAGCATTCTGACATCGCTCGGTACACCGCTATTCGACACGTCACAGGGCGCCCTAAGTGTATTCGGCTGGTTTGAGCTTCCGTTCAACCCGGTGATGTTCTGGATAGTTCTGGCACTTACCCTCGGTTCGTTAGCGCTATTATACTTACTCGTTAAGATTAACGAAGCCCAGCGCATCATTACCGTAAACTACGCCAAGCGTGTACAGGGCAATAGCAACTACGGTGGGGTCAAAAGCATACTCCCTGTTAAGTTAATTGCTGCCGGAGTAATCCCTGTCATCTTTGCGGTCGCGTTCCTGTCTCTGCCGGCATTCATCGGGCAGGTACTCAAGGCAACGGGCAACGTAGACTACCTGGAGCTGGCTAACAACCTTATCCTTTGGTTCCAGGCTCCTAACCCAGGTAGCTTCACCGGAGACACCTTCCAGGCCTTTATATACCCGACGATGTACTTCTTGCTCGTGATTCTGTTTACCTACTTCTATACTGGCATCGTATTTAACTCAACCGAAATTTCTGAAAACCTACAGAAACAAGGTGGTTTCATTGAAGGCGTACGACCAGGTAGGGCTACCGAGCGCTATCTCTCACGAACAGTGAACCGCCTCATCTTGTTCGGGGCACTCGTACTTGGCTTCATTGCCGTCACGCCGTTTATAGCAGAGTACCTGGCCTTCCAGCTCACTGGGATCTCCCTCACTGGCCTCGCCATTGGTGGAACAGGGCTGCTGATTGTTGTTGTGGTTGGTCTTGAAGCACTTCGCCAGATCAACTCTCGTGCCCTTATGGTCACCTACGACGACTACAAGTAGTCACTGGATCTATCACAGTAAATCTGTTATAATATCAAATGTTGTTTCAACACTGAAACACATTTGAGAAAGGAAGTGCGATGAAGCCGTCGGTCTTTGTCGGTGTTCCGATAGACACAGCCCCGCAGTACCCAAAAAATGCTGTAGAGCTGCAGCGCGCAGAGGTCCTTACGTCGTTGGCAGAGTTGCTCGCAGAAATGCTGATTCTTCGCCACTACGAGCTCCGCAGCGCGGCTGAAGGTGTGTTGTTCGATGAGTCTACCTTCTCAACCTTCACGCGTATTATGCGCTCTGCTCTTCCCAAAGAAGAGCGAGGTGACATCATCACGATGTCACAAAAAGAGGTCGAGCGCACCTTACAAGAGGCGGCAGTGGTGCGGGGCATCGACATGACGCTCGAGTTGTCGCACTTTGTGATGAAGTCGGGAGGTCGTCGTGTCCACACGGCACCATACGTCTCTTTCAAGCGGATTACCTGATGAAACTTATCGGAGATCGTCAACCTGAAATTCGTGTGCGGATCGTCGTCGACAGCATCCTGCAGGGTCGTCTCGGCGAGGCTGCCGAATCTGGTATACTGCTGGTTAACGAAGATTTGGTGTCCCTACAATTGCTCGAGCCCAGCGCTCGAGACGATGTCATCCAAGAGGTGGCGCACCGTCTCGTTTCAATGATGCTACCTGGCTACGATGTCCGCTTTTCGTCCAACCCACGTCGTCCAGAGCTTGAAATATTCAAGCGCTGAACAACAGTATGGGGACGAAAGTGCGTAACTTCCTTTCTCCTCATCCTTACCTCGATAGCTACTGTCGACGTTAGGATGAGACTTGACGTGCCCAAAGCGTTTGCTACAATAAAACCATAAATAAGCACAAAACCGGGACATCGGAGTGCTGCGTCTTGAATTGGCCTCTTTACTCTTACAGAGTTATACTGTATAATTCACTACTGTAACTTATGGTCAGTCAAAAAGAAGTAATTAAAATGCGAGGTAAGGTGGTGGAAGCACTGCCTAACACGCAATTTAAGATAGAACTTGAGAATGGCTTAAGCATTATCGGACACATAAGCGGGAAAATGCGTAAAAACTACATCCGTCTTGTGCCTGGTGATATGGTGGACGTCGAGATGACCCCTTACGATCTCACAAAGGGAAGAATCACGTACCGCCACAAAGATTAAATTAACTGGAGTTTTTAAACGCTCATGAAAGTTCGTGCGAGTGTCAAAAAAATCAGTCCCGATGACCAGATAGTCCGTCGTAAGGGCGTTCTTCGTGTCATCAACAAGAAGAAACCTAAAAATAAGCAAAGGCAGGGTTAAGCATGGCTCGAATTGCAGGAATAGTTATTCCAGCTGAAAAGCAAGTGCAGATCGCTTTGACGTACATATACGGCATCGGTCCACACTTCGCATCGACCATCCTTGCGGCGGCCAACATTGAGCCGACCACTCGGGTGAAAGATCTCACCGAGGCTGAAGAACAACGTCTTCGTGACGTCATCGACCGCGACCACACGGTCGAAGGTGACCTACAGCGCTTGGTAACTAATAACATTAAACGTCTTAAGGACATCAACGCGTATCGTGGATTGCGACACAAAGCTGGCTTGCCAGTTAACGGACAGCGAACTCGAACAAATGCACGAACTCGCAAGGGTCGAGCAGTCGCAGTCGGTGGATCACAACCTAAGTCGGCAAGTAAGACCTAGAAAGGAACATGAAGATGGCAGAATCACAACCGACTACTAGTCGAAAAAAGCAACGTCGATCAGTTCCTACTGGTCAGCTACATATTCAAGCGACATTCAACAACACGATCGTTAGCTTCACTGACAAAAAAGGTAACGTCCTGACCCAAAGCAGTGCCGGTGCGACTGGATTTAGAGGAAGCAAGAAGGGAACAGCCTACGCTGCCCAAGTTGCTGCCGAAAAAGCCGCCGAATCAGCAAAAACTCAGTACGGTGTTAATTCGGTAGATGTTTTTGTAAAAGGTGTTGGTCTTGGCCGTGACGCGGCAATCCGCGCTATGGGTGGTTATGAAATTTCAATCGATAGTATTAAAGAGGTTACTGGCGTCCCCCATGGCGGCGTTCGTCCTCGTAAGGCACGAAGGAACTAATTATGGCACGAGACACTTCTCCCATTGTTAAACAATCCCGTCGTGAAGGCTACGCGCTGCATCCCAAAGCGCACAAGGTCATGGCGCACAAGACCGGTATTCCTGGTCAGCACGCACACGGTCGTCACAACAAGCCCAGCTTGTACCTGACGCAGCTCCGTGAAAAGCAAAAAGTTCGTCGTACGTACGGACTGCTTGAAAAGCAATTTGCTAATTTAATGAACGAAGCAACAAGGCAAGATGGCCTTGCAGGTGAGAACCTGCTCCGTATGCTTGAACAGCGCATGGATAACGCCGTTTACCGTGCGGGTTTTGCAACCAGCCGCCGCGCAGCCCGCCAACTGGTAGGACACGGACATTTTATACTTAACGGCCGCCGTGTTGACATCCCGTCAATTCGCATGAAACCAGGTGATGAGCTTGTTGTTCGTCCGAAAAGCACCAAGTCCGGCTACTTCAGCCTGCTCGGAGACATCTCAAAGGACTCAACCACTGGTGCCTTGAGCTGGCTCAAGTCTGATGCCAAGAAAATGACCATTACGATTACTGGCGCCCCAAAGCGCGAGGAAGCCGAAGTTGATATTAACGAACAATTAATCGTCGAGTATTACTCACGTTAAGGGTAAGGAGCCTACCAACATGTCAAAAGTAATTCACAACCCAGCACTTTCAAGCGTAGAAGAACACAGCGCAGTTAGTGCAACGTTCGTTATTGAACCACTTCACGCCGGTTACGGTAACACGTTAGGCAACAGTCTTCGTCGCGTCCTGCTTTCAAGCATTCGTGGCGGCGCTATCACCGCCTTTCGCATAGAAGGAGTGAGCCATGAGTTCACTACTGTTCCTGGCGTAAAAGAAGATGTCGTTGACATCATGCTTAACCTCAAGAACGTCAAAATTAAAATCGACACCGACGAGCCAGTCGAGCTTCGCCTTGAGAAAAAGGGAACCGGTACTATTACAGCTGGTGACATCAAGACCGTCGCAGACGTAACAATTATTAACCCCGACCAAGTTATCGCCACAATCGATGACCCGAAAAAGTCTGTCGTCATTGACCTCGTGGTTGAATCTGGCCGCGGCTACCAGACGATCGAAGACTCCAGCGTCCTTCGCCTTCACAGCGATATGATTGCCGTTGATGCGATCTTCACTCCTGTACTGCGCGTTCGCTACAAGGTCGACTCAACTCGTGTTGGCCAAGAGACAAACCTGGACAAGCTACGCTTAAACGTTGAAACTGACGGCTCAATGAGCCCACGTGAAGCATTTGAAGAAGCTTCGGCTATCCTGGTTAACCAATACACTGCACTTGCTGGCAGTACTATCGTTGAAGCCGCGCCAGCACTCGGACTAGACGCTGAAGAAGAATCAAACGAGCTGAACACCCCAATTGAAGAGTTGAACCTAAGCGCTCGCACTGCGAATGCGCTCATCAACAACGAGATTCGGACTGTCCGCGACTTAGTGACATTGAGCGAGCAAGACCTCCGCGAATTAAAGGGATTTGGCAGCAAAGCGCTTGATGAAGTCAAAGATAAATTGGCGGAACTGGAAATTTAATTATGCACCGACACGGATATAAAGGACGGAAATTTGGCCGCGAGCGTGATCAGCGTCGTGCCCTTATCAAGGGTCTTGCGACCAGCTTGGTAGAGCACAAGAAGATCGAAACGACGCATCCGAAAGCCAAAGAACTCGTCCGCTACATTGAAAAGCTCGTTACCAAAGCTAAAAAGGGTGATCTCGCCAGCCGACGCGCAGTTATTGCCGGTCTTTCGACCCAAGCAGCTGCCTTTCGACTGGTAGATATGATTGCACCTCAGCTTAATGGTCGCACCAGCGGTCACTTCCGCGTCGAGCGAACTCGCTTGCGTATGGGTGACGGTGCCCAAATGGCGACTATCGCTTTTGTTGATGAGATCAAGGAACAGGAGAAGAAATAATGGTTAACGCAAAGACTTATAGTCAAAAAACTGCCGAAATTGAACGCAGCTGGTATCTTATTGACGCCTCAAGTGCACCACTCGGCCGGGTTGCTACTGAGATCGCCAAGTACCTCATTGGTAAGAGCAAGCCCACCTACACTCCCCACATTGATAACGGGGACTACGTCGTCGTCATCAACGCCGGTAAGACGGTAGTAACTGGAAATAAGGAGAACGATAAAATTTATTATCGACACAGTGGATTCCCTGGTGGCATCAAAGACGCCACACTACGGGAAGTTCGTGAGAAATACCCTGAGCGTATTATCGAAAAAGCTGTCAAGGGAATGGTGCCTCGCAACAAGCTCGCTAGCGGACGACTATCTCGGCTACGCGTATTCGTTGGCGAAGACCACACCCACACAGCACAAACACCAACGAAAGTAGAGATGAAATAATATGGCTGCACCAACCTATTTTTACGGACTTGGTCGACGAAAAAGCGCCACTGCTCGTGCTCGGCTATATGCTGGCAAGGGTATGCTCACAATCAATGACAAGCCGGCAGCAGAATACTTGTCAGACAACAAGTCTCTTCTGGCTGAAGTAACTGACCCACTTGCCCTTGTGGGTAAGCAAAAAGACTACGACATAACGATCCGCGTCCAAGGTGGCGGCGTTGCTGGGCAAGTCGATGCTATCAAACTGGCTATCGCCAAGGCACTGACAACCGCACACCCTGATCTTCGTCCATCACTTAAGAAAGCCGACCTTTTAAAGCGCGACTCTCGAGAGAAAGAGCGAAAGAAATACGGACTCCGATCTGCCCGTAAGCGCGAACAATTCTCGAAGCGTTAATTGTCTCGTACTAAGCATTTACTCCCGCACAAGCGGGAGTTTTTGATTTTAGCAAGGATTGCTCGCTAGTTTAGAGTGCTATTTCCAACGAGTAAACATAGGTAAAAACCATTCAAGAAGACCTCCGTAGGTGCGGCTCGAGGTCATGTCAGTATTACAGCAAGCCAATAGCTGTCTGGCCGTGGTAAAATAAGAACACTTATGTCAAAACCAGTTATTCTTACCGGTATCCGATCCAATGAGTCTCCTACAATCGCCAACTACCTCGGAGCATTTTTACCTATTGTCGCCATGCAGAAAGAGCATGCAGGTGCGTACCAAATCAACATGTTTGTACCCGATCTTCACAGCTTTACGACGCCGGTTGACCACACCTCCCTGTACCGAAAAACGCTCGATAACTTGAAGTACTTTGTTGCAGCCGGCCTAGACATCAGCGATCCCGATACATTTATTTACCGCCAAAGCTATATTCCGGCGCATAGCGAGCTTACCTGGATACTGGATTGTTTTACCTATGTTGGTGAAATGAGCCGAATGACACAGTATAAAGATAAATCGAATGAGCACACCAACAGTGTCACTATGGGTCTCTTTAACTATCCGGTGCTCATGGCGGCTGATATTCTTCTGTATGGGGCCACCTACATTCCTGTTGGCGAAGACCAATTTCAGCATATTGAAATAACCCGTGATATTGCAGAGCGGTTTAACAACAAGTTTGGCGATGTGTTCACCGTACCAGTTTCAACAAAAGAGCAGACCGAGTTCATTCAGCGCGACACTGGGCTACGCATCAGAAGTCTAACCGACCCGTCTAAAAAGATGAGTAAAAGTTCGCAGGATGAAAAGTCAAAGATTCTTCTGACGGATTCTGCTGAAGAAGCGACCAAAAAGATCATGGCGGCAACAACAGATAGCCTTGGGGTTGTGCATCTTGACTGGGATAATCAAGCCGGTATATCAAACCTGCTTCAGCTACTTTCATTGTTAAACGCTCAGCCGTTACAAACTGTCGTCGATGCGTGGGACGGCACTACTCAATACGGTGATCTCAAAAAAGCTGTTGCTGAGGCTGTGTCGGCCTTTCTAGGCGACTTTCGGGAGCGATTAGAACAAGTTACTGATGAACAGCTGCTAAACAAGCTAGAGGCTTCTGAGAAGGCGATGGCTATTACCGCTAACCACACGCTGCACCGGGCTCAGGTCGCCGTTGGACTGCGACCAAAGCAATAGCCATGGCAAAGCATATCGACACCGAACTTCTCGCCATCTTGCGAAAATTCGAAATTGCCGGAGAGCTGTCTTCCAAAAAATCTGTCCGAGACATTAAAGAATATCCGGCCCGTGCCATCAGTCGGTTGATTGCCGTCACATTCGAGCGACAACGCTACCTAATTCTTATCGACAATAGTGCTGGGGACGACGTCCAGACGGTGATGCACCACATCCGACTCGACGTACCCGATTTTGCCGGCCATTTGGTTCGCAACCCTCTAGAGGGATCTATGAAAGCCTACGGCATCCCGATCCGTGGTAAAGATGTATATATTGGCATGTATAAGACGGTAAAGATCAGACTTGACCACGAGCTTGTGAAGCGTTTTCCGCAGTTTACCCGTAGTACCATTCAGAAATATATCAAAGCTGGCTATGTACAGGTTAATAAGACTATCGTGACGCAAGCAAAACACGATATCAACCCGCTCGATACGCTATCGATGACACCCCCGCCACCAACCGACCATTCCGACAGCGAGCTACCGATCATATTTATGGACGATAACGTCATTGTGCTCAACAAGCCTGCCGGGATCCTGACCCATAGCAAAGGTGTGATGAACGATGAATTTACTGCGGCCGACTTCTTTCGTCGTTACACGACCTTTGGCTTGGAAACGAATCGCCCTGGCATCGTTCATCGTCTCGATCGCGACACCAGCGGGGTGATTATAGGCGCACGAAACCAAGAAACTGCCTTACTTCTTAAAAAACAGTTTGCCGATCGTACCACCAAAAAAGAGTATACGGCAGTTGTGATTGGAGCGCCCAAACAGGTAGAGGCGATTATCGACCTACCAATTGGCCGGAACCCTTCGGCCCCTAGTACGTTTAGGGTAGACCCAAGTGGCAAAAACGCCCTCACTAAATATAAGCTCGTCACGTCGGGAAATGACCTTTCACTGATCTCACTCTTGCCACGTACCGGCCGTACCCACCAATTACGCGTCCACTTGCAATATATTGGTAATCCAATTGTTGGCGATAGAATCTATGGCACCAAAAAGAAAGCTGACCGTTTATATTTACATGCTCATTCGCTAGAAATCACCCTTCCTGGCGGCGAGCGTACAGCCTTCACCGCCCCCGTACCCAAGAGCTTTGCGGCACTCTGCAAGGAATCAGAGCATGAAAGCAAATGACCAATGGATTCATGAGCTTAGCCTTCGTCAACTAGACGAACTCGCAGCTAGTTCACCGCATGCTTTGATTATTGAGGGCCAAATGGGAATAGGCCTAGCTAATGCTGCTCAGTACTTGGCAGAAACGATGGATGCGACTGTTTCGACCGTTCTGCCGGAGCGCGACGAAAAGATAGACCTAGACAAGGGGACAATTACCATCGATATTATTAGGCGGCTCTACGACCAAACAAAAACTCTGGCTGCCAAGAAACGAGTTATGGTAATTCACGACTCTCATACAATGGGGTTGCAGGCCCAAAATGCGTTCTTGAAGCTACTGGAAGAGCCGACAGCCTCGACTCACTTTGTACTGCTGACGAGCGAGCGCTCTGCCTTGCTACCGACTGTCACCTCGCGCGCTCAGCTGGTAAGCCTTCGAAAGCCGACCCACGCAGTGGCAGAAGCATTACTTGACGGCGCTGGGGTGAAGGATGCAACGAAGCGATCACAACTGTTATTCATTGCCGATGGCTTACCGGAATTATTGAAGAATCTGATGGGTGATAGCGAACTCTTCGAGCAGCGGGCCACCATCATGCGTGATGCTCGTATTGTTGTGCAGGGTCAGCCGTACCAAAAGCTGGTTATCGCTCAGCGTTATAAAGACGAACGAAAAGACGCATTGCTGTTGGTTAGTGATGCAATGCGACTGATTCGTCTAGGTGTGAAAAATAATCCCAGCCCAGACCATATGAAACGGCTAGAACGTTTACTTGTTATTGGCGAGCGACTCAACGCTAACGGCAACGTTCGTCTGCAGCTAGCCTCCCTTGTGGTATAATAGTCATAGTAATGTTAGGACTTTTACTACTTGTTTTACTCGGCGCATGGGCTGTCTATCAACGACAGACTGTTGCTGAAGTCGTTAGCGATCTTCCTTCTAAGCTTTCAGATAAACTCGACCAATTGTGGTTAATTGCGCAGACTGCCCTTCAAGATCGTAAATATCTTCGAGCTGAAAAAGCCCTTTTAACGATTTTGCGCGTCGACGAGCGTAACGCCAGTGCCTACAACCGTCTTGGTATTCTTTACGCCAAACAAATGCAGTACAAAGAAGCCATCGAGTGTTTTGAAATTGCGCAGTCACTTGAGCCAAGCGCCAGCAGCCTACACAACGTCGGCTTGATCTACTATGAAACCCGAAAGTACGACAAAGCTGCTCTTGCGTTCGAACAAGCCCTTGCCATTGATAGCGATCTGCCAGCGCGGCATATCGCTTACGCTAAAGTCCAAGAAAAATTGGGCAGTGATAAAAAGATGATCGATTCGTTGGAGCGTGCGATTGAACTTGATCCGATCCCTCAAACCCTCACTATTCTGGCCGATGCCTATGAGCGCACCGGTGAAGTTGAGCTGTCGATGAAGCTACGCGAACGTGCCGCCAAGATGATTATTCCCCCCGGAACACCTAAAACGGTTCGTCAGCCACGCCGCGTTGTCATGTAATAAGGAGAACATATGAAAGAAATAAATTACGAAACGGTGCTTTTCAACAGGGCCCAAGGCATGCTAAAAGCCCACGGTATTGTTGCAATTGTGTTTGGTGCTCTAGGCGTCCTAGGGTTCCTCGTTGGCCTGCTGTTTGTGGTACAGATAGCCATCTTTGCTCAACTAGCTGACGCGGTCGGTGCGATTGCTTTAGCAGCGGTTGCTTTCGTGCTGTTCACAGTTCCTCACGTATATCTCATTATTGCTGGCGCACAACTTGTCCGTACGCCAACACCAAGGTTAGCGAAAACACTTGTCATCATCAACCTTGTTATTGGAGTGTTCTGGAACTATGTTCTTCTTATTCTGGCAATAATCAACCTAACCCAAATTGGCGACTACGCACGTCATTACAAAAAAAGCACCCCGAAGTAAGGGTGATTTTTGTAACGTTGGTGCAGGGGGCAGGATTCGAACCTGCGAAACCGAAGGTGGCAGATTTACAGTCTGCTGTGTTTGACCGCTCCACAACCCCTGCAAATTATTAAATGTACTTGGAGCCGCCTCACGGATTCGAACCGTGGACCTACTGTTTACAAAACAGTTGCTCTAACCAACTGAGCTAAGGCGGCAGACTCTGGTACTGAACTAGTGTAACTAAATGGCGACGTTAATTCAACTGTGGAGCCGCGATCGGGAGTTGAACCCGAGACCTCATCCTTACCATGGATGCGCTCTACCAACTGAGCTATCGCGGCAACTCGACTGATTTTACCACAAGCTACAGATTGAATCAACGCGCTCAAGCTGGACTACTATTGATATCAAACAACTTCTTTGGTATAATTGACCTCTGAAAGTCAGTACCAAAATTAAGGAAGTCTATGGCAAAAAAGAACACCAAGCGCAAGCTAGTCGGTCTGGTCAGTGAATTGACCGGTCACCGTACCTACTACACCACCAAGAACACTCAGAACACTACTGAAAAGATCAGTCTTAAAAAGTATGATCCGGTTGCCCGTAAGCACGCAACCTACACAGAAACCAAGAAGAATCTTGGTCGCAACGAAGTTAAAAAGCGCAAGGGCTAAGCTCGCTGGTCTAGTGAGTCAGCCAGCCATAGCGCTGATTCGATCGCCACACGAAGTACCGTCTCATTGAGGCGGTCTTCTGTTATAAAGATGAGCAGCTTTTGATGCCGTAGCTCAACAGCGTGCGGCCAAAGTTTCAAAGCAGTGATGTCGGCTAGCGGTGGTGTGAATGCCGCATTAATGTCGGCTGACTGGTGGCTAGCAGCTAGCAGTTGGTAGCGATTGAGAAATTCCGAAGAGTAGTGGTTGCTTACAAGCTGATCAATCGGTTGGATATGTCTCTGAGCACCGTACGAAGCGTCGTAGCGGTGAGCATTGTCGTGGGGAAGTAGCAGGGCCTCAACAATACCATCAAGGCGCTTAAGAGTCACCTGGATGATAATCCATCGTCGGTGTCTTACCTTGCCATTATCAAGATACGTATCGTCCCTATCGATAAGTGAGATATCGTAACCGTCGCAACTACCAATAGTATAGTGACCATCCTTGTGGCTGGTCGAAACAGTGATACCGCGAATGACATCGTGGTCGTCATTGTGACCAACGGAACCAAAATACACGAGACCCAGTTTCTTAGCCACTTTTCTGATAATCGCTCCCCGCTGACGCGAACCAGACACGGTTCGTACTTTCGTGGTAATCGAGGTGCGTTTCATGTAATTACCGTCTTTCAATGAGATCGAGGATCGTCGACAGGTATTCGGCGTGCGACCAGGTGAGCGGGGCGGGTGCGATCAGTCTGCCGGTCTTTGGATCAACCTGCTCACTAAGCATGCCAGTACTAAGTGCATGTGACTTAACCCAGTCTAGGATCGCCATTGCTCCAGCGGTATCTTCTTTTTCGACTTTATACTGAGCGTGCCATAGGGTAGTGATAAACCAGAAGTTTCCTGTAACTGAATTATCAGACCGGCGGTAATCGTCATCTTCGTAGCGGGGGAGACCTGGGGCGTCAACAGTGGGTGCGAATATGTCAATCATAGTAGCAATAGAGGTGTTCATTTCGTCACTTGAACCCTCGAACAGTCCGAACAAAAAGGCACCAAAAATACTGGACATATCAACAGTTGGGTCGGGCGTGGCGACGCCGTTAACGCTACGGATTCCCTTATAGAAAGCTTTTTTCTCACCGTTGTACAAATATTTGTGGGCGGCACGTTGAATATCCTCGGCAGCGGTTCGCCACTTGACGGCGTGCGCTTCGTCGCCGGCAATAATGGCTAAATCGGCTGCTGCTAGCAATCCAGCATAGGTGACTGACGTCGAAAAGGTCGTCACCATAAAGTCTTGTTCCCACAAGTCATAGCTAGGCTTCGGCAGGCCGGTGTCGTTATCGACGTACTCGGCCAAGAATTCGGCCATCGGAGTAATCATAGAGCCATAGAAGTCTTTTATGAGGGTGGGGTCTTGTTGCATCTGATAGAATTGGGCAAATGTAAAGAGTACAATAGCTGTTTCGTCTTCTTGTAGCGGAGCCGCGACAATATCGCCGTGAACATACGGGTGCCAGCTACTGCCTAGCGCGCCGTCAGCGCGATACTTATGCATCACATACCCGGCCGGGTGCATGCCGCGGCGGCAGAAGTCGAAGAAACGATACGGCTCTTCTTTGTAGCCAAGTCGAATCAGTGGCCACAACACAAATCCGCCATCGCGGCCCCAGCTGTAGGCATAGGCGTCGCGCGAATAGTTAAGCATTGTACTGTCAGTACTGGCGATAATAGCGCCTCGCTTATCCATCTGAGACTTCATGATCATTAAACTCTGCAGAAATAGTTGGCGGTGGTCTTTTGGTACTTGATCGAGAACGTTTAAGCCCGGTTCGAGCCACCTGTGCCACCACAAAGCGGTCTGGTGCACGCGGGCGTGGACTCCGTCTTCAAGCACTTGGCGGTGGATAAAGAGCGCCTCTCTTGTAGACATCCCGGCTGCAACCCAATACTGCACTCTCTTAGAGCTATGAGCATCGATGGCTAGGGTGAAGCCGATAATTGAATCGACTCGACCGTGCTCAACGTTATTGCGTTCAAGCTGACCATCTTCGGCATCTTTAAAGCTGCCCTCGTGATTTTCGATACCAAACAGCCCCATGGTGTACTGATCAAACGGGACGTCGTCGGTAGTACCAGAGATGATAAATGCGCGGCGACCGCGGTAATGTAAGATGGCATCGCTATCTGGTAAATACTGGACGGTATCGGTATTGCTGCGAGAGTCACCAATCGCAAAAGCTTGGTGCATGAATAGCTTGATCTCTCTTGGTGCGTCGCGTTGGTTAACAACATGAATATTACGCAAAAACACGCTCATGTCGGCATCGACACAATCGTCGAAATCAAGCAGCACGCCGATCTTGGTATTGATAGCTCTAGTGTTCCCGATCAGGGCTGTGTGCGGATAGCCAAAGGTGAATTCCCAATCGCCGCTATCGAGCCAGCTAATCGCACCGTCAACAAAGACGCCGATTTTGTGACGCAACTGGCTGCCAGCCGCGTGATTTTCGAACCCAACATACGGATAATAAAAATCATGGACGATCCCGTACTTATTTAGCCCAACGTGCAGTTCACCGTTACTCAGTACAATTGGTCTGGCCACTACAATCCCCCTGTCTTATGATGAGCGTGTAATCGCCACCGCATATCTCTCACCGCATTCATGAAGGCCAAAAAGGCATCGTACGGTGATTCGTACGGGCTAAAATAAGCGTGCACGTCTCCGTCGGTAAACCACTTGGTACACATGTAATAAGAGTGATCAGAGGTTTGTAGGCGACGCCAATCAGCGATGAGATCGAGGTCTTGGGTTCGCATGACGTCTTTTTCTAATGCATACAGGTGCTGAAGTGCCTCTTGTTGCATTGAATTACCCAGCCAAGCTGTTAGGTCACGTTCGGCATCAGCCCACGTTACCGTCGAAGGCATGCTGATGGTTCCGGCTGGTTTGTTGGTTTCAATCGCCTCGGAAACTGTATAGAACGTATTGTCTGGGTGAGATAGCCACTGCCCAACAAACTCCTCAAAGAAGTCAAAGATGCCGGTATCGGCCCATTGGTGCTCACCAAATGTCTCATAGTCCATGAACAGGTTTACTAGTGGCTGATCGTCGCCAACCGCTGCCTTGGCCCACTCATTGAAAGTGTGAGCGCTCAGTGGCCATTCTTTCCAGGCCCGGTTGCTAAAGCGAAAGGCCAGGTCGTCGCTGAGGCGGTAATTTTTGAGCAGTAGGCTGATATTTTTTGTTCCTTCAGGACGGTAGACGAAGTTAGGGCTCCGCCAGTCGAGGATCGGGTCCCAGCCTTCGGCCAATATAACCTTGAAGCCGTAGTCGTCGGCCCATTGAGCTAATTCGTCGTTATAAGCAAGTTCAGTATTACGGAATACAGAGGTTTCAACACCAAATAGCTCCTGTATTTTTTTCTTATGTGCCTCAACCTGTGCAACGAACTCTTGGCGGGAATAGAAAAAAGCCAGTGAATGGTAGTAGGTCTCGGCCACGATTTCAACTCGGCCAGTCTTCACAAGATTCTGGAAGCTTTCAATCACATCTGGCGCCCACTGCTCGGCTTGCTCAATAAGCGTGCCGGTAATACTAAGTGACACTTTAAACTCAGGGTGGGTGTCGAGCATTTTCTGCAGTAGTGCATTCATGGGTCGGTACGATTTATCGGCCACTTTACGAAAAATACGCTCATTATTGCGGCCACTCAGAGGATCGGTTTCTGTAAAGTAATTGTGGTTAGCTGCCGTATCGAATACGGTGTAGTCTCGAACACGGTGCGGTTGGTGAACGTGAAGATAAAGCGTGATACCGTGCTTACTCATACGAGGGCTCTTTCTCGAACCTTTGTATAGGCGACATTGAGCCGGCTGGCTATATCATCCCAAGAGACGCGGGCATATTCATGTTTCACATGTTCTTTAAGGCTATCTCGAAGTGATGATGAAGTCGCAATTCCAACCATCTGGTCGGCCAGTCTGGTGACATCCCAAAAGTCATATTTGAATACATTGTTCAGCACTTCTGCAACCCCAGATTGGCGGGTAAGAATAAGGGCCGTATCGTGGTGAGCCGCCTCTAGAGCCGTCAGTCCAAAAGGCTCGCTCACCGAACTGAGAACAAATATGTCAGACACACTATAGGCGTCACGCCACTGCTTGCCGCGGACAAAACCGGTGAAGAATACTTTATCGGAAATGCCAAGCTCAGAAGCGAGCTGAATTAGTTCATCGCGCTGTTCACCGTCGCCAGCTAAAAGCAGCGCAATTCGGTCGTATTTTTGAGTCGCCATTGCCAGAGCTCGGATTAAGTTTGTAAGGCCTTTTTGAATAGTCAGGCGAGTCACCGCGCTCACAATAGTATAGCCTTCGGTCTTAAGGCTCTCTAGGTAGCGGTAGGTGCGCCGATCGTAGTCATAACCATCGTCGAAGCTAGTGACGTCGATGGCGTTATGCATTACTTCAATCTTTTCTGCCGGTATGCCGTACTGAGTAATGATGACCTGCTTAGTGACTTCGCTCACAGCGATAATTCGGTCGGCAATTATCAGACCCTGATATTCAATCTCGCGAGCGATCGGGTTACCCGAGGCACCGCCAGATCGATCAAACTCGGTCGAGTGAACGTGAACAATAAGAGGAGCATCGGTTAGCTGCTTAGCGCGAATGCCAGCCTCCATCGTAAGCCAGTCATGAGCATGAATCGCATCATAAGTGGGGTTCGTCGTTGTAATATGGTTTTCAATGTAGCGTGTGTACTGTCGTTGAACATCTCGGATGTTTTTAAGGCCAGCAAGGTCTTCGCCTTCTATGCGGTCGATTAGGAACTGGCTATCATAAGCGCCGAGGCCGTAGCGTTCTAATGGCGAAAGCTTAGTCGCATTATGTACAGTCATAAAATCAATGTTTTGGTGAGGCGCCGAGTAGGGGACGATGAAGTCGATAGACGTGCCTTGCAGTGCAAGTGCTTTGGCGAGGTGGTAGCACGCAACACCCAGACCACCACTATTGTGCGGAGGTAATTCCCAACCCAGCATTAAAATGTTCATACCCCTTGTGTAACGAGTAAAGTACCGTTACTGTGCTCCGTTTATGTTTGGCCAACTTTTCTGTTCATCAGTATAGATGTAAGCGTAGGCATTTACAACGTTATTATAGGTCAATTTCGCGAATGTGATGGGCTCGCCATACTTCACGGGCCAGCTTCGGTGCAACAATCTGCCGATAATCATATAATTCCATTAATCGACGAATAATGTAGCCTGTTTTCCCGGCAGCATATATACCGCCCCACTCAACGTACCCCCAGCCATCTCCAACCGGTAACCCGCACGGGGCTGATTTCGATTTAAAAGAAACTAAAGGACGTTTTGTGGTTACCTGGGCCAAGTGCTTAGCAACAAAGGTCGCCTGATCGAATGCCGGCCAAGCCATGCCACTATGTTTGACACTATTGTTATCGCCAATCACGTAGACGTGGCGCCTCGCCAGCAAATGCTCGTCAACATTGACCCTACCATTGGGTGCTAAACGAAAGTAATCGGCGTTTTCAGAGAAAAAAGCATTGTTGGCAACTCCAGAGGTCCAAACGGCGGTATGGGTGGGGATCTGTTTGCCCTCAATGATGATCGAGTCTTTGCTTAGCGCCTGCACCTTATTATTCACCAGTACACGGATGCCGGCTTTTTCTAGCTGCTTAGACACTATCTTTGATGCGGTCTTACTCAACCGGGGGAGGATGCGCGGCGCGGCTTCGACAATCGCTACCCGAGCCCGCGAATTATTAATACGGTTCAGCTTTATGAGCGATTGCAAATATTCGTGCAACGCGCCGGCCAGTTCAACACCAGTGGGCCCAGCTCCAATCACAAAGTATTCCTTATCGAGCTTTTTTTGGACTACTTCTTGATGAATGTGATCGTGAAAACTGTGAACTTCAGCCATGCTTTTAATGCCATAGGCGTGTTCAGCCATACCTTTAATACCGAAGAAAGTAGTGACTGAACCAAGTGCCAGAATTAGTTCGTCGTAGCTATAGTGCTTCTTGGCAGTCCTGACGAGCTTACGCTCGGCTTCGAGGCCAATAACTTTGTCGTGTACGATCGTCACACTAGGGTAATCAGCAAAAATGACGTTTAGCGGAATGACCGATTCGGCCGTGCTGCGGCCAGTCGCGGTAGCATACAGGGTGGCGTGGTGCAGAAAATAGGTCTCATCCGAGATGAGAGTAATCTTACCAACGTGACGTTTGGCGAGCTCAAGCGCCGCCTTGACTCCTGCAAACCCGCCCCCTACAACAACAATGTTCATGCAACTCCTTCTTTTGAAACAGATTACGCTTATCGTATCATATACCGCACCAGCCTATAAAGCACGTACAACAACCTAAACGCAAAATGAGGGCTGATGGCACTATTGATGCCCTGGCGCTATTAGTTGTGATTATTCAGACGCTTATGACGGTGGCTGTGTTTGTTTTTAGGTAGGTGTTTGGTACAATTGACAGGTACCACAGAGGGGCATAGTACAACGGCTAGTATATGGGTTTCCAAAACCTAGGATCGTGGTTCGATTCCACGTGCCCCTGCCAGAAAGCTTATTGCATAGATCACGTAAATGTGGTCTATTTTATTTGTTATACTAATTTTATGACCGAAAAATATACCGCTGAAGAAAATAGCATTTGGCGGGCATCCCAGCCTCAAAAAATGATTGTCGTAAAAGTAATAATTAAATCTGACAAGGGTAATGTTCTGCTGGCCAAGCCGAACTATAAAAAGAATTGGCAGCTTCCTGGTGGGGGAGTGGACAAAGGGGAGAGTCCCGAAGATGCGATAATACGTGAAACGAAAGAAGAGCTTAGCCTCACTATATATAAAGATGATTTAACTATAAAAGGTACGGTTTATAAAGCAGACGAGGAGATACTATTTTTGATATATGAGTCCAGTAAACTAGTTGCTGAAGACGTTGAGTTGATAGTACAGGAAAATGAAATTACTGATTTTAAGTTTACAGAAACAACTGCGGTTTCTGATCTTTTGTCACCCTATTACGCAGACTTTTGGAAAAAGAATTATACGGAATAGTTCGTAACTCTTCTACGAGCGGCTGCCAAGTTTAGGCAACATGAAAAAAGTGTTTGGTTCTAGAGTTTTGTTACAATAGCAGCATGAAAGATTCCCTAGCCAAGCTGCACAAAGATACCTACGATACAGTCGCAGACGAATACGAAGACCGGGTGGAGCTACTGCGTCCAACAACAGAACTAGCACTAGCAAACTTTACCGACCTGCTGCCACCCAACTCAAAAGTATTAGACGTCGGCTGTGCGGTCGGCTACACGGTTGAAATATTACGACTCAACAACCTCTTGGTTGACGGCATAGATATATCACCAAAAATGGTCGCATACGCACAGCAGCGCAACCCACTGAACAGCTTCGTCGTTGGAGATTTTCTTGAAACAGCGTACCCAGAACAGCACTATGATGGCATTCTTATGTATGCGTTCTTACATCTGTTTCCTAAAGACGTTGCAGTTGAGTGTCTTGAAAAAGCCATAGCGATTACGAAACCCGGCGGGCTCATATATACAGGCACTACAAAGTCGTCTGTCGCTAGTGAGGGCTTTGAGATAAAGCATGATTATAAAAATGAAGTTAAGCGCTACAGAAAAAGGTGGACCCAAGCCGAGATTGAATCCGTTTTCGAATCGCGTGGCCTCAACATAGTTGACTACGCCGAAAAAGTAGATGAGCTAGGCAAGGTCTGGATGGACTATATCGTTAGTACGCCAAGCTAACGTATCTGGTATCATATGTCCATGACTGAAAAAATAATATTCGTTGATACTAACGACGAACTCGTAGGCACTGGGACCCGCGAAGAAGCCTGGGCAAAAGGTATATACGTACGAATCTCTCGGGCCATCATAAAAGATGAAAAGGGCAGGATTCTCTCTCAGCACAGGAGCGCACTCAAGAAATCCTACCCAAATAGGTGGACCGACTCGGCCAGCGGCCACGTTGATGAAGGCGACACCTATGACTCAGCGATTGTGCGCGAGCTTGAAGAAGAAATTGGTATAACTACTGCACTAACGTTTGTCGGTAAGTTCAAGTCTGAAGACGAAATAGATGATAAAAAAATCTTTGAATTTAACTCTATTTACGAAGGTTCCGCCGATAGTTCGATTGAGATACAGCTTCAGGAAAGCGAAGTATCTGAAGTTCGTTGGTTTGAAGTAGACGAGCTAAAAGATCTGATGAAGCGCGAACCAGACATGTTCACTCCAGGATTCCGTGAGACGATACGCAGGTTTTATTAGCCAAGCTTCATAATAGATAGCAACCTGCTACTATAGAATTATGGAACAGTTTTTCGCATACGATCCCCATCTTAACGGCTCAAAGGGACTCATTTTTATCGGTGACAAGCTCCTGGTATACAGGCGTGATTCGCGCACGGAAAACTTTCCATTTTACTTAGATCTTGCAGGGGGCGGCAAAGAAATTAACGAGACTCCTTTTGAAACATTTCAAAGGGAAGTTAAAGAAGAGTTTGGCTTGGCAATAGAACGACGCGATATCTCATACGTTCGACGTTACCCAAGCCAAGTCGTAAAGGGTGAGTTTGCTTACTTTCCTGTCGTCAAACTAGACTCTGGGGCCAAGACGGCATTAGTCTTTGGAAACGAAGGCTTAGAATACAAGCTGATTGATATTGAGGAATTTCTCAACGCCAATGATGTGTGGCCGGGCCTACAAGACAAAGCGAGAGATTATCTAAATTCACTCAATGAGCGTCGCTAGTTTTTGATATAGTAACTACATTAATTTTTAACAAGCAATCGAAAGAGCAGGGTGTATGTGCATTTATGCCCGAGTGCCGCACAACGCCTCAATCTGCTATCATAACCTATATGATACCAAGCCTAACGTTACTTACCCATGGATAGCATCTCACTCAACAACATAGATCAGCTACCTGTATTCGACTACCGGGGCGACATTCTTTCAGCCGTCGATAGTAACCAAGTGACGATAATTACTGCCGAAACGGGTGCTGGCAAGAGTACTCAAATTCCGCAATACCTAGCAGAGCATGGCTACTCTAAAGTGATAGTGACCCAGCCCAGAATTATGGCGGCACGAAACTTATCACGCCGGGTACGAGAAGAGTGGGCTCTGCGTTACACAGTCGATAGCGAGCCAATCATCGGCTATCGAACCGCCCACGAACGCGACGACTCACCAGAAACGCAGATCTTATATTGCACCGACGGTCTTCAATTGGTCCGCGAGATAACCGGGTACGGAATTTCCGAGCGCCAAGTATTGGTGCTTGATGAGGTGCACGAATGGAATGAGAACATGGAGGTTCTGATAGCTTGGGCAAAGAAACGTTGCCAAGAGGAGCCACGATTCAAGGTCGTCGTTATGAGCGCGACCATCGACACTGCGCCACTTGCCGCTTATTTCAATACTACCGCTGTGATAGATATTCCTGGTCGTGCCCACGACGTCTCAAGGCGCAAGGGTAGCGACGTCATCGAAGAGATTTTCCAAAAAATTCAAGGGCCAGTCAGCAACATGTTGGTATTTTTACCAGGTAAAGCCGAAATTCAAGCAACCAGCGAGGCTATTGCGTCGAAAGCAGCGGCGGCGGGCATTCCAATAATTCCCCTCCATTCGCAACTGGAAGCAACTGCCCAACAGCAGGCATTTGCTAGCTATCCTAAAGGGAAAATAATTCTTTCGACAAACATAGCCCAAACTAGCGTGACGATTGACGATATTGATGTCGTTATAGATAGCGGGCTAGAGCGTCGAAGTGAAGTAAGAAGTGGTGTCGAGGGCCTGTTTATTGCCCAAACCTCGCAGGCCGATTGCTTGCAGCGAGCGGGTAGGGCTGGGCGCACAAAAGCCGGAGAATACATCCTCGCACCGTACGACACTCTGCCGTGTTTGTCGTTCGAAGATCGACCAGATTATGGCGTTCCTGAAATACTTCGAAAGCATATAGATCGATTGGCACTGCGTCTAGCCAACGTAGGTATGGATATTGAAGAGCTTGATTTTTACCATGATCCGAGCAGGGGAGCTATAAAGCGTGCCAAACAAACCCTTATTGCATTGGGTGCTCTTACTCGGGGCGGTGAAGTGACTTCGATTGGACGAGCGATGGAACAGTACCCAGTTGAATCAAACTACGCAAGAATGCTGTATGAATCCGAGACGCTGCCGGCCGAGGTTCGTTCTAAGCTGGCTACAATCATTGCTATCCAAGAAGTTGGTGGCATTGTGCGGGGTGGTACCCGCTACACTGGCTGGCAGAAGTACACAAAACAAAAGCAGTCAGATTTACTGGCTTCATACGATATCTTTTTAGCGCTCGATACGATTGACCCGGACGACTACGAAGATTTAGGAATTATATCTAAGAATGTGGTGAAGGCCCAGGAAGTGATGCAGCGGCTTAACCACGATTTGAATGGTATCGATTTAAACGAATCGGTATTGACACCGATTTCTAAAGAAGAAGAGTCGCTGCTGCTCCGTTGCATTATTTCCGGACAACTTGATCAATTATGGACGGCTGATGAGACAGGAACAACGGCGACGCACATCTACACACAAGACTCGCGGGAATTATCGGGCAGTAGCGTAGTCCGGCACCCAACGCTGATTACGGGGACTCCCTTCGACCTTGAAGTTCCTGCTAGAGATGGCAGCCTTCAGACGCTCCACCTAGTGCAGGGCATAACAACAGTCAACACTGATATATTAATTGAACTGGCCCCAGACCAATTTAGCCAGAAACGTGGTCGCATGGTGTACGACCCTCGCGTTGGTTCGCTAGTGATACGCCAGCAGGTGAGGGCCGGTAACCAAACGTTCTATGGGACAGGTATTCCAGTGACACAGAGCACAAAACAGAATCAAAAATTCTTTCAAGAATCTTTTGCCAAGTGGGCACTCGGTCAACTAGACCGTGAACAACGTCGTCTTTCAGCAAATCACTCACGGCGTATTCCTTCTATACCTCTTTCCCAGATTAAATCGAAAACCCGATCGATTAGTGGTAACGCCATTAGCATCGAAGAGCTGCCCTCTGCCAAGAGAGAGCAACTATTAGCACTAACAAAACTCGTGACCTATCTTGGAGATAACATGATGCAAAAAGTCGCCCAATCTTTCCAGAAGGATCGTGGCGGTGGTAACGGCGGCAGACACCATGCACATCGCGGCTGGAAGCCCCAACATAAACGCCGCGAAAAGAAAGATTGGTAATATATGAAGCCTCAACAAATCATCATCATCCACGGCGGCACCACTTTTGCAGACTACGGGGCCTATATGGACTACTTAGCAACGAAACCGCTTGAAATAAGTCGCTTTCTACATAAACCGAAGTGGAAAGAATCGCTACAGCAGAAGCTGGGTGATGACTATCAAGTATTGCTACCGACAATGCCAAACGCAACCAATGCCCGCTACAGCGAGTGGAAGGTCTGGTTCGATAATCTTAGCGCCATAATCACGGACGACTGCATTCTTATCGGGCATTCTTTGGGTGGGATTTTTCTGGCCAAGTATCTTTCAGAAAATAAATTCCCTCGTCGTATCAAGTCTACGATACTTATTGCTGCGCCACATAGCGACGAGACGTCCGGAGACCTTACCAACTTTAAGCTGGGGGGAGTGCTAGCCGGTCTGGCTGAACAGGCGGGAAGACTTGTATTCATATTTGGTAATGACGATCCAGTGATTCCGCTAAGCGAAATGGATATGTACAAAGCCAATGCACCATTAGCCGAGTTCCGCATCGTCTCGGCACCAGATCACTTCGTGCGTCCAGAATTCCCCGAGCTGATTGAACTCATCGATACCCTCTAGGATATAGTTTGATCTGGCAGCACTGGTTATTTTGCCCTCAATAAGGTATAATAATATCATGTCCAACACTCTTAGCGCTCAAAAGTTCTTAAAGTCGGCCGAAGCTGACGAAATTCGAACCGTTCTGCGCGGTATGATGAAAAGCCGAGAGTTTAACACCACTTCGACCTATTCTCCTTCGTCTGAAGGCCCGCTTTCTTTCGAAGATAAGCACATGCTCTACCTGAGCCAACACACTTCGATGAACCCGCAGCACTACCTTTCAAACCTTCGGCTTATCACTCGTATACGCTAGTCTTTTAATGTTTATGGTTAGTGGTATACTAATTTTATGAACATTCCCGAAAAACCTGTCAAACCGACCCGAATCAAAGTGGTCCGTCAAGCCGATGAGCTCACTGTCGTGATACCAAAGCGTGACTCGTTCCACAAAGCCTCACAAAACGTTTCTAACAAACTAGGCTCTCCTATAGCTTTTATGCTTGCGTCGCTTGTTATTGTGGTCTGGATTCTGACTGGCCCTGTTTTCGGATTCTCTGACACCTGGCAGCTCGTCATTAACACCACCACCACAATCGTGACATTCCTAATGGTATTCGCCATTCAGAACACGCAGAATCGGGACTCCAAGGCAATGCAACTAAAATTAAATGAGTTGATCAATGCTACCAGGAATGCCCGGCCAGAGTTTGTCGATGTAGAGGACCTTTCTGACGTAGAGCTCAATGCCTTGCAGGCCGAATTTAAAGAGATCCGCGACAAGATGATAAGTAAACAACCAGGAGAAGTTAAATAATGAACCCAAATCAACCAGACGCACCATCGAACCCGTCACTACCAACACCAGAAGAAAATGCCGCTATTCAGGCTATTGAGAATATCGATACCATTTCGGCCCCTGCAGTAAGCCCAGTTGCGCAGTCACAACCGTTAGTGCCAACGGTTGGCCAAGATATTAGACCGACGCCAGAGCCAGTTGTGGCTCCTGTAGCTGTTCCTGTCGAACCCGCCCCCGCGCCTGCTCCCGCCCCAGCCGAATCAGCAGTTCCCGCCTTTAATCCATTTGAGGCTAAAAAGGCTGCCTCCAAAAAGAGTAAGAAGCCAGTAGTAATTCTGGCAGTTATTTTACTTGTTCTTGGACTTGGCGCCGGCGGATATTACGGATGGACGCTATTTCAAGCAGCCCAGACCACAACTACTACAGAGGCTCCATCATCAGAAGCAGCAGTTGACGAAGCGCCAGTCGAGGCTACTGAGACTCCAGCCGACGTAACACCTGTCGAGGGAGTCATCGAACCAGTTGTTGATGGAACCGTCGATTCCGACCCGAGTCTCCCAACCGCGCCGCAAGACGCGACCATCCCAGAGCAAACAGTTAACCAGTAGCCAATACGATCGATCTGGTATACTGTTCTATATGAAACCGCTGAACCCGCCTTCACCACACGCCATCATCATGGTTGGCATTCCCGGAGCAGGAAAAACTTTCTTTGCCAATAACTTTGCCAAAAGTTTTCTTGTGCCTATTGTTGATCAGTCTATCATCCGCAACCATACCGACTCAAATAAGGACAGCGAGCTGCTTACTGGTACTTTTTTAGGTGAGCTCCTGAAGACAAAACGGACGCTTATCGTAAATACCGAGTCGTCACTTACTAAGCAGCGAACTGCGCTGGCTTTAAAAGTACGCGGCGCCGGCTACGAGCCTTTGTTTATATGGGTGCAAACGGCTACTCCAGACGCCGAGAAGCGTTCACTCAAAGCAGGTATGAGCCGCGATAACTTCCAGGCGGCCGTTCAGTCTTTTCAGCTACCAAGCGCCAAAGAAGCTACTCTCGTTATTAGTGGCAAGCATACTCACGCTTCACAGCTAAGGGTCGTTTTGAAGTACTTGTCTGAACATAAAGGTAATGGCACTGAGCCTCCAACTGATCGCGGGCGATACGCTCGCTCAATTATTATGAGGTAAGTATGCCAATCATACACGACGAAGAGTTTGGCAAGATCACGATTCGTCGCAGTGCGCGTGCTACCCAAGTTAGGCTTCGCGTCGGTCCAGACGGAAGCTTGCGAGCATCGCTTCCAATGTACGCACCGACCTTTCTCATAAAACGATTAATAAAAGCATCGCGCGATGAACTGCGCGATCTTCTTGCGCAGTCAGCCCCGACAGTCCTTTACAATTCTGGTATGCGCATTGGCAAGAGCCACATGCTTGAAGTCCGCGAGGCGGCCGTATTGTCTATCAAGCGAGTTGGCCAGCGAATAATTGTCTCACTACCGCCTACGACTGATCTCAATAGCTCTTCAGCAGTGAAGCAGCTGCGCGAAGTTATTCAGGCTGCCCTTAGGATTGAGGCGAAAAGCTACCTTCCCAAGCGGCTTGCCTACATCGCACATAAGTACGGATACTCTTATACTCAGGTTCGCTTCTCACATGCCAGCGGAAGGTGGGGGAGCTGCAGTAGCCAAGGAACGATCAGTTTGAATATTGCTCTTATGAAACTGCCTTTTGAGCTCATCGACTACGTCCTCATCCACGAACTGGCTCACACCAAACACCTTAATCACAGCGAAGAATTCTGGTACACGGTCAGCCTAGCTGATCCGCGATATAAAGAACACCGCCGAGCTCTAAAGCTAGAATCGCCGACAATCTGATATAATCATAAGCAACTATGAATAGTGGTGGGATATACGTTTCAAAAGAGTCTGATCGCGTCGTTAGGCAAATCACGTTATTTGCGACGCCCTTATTCGTTGCTCACGGCTTACTAGCAACCTACCAGGTGGTTCCTTCGCAACAGGTCATTAGCGAGCCCCTCAGCCTCAGCATCCTAGCAATTTGGCTGACGATTGGCCTCTACCACTATTTTATGCCGGTGCGCTCCCGCTTCGACCTGGTGATTCGATTTGTGCTGTATCAAGCATTTGCCCTGGCGACAATTATGGCCATTACTGGCTTTATGCAGCCATTCGCCGTATCGGTGGTGCTGCTGTTTCTGGCCGCTCATATTTATTTTGGGAAGGTCGGTTTTATACTTAGCGTTTCGGCAGTAATCATAGCTGCCCTGTTTGACGCCCTGATTCGAGTATCGTTCCAGCCAGACATTCTACTGGCTAATGGGCTTGGGCTGATTGCCATTCTTGCACTTGGAATCTCGATCGTTGCGGTTATTAGTTCGCAGGAAACACGGCGTCGCACCCTGCAGCGAAGCCAAAAACAAGAGCGTTTGCAGGCCGACCGTGTTGTAACGATTATGAATAATCTGACCGACGCGACCTTAAGCACCGATGCACGCGGAAAAGTCGTCATGTACAATGCTGCTTGCTTGAACCTGCTTGATACAAACCAGAGCCTGAAGGGTAGGCAGATTAGTGAGCTATTCTCGTTGGCAGGTGACAACGGCGAACCAGTTGCTCTTTTCGACCTGATGAGCGCTGCCCAAACATCAACCCGTCGCTCCGACGTACGTCATAACTATAGCGGTGGTGAGCAGATTCGGCTTGAACTAACCTTTGCACCCATCAAGAGCAGCTTTGGCGACCTGCGGAAGGGCTCACAGCTACAAGGCTACGTTGTGATTGCCCGCGATGTCACTAAAGAAAAGAGCCTGGAAGAAGAGCGCGACGAGTTTATTAGTGTCGTGAGCCACGAACTACGCACCCCGATTACCATTGTCGAAGGCTCGCTGTCTAATCTGCAAGTGCTCGTAGGTCGACCAAAACCACCGACCCAGTCACTATTAAGCACTACCTTAGATACGGCCCATCAGCAGGTACTCTACCTTGCAAAGATGGTAAACGACCTCAGTACGCTGTCACGGGCCGAACGTGGGGTAGCCGATGGTGCCGAAGTGATTGATGTGGCTGAAATGATGCAGCGGCTGCATCACCAATATCAAAAAGATGCATCGGCGAGCAGTCTTCACCTAAATCTTGATCTTTCCCCGAAAGTTGGCGCCGTCAACGCGAGTCGCTTATACCTTGAAGAGTTGCTGCAAAACTTTATCACTAACGCCATTAAATACACCCACAAAGGAACGGTTACCGTTTCGGTGTCTAACAAAAAGGGGACTGTCACCTTTGCGGTAAAAGACACGGGCATAGGAATTAGTCGCAGCGAACAGAAAAAGATTTTTAATAAGTTTTATAGAAGCGAAGACTATCGAATTAGAGAGACGAACGGGACTGGGCTCGGATTGTACGTTTCAGCAAAACTGTCACACAAGCTAGGAACGCAAATAGTTATTGCCAGCCGGCTCAACCATGGCTCAACGTTTAGCTTTTCTTTGCCCGTGTACGACCAACCGGCTGAGTCTGCGCCGAAAGCATAACCGGCCGACCTTTCCACAAAACGCGACCGCGAATATATTTGCAGGCGCTAACTAATATTAAGACGGCTTCTTGAGTAACCGTAATACTCCAGAACCAGGCCGCCAGCCACCAACCGCGCCTCCAGACACGTTGCAGGTAGGCTGCATACAGAGCGACGAAGCCAGTCCATAGTATCAACGCGATAGCTTGATGGACAGTCCAACCGATAAACGCTCCGGCTGCAATAATGAACAGTGGAGACACCACTATAAAAAGATCAAGCACGGCAATAAAGGCCTTCGAAAAACGTCCGCCAATTAGCGGAAAGAGCAGACGAATCGAGGTAGCAATCTGCGAGCGCCATTTTTTCTCGTAGTGAAGGCCGAGCTGGCTGGTGCCAATCACAAAACGGTATTGACCCTGTGAGTCGTAGTGTGCAGCAACCGCGGCTTCTGGCTGAACCCGGTCTTTAAGGTTTGCAAATCCACCGAAAGCATCTATAAATGAGACTCGTTCAACTAGCCATCCACTGCTTGCAACGGCCGGCGACTCAGTTCGGTGAAAGATAATCTCCCAGAAGTAGCGGAGCGGCGAGAATAATTTGTTAAACTGGATACCGTCTTCGCGCCGAGGAAGCACCGACACCATAGCCGCCTTCTCTTGCACCGTGTAGGCCACCAGCTGGGCAATGGTACTCGGAGCAATCCTGGTATCGACATCCATAAACAGCACATAGGTGCCGCTGGCCTCGCCGACAAGGCTATCAAGTGCGTGGTTCTTACCCAACCAACCTTCGGGTAAACGGGCGCCGTCTATAAAACGGACACCATCGTGAGCAAAAGCTTTAATTAGCGATGAGGTGCGGTCAGCTGATGAGTCATTTAAAACAATAATCTCGAGCTTTGGGTAGGTACTATTAATGACTGCCTGCAAACAGTCGGTCATGGCGTGACTTTCGTTACGAGCCGGAATAACAACCGACACGCTTGGCATATCTTTTAGCACCTGGGCAGGGGTCATCGTCGTTGTATAGCGAAATCTGTGTAGTCCGTGGCCAAGTCGCCAAGAGGCAACTACCAAGATGGTAGCTACCACGCCGTGCACAACATAGAGCAGTGAAGCAAACATTACCACTATCATACCACCACTTGACGTTTAACAGAGAAAAGACTACAGTGTACCTTGACAGTCTGCAACAGCAGACTTTTATATTTGGCATAAGAAAGTAGGACAAGCGTGGCAGAGACGAAAGTAACCCGCATTAAAGCGCAAGATACCCCCAAGAAGGTGACGGTATCAGCTAAAAAGATGCCTAAAAAAGCACCCAAGGCTCGCAAAGAACCACGCGAACCAAAAAACCCCTTTTCTAAAGCCTTCTTTGGTATGATTGGCTACTTCAAAGGTGCCTGGTACGAACTTCGTCAAGTTCGCTGGCCATCACGAAAATCGACTTGGAGCCTGACCCTAGCGGTTATTCTGTTCAGTCTATTCTTTGTCGTCATTATTGTCTTACTCGACCTACTATTTAAATCGCTCTTTGAGCTCATAATCACCTAACCACATCGGCCTTAAGTGCCAGAACAGGAACACCCCACAATGTCTACAAACCGATACGATTCATCCCGCCAATGGTACGCCATCCACACTTACAGCGGCTACGAAGACAAAGTGTCTGATAGCATTCGTCAGCGCATCAATGCAGTTGATATGGCCGACAAAATCTTCGACGTGATGGTACCAAAAGAGAAACAGATTGAAATTAAGAACGGTAAGCGTAAAGTGGTCGAGAAGAAGATTTTCCAAGGCTACGCCCTGGTTGAAATGAAACTGACCGACGAAACATGGTACATCGTCCGAAACACTCCTGGTGTCACT
>Ga0306872_100083_pt1 | contig 40299 bp, 56 predicted proteins | sample AntRauMeHopE1498_FD_190455 | JGI IMG/M metagenome (GOLD analysis project Ga0306872, IMG submission 190455) | Saline lake microbial communities from Rauer Islands, Antarctica - Metagenome Hop E1 #498 (v2) (version 2) | ecosystem: Environmental > Aquatic > Non-marine Saline and Alkaline > Saline ...
AGACGCTGGGCACGGAATGGGGCCGGGAGGTGATGCACGAGGACTTCTGGATCACTCTGGCGCTGCACAAGATCAATACTGCGATCAAAAAAGGTTACGGCGTCGTCTATGATGACCTGCGGTTCGAGAACGAGGCGAACATGGTCAGAGCGCTGGGCGGAGCGGTGGTCGGCATCAGGGGCCGCAAGGCCGAACTGGACCTAACCAGCGCAGCCCACGCCAGCGAGAATCAGTACCCCGAACCGGACTTTTGGATCGAGAACGACGGACCGGAAGAAAAGCTGCACGCCGCCGTAGACGAGGTGATCGCCAAGTACCTGCAAGATAAGGCTTGACGAATCACCAGCCGGTGCGGCATGTTTAATTTGTGAGGTACCCCCTCACATACCTTATCCTGTCTACCGCTCCCTGTTGAAAATTACCCCGGCGCGCAAGCGTCGGGGTTTTTTCTTTGCGTCTACCGCACCTGACGTGCTAATGTTCAAAAAGTGTAGATCGCCCAGGGAAAGAAATAAAATGACAGTCGTTCCGGCGCGCGTCGATCTGACGATATACCAAGGGTCGGACTTCAACCAAGTAATCACGTTCTTGCAAGAGGTTGACGGCGATCCGGTTATTCTGACGAACCTGACCGGACGTATGCAGATCAGGGACTCTCAGTCTTCACCCAACGCGCAGATGACCTTGACGACGGAAAACGGGCGGCTGACGTTCGGCGGAACTACCGGTGTCGTGACAATGATTTTGACAGCAGCGGAAACCGAGACGCTCACGTCAAACGGCGTTTACGATCTGGAATTTGTGACAAGCGCGACCAGCGCCGCTCGGTGGCTTGAGGGCAGAGTAATCCTGAGCAAAGAGGTCACACGATGACTGTCGTGGTGATACAGCAAACCGCTGCGCCGCAGGTTGTCGTTTCGTCGCCTGCTGCACCCGTGGCGGTTAATATCGGCATTCAGGGTCCAAGAGCCGTAAGTACAGCGGTTGGCCCCGGCTTCAAACTCGTTGGGGCGGAAATCCGCTTTGACATTGCATCATTGACAGGATTATAACATGGCACTTGCAGGCACCGACCAGTTTATCATTGAGCGGAGCAGCACGGTTTATTCCGTATTGGGGTCCGATGTGCTGGCATATATCCAAGCCAATATCGGATCATCTGAATATGACGTGGCGGACATCACGGCGCGGAATGCGCTGACCGGGCTTTCCACTGGCGACCGGGTTTTTGTGGTCGATGCGTCTGCCGACAGCACAGTTGATGCGGGATGGGCAATCTATATCTGGCGTGGTTCAGCGTTCACCAAAGTTGCCGAGGCTGAGATGCTGGACATCACGGCAGGCGGGGCTGATCTGGCCTATACCGCAAGCTCCACGCAAGGCGTCGTCACATCTTCATCCGGCACAAACGCCACACTGCCAGCGGCAGACGGCACAAACGCGGGGCTTATGCTACCTGCTCAGTTTACGGCATTGCACGCGGCGGTGACACGCGGCGGCACGACCAACAACAATCCTATCGTGGTGACGGGGCAGGTTCTGACTTTTTCCATCTCGAACCTGACATCGGCCCCGTAATATGGCAGTCGTTGGCACCGACATACTAGTCATCGAACGATCCGGGACGCTCTACAAAGCGCCCGTGTCGGACCTTCCGCCTGGCAGTAGCGTGTTCAGCTTCTGCCAAGTTCGCAACACAGACACCACTACAGATATTAACGTGTCAACCGCTGCGAACATTCCCTTTGGCGGGACAAATGATGCGACAGATGCTGACTACACTTTGACCAGCACAAGCGTCACGGTCAATTTTGACGGCACAGTGAATGTCCAAGCCCACATAGCGCAAACAGGCTCAGTTACTCGGTCGAATGTGGGCATATGGATCACAAAAAACAACGTCAAGGTTAGCGGCGTTGGTTTGAGCGCATATATCAGATCATTGGATCAGAATAGCAGTTCGTCCCATATTACTGCGACATTTACGGTTGCGGACGGCGATGTGATCCGAGTTCAAGGTGAACAGCGCGCCTCTAGCGGGTCTGTGACGCAAATTTCAGGCGAAAGCCAAGTCACGGTTGAGCGGCGCACATGACATCAATGGATCCCCGCCTTTTCGCGCAGCACGCGCCCCAAGTCCTGAAAAAACTTCAGGCCGAGTCCGCGAAGCGCTCGCTCAAGGAGTTTGTCAAACAAAGTTGGCCCGTTCTGGAGCCGGGACGCAAATTCGTGGACGGATGGGTACTCGACGCGATGTGCGAGCATTTGGAGGCCACGGCCACCGGCGAGATCGCCCGCCTCGTGATCACAGTGCCGCCAGGCTCTATGAAAAGCCGAATGACCCGCGTGGCGTACCCGCTATGGCGCTGGATCAAGGAACCGCACCTGAAATTCCTTGGTGCCAGTTACGCCTTGGTGCTTGCCGAGCGCGATAACTACTATGCCCGCACGGTGATGACCTCCGAGTGGTATCAGGAAAACTTCAACGTGCGGATCAGCGGAGAGCAGGCCGCCAAGGTAAATTTCGACACCAACGCGATGGGCGGGATGCGCGCCATATCGGTCGGCGGTGCGACGACGGGCTTCCGCGGTGACGTGAACATTCTGGATGACGCCCATGATGCGAGCAAAGGCGAGTCCGATGCTGTACGCTCCGAGGCCGTGCAATGGTTCCTTGAGACCTTCCAGACGCGCGTGAACGACCTGAACACCTCACCGATCATCGTCGTCGGGCAGCGTATCCACCAGGAGGACGTGCCGCAGGTCGCTATTGATCTGGGCTTCGAGCACCTGAACATTCCGATGGAATGGGACGAAAGCTATCGCCGCACGACCAGCATAGGTTGGACAGACCCCCGCACCAAGCAAGACGAGTTGATGTGGCCCGAGCGGTTCTCGCAAGAGGCGCTGACACGCCTGAAGAACGCGATGGGCCCCTACGCCGCTGCGGCGCAACTCCAGCAGAACCCGGTCCCGCGCAAAGGCGCGCTGTTCGACGTGGACATGATCCAGCAGATCGACAATCTGCCCGAGGACGACGACTACCTCTATTTCCGGGCGTGGGACTTGGCCGCGACAGAGGGCGGCGGGGCGTTCACCGCAGGCGTCAAGATGGCGTTCGGCAAGCGATCCGGCCGGTTCTTCATCGTGGACGTGCTGCGCAAGCAGGCCAGTCACGCGCAGGTCAAGAAGATGGTCTTGGACGCGGCGGAAGCCGATGGCGTGAGCACGCCTCTGTCGCTCCCGCAAGACCCCGGCGGCGCGGGCAAGGTTGTGGTCGTAGACATGATCGCGGGCTTGGCCGGGTTTATCGTGCGCGCCGAGCCGCAATCAGGTAAAAAGGAGGACCGCGCCAAGCCGTTCTCCTCGCAGATCGAGATCGGGAACGTGGCGGTCCTGAAGCGGGTGTGGACCAAGGGGTTCCTTGATGAGTTGCGGTTCTTCCCCAAAGGAAAATTCAAGGACCAGGCGGACGCAGCCAGTTCGGCTTTCAACGCCCTTGCGCCACTGAGCCGAAAGAAAACAAAACAACTGCACCTGTCTGTGGTAGGTGAGAAAACAGAAAATTGGGCGAGGGCGCTATAATGGTCTCAAGGACAGCAGAACTCGGCGTCGCAAGCGACTACAACCCGTCGTGGGGATTGCGCCAGGACGAGTTCATCCTCGCCCTACGGGGCACGCAAGGTGTTCGCAAGTATCGCGAGATGTCGGAGAACGATCCGATCTTTGGCGCGATCCTGACCGCAATGGACCTGATGATCCGCTCGGTGATGTGGAACTTCGTCGGCGGTTCGGCCCAAAGCCGCTTGCTGGTCGAGTCGGTCCTGCGCGAGATGGACGACAAGACTTGGGAGGACTTCATCAGCGAGGTGCTGTCGTTCCTGCCCTACGGGTTCAGCATCTTCGAGATCGTCGCCAAACGGCGCAAGGACGGCGTGATCGGGCTCAAGAAACTTGCGCCGCGCGCGCAATGGACCATTGACCGCTTCGAGACCAACAACACTGGCGACATTCTGGGCGTCTACCAGTCGGCGACGACCCAGAGCGCCTTCCTGCCCTATGACAAACTACTGCACTTCCGCACCAGATCCGTGAACAACCAGCCAGCGGGCGTGAGTGTGCTGCGCAACGCCTACACCAGTTGGTACTATTCCAATGAGATCAAGCGGATCGAAGCGGTCAGCATCGAGCGGGAACTGAACGGGCTGCCGATGTTCCGCGTGCCATCCGAGTACATGGCGACCGATGCGAACCCCGCGCAAAAAGACCTGATGCAAAAGATCACCAAGATCGCCCGCGACGTGAAGCACAACGAGCAGGGCTTCATCATCATCCCGAGCGACCTCTACACCGACGAGGACGGCAAGCCCGGCACGAAGCCGCTGGTAGACTTCCAGCTTGTCGCCAGCCAAGGCACCCGAGACATCGACACGGGCAAGGTTATCCTGCGCTACCAGCAGGACATGGCGCGCTCGGCCATGGCCGACTTCGTGATGCTCGGGGCGAACGACCGGGGCAGCTTCGCCATGTCGAAGTCCAAGTCCGATCTGTTCCTGAAGGCACTGGAAGGATACCTCGGCAGCGTCACGGCAATCCTGAATCGTCGCCTGATCCCGAAACTGTGCGCGTGGAACGGCATCGCGCCGTCTGATTACCCGATTGCCAAGCATGGGCGCATCGCGCCGATTGACTTGCAAGAGTTGGGAAACTTCATCAGCCGCGTGTCGAGCGCGGGCGCGACACTGTTCCCCAACGGCGTGCTGGAGGATCACCTGCTGGACGTGGGCGGGCTACCGCCCCGGATCGAAGGTGCGACCACGCCGCCGCCCGCAACCGAGGAGACGCCCGATGAATAACACGAAGAAAGCCTCCGGGGCTTCGCCCCTGTACGCCTTCCGCCCGGTACTGAACGCCGAGACGATCTGCGCATGGGCCGCCGAACAGGGATTCGAGACCGCGCTCCTGCCCGACGACATGCACGTTACGGTCGTGTTCAGCCGTGATGCCTTCGACGCGGGTTTGTCGCGGCTGGCCGAAAGCATCGAGCCCGATCCTTACCCCATGTACGGACCGCAAAACATCGTCGTGCGGGGCGGCACGCGGAATGTCGCGCCGCTGGGTGATGGGGGCGCAATCGTGCTCAAGATCGAAAGCCTTGAATTGCAACGCGAGCACCAGATGTTCCGCGAAATGGGCGCAAGTTGGGACTATGAATCCTACACGCCGCACGTCACGATCACCTATCGGGGGCTGCCAAGTGGTTTCTCTGAGCCCTTCTATGGAGACATCGTGCTCGGGCCGCTGACGTTTCGCGCGCTCGCCGCCGACAAAGACGAGAAGCCTGTTGAATCTTCGCTTGACAGCATAAAAAAGAAACTCTTGCATGATTCGACTCAACAGGCGATTATGTCGGACAATATGCAGGAAACCGAGTTCACCAAGACCTTCGAGGTCATTAAGGTCGCCGACGAGCAGCGCATCGTATACGGCTGGATTACGGTATCGACAGTAAAAGGTAAACTTTTCGTCGATTCGCAAGGCGACATTATAGAACCCGATGAAATGGTCAAGATGGCAAACGACTTTATGCTTGATGTCCGTCTGGCCAAGGCCATGCACGACGGCGCCGGTATAGGGGAGTTTATCCATTCCCTACCGCTGACAAAAGAAATTGCCGCCGCGCTCGGTATTGAGTGCGACCGCGAGGGCTGGATCGGCGCGCTCAAGATTCACGACGACGCCACGTGGGCGGATGTTAAATCCGGCAAGTTCACGGGTCTGTCCATCGGTGGGAAAGCACAAAACCGGGAGGCTGTCCAATGACGAGCGCACACAAACTCTCGGGAATTAAACTGTCGGAAATATCGCTTGTCGATGTCCCCGCAAATGCAGGCGCCACTATCGCGCTCTGGAAACGCGCAGAAAAGGAGACCGGCATGAATATGTCGCCAGCACAAAAAACCTATATGGAAAAGCTCATGGCTGATGGTATGGGAGAAGACGAGGCAAAGAAAGCCGCGATGAAAGAACCCATGGAGAAAGGTGCCGATATGGACCCCAAAGACCTCACGAAGCAGATCGAGGCTCTGACGGGCCAAGTTGCGACCCTCACCAAGCGAGCCGACACGGCTGACGCCGCGACCGCGCTGATCGAGAAAGCCGCGCAAGATGCGGGCTTCACGGTCACGAAGACAGACACCGGCGTCACGGTGGCGAAAGCTGCCGACCCCGAGTATGTCGAGATCAACGGCCAAAAGGTCGAAAAATCAAGCGTTCCGGCCCCGCTGCTGGAAATGGTTATGAAGCAAAGCGTCGAACTGGCCGCCATGCGCGCAACGCAGCACGACGCCGATCTCGCCAAGCGCGGCGCGGCTGAACTGCCGAACCTCGCCGGCACTGATCTGGTCAAAGGCAAGATGCTGGCTGCTGCCGGGACTGACGCCGAGATGCTGACCGCGCTGAAATCTGCCGACGCGGCCATGGCAAAGTCCATGACCGAAATCGGTCAGAACCCGCTGGCCGACGAAGGTTCGCCCACGTTCAAGCTGGATAAAATGGCCCGCGCCCACGCCACTGAAAAAGGCGTGCCTTACGAGGCGGCTTACGCCGCGGTAACCGCAACTGGCGAAGGTGCCGCGCTCTATACCCGCGCCATCGCCGAATCGAACTAAGGAGGGCCTGAGAAATGGCGACTAAAGACAACACTCAAAGCGTCACGATCATGGCCGGGGCCGACCTATCGGCGCTGCAATACCGCTTCGTAACGGTTGACTCGACCGGGCGCGCAATCGCGCCGGGCGCGGGCGCAGCGGTAGCGGGCGTGCTTCAAAACGACCCAACCTTGGATCAAGCGGGCCTTGTGGACATCGCCGGGGTTACGAAAGTGACCGCAGGCGCTGCGATCACCACGGGCGCGCGCGTAATGGCCACCACCGCTGGCAAGGCTATCGCAGCCACCGCAACCAATCACTCGCTGGGCATCGCGCTGGAGACCGGAGCTGACAACCGGGTTATCCGTGTCCTGCTCCAGCCTACCGGCATTGTGCCGGCATAACCTGAAAGCGAGGGACAAACAAAATGTCAAACCCCACCATCAATGCGGTACACGTCAACACGCCGCTCACGAACATCTCCGTTGCGTTCATGCAGAACGCTACCAATTTTATCGCCGATCAGGTCTTTCCGAATGTGCCTGTTCGGTTCCGCTCGGATCGCTATTACACCTTTGATCGCGGCTACTTCAACCGCGACGAGGCGCAAGAGCGCGCACCCGGCGCGGAGTCGGCTGGCGCAGGGTTTACGGTGGACAGTACGCCCACCTATTACGCCCGTGTTTTTGCCTACCACCACGACATCGCCGACCAGATCCGCGCCAATGCTGATCCGCAAGTCGATATGGACCGACTGGCTGCGCAGCAAGTCGCTCAAACTTTGATGATTCGGCGCGAGAAAAGCTGGGTTCAGAAGTTCTTTGTCGGCGGTGTCTGGACTGGCGGCGACGTGGACGGCGTGGCTGGAACCCCCTCGTCGGGTGAAGTTCGGCACTGGTCCGACTACACCAACGGCGACCCCATTGGAGATGTCGATACCGCCAAGGCCGCGATCTTGGAATCGACCGGCTTTCTCCCAAACACGCTTGTGCTCGGCTATCGTGTGTTTGACGCGCTGAAACGTCATCCTGACATCATCGACCTGATCAAGTATTCGGGCGGCGTAAGCCCAAGCAACCCCGCGCTGGTTACGCCCTCCGCGCTTGCTGCGGTGTTCGGTGTTGAGCGCGTTGTTATCGCCAGCGCCATTGAGAACACCGGGCTGGAAGGTGAGACCAACGCGCACAGCTTTATTGCTGGCAAAAAGGCCATGCTCTGCCACGCGGCACCCGCAGCCGGTCTGATGACCCCTACGGCAGGCTACACGTTCTCGTGGAACGGCTTTATGGGTCAGTCCAACGCGAACGGTTTCGCCACCAAGCGGTTCTACATGGACACGAAAGAGTCCACTCGTATCGAAGGACAAATGGCCTACGACCAAAAGGTTATCTCTGCCGAGTTGGGTTACTTCTGGGATACCATTGTCGCCTAGTAGACGAAACGTAAAAGACCCTCGCGCCGTTTGGCGCGAGGGTTTACTTCCCCGATGAGGACAGATTCATGAGCCGCTACGCCCGCCCAATTTTCAACCCGTCTCGCCCGCTCTTTGCGCGTAAAACTTTTGTCGCTAACGGTCACACGCTGGAGCCAGACGCGCCGTTCATGTGGAAGCGTATGGCGGTTTCGCAGCGCAAGGTATCGACGTTGTTTGCCAACGGCTACCTGAAGCACGCTGAGGAGACAGACGAGACCGAAGCGAAGACCATCGAGCAAGAGCTACAGGATGAAGACATCCACGACGCCGCGCTTGACGCAAGCGTCGAGGATGACCCGCAGACAGCCCCAGAGCCGCAGGCGGACGACACCGCCGACCCGGCCAACGCGGACGCTGACGGCGACCCGGACAGCGTGGACGGCATTGACGACCACGACGCGCTGCAAGAACTTGCTCGCGGAAGCGGACGCAAGAAGATCACCAAGAACGCGCGCGCAAAGCTGATCAGCCTTGGCCAAGCGTGGTAGGTGAAATAAAGGATCGTTGAGTAATGACGTGGACCTATTCAGGAGACCCCTCTTTTAGCGCCCGCGACGCGGTGCGCTTCTACGTGGGCGACACGGACACCAACGATCAGCTTCTTCAAGACGCCGAAATTGCCTTCGTACTCACGCAGGTTTCCGACCCGCTGGGGGCCGCTTCGCGCTGCGCGCGGGCGATCGCGAGTAAGATGTCTCTTTTGGTTGATGAGAAGTTTGAAAGTATTGACAACAAATTCAGCCAACGCGCCAAGGCTTTTTCAATTCTTGCGGGCCAACTGGAACGGGACGCAAAACGGTACGGCGGGTTGGGCACGCCTTTGGCCGGCGGTATCAGTATTGCTGCGGTGGATGCCGCGCATCTGGATTTAGACCGAGTTCAATCTGCGTTCCGCGAAGGACAGTTCTCTATTCCACCGGCGCGCGGCGTGGATGATGAATCATGTCAGTAAACGTAACCAATCTTATGCGTCGGCAGGGACGCGACGTGGTTCTTACACGTGTCTCGGCCACCGCTCCTGTTTATGACGCGGCGACGGGCACGTACACCACGCCAGCGCCAGTTTCCGACACGTTGCGAGGCGTTATGATCGACTTTTCTGCGGACGAGATAGACGGCACCCGTATCCTTGACCAAGATCGCAAGCTCTTGCTTGACGCCACCTCGGGGACCTTTATCCCTGAACTCGGAATCATCGTAGACGGAGTGGTTTCGGGCAGTGCCGTGACAGGTGGTTTCAAAATTGAGCGCGTCCGCGCGATTGCGCCAAACGGCACGCCGACCGCATATGTGTGCCAGGTGCGCGGCTGATGGCTCAGTTTCGCGCCATTGACCGGAGACGCGCCCCGCAGGAGATCATGCGGAATTTCACGACGTTGGCCGCGCGGGTCCAGAAGGAAGTGTATCTTGATATGGCGCAGGACATCGCCACACGGAGCCGCGACACCGAGGATACCGGTACGTATGCCGAGAGTCATCGCGTCGGTCAACGCAGCGGCAGTTTTACGGCCACGCAGTCCTCTCACGGGAAGCCGACGGGAGGGACGGGCGGCGCGGCGTCACAGCGCGGCCTGCAAGCGATGCAGGCGGACATTGAATCTCTTCCGCCAGGAGCGCCTAATGTTGTGTTTCGTAACGCGGCGCTGCACGCGGACCGAGTTGAGTCAAAAGGTTGGACCGGGAAAGCGCCCTATCGAATTTACGCGCAGGCACAGAGCGCGGCGCCGGCGATCATCCGCGCCGTCGTGGCGCGGCTCGGGCTCAAGACGGGCGGTGGCGCATGAGTGCAACTCCTGCCATATGGGCCGCGCTGGACACGAAACTGGCGGATACGACCGGGCTTCCTGTCGTTGTTTTCGAGAACGCGCCGACTTACAACCCGCCGCGCGGGTCCGAGTACGCCGAGGTCCAGTTCCTGCCCACGAGCCGCCGCCCCGTGGTCACGGGCCCGAACCCTGTGCAGCGCTATCAAGGACTATACGAAATTTTGATCGCCGTGCCGGAACATATCGGCAGCGGCCGCGTGCGGACGCTGGTCGCGCTTATCGAAGAACAGTTCGACGGATCCACGTCTATAACGGGCGTGGACGTGGTTGTCTGCATAGAGTACTCTGTGTCAAGAGCGGGCTTCAAACGTGGGGTCTTTTACTGCATACCTGTATCGGTTAGCTGGTACTGTCACGCTGAATAAAGGAGACGGCTAATGGCCTTCGCACAAGGATCAAGAACTCGCTTGGCTTTCATCCCGGAGGTCATATTTGGCACGACGCCAGCCACGCCTACGCTCGTCACGCTTCCGATCAAGACGCACTCTCTGGCACTGACCAAAGACCGCTTACAGGGCGAGGATATTCTTGGAGACCGGATGGCGCGCGTTGACCGCCACGGCAACCGTCAAGCGGGCGGAAACCTTGAAGTTGACATGCGCGCAGGCACTTTTGACGCCTTTCTGGAATCCGCAATGTTTTCGGCCTTCGCGACGGACGTGCTCAAGGTTGGAACCGTACCCCGCTTCCTGACCTTAGAGGATGCGGCGCTTGATATCGGGCAGTTCCGTATCTTCCGGGGCATGGGCGTTTCGTCGGCGTCGTTCAGCGTCGCACCAAACCAGATGGTGCAAACCACGTTCGAGATGGTCGGAAAGGGCGCCACACAGGCGTCATCTACGATCGCGGACACTGTAACGGCGTACACGGAATCCGCGCCATTCGACTCCTATAGCGGCGCAATCTATGACGGAGGTACGACTTCAGGCGATGTAATTGGAGTCGTTTCGTCAATGTCTTTCAGCATCCAGAACGCGCTGGCACCGACCTTTGTGATCGGTAACGCTGAGACGCCACAACTTGAATTTGGGCGGGCCGTGGTCGAAGGCGAACTGTCCGTTTATTACGAAGATGCTGTATTGATCAACAAGTTCCTGAACGAGACGGAATCGAGTATTCGACTCGTTATGGACGCGCCCGGCGGTGGCAGCGCGTACACGTTTGATTTTCCGCGTGTGAAATACAATGGTGCCGACGCGCCGCTTGCAAACCCGCAATCTCGAATGATCACACTTCCGTTCGTCGCGTTGTTCGACGAAGACACGGCAAGCAATCTCGTGATCACACGCGAGTAACCTATCGCCTGCGGGCGATACCGAGGGGCCGCGCTGACTGTCGGGGGCAGCGCGGCACCTCACCCCCTGACACACCCCGGTAAGGAGACACCACCATGGGACTGCGCAGTGTAGGCCAGATAAAAGACACAACTGTCGTTCAACTCAAAGAACCCAGCGATGGCCGGAATTTCGTAAACAATGATGGCACGCCAATGACCATCACGCTCCACGGGCCTTACAGCGCCCGTTACAAGACCGTTAAGCGTAAGGCTGATCGGGAGATCGCAGAGGCGGCGCGGGGAATGGACGAGTCAGCGATTACAGAAATTATCGAACAGCACACCCGTGAAACACTTCTTGCGTGTATTGAGGATTGGTCGTTGACGCTGGATGCAGACCCGAAGGCGAAGCAGATACCCTTCAGCCAAGAGACGGCAGCCGCTGTTTTCTTGGAGTTCCCTTGGTTGGTCGAGCAGGTCGAACGCGCCTTCTCGAAAATCGCTAATTTTTTGGAAGTTCGCCCGACCGGTTGATCGCGTATGCGGAGCACGAGTTTGATCTGGGTCGGGCCGACAAGAACGGAACGACAAAGCGGCAGCACCTAACGCAGGTCGCAAAACAGATCAAACGCGCGCCGGAAGGGCTTCTCGGACCGACGATACCAATCGAACTCATATATTTATGGAATATATTCAAGTCAATTAACGTGGGCAGAGACACTAGCGATGCTGGACCGAAACCGCTATCGTCCACGGAGATCAAGGCGTGGTGCGATCTCTACAAGGAAGAACTCACTATTTGGGAGTTACATATCTTGAGGAATTTGGACACCGCCTATCGTAGCGTGGACCATCGGCCCGTAAACTTTTGATGCGAGGATAGCGACATGGCTGAAGATATTGTCGGACTTCGGTTTGTATCCACTGGGTACAACGAAGTACAAGGCGAGATCACACGCTATTCGCGTTCTACCGAGATGTTAGTCTCCTCGGTAAACCGCGCTGCCGAGTCAGCAAACACGCACGTCCAAGGGTTGTTCAATGAAGCGAAAGCGTATGCACAGAGCACAGCAGCTTTACGCAAACTGAGTGACATGATGCGCGCCAACGCGCGGGCCAATCAAGAGGCAATCACAAAACTCACCAGCCTTGAGCAAGCGAACACGTCTGCGAAGGCCAGCGCCGACGCATTTGTGATCGGGCTCCGCGCGCAGGAACTTGCGACTCAAAAGGCCGCGCGCGCCTCGCAGGTGCAAATTCAACAGTTGTTGGGCGTAAACCAAAACTATAAGTCAGCGAAGGCCAGCGCCGACGTGTTTAGCGCCGCCCAGACTAAAGTGACAGCAAGCTACGACCGGCTGCGGCAGTCCATAGACCCGACGTTCGCCGCGCAAATGCGTATGAAACGCGCACATGACACTGTTCGGCAAGCCTTGGCCCAAGAGACCATCACGCGCCAACAAGCGGCGGCGACGCTGCGCCAGTATCGTGCCAGTTTGGCCGCCACAGGGGCAAGCACGGCTGTCGCGACATCTGCATCCGGGCGGCTGGCGGCGCAGTTCCTTGCGACCGCAAACACCATCGCAATCCTTGACGGTCCTCTTGGCGGCGTCGCGTCGCGCTTCAGCGCGTTTGGTGTTCTGCTGAACAGGTCCACGATGCTGTTGGCGGGCGCTGCGGTCGCGGTAACGGCTCTTGGGGCCGCAGCCTTTGCGGGCGTAAGAAGCTACACCCTTTTTGAGGCGCAGTCGGCGCGGATCAACGCCATCTTGACAACGACACGAAATCAGGTCGGGCTGACATCAACCGCGATAGAACGGATGGGGTCAAGTATCGCCTTGGCGACGCTGGAAAATGAAACCGGTGTGCGCAACGCGATTGCGCAACTCCTAACGTTCCGAAAAGTATCTGGCGAGGTTTTTGAGGACGTTCTCAAGACGGCGGCGGATATGTCCGCGCTCGGGTTCGGCACGATTGAATCTGAATCCGTAAAACTGGCAAAGGCCCTGCAAGATCCTCGACAGTCGTTGGCGTCATTGTCGCGATCTGGTATCACGTTCACCCGTCAGCAGCGCGCCCTTATTGTCTCTCTTGTGGAGACCGGCCAGCAAGCCGAGGCGATGAGTCGTATCCTTGCGAACGTAAACGGGCAGGTCGGCGGCGCCGGAGAAGCAGCCGCGCGGGAAACAATGGCGGGTAACTTCGACACCATCGGGCAAGCGATCAGCACGGCGGCGCGGGCGCTCGGCGAGTTTGTCGCCAACGAGATGGGGCTGCGCCGGGTGCTTGAGTTGGCCGCCACTGCTGCGGACAACTACGTCACGGACCGTACGGACCCTAACAGACTTTTGAATGATCTGACTTCGCAGCGCGCCGCGATGGCCGCCCGAACACCGGTCACGGGTATACTGAGCACCGCGATGCTCCAAGGCGGTGAAGTAGTGGCGTCGCGTCAAATCGCTGAGTTGGCGCGGCTGGACGCGCTAATTTCCGCCGAGCAGCGCCGCCTCGTCATTATTCAGCAGACTGCGGACGCGCAGCGTATTGTGGCGCGCAGCACCGATCTTCAGGCGAACGTCGCCGACCTGGAAGCCGAGATCGACCTGCGACGCCAGACGATAGGTCTCACGTCCCAACAAGCCGAAGTGCAAAAAATACTTGGCGGGCTGGGTCTCAGCATATTCCCCGAAGACATCCCGCAACGGGTCGCTGAATTTGCAGACGGGCTGAGAGATGCGGGTATGCAGGGACGGGAGATAGAAAGAGCGGTGGATACGTTCTCTGACAGTTTGCAAGACGCTGTAGACCGTGGCGCCGAGGTGGCCACGGTTTTAGAGCAGATATCACTCTCGCGAAAAGTCGTGTCGATGGCAGAATCGCTTACGCAGGAAAACGAAATTCTTGCGGCGCAGATGGCCCTTGTGCGTGAAGGTGTGGGTTTTGCTGAGGCGCGAACACAAGCCGAGGCCGCGATTCAGTTTTCTCTGGCGGAACAACTTTTGGCGATATCAGGTAACGACGCTGCGATGCGTGATCTGGTGGATTCTTACTTTGCGGGGGTTCAAGCCAATAAAGATTTAACCGCCGAAGCCGATGCGGCTGAAGCAAGCGCGAACCGATTGGCCGCCGCCGCCGGACGTGTGGCGGATGCGTTTGCCGCTGCGGCAGGATCAAGTCGAAGCCTTGAAAATCGACTATCAGGCGCAAGAGCGCGGCTTACGACGCTTGAGGCGGGGGGCAGCGAAAGCGAAGCGCGCCTAAGCGAGGATCTGGAGCAGCGACGCATCGTGTTAGCGCCAGCTTTGAACTCGTCTGACAGTTTAACACGAATCGGCGCGGAACTTGAACTGCGGGCAGACGAAGAGAATCTTCGAGCATTAAGCGAAGCCACCGAGCGCAGCGATGCGATAATAGCCTCGCGGCGTGACACCGATGCAGGTAGTGGCAGCGGTGCGGCCCGAAGCGGCGGCGCGGCGCGCGAAGTTGCGAGTATTACGAGCATCACCGGCGCGCTTGAGCAGGAAATCGATAAACGCCGCGAGTTGATGGGTATGCACGGGGAGGAGCGCAGCATCCGCGAGTCTTATTACGATCTCGTTAAAGAACTGGACACGCAAGCCACACTTTATACCGAAGCGGAATTGATGCGGGCGGCGGCCGTGATAGAGGCGCGCAATAAGCAGATTGATCAGATTGAAGAGATCGAACAGATGAACAAGCGGGCGCAACAATCTGCGGCCGACGCTTTCACGGCTTTTGTGACGGGCTCAAAAAGCGCCAACGATGCGGCGAAAGACCTTCTCGTGACATTGGCGCAGATGCTTGCTAACCGTGCCTTCACGCAACTCGCTGATCGGTTCATGCCGGGCCTCTTCTCTGCGTTCGCCCCTGTCGGCGCGGGCGGTGCGAGCGCCCAAGGGAACGTGTTCGGGGGCGGTAGCATAGTCCCCTTCGCGCGCGGCGGCGTGGTCGATGGGCCAACCATGTTCCCGATGGCGGGCGGGCGGAACGGTCTTATGGGCGAAGTTGGGCCGGAAGCGATCATGCCGTTGACGCGAACCGCAAGCGGCGATCTCGGCGTTCATGTCACCGGCGCCCGCGGCAGCGGCGGCAGCGGCAGCGGCGGCGGCACGATAGAAATCGTCTTACACGCGCCCGCTGGCTTTACGGGCGAGCAAATGAACGCCGTTGAGGGCGTTGCAGTACGCATTGTTGCCCGAGAAGCGCCGGGCCTCACATCTCGGGCGGTTAGTGCTTCTCAGGCGTCCTTCATCAACAGCAAGAACGGGTGGCGACCAGCATGACAGTTAATGTAATAGCGTGGCCCCCGTTCCAGATAACCGGCTGGGAAATTGCCGACCTGTTTCCGCAGTCCCGTTCCGTGGGCTTGATCGAGGGCCGTTCGCGCACATCCTCGGCGCAGCGCCCGCGCAGGGTGGCAACGGCCAATGTAGCGGGGATCGGGGTCAACCTCGACGGCGCGGGCTATGTGCGGATGCTCAATAAGCAATGGGCCGGCGCGCCAAACCTGACGCGCATCCCGTCTATGTCATCGCTGTGGCATTTGTCACGGGCAGGCCAAGACCTGACAAACACTGTGTTGCAGTGGACCGATGCGGGTACGGATTTGCTGTGGACCGACGGTGGCGTGGATCTGACTTGGGGCGACGGGGCTTATGCTCTATCTGGCACGCCTGTATCAGACGGCGACTGGTGGGCGCTGACAGTTTCCGGCTTGCCGCCTTCGCAGATCATCGCGCGCCCGTCTGAACTTATCAGCGTATCGACAAATGACGCGAAAGAGGAAGCGTTTGTCTTGACCACGGCCCGGGCAAACGCGGCGGGCGTGGCCACAATACGCACCGATAAGGCGACAGCCTTCACGTTGACAGGGCTGGTCAGCATCGGCCAGAAGGAAAACATCGTCTTCGAGGCGCAGGGCGTGCCCCGCGCGGTGCAAGTCGTGTCGGCCAGCTACGGATTTCAGTGGGACTTCCGCGAAGTGTTTGCCGACGAATACGAAGGCGGATTTGCGGAGGTCAACCCATGGCTCTAACGCGCGGCGCATCTGCTGGCTTAATCACCGACCTTGGCGGGTATTTCTTTCCTGTGTTGCTTACATACGCAGACTGGCCAGGCGAAGCAATCCGCATCCATACCGGCACCGGCGCGTTGTCTTGGGATGGCCACACGTGGGGAGGCGCGGGCAAGCTGGTGCAATTCAACGCGCCGCAGGAGTCGGGCGGGCTGGCAACGGCGGCCGCGACAGTGCGCGTTGCTGCAACTGTAGAAGACATGCTGGCAGAGCGCGGCAAGGTGATCAGGGGCAGTACGGTCACGGTGTGGTTTGCCACCACGACAACGGCGGGCGGCAATGTTCTGCGCCAAGACCCTGTTGAGTTGTTCACCGGGTATTTTGACAGCCGCACCGGCACGCTATCCCGAACTGAGGGAGGGCTTGCAAACGACATGGTTCTCGGACTTGGCGTAGGACCATCGGCGCGCGCGTCTGCATCTGTGGTTCATAATTACGAAGACCAAATAAGCGAGTTTCCGGGCGACACCGCTGGGCGGATGGTCCAGACTGCAAACCGCATTAAATTCAACCCGAAGGCATGGCCGGAATGACCCCGCAAGCTGCACTTAACGCCGCCCTTTGCCATATGCGCCAGCCGTTTGCATGGGGGCTGCGCAATGACTGCACTGTGGCGTGCGTGGCGTTTGAGGCGCTGCACGGCGTGGACCCGTTGGAGGGATGTGTGGCCCACTACAAGACAGCGATGGGCGCGGCGCGGATACTCAAGCGGGCGGGAGGGTATCTTGAATGGTGCCGCGCAACGTTTGATCTGATAGAAACAGGCACACCGCAGGCAGGTGACCTAGCATTGGTGGGAAGCTCTGACGCATTCGGCGCGGCATTGGCAATATGCGTCAATCCGGGCGAGTATGCGATGAAGTCGGAGGCCGGCATGGTTATCATGCGAGCCAAACATTTGGGGGCTTGGAAATGCCATTCTTAGGCCCACTCATTGCGCAAGCCGCATCTTTTGCCATATCAGTGGGTACAGCGGTAGGTCTTAGCGCCGCAACATCAATTGCGATTGTCAACTTTGCCTTGCAGACCGCCGCGTCAATGTTGCTTAGCAGTGTGTCCAATGCCCTGTTTGGCCCAAAGGCGGGGGCAACGCAGGCGCAGGATATCGCTCTAGAGTTATCACAGCCCACCACAGCGCCTAAGTGTCGTTTCGTTTATGCCGATTGCCGCGCGGTTGGAACGCCTGCGGGAACGCCGGTAAAAGGCGTATACATCTGGGGCGCATGGATACTGAACTCACGCCCATCTGACTTGTCTACATTCAAGCTGTATCTTGACAAACGTGAAGTGGTTTTGACCGGCGATGCGTTTAACCTGGCGGGCGCGGGCGCTACGGCAACGACTGCACCATTCCTTAACCATGTGACAGTCTGGGCAAGCCGTGGCGATCACACTGCGCCACCAGATGCATTCACAACTGACGCCGCCTATGTTGACGGCGTGCGCGACGATCTTTGGCAGACTTCCGATGCGTGGAAGGGCCGGACCATGATATGGCTGAAGCTGAACGCTGGCACGTCTGGCGAACGCCGCGAACGCTGGCCGTCCGCGCCACCATTGGTTGAGGTTGAAGGCCGGTGGTCGAAGGTGTTTGATCCGCGCGAGGCCGGGCACGATGCGGCAGACCCCGGCACTTGGGAGTGGTCAGAGAACCACGCGCTTTGCGTTCGGGATGCGCTGACGCAAAACCCGATCCGCCCATACCGCGAAGGACAGGTTCACGCATCATTCAATGCCGACGGGCCAAACGCCTGCGATGAAACGGTTGGGCTAAAATCCGGCGGTTCAGAAGCACGATACGTCGCAGCCGGAACGGTTGTCTGGTCGGACGGTGAAATCGAGGATCAGCTAAACCCGATGATGATTTCAGGCGCGGCTGACTTTATTCGGGTTGGAGGTAAGCTAGGCTACGCGGCTGGGGTATATCGCGCGCCCACGGTTACTCTGACATACATGCTGGGCGACGGGTTCCAATTCCCGGACATGATTCCCGGATCTGATTTGGTCAATGAGCTGCGCGTCACATACCTTTCACCAGCGCGCGACTTTGAAACCGCCGAGTTGCTGCCGTGGCCGATCCCCGGCGCGCTTGCGGCTGATGGCGGTGTTCCGGCGGTTAGGAATTTGGCCCTGCCGTTCTGCCCATCTGCCACCCAAGCCATGCGCGTGCGTAAGATTACCGGGGAACGCCTGCGCAGGCAGGAGCGCATCCAGGGAGGCACACTACCCCCAGAAGCGTTTAACCTCGTAGGAGGGGCCACAGCGACCGTTATACTGCCCGCGCCGTATAACGTGCTGAACGGCATCTATGAGATTGAGGGCATACACCCCGGCCTTGATCCGATTGGCGAAAGCGGCGAGGTTGCCATGAGGTTGCCCGCGTCTCTGGTTAAACACGATTCAACAATCTATGCCTGGACGCCAGCGACTGATGAGGAAGTTGTTTTCAACGCGCCTTATGATGACGAACGTTCAAGCACGGCTGACCCCGGCGCGATTTCGGTCACGACAGGCGCCGCGGTAAACCTAGACACGGGCAGCACGATCATCCCGCGCGTCCGGTTCGCGTTCGATCCGTCAACGTCAACCGTCACGACGTATGAGTGGCAGCTTCGCGAAACGGGCGGCGACTACGAAAGCGGCGGCTTTATTGATGAGGCGGTGCGCGACGGATCAAGCAAGGTGTTTGCCTTTATGACGGGCACGCCGGGTCAGACTTACGAGATCCGCGTGCGGGCAATTGGCAGCAAGGGCAATTCTGACTTTGTTGAGATCACAGGCGTCACGCCGGTTGTGTCTATCACGATTGATATTCCAACAAACGGCACCGCAACGGGCGGCGTTGATGAAATCACGGTGAACTTCAGAACGCCAAACGATCCAGACTTCCGGTCAATTGAAATACACGGCAGCGACACAGATAGCAGCGGCGCGGCAAGCCTGCTTGGAACGGCTATATTTACAAGTCAGAACTCAACCGTTAGTATCACGGAAACGGGTTTAGGCACATCAAAAACCCGCTTCTATTTCGCGAGGTCACGCGGCGACTTTGCAAGCGCATCGGTATTTACCGCCAGCGTTACGGCCACAACAGACGCATAAGGATTGCACCTCATGGGCTACATTCTCCCGGCCACCGGCACGGACCCGAAAACAACAACAAAGCAACTCCTCGAAGCGCTGATCGACTCTGCGATTGCCGCGATTGCGTCAACGTCAGTAACGGGTTTTGTCTATGCTGCGGACACGGCGGCGGGCCTTGCGGCCACGACAGACGGTGAGGGCTTTTTCGTTGCATCCTCTTCACAGCTTATTTTTTACCTAAACGACGGGGGCAGCGCGACTCAGCTTTCTGAGGTTGGAACGCCGTTATCCCAAGCGCAGATTGACGAATTGCTTGCAAGTTACGCGTCAATTTTGCCTGGTGTTTCCTACACAAGTCACGCGCTTTTAGAGGCCGCAACGGTGCTGGCGGTGATGTATCGCATTTCGTATATTGACCCTGACGGCAAGACGCGCTCGCTTGTGCGTGACCCATCGGGAACGGCTGCAACAACAGCAGACGGCGCGAATTGGGCACCTGACGGCGTTGGGTCGCCCTATGACTTTGGTGGTGTCTTGGACGGCGATATGAACGCCGTTGTGACCGACGCCACGAACGAGGCCACAGTTTACGCCGCTTTCTGGACGTGGCTTGCAGCGGGTGCCGGCCGCAAGGGTGAATGGCCTAACTTTCGGACCATGCGGGTTGATAGCCTTGTCAACGGCTTGTCTGGCGATTATGGCATCACGGGCGGCATTGGTAGCCACATTGATGGCCGCAATCTGCCAAACTTGGACGCGAGCGGCACGGGGTCGGTACTCAACCACGCGGGTTCTGTTGCGTCTACGCAATCGGCAGCATCCATTACGGCAACCGTTGACGCAAATGGCAAAGACATCGTCACAGTGGTCACTGATGCGGTGCACGGCCTTGCGGTTGGCGATGACATCATGCTGGCGTCCGACGATGCGGCATCATCTGGTGGCGACACCACAAACGAAACACGCGGGCAAATGTCGCGGGTTCGGTCTGTGACAAACACCACAACCTTTATAATTCAAGAACCGCTTTACCAGCGTCTGCCGACAAACCCTGTGCTAATCAAATTCAACTGGCTCGAAAACATTGACTGGGATTGTCATTTGGTTTTTGTCGGGCCGGGGCGCCGATCGGGATCGGCATCAAACCAGTCTGTCATTGGATACAGCGGGCCAGAGTTTGTCTATGGCCGAAATATCCGCGTTAAAAATATGCGGACGGAATACCTTGATTATCAGTCGATCATCTTTGACTCTTGCGTCAATTACAGCACGCTAAACTGTTCCGGCATTGTTGACCCTGTTGACGATCCGGGAAGCGTTGGCGCTATCCAGTATTTCTTGACGGACAAAAACGGTTGCGCGCGTGGCTGTCACAGCAAATGGCACTCTGAAAACTACCGCCACGCATACGATCACACGGGCAACTCGCGCAGGGGCGTTGCGCACACTCTGATTGTAGAGGATTTTTACTGTGTCGGCACATGGCGCAGCGCGATTGCGCAACACGGAAACGCTTTCAATAGTGTGATCCGCAACGGTAAAATCGAAAACTGTTACGACGGCGTTGATATTCGCGCACCCGGTTGGACTGTCGAGAACATCGAAATGAACCACGTGCGCGTGATGGTTTCCCTGAGCGATAACGCCTTGAGCGCAACGATCAAAGGGTTGCGCGGCAAAGACGTGCGGCGGGTTGTTGGCCTGACTGACACCAACATTCTTCTTGGCACAACCGAGTTTGGGGAATTAAATATCTCCGATGTGATCGTGGACGGATGCGCCCTCACTGCTATCGAGATTGACGCCACAAACATTCCTGTATTTACCGAGGCGGATAGCGCGGTATCGGCTGGCACAACAACATCTATGACCGTGGGTGACTTGGACCTTTACGCGATGGTCACAGACGGCGCGGGCGGCTTTGACAAGTTTGAAACGATCACGCAAGCCAGCAGCGGCGCAACGGCATTTGTCCTGAATGTCAGCGGATCTAGCGTTACATTGCAGCGGGTCACTGGCACGTTCAACACCACAAACCTTTTGACGGGTTCGTCAAGTGGCGCGTCAGGCAAAAAACCAACATCCATCACAACAATTTCAAACTACAACGTGACCGGAATGTTGACAGGCGTTGAAATCACAGTTGACCCTGACGGCGGCGGCGCTGCGGTTGAAGTGGTCAGAATTGCGTCACACGTTTATGATGCTGGCGCAAACACAAACAGGTTTTCTTGGACAAGCGCGGTCGGGACCGCCCCAACTACGTCCGCAACGTACCACATCCGCACAATCATCGACGGATTAAGCATTACCGATATTGACATCCGCAACTGCCCGACAAGCGTGGTTCGTGTCTTTGGCAATTTCAGGTCGCCTGCTATCACAAACATCACAGACAACAGCGACGCGGTCACGACAAACCCAACTATCAAGCTGATAGCGGACGCAAGCAACTATTGCCGCAACGCGGAAATCCGCGACTGGACGGCACGCAATAAGCTGGGGCCAGACATTGACGCGGCAAACACGGGCACGCGGATCAATGGCGACTTCGTAGATCGGTCAACGGCGGTCGAATACATAGCAAGCGGCACGATTGCTAACGATGAGGTTTTCCGCGCGGGTGCATTGCAATACATTGGCGAAACCAGCGCGACAGACATTAGCGATATGGACGCGGTTGTGCCCTTTGGCGACGACATTTCAACGGGACACTTTGGCGGGTTTACAGGACTAACCGACGACAAAGCGGTTCTACTTGCAGCCATAACCCACGCGGCTGGCCGTAAGGTTGTCGGCGTAAATGGTGAAACTTACGCGGCGGGGACCACCTGCACATACACTGGTACAGTAAATCTTGACCTATCAATGTGCGAGTGGACAGGTATCGCCAACGCAACAGCCTTTAACTTCTCAGCAGAAACAACAGCGTCTCAGCTTCTCAGCGCAAACTACACTATCGGAGCGTCAGTTATTGCGTGTAACGCTTTAGCCCGCGCCCCCAAGGCAGGTGATCGCGTCGTTATTTGGTCCAACGCAATTGACCCTGCAAACCGTCAGCTTTTTGGCAGAACAAACAGATACCGTTGTGCGGAACTTGCTGTTGTCGGTATTGGCAGCACTACTACAAGCATCATTTTGCAGACGCCGCTACGATTTACTGAAGGCATTGTAGCGCCAGACAGCGCGACAACTATTGTGAACCCCTACACTACCGCGCTTAATTGCCGTGTGGGCATAGTCCACGCTGACAGCAAGTGTAGCATTGATCTACCCAAAGGCGGCTACGTGGACGGTGAGGCGTCAACCCCGTGGACCGCTACAGCCATGCGTTTCAAGGGCTACATTAATCCGACTTTCAGAGGTGGATCAGTCAATCGCGGGTACGGCGCAGCGGTTGAAACCGTAGGAACGTGGGGTGCGCATTTCGACCATTTTGAAACGCACAACCTCGAAAACAACACTGCGCGTGACCAGTACGGCTACGGCTTTGCAGGTACGGGCACGGGAACGATCGTTACTGCTTACACGTCCTCAAACACTCGGCACGCATTTACCACAACAAGCGCGCAACAGCCTGAAGACATTTCTGATGTGGATGATATGCTTGCTGCTGTTCGCAATGTTGGGGCGGTCGTAACTGGACGGGCATACGGTGGAGACTTAACGCCGTGGGACACGCACCAAGGCGCAACCGATACGACATTTATAGACTGCTACTCTGACGGGTGCGCAGGCTACGCTTTTTCCGCTCGCGGCCAAAATATCAAATATGTTCGGCCTAAATCTCGCAACTGCACAGACGGCGTTAAGGCGGGCACGGAACCCGGCACGGTCGGCGGCACGCTTTATTGGGTCGCAGGTGATCGTCAGAAAGACTTCACATCTGTTCTAGTTATCGACCCAGACATTGAGTGTGACGGTATTGTCATGTCCGCTGGGAACGCCACGATAGAAGTGAGTGGGCGCGGGGTGTATACAGGTCGCCAATTCGCCGTTTCACGAAGAGGCGTCGTGAGGGTTTCAGGCGATCACCGCGCGCTGCTGTCAGGCGAAATGGGAACGGGCGATACTGGCATTATTGACAATTCCGAGGTGGTGCCGTGGGCAACAGGTGACGCCGTTGGTTTTGAGCAAGAGGGGTACATGGCGATAGACGGGCAGTCTGTGACGACAGACACAGGCCAGCCTTTTGGCATGATGGTGGATAACCTCAACTACGCCAAAGTCAGGGGGCTTTTGCGGCTAACAGTACCTTCTGGGACGACGACGTTACTTAGCACGACTGGAACTATTTCTAGTGAGTTTAGCGGGCGTGTACTTTACGACGTTGCGGGGGCCGCAGACAACACGATTACAGAAAACGTGACGAACCACGCAGGTCTGAGCATCAGCGCAGTTGATAAAACAATCGTACAAAAGGTTTTCGATGCAGGCAGTAACTCAAACGGGTCTTGGTCTATCGACGAAAACGGTATGCAGACATGCACGCGAATTGTTAATATTGACGCGCTAACCTCAACAACAGCGATAGGGGGTATATTCACTACCGCTGCGATCGGTGACTACGCTTTTCCACGCGCTTTTGAGGATGTTTACATGGTTAACGCATCTTTTGTGGGGTCCGACAATAGCACCGTGCGAGGCAGATTTATATCTGCCCACCTAAACAGGGGAAACGCGCCAGCGGATTTGACCGACTGGAATAACCTATGCGTGAACACTGCTTCGTCCATTGCCGCAACTGCCGGTCAGAATACAAGGCTCTTTTTGACCGCGTATGGCACGGCACGGGTCGCGACGTGACGTTCATCCAATCTGAAGCCACGGCAGTTAGCAAGGGACTATTGTAAATGACTGACGACCCTATCAAAACAATCAACCGCCGCGTGACCGCATTGGAAAAGCGGGGGGCGCGATGATGGATGCACTTCGAGACTATTGGGCAATCATCGCGGCGGCGATTGCCGTGGTGGTATGGCTTGTTCGGCTAGAATCGCGCGGCATCTCAAACGCGACCGAAGTGAGGCGGCTCTGGGCGCAACGCAAAGAGGACATGGAGGCCGCACGGGACAGCCGGGACCGCATGGACCGACGCCTTGACGAGATCGGCGGCGACATAAAAACAATACTTAGGGGGATGAGTAAATGACATATCAACCAGACAGCCGCGTGCGCTGGATCGTGCAGCACTACAGCGCAACGCCTATTGAGCGCGACTTCACCGCCGCTGATATTGACGCGATGCACCGGGCGCGCGGGTTTCGCGAAATCGGTTATCACTATTTTATCCGCAAGGATGGAACTGTTGAGACGGGCCGCGATTTGTCTAAGCCTGGCAAGTTTGAAGTCGGGGCGCACTGTAAGGGTTCCAACTCAAACTCCATCGGCATCTGCGTTGAGGGTGGCGTAACTTTAGCCGCACGCAACGTTGGCGTTGATAACCGCACGCCCGCACAGATCAAGGCACAAATCGCGCTGATCCGTGAATTGCTCGTGCGCTTTCCTAACGCCAAGGTTGAGGGCCACCGCGACATGCCCGGAGCGGCCACTCAATGCCCCGGCTATGATGCGGCGGCGTGGTGGGCTGGCGTGGCATCCACACCACCAACGCAACCAAGCCCGTTCGCGGCGTTCTTCGCGGCTATCTGGGCCATGTTCAACAGAAAGGAAAATTAATGAACACGTTTTTCGGAACCAAACAGATCAAAGCAACTGCAATGACCCGCCTTGAATATAATGAATATCGAGGATGGAATTTGCCTGACGAGGAAGACGGTACCGATACGGGATATCTTGTTGAGTATATTGACGGTGGCGCATCAAATAATGATCGCCACAAAGGGTACATTTCATGGTCACCTTCCGCTGTTTTCGACCGTGCGTATCAACCGGATACTGCCCTTAGTTTTGGCCACGCAATCCTAGCGATGAAATTGGGCTACAAGGTTGCGCGTGCAGGATGGAACGGTAAAGGCATGTGGGTCGCGCTGACGCCTGGCAGCTTGTTCGAGGCAAAACACGCCAAAGATGGACATGCTGCCAAGCATCGGGCTGTTGAAGTGGATGAGATAAACAATTCCAACCCCGATGGTTTAATTCAAATTCGGTTATTGCCGCACATTGATATGCGCGCCGCAGATGGATCAATGGTTGTTGGCTGGCTCGCATCCCAAACAGACATGTTGGCCGATGATTGGCAGGTGGTGCCATGAATTTCCCACTTATCACCCGCGCAGTCTTGCGGATCGTAGCGCTTGTCGCTGTGTCTAACGGATACCTAGCCGACGACACCGCGTCTGTGTTGTATCAAAATGCAGACATTGTAGCCATGCTTTCACTGGCACTGTCTGAGGCGTACTTTGCTTTTGACAAATGGCGCGACCGGAAGGCGGCAGTATGAATGATCCAATCGGTTCCAGTCTGCTGATCATCGTCGTGGTGATTGTTGCGGCATTGTGCGGCATCGCGTGGGTGCTGGCATGATCGAACTAATCTTAGGCAGCGTCTGGCCCTATGTGCTGGGCGCTGGTGGCGTTCTCGTGGCGTTCGTGGCTGCTTACCTACGCGGGCACAAGAATGCGACTGACGGGGCGGAAAAGCGGGCGGCTGACGAATACATAAAAACAAGGAACCGAATGGATGAGGCTAACACTCCCACTCATGGCGATGATATTAATCAGTGGTTGCGCGACCGTTCAAAGTCAAAGCGCAATTTGTGATGGGTCCGCGCAGTTACGGACGGATCATGCGGCGGATCTTGTCACGGATGGCGGGCCGATGTCCAAGGTATCCGGCGCGGCGCTGATAGGATCGATCGACGCCGGATGCGGTGATTTTTAGTCATGGCTATAATTAGCCATCTGCGTTCTCCTCGAGGGCGGCGCGGTAGTCTGCCGTATGCCTTACATCGCCCGTCATGTAGTCGATGCAGTCGCATGCGTTGGTAAACTCCTCGCGCAACCGCTCATTCTCTGCCTTTTCATCGCGATAGCGGCCCTCCCAATAACGATGACCACCGGGGTTTGGATGATGTCGCGTTGCAGCCTCTTTCCACTCGGAAACCACCGTCTCCAAGCTTTTTATGGTGACAACCGAAAGACCCAAGATTGCGTTTAGCTCTTTTTCGGTCCATTCAAGTTTCGCCCTCAAATCGGCGCGTTCTGCGGCCCATGCGTCGGATAAATCAGCGCGGGTGTATGCTTCAGGACACCGCGTTGTTGACCACGATCCGGCGATGGTCTCAGCGTGGGACGGGATGCGTTCCGGCTTATCCATCTGCGTTCTCCTTAAGGGCGGAATAGTCGCTTAGAAATGCTTCAAACTGAACAAATTCAAACGCCGAAATGACTACGTACCCATTTCCGTTATCGCGTATGTCTGGCTCCGCAGATTCACTCAAAACTCCGCACGCGGTATGAAGCCTATCAATCCTCTCGGCATTTTTACGCAACCGTGACACCTCTGCACTCAACGCGGCGATGGTGTCAGCGTCAGACAGTATGCGGGCATCAACGTCTTCTTTTTTGTAAAGCAAACCCGCGTCGTGCTGTTCAACGCCTTGCCCGCCGGGAACCATGTATCTTTTAAGGTCAGTCATTTCACTCTCCATCCTGCGTCGCATTGATCACACCTTAACCACTCGTCGCTAATACTCTGCATTTCCCCCTGACACGGCTTGGGCTTCCATCCGCGCGGTGCATCCTCATCCGGCGGATCGTATCGCCCGCAGGTCTCGCCTTCTTCGCATCCGATAGGATCGGGGCGGTCGTGGTGGGCGTCGACTTCGGCCTGTGTGGTGTGGTCTACCATCATTTCGTCTCCTTGTTTGCGTGGCGCTCGGCCCGCTTGAGTTCGTCGGCAATTAGCGGGCCAGCCCAAGGCGCACCGAATGGGCTAGGGTTGTCGCCACCAAGCGGCGGCATGGCGTGGTAGGTGGGTAGGTCGGCGGGTGGTGTGTCGGGGCGGGTCACAACCGGACCCCCGCCGCCAAGGCAAGGCCAGCCGCTACAATCATCGCGACTGACATGATCCACATCACCGATGTCTCTGTGCGAGTGTTTTTGCGGACGCGGGGCGCATGTTTCCACGGGCCGGATGAATGGTCGGTCATTGGCCTGTCTCCTTGATGCGGCTGTCAGTGAGCGCGCTGTTGGTTTCGTGATCCACCAAACGATCCGTCTCAGCGCAAATCAGTCTCAGAGATTGCCGGTCGATGTTGGGCATGGTGGATGTGTCTTTGCCTGCGCGAATTGCGGCGTATGCGGCTTCGCTCAGCGCGCGGATTGCTTGGGAGTAGGTCATTACACCTGCTCCCAAGAATGGCGTTCGTCGCGGTCGTGTTGCGCGTCCAGCATGGAATCTCGGTCGGCCTCGTCGCGGTCGTCGTCGGTCAGCATCCATGCGGGCAATTCTGCGCGGCGGTCTTTGAACCGCTGACGTGCATCGGCGCGCGCCATGTCTGTTACATCGACCATCGCGCCGTCGCTGTGCTGCTCCCAGATTTTCAGTTCGTCGCCACATGCGCGGCCTTCGATGTAGTCGATGACGACACTGGCAAAGTCGGCGTAAATCTCGGTCCACGGCTCAACGCTGTCAGGCTCAGACGCGAAATAGATGATCGTCGGCGCTGGCGTTGCTGTGGGGGCGGTAACTGTCGGTTGCGTGTTCATTGTGTCGTCTCCTATGAAGTTGGCGGGGCGCGATGGCCCCGCGTTCGTGTTCGGTCTTGCCTTTGATTCGTTCTACTAACATACATGACTATTGACAAAACGCAACTTATATCTTACTAAGCCTCATGGCCCAACATGATCAAATTGCTCGAATCTTAAAAGAGTACCCCTATTACAGCGCCGCGACAGTAGCCGCTGCAATGGGGATCACCGCCGCGCACGTGCGAACACTTTGCGCGCGGCACAACTTGGCTCTGCTGCCCCGCAGCACGCTGGAAGAACTTCTGGACAAGAAAAGGAAACCACGTGGGAAAAAGGTCTGATTTTGAACGGGTTGAGCGTGATTACTACCCGACGCCAGCGGCTGTCGTGGTGCCCTTGCTGGCGCATCTCAGCCCCGACACGTGGTTCGTGGAACCGTGCGCTGGTGACGGTCGGCTCGTGCGGCACCTCGTAGATGTTTCGCACCGCTGCGTGGACGCCTTCGACATTGAGCCGCAGCACGAATCAGTCTCACAGGGCGACGCGCTAATTGATTCGTTCGACCCTGACTCGGGGTTGACGTGTATCACAAACCCGCCTTGGCGCCGCGATTTCCTGCACCCGTTCATCACGCACTGGCGCGCCCAGATGCCGACTTGGCTCCTGTGCGACGCTGATTGGGCGCACACGGTCCAAGCAAAGCCCTTCCTGCCCTACTGTCACAAGATCGTGGCCGTCGGGCGGGTCAAATGGATCGAAGAGTCCAAGCACACGGGGAAGGACAACTGCGCTTGGTATCTGTTTGGCGCGAATGATGCCCCGACGATATTTTATGGGAGAACCTGATATGCAGCGACTAAAAAACTTTTGGTGGGCCGGTTGGAATAACAAGAGGATAGCCGCTCAACTTGCTGCCGGATCAACGCAGCTTCATATCCACAGCATTTTGGTTAAAGAATGTGAGCGCACCATGCGCGCTCAGAGCGCCGAGATCGCCTTGTTGACGCGGCAGACCGAGCACGACGCCCTCATGCTACAAGCCTTCTCGAATTGGTGCGCCGCGCATGGTTGCACCCCGACTATCAAAGACCTCGAAATTGCATCAGGAAAGAAGTAAAATGGAAAACCCCGACATCTGGACTTCCGGCCGCGTCACCCGCTGGCACACCCATCCCGTAATGAACGTCCACTTTCAAACCAACGCCGATCATCAGTGGGGCGTGGCGGCCTTGTGCCTGCAACTGAACCCGAGCGCGTCGAGCGCGCTGATCTACGCCTGTCTGCACCACGACGCCGGCGAGATCGGCGTGGCGGATATCTCCTTCCCGAACGGGCAAGAGAACCCCGAATTGCGTGCGATGATCGCAGCGGCAGAAACCAAGACGCAGGCCCGGATGGGCGTGCTGGGATTTGAGATAAGTGATTCGGATTGGGATTGGTTGCATATGTGCGATCGGCTCGAATCCATCCGGTTCGTTAGGTTACGCGAGCCGGCGTTGTTGGAAACCGCGACGTGGAAGGAAACGATTCGCGGCGTAATGAATCTGTCAGCCCGGCTTGGGTGCGAGGACGGCGTTCTGGAGGTGTTGGGCGCATGACCGTATCCAGTTTGCAGGAGTTGCGTGACGCGCTGAATCATGTCAGCGCGCCACCCCGCTCGGCCCCGATCCGTTTCGGGTCGGTGTGCAGCGGCATAGAGGCGGCTTCGGTCGCGTGGGAACCCTTGGGCTGGGAGGCCGCGTGGGTGTCCGAGATTGAGGCGTTCCCCTCGGCGGTGCTGGCCCATCACTGGCCCGATGTGCCGAACCTCGGGGACATGCTGGCGCTGCCGGAGCGAATGGAGCGCGGCGAAATTGAGGCCCCCGACGTGTTTGTCGGGGGCTGCCCGTGTCAATCCTTCTCTCTTGCGGGACGGCGCGAATCACTCTCTGATGCCCGCGGAAACCTGACCTTAGCCTATGTGGAGTTGGCCGATGCAATCGACAGAAAAAGAGCCGAACAGCGGAGAGACCCGTGCGTCACCGTATTTGAAAACGTGCCCGGAATCCTCAACACCCATGATAACGCCTTTGGCTGCTTCCTTGGCGCTCTTGCCGGAGAAGATGTGCCGCTCGACCCGCCAGGGGGAAAATGGTCGAACGCTGGTGCTGTGTTTGGTCCCAAAAGAGCAGTCGCGTGGCGAATCCTCGATGCCCAATATTTCGGAGTGGCCCAACGACGCCGCCGTGTGTTTGTTGTCGCAAGTGCTAGAGCATGGTTCGATCCCTGCGAAGTATTATTTGAGCGCGAAGGCGTGCGCCGGGATTCTGCGCCGAGCCGAGAAACGCAGCAAGACGCTGCCGCCGATGCTGGATCAAGCGCTCCGCGCGCAGGCTCACACTGGGACAAGCTGTCCAACCCGCACCCTTCCTTGAATCAGTCTCACAACACTGGCGGGATCGGGGCGAGCAACCAAGAGGTGTTTTCGCAGCGCGGGTCGGGCTTGGTTCAGGAAAAGCGCGGCCCGGTAGTGGCAACAATAACTACGCAAGCCGCGCGCATGGTTGCTTTTGGCGAGTATTCCGAGGACGGCAGTGCGTCCACGGTGAAAGCGCGCGATTACAAGGACGCAACCGATCTGGTTTACGGCGTCGTCGCGATCCTTGAGGCGGGCGCGCGCACTGGCAAGTCCACGACCGACAAGCGCGCCGGTATGGGCGTGGGGGAGGATGGCGATCCCATGTATACCCTGCAAGCGGGCAAGCAGCACGCGGTCGCGGTTACGGGCGACATCTCCCACACCCTGAACACCGCCAACAACGGCAAGGGCAGCAGCGAGGGCGGGACGGGCCGGGGCACGCCCATCATCGCGTTCAGCGCCAAGGACTACGGCGGCGACGCCCGAGAGAACCTGTCGCCCACGCTGCGGGCCGGGGGTCACAGTGGCTCGCACGCCAACGCGGGAGTCATGCCCGCCGTGGCGCATACCGTCGCCCTGCGGGGCCGCGCTGGCGGGGCCACGGCAGAACTAGGGGGCGAGGTCGCAACGGCCTTGCGGGCGTCCAGCGGGGGCGGGGACAAACCGCACGTGCTGGCCGTCCACGGCACCCAAGACCCTTGTGTTGGGGTTGGGGTTGAGGTCGCGTTCGCGCAGGGCCGCAACAATGGGGGCGAGAACGCGATCTTGCAAACTCTGGCTGTGCGCCGCTTGATCCCAAAGGAATGCGAGCGCCTGCAAGGTTTCCCGGACGATCACACGCTTGTGGCCTATCGCAACAAGCCCGCAGCCGATGGCCCCCGGTACAAGGCAAACGGAAATTCAATGGCAGTTCCGGTCATGCACTGGATCGGTCGTCGCATTCAGGATCACCTTGATGGCTGATCGTCTGGAAAAATGGAAGGCGGACTACGCAGCGGGTCTTTCCACCCACCAGATCGCCGTCAAGTATGGTGTTGGGCAAACAACGGTCTGGAAAAATCTCCAAGCGGCGGGGGTGCCGATGGCGCGTTCACGGGCGGAGGACTATCTGGACGTGCCCGCGGTTATAGCCGCGTACCAAGAGTTGTCCTCAACACCAAACGTGGCGGCGCATTTTGGCACCACCTTTGAAATCGTGCGGCGAATCCTTATTGAAGCCGACGTACCAAGAACCAAGCCTCCCACCTTTCGCACCCTGTTGAAAACCCGCTACCAGGTCAAAATCGGAAGCCTTATGAGTTTGGTTGAAGCCTTACCCGAAGAGGACCGAACGGCGCTCGTGCTTGAAGCCGCCGCGCGCGGCAAGAGCGTGGCCGAGGTTCTGGTCGAGGATTGGGAAGCGCAATAAGAAAGGGGGCCTCACGGCCCCCTTTCCTTATCTTCTTGCGCTGCGGTCAAATAGTCTTGAAGCGTTGCGGCATCGTGGCGAAGCCGTTGCATTTCCTCGAACACCGGACGCAGGGACGGGAAGGCGTCCTGCAAGTCAAGCAAGTCCACGTCGCGCACAATTTTGTGTCTGCGTGTCCCTTTGTGATACAGCGCTATGGCGCGCTCTTGTACGTAAGTCATCGGACTTTCTCCATGACGATTCCAAGGGTTGATGCGCGCCTGAGCGCCGCGACTGCTCGTTTTCCCGAAGCGAAAAGAGTTGTTCCGTTCGCCGGGGATTTGCCGATGCTTCCGTCAGGGCGCTCGAACTTGACCTTGCCGCGCATGAACAGAACCGCGTCTGCCTTGCCCACCGCGTCCTGCCACCAGTCGGTCGAGGTCCGATCCGGCGTCAGCGCGATCCCGTGCGCGTGCGCGAAAAAATAGTCCAGCCAAGGCACGAGTCCATTCCGCCCACCGAAGGGCGGGTTCATCCACACAAATGCGAAGTCGGGCCATTCGGCGGGAAGATCCCCTAAACTGCGTGTTTCGTCGGCAGGCACATGCGTCGGGCAGTGGGGTGCGGCCACGTCCAGATCAAACGTCTCCCCGAGAGCGTCGAAAATATAGGCGGGCGTATACCACTCATCGCTCTCGCCTTTAGTCTCCCATTGTCCCATCATATCCTCCTGAGTGATGCGATAAACTCGGCCTCGCCAGCCATCGCGGTTTCAACCCTTTCGACCTTCAGGCGGTCAACCCAATGGTCGGCCACGATCCGGTGAACGTAGACGGGCAGCGTCTGACCGGGGCGGGCTATACGTTTGTTAAGCTGCGCGAATTGCTCGCCCGACCAAGTATTAGAATACCAGATGATCCGCCGCCCGCCGTGCTGCATCCCGTCCACGCCATGACTGACACTGGCGGCGTGTACGGCCATCAGCGGCACGTCACCGGCGCTCCAGCGCGCCAGATACTGCACGAACTCGTCGTCGGTCGTGTCCGCGCCCATCACGGGCATTTCTCCAAACCGCTTGCGCAGGTCGATCAGGTCTTGGCGGTAGTGATAGACCAAGAGCGTGTTCTCGCCGTTGCTGCTCTGCAGCAGGTCGTCCACAGCATCCAGCTTGGCGTTCTTGTACGTCTGGACGGTCTCACCGTCCCGGTAAAGAAACCCTTGCAGGATTTGGCTCATTTTGCCCGACGCCACCGCGCGCGACAACGCCGCCACGAAGGTTTCGTCGCCCGGATCCACCACCAGTTCCGTGCCTTCGCGCCCAAGTTCGATGAGCAATTCACGCTGCAACTCCTCCAGATCATCTTTCTGAGCCTTGTCCAGCGGCGTCACCACGTCGAAGTCGGCGCCATAATTGAACGGTATGTCGGTCGCTTCCTCTGGCGGGATCGTGATCGTCCACTGGTCGATAACCTTCTTGATCTTCGGCTCGGAGTCCTCGCGCACCTCCCACCGGAACCCCTGAAAGTCCGTCGAGACGCAATACTGCGCGCGCCAGTCATCGAACCCCATGCCCCAAGCCGTGTCGCCGCTCACGATCCTGATCGGGGCGAACTGATCTTCCAGCGACTTGCGGCGCGGCGTGCCGGTCAGGCCAATGACTGCGCCGAACCGTTCGGTGAACCGGAACAGCTTCTTTGTCCGCTCACCGCGCGGGCTGGCGAACCGGCTCAACTCGTCAATCACCAGCATGTCCCATCGCGGGTCGCCGGGCTTGAACTTGCGCAGCGCGTCGATCAGCCAGACGATGCTGTCAATGGACGCGATGTAGATTTGGTGCTTCTCTTTGAGTAGGCGCAGGCGCTTCTCGGGCGTGCCGTGCAGGACCACGAAGTCGAGGTCTTTGGTGTGCTCCCACTTGGCAACCTCGTTGGGCCAAGTGGTCAGCGCCACGCGCACCGGCGCGATGATGATCGCGGCCCCGATCAGTCCTTCGTCCAGAAGGTCCACGATGGCGGTCAGGGCTGCTGCGGTTTTGCCTCCGCCCATCGGTGCGACAAGTTGCAGGCCCGTGGAATCCTTTAACTCTGTGGCAAGGCGGACCTGCGCGGACCGTAGATCACTTCGCTTTCTCATAGCGCGCGAAACTCTAGGCGGCCTTTGTCTTTGTTGAACCGCTTCTCAAGTGTGCCGACGGCCACTTTAGCCTCGCAAACCGTGACCATGCCGTCCCAGCCTACGGTGAACCACGCGCCGTTTGCGTGCCGAATCTTGTTTTCAACCTGCCGGTAGAACACATAATAATCTGCTTGATTCATCTAACTTCCCTTTATGCTCGCAAGGCAAGCCGCGATCCGCGCGTCGGCGTCGGCGTGAACGTCGCTGATGACCCGCAGGCCGCCGCATGTGTAATCAGGCATCTGGTTTACCTTTTTTCCACGCCCCCTGCTGGGCGGCGTTTCGGTGGCGGCAGTGCCCCACGCGATTGACATCTACCTCAGTCTGAACTGCCGAACCGATAAGCGTGGAGTCTATCCATTCAGCGTCTGGCGGGTCGTAGTCTTCGGTCGTGGTGTAATCTGACTGGCCTAAGAACCTGCCGCTCAATCTAAGCATCGAACTTGGCCTCCTCTGCCTCGTAGACGTAAACCGCCGTTTCGCCCTCATCGGTCTCGCACTCAAGCGTGATCGAGGTGAGCGAAAAGTCGTGCGCGTCCACGAGCATGGCGATGATCTGGATAAGTTTGTCGGGGTCCATGGGTTGGCTCCATTCCTTGTGTCGGGCACGGTGGTGGCGGGCGCGAACGCCCGCCCCGGTGTCAGACCTCTGCGCGCCCGGCGTCGGTGAGACGCACATGCGACTGGCCGCGCGCGCCCGGTTCACCGGTCCGCTCAATAAGGCCAAGTTTGATGATTCGAGACGCGACCGGCGCCGCCACAAGTGCTGGCCCGGCGCGCAAAGAATCAAGCGTAAATTTCTGTCTTTCTGTCAGTTTCATTGCTGGTCTCCGAGGGTTGATTTGCTTGTATGTGCAGCGGGCGCGAACGCCCGCTGCGGTCTTGTTCAGGCGCGGCGGCGACGCCGTGCCGGTGGCTCTTCGCCCGGTGCCGGGGCGTCGATCTCTTCCTCGGGCGCTTCGTCAGCGACCTCGGGGGCAGCGGCGCGTGTCGCGCGGCGTTTGGCCTCTTGCTCTGGTTCAGGATCAACCTTGGCTGGGGCCACTTTGGGTTGGTCCTCGTCCGCATCTTCCTCATCACCGTCAAGGTTTGCCCAACCGACGATTTCCAGTACTGGCACATAGGTCTTACCCCAAGACTTGTGCTTGTAGCTGTCGTTGTCGATCTTCACGATCGGGCAAACGAACTCGGTGTCCTCGTCCAGCCGCTCCAGCATGGCATCCATGATACCACGACAGGCGTTCATGCCGCCCACGCTGGAAGTCTTGAACAACACCTGCACGCCCTTGTGCTTGCCGTCCATGAACTTCACGTCCATTGACAACTGATCCTTCCACGGGCACGCGGCGCCCGTCTTGGGGTCTTTGTGCTGCACCAGTTCGTGGGCCAGCGGAACTGGTTCGGAAAGCCGGAACATCTCTTCGCCGAGATTTTCGTTCTTGCCCTCTGCCTTACCACGATTCGTCCAGCAGGTGTAGCCGTGCCTGATTGAGAGTGGGTTGAGAACCGCCTCGGTCCCGACCTTGATCACGTTGTCGTCCTGGCCGAACACCCATTCGCCATCGGTGCCCATACGCAGAAACGGAGACCCGGCGTTCTCGGGAAGGCGTTGACGTACGTTGGCGATGCCGGATTTCAGGGATTTAAGAGCGGCCAGCGCAGAGCTTCGGCCTGTTGTCACTTCATTGCTCATGTGAGCGTTCCTTTTCAGTTTTCATATTCACATCCGCCGGTTGGCGACTGCGGGTGGTGTGAGGTGCGCGGCTAAAGGTTCTCGCCTTAATTATGGGCTGCCGTGCCTATGCGGCAGTGCAGTGCGCCGCCGCGCATCTCGTTATCGGTTCATCAGCTTTTCAGCCAACTCACCAATTCTGTTGGAGACCGGTTCCACGGGCTCCTTGATCTTGTCGCGCCGCACCAGCTTCGTGCCGCTGGATTGAGGGCGTTCAACGTGTTTCGCGGGGATTTCGATCCCTTTAGCTTTCAGCAACTTCTCAGCCGCTGGAAGCGTGATAACTTCCTTGCGCATGTACTCGCCCGCCTTCATGTGGCGCTGCAAGAATCGCTTTGTCTGCGATTCGTCTAGCGCCCATGTACGCCCGCCGGCACGCTTGCTGTCAAGACCGAATCCGGGAATATCCAGCCCTCCCTCGGCGGCTTGGTGCGCCGTCTCCTTTATTTCCTTGATGAACGGCTCGACCAGTTCGGCCAGTTCCAGCAGATCGGCGTAGCGGTGGCCCCAATCGTTCGGGGTTGCGGGTGCGTGCTCGTCGTCCGCCGGCGTAGTCGGGTCCAGCGCACGTTTCAGATCGTCGAACCGCTCGGCCAGCTTGCGCGCCGCGCCGATATGCAACGGGCAGATCAGTTTGCACCGCGCGAAGCGGCACCACGGACCGTCGTGGATCCGAGCCTTGTCGCCGTGTTCTTCAATCTCCCGCAAGGCTTCCAGCAGCTCGGTCTCATAGGCGAGCAGGCGTCCCAGATCTGTCGGCCAGATGTCGATGCTGTCCTCGCGCGCGGGCTGTAAGATCACCATAGTGACGGGCGTGGTATCGTCACCGTAGTCGATGTCCTCGAACCAATCGGCAAAGGAATTGAGAGCGCCGCTGGCATAGAACATCAACTGCTTGTTTTCCTCGGCAGGGACGATCCCGTTTCCAAACTTCCAGTCCAGCACAAAAACCTCCGAACCGATCTGCGCGATGATATCGGCCGTCCCGAAGGCGTTCTTGATCCCTGGAAAAGACACGCGCTTTTCGATCAGGAACCTGGCGTCGGCTTTCAGGCGCTGTTCCTGTTTGGCGATGAAGGAGTCGAACGCCGTCAGCGCCGGCTCGCCCTTTTCCAACCAGAGCGCGTGCGAGACCGTAAAGGACCAGCCGACCCTCGGATCCGTGTAGGTGAACGGCAGCAGGCTGGTGGGTTCAATGTCATCTTGGAGGGTCTTGGCCATCACCTCGTGTAAAGCGGTGCCCTCGCGGGCGTATATGCCGCCATCATCAACAGGTTTCGGGACAATCTGCTCCAGCGCGTAAGAGCGCGGGCAGCCGATGCGGCGCGCGGCGGTGGAGCCGCCAACGAAGTCGGAGTGTTCAAGGGGGACGATCGGTTCGGTCATGTTTTTTCCTTTTCCGCAGTCTGGCTCTGCTCGGGTTTGGTCTCAAAACAAACCGCAAAAACGCGGCCCTCCGAGGCGTACTTAACGTCGTTCACCTGCAAGGGTGTGCCGACTTCTTCCGCCAACCACGCTTCGATTACGCGCTGCATGGTCGCTTGGTTTATCGTCAGGACGTTGTTGCCGACGATCAGTGCTTTTTTCATTTCAGTCTCTCGATTCTCAACAAAATGTGGTGGGTGCGCCCAACCGTGATGGCGTCGGCGCGGGTGGTCGAAAACTTTCGACCAGTCAGCTTGCGGCTCTTGGCGATCCGATCCTGAACCTGGCGCTCCATGTTTGTCGCGCCGAGACGCAGATCGGCCAACAGATCGTTATCCGGCAGCCATATCGAATCGCCCACGTCAAGCGTAGCCAGTTTGCTCGCCAGAGAGAAGGCGTGCTCGCCGCTCACGACAGGCACCACACATGAATTTCATCGCGAAACTTGGCCGCGCTGCGCTGTTGCGCGGCTTCCGTGTGGAATCGGGGTTCGCCGTAGGCGCGCAACAGGATATACATGAAACCCTCGACGGTCTGCGGGTCCGGTGTATTTCGTTCGATGATTGAAATCATGTCACTTAAAGGCACGCCTTCTTGGTGTGCAACCATCATTCTGTGCGCTAACCCTGAGATGGTCAGACAGCGTTCTTGCGTGGTCTCAGCCGACGCGGCGGGACCAACCAAAGCGGTAAAAAGGGTCGCGGCCCCGATAAAATTTTTCATTTCAAGTGCTCCTCAATAAGTGCTTCAACAATACCGCCCCGCGACACGTTTGCGGCGGCGGCGGCGACCTCCAGCTTCTTCTGGGCGTTTCGGCTTATGTAGATGCTTGTCACGACCTTGGCCTTGTCGGCCTTCTCGCGCTTGATCTTCTCCAAGTCCATGTGTGACGCTTCCTTTGGTGATTCGTTTTTTCGTTGTCCAAGGAGTAGCACAGAAATGCGCGAGGCGCTAGTTGAAAAGCACTTAGGGATTCTAGTTGACGAATCAGGTGGGATGTGTGTAAAACTATCTCCTATGAACTACGTCGGTATCCCTGATCGAATGGTTCTTCTGCCTGGTGGCCGCCTCATATTTGTCGAGTGCAAAAAACCGAAGGGCGGGAAGATCGGCAAGATACAGGGGTGGTGGCGAGACAAACTGATCGGCCTCGGTTTTGAGCACCGCTACGTGTTCACCAAAGACGAGGCGAAACAACTGGTAGAGGAGTTTACCTGATGAAACCTACTTTATACCCCGACTCGTTCTTCATCGCTCACCGCCTGTTCACCGGATCGCCTTTTCCCGCTGGCGGGGCGTGGGGCGACATTCTCGACGGTCCCTTGGTTGACGAGGACGCCGTAAAGGAGGCGATCCGCAAAGCCTTCAATTCGGATCAGTCGGAGATGACCAAAGACAACCTGCGCGTCTGGCGTGTTACTCCAGACAAACCCGCGGAAGACTACACGGCTTGGGCTGTTGCACACTTTAACGAGCTTCTGGATGATTGGACGTTTTGATGCCGCAATGCAAAAAGGACTACTGCAAGGAACCTGCCGTTGATGGGCCTTGGCGTAAGCAATACTGCCGCGAGCACGGCGAGGCGTATCTGGCCAAGCGGAAAGAGTACCAAAAGAATCGTGCTCTGTTGCCAGACTGTGCCGGAAACTGCGGTGCCAAGGCGCGAGTAACGCGGCTCTACCCGGACGGTCCTCTCGTTCCGTTTGACCACGGCCTTTGCTTGGAATGCGAGAAACTTTCTGAAGAGCAAGAGGCGGATCACCGAAAGCAGCGCGCCTTTGAATCTGCGGAAACGGTTGAAGAACTGAAAGACTGGATAAGGGATAATTTGCTATGACCGAAACAACGAAAGACCTGATCGCGCGGCTGATGCAGCACGTCGAGGATACGATGTGCGAGGCCGAAGTGGATTACTCTGCGGGGCATCTAGCTGGGGCGAGCGTCTCTTATGACAGCGATTTCTTGCAGACATGCTTCGAGACCGAACTGGCCGCCGCCCTTGCGCGGGATTCTTTGGCCGAAACACCGCAGGAATCTCTTGTCAATACCGTTGAGCGGTTCGACAACGGCCTGACGGTTTCAGGTGGAGGGTCTTACATGTGGCCGTATGAACAAGGCAAATACGTCAGGTATGATGATTACGCAGCCGTCCTTGTGCGGGAGGCGGCGCTGCTGGCTGCGCTGACGGTTCTTGTCAACCTGAATGAAAATCATTCTCCTTTTGGCGGCGAAATTTATCAAGACCGGGTTGACCGCGCTTGGGATACCGCCCGCGCGTTGGTGGTGAAGCCATGACCCCCGATCCCCTCGCCCCCCTATCTACAGACCCGAATGCTTTTTGCTTTCTGGACACCGAAACACGCAGCACCGAGAACGTGAAAATCCACGGGGCCTATCGCCACAACCGCAATGGCCGGGTGACGATCTTGGTCTTTGCGATTGGTGACGCGCCCGTGGTTGAGTGGGCGCTGCCCGACTTCGAGCCCGGGCGCAAACTGTCGTGGGGGATGGCCCCGACCGAGTTGCTGGAGTTCCTTCATCGCGCCCGTGCGGGCCACGCATGGTTTGTGGCGCACAACGCCGCCTTCGACGTTTTAGCCTGCTCTCGGGGTATGAAAGGGCTGCGCATGGACCCGTCGTGGTTCATCGACTCAATGGTGCAGTTTACCCGCTCGCACTTGCCCGCCGACCTAATGGGCGCGTCGCTGGTGGCCAAAGTCAAGGCCGTGAAGCACTCGGACGGCAAGCGCCTGATCGAGATGTTCGCGGTTGAGGGATCGCCCCACACGCCCCAGAGCGATCCAGAGGACTGGCAACGGTTCCTTGCCTATGCGCGCGACGACGTGAACGCCATGCGCGAAATCTTCTGGGGCACCATGCCCCTGCCCCGGCGCACTTGGGAAGAATATTGGGTGTCGGAACGAATCAACCATCGAGGCATCCCGATGGACGAGAAGTTCGTGCGCGGGGCCGCAGTCTTGGCGGCCTTCGCCGCTGACAAGGCGAACGGTGACATCAAGCGTCTGACTGGCGAGGCCAAAATCGACAAGGTGACGCAGGCTGCCCGTCTGATTGATTGGGTCCGCGAGAAGCTGGTCATGCTACCCGAGGTGGACCGGATCC
>Ga0306872_100085_pt1 | contig 39952 bp, 55 predicted proteins | sample AntRauMeHopE1498_FD_190455 | JGI IMG/M metagenome (GOLD analysis project Ga0306872, IMG submission 190455) | Saline lake microbial communities from Rauer Islands, Antarctica - Metagenome Hop E1 #498 (v2) (version 2) | ecosystem: Environmental > Aquatic > Non-marine Saline and Alkaline > Saline ...
CAGCGAAACCAAGTCGCAAAGAAATTAGTCCCTGCTGATGTGTCGATCAGAGGAAAACTCGTTAGGCTAGAGCAGCGAAACCAAGTCGCAAAGAAATTAGTCCCTGCTGATGTGTCGATAAGGGGGAAGCTGGTAAGACTAGAGCATCCATCCCAAGTCTGTCCAAAGTTAGCCCCTGCTGATGTGTCGATGAGTGGGAAGCTGGTAAGTCTAGAGCAGTTCGCCCAAGCCAAACTAAAATTAGCCCCTGCTGATGTGTCGATAAGGGGGAAACTGGTAAGGCTTGAGCAGCCGAACCAAGTCTGTCCAAAGTCAGTCCCAGACGACGTGTCGATGAGTGGGAAGCTGGTTAATTCCGCCCAACCCCGCCAGTAACTAAAAAAATTCGTAACCGCCCCATAACCAGCAGTCGCGCCGTTTGCCACAAAGTATGCCTCCGTCGCAGCAGCTTCACCCGCAGACAAAGCCCCGTCGCGGATTAACTGCCCCACGATTGCGTTGCCGGGAAAATACAGGCCACCCCTGCCGCCAATGTCATAAGCGCCCGCTGGAATTGTCACACCGTAGCTGGCCGTCCCTTGATCCGTGCCGAGAACCATTGTGCCGGTAAAGCCGCCCGTTGGTACTGTAACGGACAGGCGGTCGTCCACCTTGTTCAGCGTGGCGCGGGCGGGACCAGTCTGGTATATCAGACGCCTTGCACCCGTGGCCTGCGTGGCGTGGTTGCCCGAAGTTAAATCAGCAACGCCACCGTTGGTTATCCGCTGATACGCAGTCGCTACTGTCCCCTGTTCAATCTGTGCTCCCCAGAAAACAGCGGACCCAGTGTTTAAGGAATAGCTTGTACCGTTTGTGCTGCCTGCTGCGTAAATATCTAATACTAGAGACGTTGATGTAAAATCTCCCGAGAAGGAAAGTCGCCAGTAATCACCATCCGACGCAACTGCAATGTTTTCCGCACCAGAAACGCCAGAAACAATGCTAGCTACACCAGTGTTTGTGTTTAAGACAACCTGCGCAAAGAGACTGCCGTCCGTAAAAGACACCATCGGGTAGGTGGTGGCTGACGTTGTTTTCTTGATATAAGTGGACACTACAAAATCACCAGTATTCGGTACGGTTAAGATTTGTTTAATCTGATTCCCCGTACTATTTAAGGTGTCAGCAGTTTCTGCTCCATCGGGTGCGGTATCAGTGTTTAATGTTACCGTAGTTCCTGCTGGTTTTGCCCACACCGTACGTGAGAGGTCTTCTGTGGACTGCAATAGGTTTTTTCGTTCCGACAGCACCAGCCCTTGTGACTTACCCAGCATCAGCCCCACAGGTTGCCCCGAAGCAGTGACAGGCGTGGTGCCTGCCGAAAGCTGGAATAGCGTATCAATGTCAAAGGCCTCCAGTAGCAAGCCTTGCTGACCGCCTGCGAATAGGGATGCGGGGGAGAAGCCGTTGCCGTCGAGCAAAGTAGACAGCACAGAGCTGCTAACAACGGGGCTAACTGTAGATGTTACGGCCCCCATCTTACACGTCCCAGTCAAACACTGCATTGCCGGCTACAACAACTCTCCACGTACCACCGCCAACCGAGACGCGCTTTGTGGTGTCGGCGCTAAACACTTCTTCCGTGATCCAGTTGTCACCGCATTTTGCCTGTAGAGTAATACTCCCAGTCCCGGCGTCCACGACCAGAAGCGCGTTAGCCTCCTCTATGTTATTGTAGGGGGAAAACTCGGTAGTCTCCGTGTAGTGTGCCATTCTTAAATTCCTTTGTGTGTGAGTTAAAGAAGTGAAGTCATTCTCTTGCGCAGGATATCGCCACCTGCACGAGCCGAGACAACTTTAGTCTCCTCAGGAAACCAGCGGATGTCCCACTTGCCGCGCTGCGCAATCCCTAGTGTAGGCTGCACCTCGGCGTGAGTCAGCGTACTCCAGGGAGAGATTGGTATGTCAAACTGATAGTGGTAGTCAATGCTGCGCATGAGCATTGCGTCGATCCCCGCCCATGTTATAGGAAAATTGCCTTCGTCCAGCGGCCAGCCCTCAGCGCCGCCCATCGCGATTACAGTCTGACCGATGCGTCCCGTGTTCGAGTTGCGGGTATGTGACACGCCCACGCCGGTGCGCCAGTTATAGTTTGCCTGATGCTCAGCCCGTGCGCCGCCATCGTACGAGTTGCCGAGGTAATCATGCCCGTCATTGTAGTGGCTCAAGACTTCCTCGGTCACGCCGTAGCTGCTGGCGGACCAGTGCCAGATAATCCCGTGCAGGCCCGACTGATTAAACAACAGATGTTCGCGCTTGACGTTGCGCAACTCCATAGCTTGCGCCGTTCGTTTGCGAGTAGTTGGTCCGCGCATACCGTCAACTGCTAGCATGTCGCGAGGATACTCCGCGTACAGAAGCGCGTTAACTCTAGCTTGAAGATCACGTACAGTGTAGCCCATCAGTTAGTTCCCTGAGAAAGTGAGGCCCGCCAGCTTTGCTCGGCCTCATGAGTTTGAGTAGCCGCGTCCGAGATCACGTAGACGCCTAGTGCTATAAGGATTATTAAGTCTATACGGTGGTTTCGGCGGTACTCTTTTTTTCGTTTAGTCGTCACGATTTTCCTCCTTAAGTCCGAGGCGTTTGCGCGCCCAGTCCTGCATTAGGCGTTTCAAGAATTGCTCGTCGCCCCCGACATTCATAGCCGCTCCGAGCAGAAACGGTCCCGCAATCATGATGAGAATTGCGGCTAGCATTTCGCTATCTCGAGTGTATGCCGAGAGTTGATCTGATCCTGCATAGGCCAGGCCAGCTGACACAATGACGCTTGCAATCCTTTCCCAGATACGTAGGGCAGAGCCGCGCATGAAGAGGTAGAGTGATAAAACCCCGACCAACACAATCCATTCGACAGACTTATTCACTAGAGGCTCTCTTTTCAAATTCAGCTAGCAGCGCCTTCGCATCTTCAATGTCTAAAAGATATGCCCGCTTGCAGTGTCTGGGGTTACGCTCCCAAAAGAAAAACGAGTCGATCATACGTTCCCGGCGGCGACGCTGCCTGTGCATACGTGCGCTCACGCTTTCGTTGGGGCCTGTTTTGGTCAGGTCCCGCGCGGTCATAACGTTCGCAAGTTGTGACAGCGCGCTGCCGATCATTTGAAGGCGATTCATGGCCAGTATTCCTCATTCGTGGCGTAGTCCGTCGGGATCGGGTCCATGGTTTTGATTGCTGCACCAGCAAAGATGTGCGCGCTCTCGTTCGCTGCCGCCGCGTCCCCAAAAGCAGCACAGGTTTGCGCGTCCATTGTGGTCACACTGTTGTCAGCGGCGATCCATGTGAAATCCGCCGCGCCACCGTGCCACCGCAAATCGTCAGCCTCCGCACCTGCAATCACTGCAAATCGAGCAAGAGCAGCCGCGCCCGTGATCCGCTGGAGACTTCTTGCGTCGCAGTCATACCGTTTGCCAGCAAAGGCAAAGGTTGCGGTCATACGGCGGTCGCGTTCTGCGTTTACTGCGGCGCGGGCTTGGGCCAGTGCGATTGCGGGGTCTGGTCTGCCAATCTTGATAATCATGCGCCCACTCCATCGGTTAAATCGGCTTCATCGACAGCCCATTCATTGCGCCATTCGCGGTCGGTCGGCACATCGGCCACGTCTACAATCTTGTAGGGTTTACCCGCCGGTACGTCCTTTGCTGCAATCTGCTCAATTGTTAGTCCGCAATCGCAGGGGATGATAATTGCAACGCCGCCATCGTCGTTCTGGTAGATGATACGTTTTTCCATTTGGTTCCCCTTTAGCGGAATACTGCGACATTAACATTGCTAGAGTCAAAGTTTGCGTCTGTGTTATTATCGGATACGCCGATCCTAACTGAGCCGACCGCGTATACTGCGGCCCAACCAATCTCACAGCTTTCAGTCGAGCTCGTACTAGAGCCACCAGCAGTAACTTGGCATCCGTAATTTACATCCCCCATGGCCGTCGCAAAATTCACAGTATAATCACCCGTACCATTGTCCGTGACACTTGATACATTCCCGCTGGCCCGAATCGCCACAGTGCCAGTGCCGTTGAAATTCACCCACGCGCGGCAGGCGTAAATCGGCGCGGAACCGCTTGCATTGAGCACGTTTGGGATAGCTGTTCGTGTGTAAGCTGTCGTCGCAAGCTGCGTTGTGTTTGTCGCCGCCGCCGCAGTGGGGGCAGCCGGAACGCCAGTGAACGCGGGGCTGGCAAGTGCCGCCGCGCCCAACGTCTCCCGCTGCGCCGCCGCGTTTGCATCGTCCAGCAAGGCCGCACCAGCAGCAGTCACGCCAAGGTTTGTCAGGGCTGTTGGAGCGTCAGCTAAATCGCCTAGGTTGTTTGCCTTCAGGGGGTACAGCGCGGGGTTAAACGTGGCCGCTGCAATGGCACTGTTTTCCGCCTCAACGGCACTTGCCGCAGCTGCCTCAGCCCGCGCTTGTGCAGAAGCTATCTCGCTCGCAGTAGGCCCGTTACGCAGCGTGGCACCGTCCCAGATAATCGACTTGCCGTCACCGGGGACCGGAAAAAACGGCGCGCTTCCAGTGAACGTGAGGGGCATACGGATGGCCCGCTCACCTTCTTCGGCTCCATCCTGCGCAATCATAATGCCCCTGTCCCACACCCCTTCGACCACTCCAGCGTTGTACGCCGTTTGGTTTGCTACGGATACGCCCTGCGTAACTGGCACCTTGCGATACACAGTAATCTTGAACGTGGCGGCAAGTGGCAAGCCTGCTTTTGGGTAAATAACCGTCCCACCAGTGTCGCTACCAACTCCTGTAATTGTGTAGTCCGCCGAGTCAACCACCGTGACTGCGCCCGTGGATATTTCCGTCAACTCGACGTTAGCCGAAGCCATGTCAGGTATCTTAAACCCATAAGCCCAACTGGTAGTGGCGGCGTTGCCCGTGTATGTGATCTTTCGATCAGTGTTTGTAATGGTCATTGGCCCCTAGTCTCCGGTAAGTTTTGCCCTAACCCTGCTTGCACCACATCAAGTAGCCTGCGCAGGTAGAATACGTTTTGATACGGCACCATGCTCACTCTGGCAGAATGCAGCGTTGATTGCGTAGGCTCATCAAGCCCCTGTACGATGGAGATAAGACGCTCCCCAAGGTCATAGCTGGGGCCGAGTACTGCGCCCATGACACTAGACGCGCGGCGAGAGTTGCTTCCCTCCCCGCCGAAGATTGCGAAGTCGTTGAGGCCAGGTATCTGCTCGCCAATCCGCGTGCCCTCAGAAAGTACTCCGAGCATCCCAGATCTTTGCAGAGCCTCGTATGCCCATTGTTCACTTGTAGACTCCATCATCCGCTCCTGCATGGTGCCCCCTGCAGTTATGCCCCAAGCATAATACGAAATGCCGCCTAATGCAAGGGCCATCATCGTTCCGTTGAGATACGCCATATCCGAGTCCTGCAACCCCGACATAATAATTCTATTCGTGGAGGCAAAGGAGTAGCTACGAAACTGAGCTACGACTCGGTAGGCTTCGTTGGCGTCCGTCCAGCTCGGGCGATCAAGCCCTGGAGTTACGATAAGGTCATTAACTTCCTGATTGACCGCAGCGTTCATTGCCATCACTGTGTCGAAGTCGTCCCACTCTTTAGTGTTAGGCAGGCGAAAGTCAGGAGCAACCTCGTCGGAGCCGCCGGGTCTATCAAACTGGCGATTGATCCTGGCTATTGTATCCTCGCTAAGGCTAAGGCGGTTCATTTGAATGAGGGCTTTGTCGTAGTCCGGTCCACGAGTACCCTGCGCAATTACGTTTAGGTTGTGGGAAAACTCCCCAAACACTACTCTTGAAGTCAGCCGCTTGTTCGCGTCAGTCCAACGATCAAACAGCGCGACAAAACCGGTTTTGTTAGCCAAGGTCTCCATGCCTCGTTCAACCATAGTCTGTCGAGTGGAGAAGTTCTCCCCTACGTCAAACATAGCTTGCGCTCTGTTATGCGTGATAGACTCAGTGGCAATGTTCATGCGCCGCGCAGCAGCATTAGACATCTTACCCAACTTAAGATCAGTAACAAGGGGCTTCCACGCATGGCTAAAAGTACTCTCAAGACCGTACCGCATAACGGGTCGAGCTACGTCGGGCAAAGAGCTCGGTACAACCGTACCCATGAACCGAGTTACGTTTAGGTTTCTGGCAAACCGACCCATGCGATAGCCCATAGCGTTAGCGTCCGCAGGGCGTCCCCGCTCATTGCGAAAACGATCAACCAGAGTCTGCATGTCCGTAATGGCCTCGTCATGCCTAGCCTTAAGTTCTGCGTTAAGCACGTCACGACGCTCGCGAGTTATCGGTATTTGCTCACGAAGAGTGGGGTCAAATCTCTTGTTGAACCCCATCAGCATACCAAACTCTTCCTCGGTCGTGGAGTAGTCGAGTCGGTTTTGTGCCTCTAAATACTCCGCGTTCATGTCCTCAAAAATTACCTTGCCGTTAGGCGAGCCCGTCATTCGGTACATCTCAAGGTCAGGGGCCATGCTATAGTTATGGGCACGAACCACCGACTCAGGGCGCCGATCGAGATACTTGCGCTTCACCTCGTAGGGCAGGTTGAGGGTACGTTGAAGCTGCGGGCCTCGCGCCTCGCCAATCAGGTCCACTCCGATAACTCTATGCGGGTTGCCTGTGATGTTGCGGAACAATGTCTGCGCGTCAAGGCGGGATTGGCGGAGGAAATCTGCGGTCCCGTTACGTACATCTATGTCGTCGCCACCACGAGACTTCCACCGGTCTTCAAACGCAAAGTCGCGCGCGGTTATTTCGGTGTAGAACTCGCGCGAAGCCTTGTCCTGTTTGGGCGCATTAGCTTTAGTCCGTTTGTCCCAGATAGGGTTGCGCTCCGCAAGCAATTCTTTTAGGCGAGTTCTGTCCGCGCGAGCTGCCCGCCTTGCGTCGAGAAACGGAGTGCCTAGTGCCTCACGAAATTCAGACATAGCCTCTTTGCGGGCCGGACCGGTCACGCCAGCTTTACTTAACTCCTTTCCGTAATCGTCTAGGCGCTGTACTTCCGGCCCAAACTCTTTGTCAAACTTAGCTACGCGATCCTCAATTTGCTTGGTGAGTTTAGCAAACGCTGCTTTGGGTTGCGCCAAGTCAGTAAACCGCTGCATGTCCTTAATCATAGAGTCCGCGTGCCTGTCGAACGACTTACGAAACGCTCGCTGCGCCAATTCATTTCCGTGCGCCGTTAGGTCCTGAAGAAACTCGTCGCGACGATTGGTGATGAGAACCGAGTCGTACAGGTGATGCACGTAATTCTGCACGTCGCTGTCTTCGCCAAACTCGAGCCGAGTGTAGAGAGGCACAAAATCTTCTCCGTCAATAAACTCTCGTTGCCTTGCGTACGCCTCGTTTACCTCGTCCATCTCCCTGAAATACTTGAGTAGAGCTCGCGTACCTTTTTGCACCGACGGATCAGGATGCGCCGTGCCAATGTTAGCCGAGTCAAATACCGCCTCTTCAAAGTCCTTGTAGTTCAGCTTGCCTTCAGGGGCGCGTAGGTTTCCCTTGGCGGTAGCAAGCGCCGCCTGCATACCTTTTGTAGTGAAGCCGGGAGGTGTCGAGCCGAATATGTGCTCCACATATGCCGCGTCGTAATCCTCAATAAAGTCCGTTACGTGGACCCCAAGCGAGTCCCGCCGAGCAAGCCCCGTGCCCACGCCAGATGCCGGTCCGTTGTCAACTCCATTAGCAATCCGAATACCGCCAAGGGACATCATGGCTGCGTAGTTACGGCCAGCGGCAGACGTTCCGTCGATCAAACGGTGGAGGGGATTAAGTCGGGCAATGGCGCCGATGAGTTTTCCACGAATAGGTCCGGGTTTGAAGATGCCGTCAGTGCGAGTCTTAACAGTGGCAGCGCCCACTGATCTACCACCGCCTTGACCGTCAGGTGCATACGCGCTGTCGTCCGCCACTTCTCGAGTAGCCAGCACTTCCGCCTCTACCGGCTCCCCATTGCGGCGGGCCTGCTCTGAGGTCAAGGCCTTCTGTTCGTAAGTAGCCGCGTTTATGCGCTCGGTAGGAATTTCTTCCGCAGTTCGGGCTAGTGCGACCGCAAGCTGCTCGGGGGTCAGGTCCGCTACAGCAACTCGCGCCCCGTTAATCTCGATAGTCGCCTTGGGGGATACAGGGCTGGTGTCAAATACTTCTTGGCCCCGCCGTACTCGGCTACCATCGGGAAGGGTAAAAACCTGTATGCCAATAGCGTCTCGTGAGGGCACGGCTACCCTAGCAATAGTAGCTTCCCCTGTCGGACGATAAACAGTTACTTCGTCGCCTACCTTAGACTTAGCTGAAAACACCGGAATGTCTACGTCTTTGATCGTGTTGAAGCGAGTTTCCACAACCTCGCCTGTCACATCGTCTAGCTGGGATACGGTCATTTGCCCTTGGCGCGAAGCCATACCTTGCTCAAGTTGCACCCGTTCTGCGGGAGTGGAAAACCGGCCCGCACTACCAAGCAGCCCTCCAAGCACGGTGCCGGCAGCGATGCCGGTAAAGACCTCGCCAGCAGTTCGCGTCTCTTGCAGCCCGAACAAGGTGGCTTCTTGCGCAGTGACTGTTCCGCCCGCAATAGCAAAAGCCTGGCCTACGCCTTTTATCCCCCTAGCGGGTCCGGCGAAAGGTATAAGAGACACGGGAGATACGAGGCCAGCAAGCCCCGCCGCAAGAAACCCACCGACCCCGGCCCCAGCGAGCACACCTCGCGCCGCATTTTCCTGTTGGATTTGCTGAGTGATGTAGTCCAGCTCGGCCTGCGACTGTGCGCGCGCCATTTGCTCAGGTCGATCCATCGCAAAGGGATTATCCTTCAGCGCCTCCACCACGTTAAACTGCGTGTCGGCGGGGAACGCGGGCTTTAGCACGAAGCGCGCCAAGTTAGCTACGTCATTCTCAGTAAAGAACGCAGCGTCCATTACTTCGTTAAAGCCCGCAGGAGCAACCGGCGCCTGCACTGGGATGCCGATAGCGGCTGCGTCGCTTGCGTCGTAAGGTAGGATTTCCATTATTCAAGTGCTCCCAAAGCGCGAAGGCTACGTTCGATTTCTTCAATACGTCGACTGTCTCGACCAGATGTGTCGGATACAAAAGGTATGCCAGCGCCCCTACGTATACCACGAAGTAGGTTGCCCGTGGTGCTGGACGTATCTACCGGCGCTTTAAGTGCAGCGAGTTCTTCCTGCAGGGCTGTGATGTTAATAGACTCAGGAATTACTGCGGATACAGCATCTCGGCTGTCTTTGAGGGTGGCTAGCCTGGCCATTTCCTCAGATACCGCGTCGCTAGCTGCAACGACTTCTAACGAGTCTAAACCGTGCTTTTCAACCATAGTAGACTGCTCAAACCGCAGGAAAGATAAACGCTCTTCGCTTCGCTCAAGCCCTTCCCTGATGTTGCTAAGTTCCTGACGACGCGCGGTGATGTCAAGAATTTCTTGAGATATAGTCGGACGAATACGCATAGGCGCAGTGCCGCTGTCGTTCATAACAGCGTTTATTGTACCGTCAGGCAGAAGCCTTGTCATGGTGTAAGAAGCGGGTTCGCCGCGCCTAATGTCCGCCTCTGACGTAGCATCCGCAAGAAGGTGAAACCGTTGGTCGCTCGCCCAGCCCATTGATTGCAGGATGTCTTCGCGCGCCCAGTCGTGAGTGCCGTCGAGGGATTGATAGCCTGCCATAGGTGAAGTTATGCCCAGATACGAAAGCTCGTTTGACCCGCCAACACGATCTGGCGCCCACTTGTTTCCGAGAATTTCGTTGACAAACTCGAAGGTTCGGTCCTCGTCTTGGAACAAAGGGTAGTACTGCTTAAACAGCGCGTTGCCGTCAGATACCAGCTTGGCAATAACTTGCGGATTTGTAGGGGCTTCCACGCCCCGGCTTTGCATACCTAATAAGTTGCCCGTGCCTACCTGCATGTCCATGCGGTCAAACCAGGTTCGGAACCCATCTACCCGCTGCTCGATGCCGATCTCCGCGAGAATTGCTTCCGCGTCCTCCTCGAGTAGCGCGCGAAGTTCCCGTTGCTCAGGCGAACGATACTCTTGAAAGCGGGAGAACACGGCAGCCGAGTCACCTTCAGGCGAGTACTCTGTGGCGAGGCGCCAAGCAGTCGTTGCCTTGACAATCTCCTCGGGCATAGCGGCGCCAAATTGATTGCGCGCTTTAACCTGCATGTCAGCAAGTATCTGCATACCGTACTGCATTTGGCGTGGGTCGGGCGAGTTATACATGGCCATCAGGCGCGACGAAATCTCGTCAGGCATAACCCCGCTTCGAGCAAAGGCTTGGGAGATAACTCCCCCAGCTTCAGGGCTCATAGAACCTAGTCCGTCAAGCACACCGTTGCGCTCGTAGAAGTCAAGGAGCGCTGCCTGATTGTCAGTCGTGTTGCCCATAGCCACGCCGTTAGTAATATCGGACATGATGCGCATACCGGAAGCCTGAGCTTCGCGATCGTCAGAGACCAGCTTAAGCAGGCCCGCAATCTCGTCAAAGGGGACTTGGTTATTGGCGATCATCGAGTCAGCCATAGCCAGTGCGTTAGGGTCCTTGGCCGCGACAGATATGCGAATAGACTCGGCGTTGTCTTCCAGCTGTTGTTGTTCCTGATCCCGGAAGCCCTGGGCAGTAGCGTTTGCCGCCGCCTGCATGGCGGTCCGACGCTCAACGGTGAGGTTATTGTAGGCCGGGTCAGTCCATACGTTGGGAGTAGCTGGCGAGCCTGTACCTCCACCACCCCGTCCTTGCACGCCTCGGAAGATGTTGAGAAACTTATCGTCACTCATGTGCTCGAAGGCCACCCAAGTGGGGGCAAGGGCGTCTCGCATGTAGAGAAGCTCTTGGTCCGTACCGCTGTCAATCACCTGCTGAAAGTTAGGCTCAGTCGGCTCAATCAGCCGGTTGTAGCGTAGCTCGGCCAAATAAAGCGCCGCACGATCCTGGTTCTCGGGAGTAAAGCCCCCTTGGCGAAACTTGGCGGGCAGCGAGTCCCAAGTGCTTGCGGTGATCTGGTAGCGTCCTGCGGCGCTCGAGACATCGCCATGCCCGTTGTCCACAAAAATACGCGGGTGCTGAGAGAAGTCAGTGAAGTGTTGGGGAGTATTTCCTGGGCCACTCCAACGCACGGAGTAGCTACCAGCACTTTCCTCCGAAGCGATTGCGTTAAGCATCCCTTCCTGCGCGCCAGACAGCCCTGCAGCTACGACTTCTCCTTCGCGCCAATCACGAGTGGGCCCCATGAACGACTTGGCTTGCGCGAGGTCTCGGTGGAACGAGGCCCCTATGATGTCCTGCTCCGCCGCAGTCTGGGCCACAACTTTGTCCACGTCGCTGAGGTTTGAGGACTCGATTATCTCGCTCACGGTGCTAAGCGCGCCTTGCAAGTCAGTGTTGCCCGCTATAACTTCATTCGCCATCATGCCGGTGACGGAGCCGATTTCTCGGTTCTCGTAATCGTTGCGCAGAGTAAACTCCGCCTGATACATATTCGTGGTGAGGTTTTGCACGGCGACTTCTGTAGTGGCCTCGTAGCGCTGGCGTAGCTCGGGATCGGCGATAGAGTCAAGAAACTCTTTGCGACTAGCCTCGAGCACGCCGTAGCGGGAGTTGGTAATCCCCTGGCCAGACTCAGGGGCAGCGTTTACTGCGTCTAGTTGATCGCGCTGCCACTGGCCTTGAACCGTGGCCCAGCGAGCGTCGGCGTCAAACTTCTGTGCGCTGGTCTGGCGGTTGGCCTCCGCGTCCGCAGCTTTCTGCATGTTCGCGCCAAGCCCGCGTAGTGCCGTGGCGATACCTGCGCCAAACGCGTCTGGGGAAACCCGAGGTTGTTGGTATTGCTGCGGCGTGCCTTGAGCTCTTACTGTTCCGATTGCCATGTTATTCTCCTCTCGCGCGGGGACGAATGCGCCCAGTTATTCTTGCGGACGTTGCCGCGTTCACCGTAGGCGCGTCAGAAATAAAGCTCGACCCGAAGTTTATCCCAGCGCCCGCCGCGTTAAACGCTCCGGCAGTTCTTGCGGACCTCGCTTCGGAAGTAAAATCCTGGGACTGCTGATCGAACCCCGCGGCTCGAGTGTCGCCCGCGTAAGTAGAGAGTTCACGATCACGCGCCGCAAGTTCTTCCATGCTTTTGCGACGCAGGCCCATCGAGCCTACGCCGAGCGACAATCCACTAGCACCTCCTTGCGCGAGCATAGCTCCGATGTCCGACCGCGCCTCTTGATCTCGCATCATGTTGTTGACGGCAGTCTCTTGCCGAACCTGCGTCGCGTTATTTGCGGCGATAACTGCGTTGTTTTTTGCTACGCGAGATTGGTAGTTGGCCTGACTTATTGCAGAAACACCCCCAATGGCTGCCGAAGCCGCAGAAATTGCGGTAGTTGCGCTCACGCCAGTAGACGCTAAAAATGCTGGGATAGCTTGCATTAGTTAGTCCATTCATAAAGTATGCGCTCGTCACTGCGCTGCGTTTCTTTGAACCCACAAAATTGTAGGAATTTCTGGTTGCGCAGATTGCCTATCGCGGCCTCCGCAAGTTGGGTTTCGGCACGAGCCGAGAGTACTTTGTTGATCTCCGAGCGAAGGTAGCGTAGCTGGGATAAGGTGTAGTTTATCTCCCGCAGTACGATCCACCAGTAGACTTCGGTGCCCAGCAACGACCTCGAGAACGTGCCCGCGTAAGCCAGGGCCTGGCCGCCCTCAATGGCGATAAACTTTTCTGAGCTGCTCTCGAGAAACGATATTGGCAATGCTAGAATTTTGTCCTTGATATACGCAGTCTCTTGCGCGTCGAAGTTATTAACGGGGAACAGCATCATCAGTCGTCCCCCAGCTCTACGTCGAACACAGTTGAGAGGATTGCGGCGGGCAGTGGGTAGCTTTGCTGATAAATTACTTGCTGATCTTCGTCCCAGCCAGAGTTAAGGTGCTGGTAGACTACCTCGTCAAGCGCGTTGATGGCTTCGCCCCAGTCTTCGTCAGTGCGGTTTGCGTACTCCTGCAGGTCTTCGGTAGTCGTGCCGATTGCGAGTCCCCGAGTTCCTTTGAGCCGAGTCGATACTCCTTTGATGTTCTTGCGGAGACCCTCAGTTGCCTGTTGCCGCAAGTTTACGGGCAGGGTTTTTACGCGCCCAACGTAGGGAATGCCTACTGTTATTTTTGTAGCGGGTTGGGGCAGGGCAAGACGGCCCCCAGTTATACGCTGGTCTAGGTACACGCTACCATCTGCGAGCACGGAGACGTCTTCGCCCTCGAGGTGCCAAAGGTTTGTGAGTTCCGAGACGGGCGCGCCGATTTCCCACACGCCCTGAGCGGCTTGCAGCGGCTGCCCTGACGTCTCAGGGGATAGCTTAGTGAAGGCGCGCAGCACTGTCGCTGTGATCACGGTGCCAGAGGTGAACGCAGTTACTTCCATCTTACCGCCGTAGGCGTAGATAATATCCCCTACGTTAGCCGAAACGAAGACGGAGCTGCTCGCGGTTATGGTTATGGAGTTAGTATTGCCGGAGAAAGTAAGCCGCGCATTTGGCGTGCTGCGAATATACTCGAGCCCGGAGTCCACGCCCCAGAAATCCTCGGACAAGTTAAAGTTGCGCTGTCGGCTACGCTCGAGATACTGGACGTACTTGCCGTTTATAAAACGCTCAACCACCGTGTAGAAAAGATCACGCCCGCCTTCTTCAACAGCCAGTAAGTCTTTGAACAGGCCCTTGGTCCACATCTGGGCAAAGCCGAATACTTCCTGCGTCCGCTCGTAAGTCGTAATCGTGCACGAACCGTCTTCTTTTACGGAGTAGAGCAACTTGTAGGGCTCGGCTACCCATTGCATCCGGGTAATGCGACGGCCTTCCCCGAACAGGTGACTGGACAGTACTGAGATGTCTTGCATGGAAAACGAGTTGGTGTATTCTGTGTAGACCATTGCGTTGAGTGCCGTGGACTTTCGCTGTACGAACAGCACGTCAAGGTCAATTAACAGTGGCTCGACTGAGGACACGCCACGGTAGGCCTGCGGCTCGGCGAGTGCGTTTATGCCGGACACTGCGGTGCCTTCTTCCGCCCGAAGCAGTGTTATGCTAGACGCGTTAAACACGAGTAGACCGCTGCGCAAAGTCAGTAAGTGATAGATCGGATCGACCTCTGTGCCGTCGAACGTAAACGAGTAACTGTCGCTCGCGTTAACGATCGAGGACACGTCGAAGTTATCCAAGGCCCCAGGTTTTCCTGCCCACAAGCCCATAGGCTCGGTTAGGGTTCCTGCGTAGGTTTCCCGCTGCTGAAACATCGTGAAAGCCCGAGGGTTGTTGTCGTCGTCAAACGGGTTAAGAAATTGTGGTGGAGACTTTGTGAAGTCAGGAATGATGTTGTTGTCAGTAAATTGCGGTCCAAAGCTGCGGCCTAGATAGCCGAGCTCCTGCCCTGTAGTGACATCTTCGCCGGAGGGAAGTAGGAGTGAGCGGTAGATATTGTAAGAGTCGGCCAAAGGCACGGCGTCCCAAGTCACCTTCATTGACCCAGCGGTCTCGTTAGCGTAATCTACCGAAAGTCGATTGATTGCATACGAGCTCGGTATTCCTTCGATAGAGTCCACCACGGCAGTAACTGCAAAAGCAACGCCAGCGGTGCCCGCATCGGATGGGCTCAACGCAACGCCTGTAGGGGCTGCAATGTTAGGCGAGGTTATAATCTCGGATAGCGTCCACGAGGTGTCGCTTGTGTAAAGTAGGCGATAACGAGGATAGTCAAGGGAGGTAAAGCGCATCTCTACGCTGCGCCGTTGCGTGGCTTTAATGTCTTTGAGGCTCGGCCCAGTAAACGGAGTGGGGATTGTCACTACCTTGGCGACAGTGCCGCCGCTAGTCCACGCGTCAAACGAGGACGTGTTGATTGCCTCCGCCTCGGGCGACAGTAGTTGGAAAGTGTTAGTGGTTACGGCTCCGACCTCAAAGTACCTTTGGTTCAACTCGATCGGGCCAACTACTCCCGAGAGATAAACCCAGTCCCCTGTGCTGTATCCATGTGCAGCGGCAGTCACTACCCCAGTTGTTGCCGCAGTCAGAGCCGTAATCGTTTTTGCCGACTCCAAGAGGTAACCTCCGGAGCGTACAAATCTCATGTATAAGTGGCCGAGGACGAGAATGTAATCGTCGTTCAGCGCACCAAACTTAAACAGGCGGACGGGATCGTTGCCCTTGAGCGGGGCGGTAAACTCGAGTCCGCCTCGGTAGACTAAACCGCCTCGATAATCGACGTAGAAGTTGTAAGCCTCCGACACGCCTAAATCAAACTTTGTCAGGTCAGTGCGCCCGTAGAAGTCGGGAGCAACTTCGCCAGAGACAAACCCGTAAAACGGCTTAGGTGTGGGCATTAGGCGCTCCCGATTGAAAGAGAGGTGTAGGGCCAAAAGAACTTTGTGGCGACAGGTAGCTCCTCATAGCCCCGCGCCTGTACCCAGCTAGGTAAGGCTTCGAAATGATCGTCGGCCTCGTTAGCGGTTTCGGTCTGAGCCAGAAGTATGGCCTCTGTGGCGATGGCCCGATTGTCCTGCGCCAAGGTTCGCTTGCCTGTGAGCGGCATTGTAAGGGCCGAAGCCAGTGCGTAAACAACTGCGTTGATTAAACCCGTGTCCCAGACACTTACGTCCTCGGTTTTTGCGCTGTAGTAGAGGATGGCCTGCTCCTCATTGGTCATAATGCAGGCCCGGTTGCCGAAGCGAGAACGGTTAAACCTTGCGTAGGATGTGAGATACCGAGGGGCCAGCATGTCGATTGGTGCCGCGTAAACGTAGCGCCAAGTGGGTGCTGGGTCGGCCGCAGTCCACAAAGCCTGTTCGCTATCCCTAGTGCTCAGCAGTCCCAGTCGCGCAAAGGCGCTACTCGCAGGCCAGCTCGCCGCTTTCATTACGGAGTCCCTTACGAGGGGATACCATATGCGGCAAAGGTCAGCTTCTTTTCCTCGGTCTGTTTCGCTAGACACACTGCCGCGACCTCCAGCAGCCGAGAGCGCTAAGTTCCAAATCTCTATAACGCTCTCGGCCATTTTACTTACCTTTCACAGGGGCGGGCTTCGCCGGTTCAGTGGGCTCGACAGCCAGTTCAGGTTCCGCAACCCGCTTGGCAGACGTGGGCTGTTTGCCTTCCTCGAAAGGCTCGACGTGGCCGACTGGAAGCAGCACGCGCCCATTCCAGAACTTTCTTTTGAGCTTGTAATGCGACGTAGCCATTAGCTTACTCCATCTGGCAAGGCTTTCCAGCCTGCGGGGTTGATCGTCAAGAAGGCGCTGATCTTGCCGCCAGTGAAAGCCGCTCCGGCAGTTACCTGCAAGATGCCGAGGAAGCGCTCGTACTCAGTACCTTCCATTGGAATGACCGCTTTGAGCAGGTTCTTACCTGCGCTAAGTGTGGATACCGCAAAGATTGGAGACGTCAGATGCCGAGTAGCAGTGCCGTCCGTGGCAATCGCTGCCTGTGCGTCTGAGGCCAAAGTCACTGCGAGTGTTGCAGAGCCGCCCGAGGTCGCCGTGGTTTCGATATTCACCACGAGAAAAAGCGGATAGCCTTGGCCCACGTCGCGAGCAACGTCAAGGTCGATAACGTCGCCAATGAGGTACGTGCCCGCGCCTCCGGTATTGAGCGCAACTGCGTTTGCAAATTGCGTAAGTTTATCGGTAATCATAATCTCATCCTTTCAGAGATTAAGTTAGCGGGGCAAGGTTATTCCTGCCCCGCGAAGTAGTTTATACGACTCGGGCTTCGTCGGCGTGAAGTGAGTCGGTGCGACGCATTGGCAAGCCAGTGGGCGTCATGAGCGTCTTGCGCCCGCCAACGTCTTCCCAAGTGAGGGTAGAGTTGCGGATACCTGCGGCAGATTGCTGCATTACTTTGGTAGCAATGCTGCGATCGGAGTACCAAGCAAAACGTGCTGCGCCCAAGTTAGGCACGAGCTGTTCGGCTTCGAACATCAGGTTGGGCAGGTTTGCGCCCGTAGATGCGTCAACAGTAAGCGCGCTGCGGTCGATGTTGCAGATGCGCACAATGAAGCGCCAGTCACGAACGCAAAGACCGAGGTCCCAGCGGTAGTGCGTGCGGTAAGCCTGCATACGCCCGTTGTTGCCATCGACGTTCTCAATAGTGACTTCGCCCAAATCTTTGACGTGGAGGCCTGCCATGCTGCCCTTTGGATAGATGCCGTGGCAGGTAGTAGGGCCCCAGCCGATGAGCCACAAGCTGGCGTTGTCGTTGCCCGTGCCGCCAGCGTCGATGATGTTGTCGGCGTTCTCGGCAGAGAGGCTGCTGTAGCGTGGAGTCAAGCCGGTGAACCGCTCAGGGTTCAGCGATTCGTCGCCAAGAAACATGGTCTCTGCTGCGGTTTGGCCCATGCCCTCGATAAAGGCGCGGTCTTCACTCAGTCTAAACTCGTTCGTGTTTCCGTTGAGGTCTGCAGCGGCCTTGTCGATCTCAGCATACGCTTCGAGCATACCGCACGAGTCTGTAATCTGAACGCGCGAGCTCTTGGTAGGCTGAACGCCGCCGTAGAGTTGGCGCCACGTTGGCAAAGGAATACCAGTTCGGATTGTGGTCCGGTGCCCGGTGGGCAGGTTGCCTTCGATCATCGTAACGTCGTCGAGGATTTCGTGGGTCTCGTTCAGAATTTCCGCCACTGCATCTACGGACCCGTCAGGGGCCATGGACTTCGTGATGTCCAGCAGGGTGGGATTGTTTACGCCTAGAACAGTCATAGTCTTCTTCCTTAATCAGTGCGTCCCGCGTACATGCGGTCGGCTTGTGAGAGTTTACCTTGCGGCGGCGAGCCTGCGACCGGAGGGGTCTCGGCGTAGCTTTTCGTAAGGGAGTGCAAAATCTTAATCATCGCGGGGTGATTGCCCGCTCCGGTAAGGCTCAGGGCCTCGAACGTCGATGCGTCTGCACCAGCGGCGGTAAGCCCCTTCTTGATCGTGGCAAGCGTTTGTGGCAGTGCCGCGCCCCCAATTACTGGGAGAGCTGCGGCTGCCGTTTGCCACTCTTTTTGCGCATCATCCCACGTCGAGGTTGCAGCTGCTTCAGCCGCCTCCCCCGCCGCCACTTGGGCCGACACTTGGTAGTCCACCAATTTCTGCGCCAACTCAGCACGGCTGAGGTCTGGCGAGTTCATGATCTCGAGAAACGGAGTTAGTTGCTCCGGGTCAAGTGTAATCCCTTCCGGTGCGACGAGGCTCTCGAGGGTGAGCGGCTCATCGGCAGCGGGTGGGGTTGTGTCTTCGGGCGCGGCGTCGCCTGTGATAAGTGACGCGGGAGCTGGTGTTTCGGTAGGTGCAGCAGGTGCAGGTGCGTCAACTGCGGGTTCAACAACGGGAGCCGTATCAGCTGGAGGAACAACGCCGCCAGCAGGTGCCCCATCATCGGGTGCCCGCAGGATCATTGTCATAGGGTTGAAGTTCGCGCTCAATCGAAGTAGATTTTTCATGTCGGTCTTCCTTAATTAGGTTGGGGTAGAGAGTTGGCGAGTAGTCAAGCATCATAGCGATAAGCTCCGTTCCGATTTCGTGGCGACCACAAAGCTTAAAGGTCATTTCAGCGGTAGAAGCGACTGGGGTTGTGGCCCAGCCGCATTGAGCAAGAAGGCTGCGCATGAGAAAACGCAGTGCGGGGCTGGCTTCGATCTGTTCCACTGCCTCTTGCATGAGGAAGGACGCGTGAGCCTCCTCCGTCATGTTAGCAGGTTTGTCTTTCTCAGCCATACAATTCCCCTATTCACTTACATGTTAGCAGCTTTACTACGCCTTGGCAACCACTTTTTAGAGCATAGCCTGCAGCGCGTTCATGCCGCCCCCCACGTCTGTCTCGCTCAATACCTTTGCACCTGCGGCGAGATCGTTGCCTACCTGCGCGGACTGCGCGAGTTCGGCTTGGGCGTTCTCGGCCTCTGCAGCAGCGGCCACGTCTTCGCGCGACTTAACGCCCTTGGGCTTGATACCTATGCCGTCAGCGTAGCTTCGGATCAACTCGTCCACGTCAGGGATGCGAGTGGCCTCGGGGTAAACTGGGGCGATGTTGCCGATGAACTGCAAGAACCGCTCGATCGTGATTGTTCCGCTTGCGCGCTGAGCGTCGGTGAGCACACTGATGTAGTTTACTTCCACGTCAGCCTCGTTGAGCTCCTCGGGGGGCTCGGGCAAAAGTCCGCTACGCTGCATGATGCCGAACACTCGCTTGAGTGCAGGGTCGAGTCCCTCGTTGTAGAAGCGCTCGAGAACTGCGGCAAGGTGCACGAGCTTTTCTTCGCGCCGCGCGTCGATCTCTGTGGCGCTGCGCACAGTGTCCAGCTGGGAGATCATGTTAAACAGCTGGTTGTGGCACGTGTCTTGGATTGAGCGCTTGAGCTCCGCCACGTCCGCAGATATTTCCTGTAAGGGCGTCTGCACTTTGTAGGCTTCTTTGGCTCCAAAGTTGGAGTTGAAGGTTGCCGCGTAAGTGATGCCGTTAGCGCCCAGAGCCTTTGGACGGTTGCGAAGTTGCTGATCCACGATAAGGGGCGGGGAGATTTGCTTGGCGAGACCCTTGGCCCGTTCCGCGAGGAGCACTTGCAACTCGATGGTGTCCGCGAGCGCGTCCATTGCCGGAGACGTGCCGTAGCTGTCGTCGCCCAGCAACTCCCAGCGAGGGGATACCGTGGGCCACTCAAACAGCGGAGACATTTGCAGATACTTTCCTCCGGCCACACCGATTTCCCAATATACGCTGCGCCAGCGGGAAGGGTAGAGGTCTGCCTCGTCAGCAGGTACGGCCTCGATTATGTGGCCCACCTCGCGCTGGAGGAATAGCTTAGACTTGCCCTGCTTGAAGTCCGCTTGCACTTGCTCGGAAACATTTTCGAGGCCAAACTGCTGGACCATCTGCTCTACCGTGCGCACGAAGCGGCGACCGTGGCGATTTATCCGCCCAGTGCTGTCCGTGGATAAATAGAACTCTCCGAGCGGGTAGTTGTAGCAACGCACCACGTCGTCAAAGTCCTCCTCGATGCTCATGGAGGCGGTGCCGAACGTGCACCACTCGAGATAGAGCATGGCGATGGAGTTGTAGAAGTTACTCTCGGAAAGCACGAGCATGATGCGGCGCTCGACTTCCTCCAAGTACATGGCAGACTCATGCGTCATTGACTCGGCGTTGAAGCCGGGTATGCGCAGGGAGAACCAGTTTCGTGCAGGAGATGTGATCCCGTTCATCATGCCCGAGGCGAGAGTGCGAACTGCCATGGTGGAAGTCGAACTTAGGAGTTTGCGGTTTCGCATGTTCGCGGTTTTGCTCTCCTTCGCGGTGCGGAGCCACGGGTAGCGGCGAGGTAGGTAGTAGTCGCTGATCTCGCGCCAGTGGGGGAACCAGTCGGCCCGCTCCCGATCCATGGCAAGAAGGATTTGCTTGTGCGCCTCCAAGCCCTTTTCATTAGTGAGGTTCGGTGCGGGCATTACATGCCACCCAGCAGAGACGGGATGCCCGAGTTCGAGCGGCTGTAGCCGACGATAGGGTTGAGCAACTTGGCAGGGCCAGGGGATGCGCTTTGAGCGGGAGCGCTGCCTTGGGTCATAAAGCTAGCTTGCGTGGGGGCGCTCGGCCCACGTGGTTGAGGAGCAGGCGGTTTAGGCATAAGAGTTTCCTTCGATTGAGTGCGGTGAATCTTCATAGCGATCTGGGTGGCCGACAATTTCGGGCACACTGTCGAAACCGGAGTAGGCAAACGTAAGGGCGAGGGCGTCGGCTACGTCAGGCGAAGGCACTCCGCGTCGGCGCATGTCACGCTTTGACTCGAGCTGGAGAGTGTCCTCCCTTGCGTAGGTGTAGGTGGGGGCGGTAAGCTCGTCAACGAATGAGTGCTGCAGCCCCGCGATGCTTTCGGGAATACAGCCGCGCTTGAGGAAGGTGCGAACCGCGCCCCAGATTTCGGCCCGCTTGTTAAGGAACTTCATGAACGAGTCTTCAGGGTTAGGCATGTCGGACTTGCCGCCGAAGTTTACCTCATAAACTGGGGCGCCCATGAGATTTAGTTGGTCGATCACGCCGGGACCCATGGCTCCGCCGTCCACGAAGATTGCCACAGCCTGAAGGTTCATGTAGGCGTCAAACACTCGCGAGGCTAGTTGCACCGTTGTGAGGCCATTGTATAGTTGCGGAGGTATTGATCTCGCGTCCATTCCTCGACGGGCGTAGATAACAGCGTTGTCCGGACCGAAACGAGCCACATCGACTCCAAGCACGACGGACATGCCATTGGACTCGGGCAGGGCACGTCGCGTAGCCTCGAGACACGACTCCAGTGGAATAAATGAAGTGGCATCTGTGCGAGGAAACATGCCGCGCACACGTACTCGGACAAAGTCGTGATCTTCCCCGTAGTCCTCAATCCAGTTTGCAATCTGCGTCTTGTCGGTTAAAGATACTTCGCGCGAGTCCACGGCTATGGTGCTCCAACGGTGCGCGAACTTGCCGCCCTCAAAGCACTCGCGGAAACGCCCAGTGTTTTTAGTCGGGTTGCCGAATACGGCCCAGATGATCTGAGTGTTCTTGTCGGTAAGTGCGCCCTCAGTGGTTTCCCAGATCAGGTTTGGAATGGCGGAGGCTTCGTCGAATACGATTAGGATGCGCTTGCCCGCGTTGTGTAGGCCAGCAAAGGCTTCCATGTTCTTCTCGCTCCAAGGAACCATGTCGATGCGCCACGTTTTCTCGTGGTCCGGGTCGATCGAGAACCGAGCGGTGGCGGTCATTCTAAACAAATCCTTTGAGATCGAAAGGCGGTGCCACTTCGCCATCTCGGCCCAGGTCTTTGTTTTCAGCTGGTTCTCGGTGTTGGCGGTTACGACGCCTTTAGTGTCGGCCATAGTGGACTGGGCCCAGTCGATCAGCCAGCACACGAGGGCAGACTTCCCGATGCCGTGGCCCGAGGTTGTGCCGAATAGCATGGCAGCGGTTTCGACGCTTGCGCCTTCCTCACGGGCCTGAGCGGTGGCGATTGCTTCCTCTACGGATAGGACCCCACGTTCAATCTTCAGCAGCAAGTCAACTTGCCACGGCTCGGGGCCAGAGAAGTTCTTCAGCTCCCCCTCCTCGCCCCAAGCGTAGGCGTATAGGACGTAGCCCAGAGGGTCGTTGGAGAACTCGGCCAGCTTCTCGATGAGGTCGTAGTGCGCTTCACTCATCAGGGGTTACATCGCGCATACGAGTTAGGCGTTCTTGGGCTTGGCTCATGCGCTCGGCAAGGCCAAACTTTACGTCCACCTGAGTTTTGGTGCTGGGGCCAAAGCCGGAGCGGTCAAGAGTTAGCTTGGCGATGGCGAGAAGGTCACCGAGGGGTAGCTCCTGCTCGGGGTTGTCCATGAGCTCTCGGATGTCCTCGAGTGCGTCTAGGCCGAGTTCCTGGAGTGCGATCTTGGCGTCGATGAAGCGCTCGGCTCCCGCGTCTTGGTAGAACAAGATGAGCTCGCGGAAGGAAGTGTCCGCCTTGAGAATGCTTACGCGAGAAACAGTGTAGCCGCAGATCAAGCCTGCGTCACCGTCGGGCATACCTTGGGCGAGACACTTGGCCAGAGCATGGTGGCGCTCACGCAGCTTCTTAATCGGGATGGCAACGGAGCCACGACGCTCTTCAAGCTGCTCGAGGTCCGCGAGTTCAAGTGGCCGCTCGATGTCGAACGTGAGCGGTGCCTTGGGTGCGCCGCCAATGCGGAGGTTTAGGCCGAGGCCAAAGTCGTCCATGAGTTAGCTCCTATGGTTGCGGCCAGCTTACGCGACACGCGCGGCTGTGTCAATAGGGTACGCGCGCGCGCGTGGGTAGGGTATGGTCGCGCGCCAAGGGCACAAAGCCGTATCGCAGGGCTGCGCCTTTTAAGGCGGGGGCGAGAGGGCCATACCGTAAAAAACTGGGGCAACTTTTGTTTAGGGCCATACCGTAAAAAACTGGGGCAACTAATTTATAGGGCTTCCCCCGCGCGCGAGGGCCCGGCACCCGTCGAACCCCCGCCCCCCAGGGAGTGACTTTTCTGCCACAATCGAGTGACTTTTCTGCCACACGGCGCGCGAGTTTTATTGCAAAATAGATTGCTCGAGTGCAGATATGTCACACAAAACTCGCAAAACGGGCTTGACAGCGATGTGACTCGGCCCCATAACTATTGAACGAACAACGATTAACCCCATAAGGAGCTACCCTATGACTACTATACTTGTAATAATCGCGGATGGCGAAGTTGATTCTATACAGCAAGACGGGCCCCACGCTGTTACCCACATAAAAGACTTGCGCGAACGAGGTTACGAGATGCGCGTTAAACGGTTTGATAACTGGCGTGACGCCGAGTTTCACGAGATGAATATGCGGGGAGCATAATACCTTGCGCCACCCTTGCGAGTCGTATAGGATGGCGTTATGGTGCGATGTCGCATCGGATGAATAGGAAGACATACAATGACTAATCTTAATTTTGAAATGAACGACGCTGTTGTGACGCTTACAATCGACAAGCAGGAGCTCAAGGTTGATACCGCCAAAATGCACAGCACGTGGCTTGCAAAGTGCCTTGAGTACGGCGTTCGGCGTTACGTGAACGACACTAACAGCGCTTTCAAGGGAAGCGATAAGCAGGAAGCGTGTAAACTTACAATCAAGGAGTTGACCAACGGCGAGCCCATGCCAGAAAAGTCGCGGCGCACTGGTGGAGGCGTTAGTGCTGATCCAGTCACCGCGCTTGCTACACGCAACGCCAAGGCTGCATTGACAGCCATATTCAAGGCGGTGACTGGGCAAGGCAAGGCCATCGACTTTGCCGCGCATGAAAAGGTCGCGCCGTTCTTTGTCGTTACGGAAGATCGCGCCGTGTGGAAAGAAGTAACGGTGGCGCAGTGGATGGTCAAGCAAGCGGCAAGCGGCAAGGCGGATTACATGGCCGATGCCAAGGCATTGCTGGACGGCGCTAACGACGCGGCAAGCGACCTGGACTTTTAATCAAACAACGGGGCGCGGTAATGATGCTGCGCCCCAACTTTATGGAGGAATTCCACTATGCGCCTTGATACAATGGCAGTGCTAGCCGCCAGTATGTTTGTAATTTACATGCTGGCAAGGGTGGCCGAGACCCTATAATTCTTGAAAAGGCATTGCGCCGCGTCAGCTTGAAAGTTGGCGCGGCTTTTTTGCGAGTTGAATATGGCGCTAAACGCGGCCCGTGGCGGGGGCGAGTCACCGTTCGGCGATAGGCATTGCCCATGGCGCGACCTGCCCCCGTGGCGGCCCGCGTTGGCGGTGTCACACACATCCACGTCACACTGCATCCCCGCATCCGCCACCCGCCATGCCGCGCCTCAAGGTGCACCCGCCAGCATCCGTACTAGTGCGCGACCCAAAGCCAGTCAGTTTTGCAAGATGATGCTACATTCGGGGCGTTTTAGTGCATTGCTCCGGCGGGCAAGGAGCCATACAATTGCCCCCGTTGTGCAGCCGTATCCCAGTTGTTCGGGGAAAGGCGTTTTCTTTAGAGTTATTATTTTTTTTTTTTTTTTTTTTTTTGAACACTGTTCAGGAAAGGGGCCCCAGTTCTTTGGGGAAGCCGTACCCAGCTCAAGTACGGCTCTGTGCCCGGGGCAATTGTACGGCTCTGTGCCCGCCGGAGAACGCCTTGGGAAGACCCCAAAACGGGCATCACCTTATAAAACCAGCAGCCTACTGTCCCCCAGTCGTTACCTATCTGGCCGAGACCTTCCCCGCGTAACTCAAACGCCGCCACCGATTCGCGCGCATCCGCAGGGGGCCGCAACTGCGCCATACAAAAGCTGCATTTTACGCTTGCGCCGGGTCGCTTTTTGGCATATGAATGTTTCACGGGGCCGCGTTGTGTGGCCGCACATACATTACTGGAGAATCCTTTATGTCAGAAAAAACCTATGAAATCGAGGCCATGGCCGAAAAGTTGCAGGCACTCGTCGCAGACTATCCCCAGGAAATTACAACCCACGCAATCCAGTGTCTGGGCGACGCATACGTCTCAGCGCTGAACGCAAACGCATTCGTTGCCGAGAGTGCGGACGTGGCCTTCGCTTTCCGCAACGCGTCTGGCCACGCCCTCGGCCACATCCTGACACAGGCCCTTGGCCATCACACGGGGCAGGAGTTCGACCGTTCGTTCCGCGAAAAGGCACTGGACGCAGCGCAAGTTGTCGGCCCAGACCACGGCCAGACGCTTTATAAATTCGCCGTGCTCGTGACGAAGCTCACCTAGCCCTTACTTGGAGTGACTGCCCATGAAAATGACGCCCGCAGACTACGCCGCACTCGAAACCATGATACGGGGAAAGTACTCGCCCGAGTCCATTGAGGAAAGCCGCAAGGAGTACGCGGGCTGGGGCCTTACCCCCCGTAGATTTAGGTTTGACGTCTTGTTTTCCATCCCTTACCCTGCGCGCCAATCGTGGTTTGATCGAGGAATATACACCTACCTTAACGACGATCATATAGACACCGCGCTCAAAAAGATACTAGCCCGACTCTTAACGGAAGCGAGTCCTACTACGCCCTAACGGTGAAACGCAGGAAGACGGGTCGTAACGTCCGCCAATCTTCCTGCGTATCGTGGCTTGGACATGCCGCGACTGACGATCCTGTCCCTTACATATCTGGAGTAACCTCAATGCAATCACGTCACATAACAGTCGCCCCCAGCCCTTCGACTTTCCATAGTCCCGAGGGTATTTACCGCAGCTATGACAAGCAGGTACGCCGTTGGCTCAGCCACTTGTCCCCCGTCTCGATCGTAGGTATTCGCGGCGACATCGAGGATTGCTTCGATCACGGCCTGCAAGCCGAGGACGCCGCTCATGAAATACTCCGCAAGTACGAGGATACACAATGAAGCCACGACCACCTTTCCCGAGCAACAAAAAGCTCGTGACCTTGCGCCAGTATCGCACGAGCTACATCCACCTATCCGTCCCGCAGGCAATTTTCATAGACGACATTGCGCCGACTACTCCCGCCAAGGGGAGGTTTACCAGCGCGATAGTCTGGGCCGGATACCAAATCTATTCCTGCGAAACCGCCGAGTGGAACTTGTGGCTGCAGGAAGAGCCCGACGTTGATCCGCGCACTACCCAGCGTTTCATCTCGGGCATGCCGCCACTTTTCGACGCGCTTAGGGCGGTAGCAATCCCTGGGATAAGGCAGGGCATATCGCCCGCCGCTCGCAACATGCTGCGGGTGTTTCAATGCAAAACGGAGCTTTAGATATGAACAAAGAGGAAAAACGTCAGGCGTACCTTAACCGGGCCGCGTTCGCTCGCAAGGATGCTGCGGGCCTCATCGCCCAGTACGGCCACGGTGTTCGCCCCTCGTGGGTCAGCACGGAACTAGCCCTCGCCCAAGATCAGGCGCGGCGCTACACCTTACTCGCAAAAGAATTGGAAAGCGAATGAAAAATATCACTGAAAAAACCCTCCAAAACATCGTGGACGAGCTTTGCGCCGACCTGGCAATTAAGGGAGTTGTGGGGCCGAGTGCGCAAATACAGTTTGAGTCCGGCGCAGGGGTTACCGTACTTCTTCGCGGCGAGGACTTGGGAACCTACGACGCGAAAGGGTTCTACAACTGCGATTCTCTGGCCGAAGGCGTCCAACTCGCAGACGACTACATCGCGGCCCTACCCTCCCCGCAGCGTCGCGTCGAAAACGAGTATCTCCGCAGACTCGCCCACGCGGTTGACTACGCCACTGAGAACGCCATTGGCGAAAAGCATGTTGCGCCACTTCGTGCGGTGTCTCTCGCCCTTACCGAGAACCTGCTAGAGGGTCGCGTAGAGTAATTGACTTCGCGAGGGTTTTAATCTTGCAGCACGGCCTTGCGGGGCCGTGTCACTGGATTAACAGAAAGGATGCACTATGACTGAAACAGCGAAAAACACCGCAACGTCCCTGCAACGGTTCAGCCCCTACGCGGTTGATGGTGGCTGCGATGCCTACGGACAGATGGAGGAGGATGACCATGGCGATTATTACAACCGCGAGGATTGTGACGCGGCCTTGGCCGCCGCCCTTGTGCGTGAGACGGCGCTTCAAACCGCGCTGGTTGACGCGGCTGAACTCGCCCACGGTGTCAGCTTTTCTGACAAGCCAATTATGGCGGCGTGGGGGCATCGGGTAGAAGTAAAAATTCGTGCCGCCTTGGAGGCGAAGCCATGATCCGCCGCATCCTAGCCTTATGGCGCATCATCCTCCGGCTGAACCCGCCGCGCCGCGCATCTAGTGACGGGTGCTGCAACAGTAACTGCAATCAAGGGCGAGACTGCCCGAGGAGACGGGCATGACCAACCTTGACAGACTGACCGCCAACCCGCCCGACGAGGATCACGAGATCGGCCACGAAGACGGCGAAACCTGCGGGCGCTACCCTGAGCCATGCGAGGACCAGCCGCGCGGGTATAGGCCGAAACCGTGCAAGGGGGAGATGGAAGGCGCCGATGGGTTCAGCGTCTGTGACACATGCGGCGAGATTGGAGCTACGTGATGGAATGTATCAAAACAGGCTGCGTTGCCCGCATAGGTGGACACCGAGGCTACATATACGGGGACGCCTTCCTCATCGACATGCGCACACTCTTAATCCGAGTGTGTAAAATATCCCCCGAGCCCAACGGCTCCTCCATCCACTTCGACATCTTATCCTGGGCAACTTGGTTCGACGAGCGCCACACGTCGCAGGTACGAAACTCAACCCTCATCGTCGCGCAAAGCGACTACCTTTACCACGGCTACAACGGAGTACCAACCAATGTCTGAAACACTTTCAAAGGAAAACTCATAATGGCACTGTCCCGCTCGATCGGCATGTATGCAAACGTGCGAGTAGTCCTCGACCAAGTGGTCCTCCGTGGCCGCGCTTCCCTGACTTTCGCATCCCCCACAAAGGCAAACTACTTCCGCCAGCGCAGCTACTACTTCCGCAAACTTCTTCACGAGGCGCAGTCTGCCCGTTCGCCCAACGATTTCGTAGTAACCTCCACCCCCTACGATAACATAACCTTCTCGATCGACCCAGACAACCCGTGCCGCCTTAACTTTATTCCGCAGTATCTCGAGGTCCCTCTAGTCTTCGACGACGGCTCGGAGGACTACCGGCCCACTGCGGAGGAACAAACTGTCGAGCGCACCGTATTCGACATGGACCGTATGACCACCGAGGAGCTGCAGAAAGGGCTGCCCACCTATTCGGACGAGGACTCCATCGACGACTTGTTCGACAACGCCAAGGCGCTGTTCGCCAAAGTAAAGGGGGGCAAGAGTTGATGGACTACCTCCTATGGCTCGCCCCGTTCATCATCATCACGCTGTTCGCAGTCGTACTAATCCTGATTGGAAGTTACTGATGACCCTCATAACTCCCAGCGGCGACTACGACGCAATAACTGAGTGCCCCGAGGGCATCGACCCCCTCGACTATCGCGCCGCACTAGACGCAAAGTATCACTCCTCTTTCAACGTGTGCGTCCTGCCCTCAAAGAAGGTCGCCATCTTCTACGACAACTGGCGGCTTCACTTCATCGGCACCATCCAGGAAGCCCAAGACTTCTTCGACAACCCGCCCGCTCGACGCGCAGACCAATCACCCAAGAAACCCCTGCGCCCAGCTAACGTAACCGAAGGGATCGACGATCTGCTCTCATCCCTCAATCTAGGATAAACTTATGCCAGTCCGATACAAATATAACGACGCTGATGAGCTTATAGCCGATCGTTCGTGGGAGACGCATATGTCCCTCAACGCTGCGCGTAACGAGGTCCTATTCGGCCAGATTCTTCGCAACGTTATGCGCCACTCTTTCGAGTGCGGTGTCACTTCTCAAACAGGCGTAGAGCCTGAAGACAATTATGAATAAGGATAAAATCTGATGTTTACCCCCACCGCCCAACAACTCGCAATCGTAGAGGCCTCCGTAGCCTCCAAAGACAACCTGCTAGTCTCCGCACTCGCGGGCGCTGCCAAAACCACCACCCTTGAGTTAATCGCCAAGGCAAATCCTGGCACCCAGATGATGTGCTTGGCGTTTAATAAAAGAATCGTCGAGGAAATGTCCAAGAAACTTCCTCGGAATTGCGTCGCCAAAACAATGAACGCGCTGGGCCATTCCGCATGGGCTGACGCCATTGGCAAAAAGTGTCGCGTAGACTTCGGCAAGATGGGAGGCATCTTCAAGGAACTCCTGCAGGAGCTGGACAAGGACGATCAAAAGATCGCATGGAAATCCATGGGCTTCATCCTCCGCTCGGTGGGCGAAGGTAAGTCCGCCGGCTACGTGCCCGACGAGATCGACAACCGCTACTCCGTAAAGGGCGATAAGAAATACAAAAACACTCGCCTCATGTGCGACGACGAGTTCTTCGAGGCCCTTCCCGAGGAACCCTCCTCTCTCGAGTGGGGCATGATCCGCGTGATCTCGGCCAAGTCGATCGACCTCGCCTTCACTGGCAACATCGACTTTGGCGACCAGCTCCTCATGCCTACAGTCTTCAGGTCCTTCTTCCCCTCCTTCGCCCTGATCCTCGTGGACGAGGCACAAGACCTCTCGGCCCTCAATCACGCTATGCTCGACAAACTCGTCAAGCGGCGCATCATTGCAGTGGGCGACCAGTGCCAAGCAATCTACGGCTTTCGTGGCGCGCACGAGGACGGCATGTCTCGAATGAAAGACCACTTCTCAATGACTGAGTACCCTCTCTCATGCTCCTTCCGCTGCCCCAAGGCTATCGTCGAGCACGTTCAGTGGCGCGCCCCCGACATGACTTGGTGGGAGGATAACCCCGCCAACCTTACAGGTTTTGCCAAGACCAAAATCCTCTGGTCCATGGCTGACCTTCCCGAAGAGTGCGCCGTAATCTGCCGCAACAACGCGCCACTGTTCGCCCTCGCAATCGAGCTCTTGCAGTTTGGCCGCTACCCAAATCTCTGGGGCAACGACGTGGCCAAGCCCCTCATGACCACAATGCAATCTCTAGGCAACGCCGCAACCTACCGCGAAGATGCACTGGACGCCCTTCGCGTGTGGCACGACACTAAGGCCAAACGTGCGCGCAACAAAGCCTCCCTGCGTGACCGCGCCCGTTGCGTCGAGGTATTTCTCGAACGCTGCGACACGCTTGGCGAGGCCATCGCCTATGCAGAAAACGTTCTGTCTTCGACAGGCAAGATCGACCTCTTAACTGGGCACAAGTCTAAGGGCCACGAGTGGTCTGACGTTTACATCCTCGACCAACAACTCATCGGCGACGAGGGGCAGGAACCCAACCTCCGCTATGTCATGGCCACCCGCAGCCTTGCGCATCTAACCTATGTCACTACCGAGATGCTGGAAGGGCGGGTGCAGGACGAGTGACATATGGCTCTATGCCCAGGTTGCGTAACCATATCCCAGTCTGCATTTAACGCTTGCATCCCATCGCCGCATCGGTTATGAATACCGTACACCGCGCAACCATCGCGCCACCTTTACAATCCCACGGCAATAACGCCACCAACTATCAGGAGCCACCAATGACCAAACAGATCACAATTCAGGGCCACGTATTTTCAGTCGCCACCCCTTACGCCGAGGGCCACGTCGTCACCGAGGCCGAGGCCAAAGCCCTGAACCAGACACGTTCCGAAGCTGTCCGCAACAACATGGCAAGCGTAATCAAGGCCGCAAACACTGCCGCAGGCACGACCACTGACGCCGAAGGCAAAGAGGTTCAAAACCCTTTGAGCGACGAAGCCGCTGCCGAGCTTGTCGCCGCTGTCTCCGAGTACGACGCCAACTATCAGTTCACCCTCGCATCAGTCGGCGGCGGTCGCAAGACAACCGACCCAGTTGAAGCCGAGGCCCTGCGCCTTGCACGCTCCGCAATCACCGCGCAGCTCAAGACCGCAGGCCGCAAGGTCAAAGAGATCGACAAGGACGTTCTCGACGGTGCGATTGCCAAGCTGGCCGACACCAAAGAAGTCAAGGCAGCCGCTGCAAAGAACGTCAAGGCAAACCAGTCTATGGCCGAAGCCGCCTTGTCCGCCTTGGACATGTAAACCAGATCAGCGTATCCCAATGCGCTGAAAAGACAGCGGGCCACCTTCCCCTCCTCCCGAGGCTGGCCCGTTGTTGATCCTTCAAAAAGCTGCCGCTCCCGGACGACGGTCCCTCGAGTAGCGGTTTTTTCAAAGATCAACGGAGACCCCATGGAACTACCCTCCTTACTCTTCGCGGCTCTCAACTCTGAGTTCGGCCTTATCGTTACCACCACCGACTCAGCTAAACTCCGCGCCCGCCTCTACCCGGTGAAGAAAGCTGACCCAACCTTCAGCAACCTCCACTTCGTAATCCCTGCAGCCAATTCCACGACAACTCTTTGGATCGTGAAGAAACCGGAGACCTCCTGATGCCAAAGGATAAAGACATCAACCTGCAAAAGCATACCCTGAACCTACGTCGCGGGGACTTCGATGCAATGGGCAACCTCTTCCCCAAGCTGGGCCCAAGCAAAGCAGTCCGCCAACTGATCTCCGCGTTCGTGAATAAGAACTCAACTAAGTCTGGAGACCCCGAATGAGCCACACCGATAAAATTACCCGCCCAGTTATTTTTGGAGCCGCCTCATGAGCGACGTACAAACAGAGCCTCAGGTCGAGCACCTCCACACAGTCGCCCAACTCATGCAGCGTGATCCACTCAGCCTCTCCGATCAGGACCTTGACCGCATCGTAGAGTCCCTCCGAGCATCCCGCGCCAAGTTTGTGGCAGGCAACAAAACTGCAGGCAAGCCGGAGGCCAAGAAGTCTAAGACGCAACTCAAAGAAGAAGCGGCGCTCGCAATCGTAGGCGGCAAGCTCGATCTCGGCGCACTAGGGCTGGACCTGTGACGGGCATTCTCCTCATGCTATTTCAAATCGCCGTGCTCGTAAGCATCTGGGCGATCGTCAAATACCTCAAGAGCTAAGGACCACCCCAATGACCTCGCTAAAATCCTTCCTCCCCTCGGGGCTCCAATTCGCATGGGACGCCACTTGCGTCACTGCCTTTGAGACCTGCCCCCGCTATTACCAGCTGTCCATCCTCGAGTCGTGGGAGCCGATTAACAAATCCGTGCACCTCCTCTTCGGTGGATGGTACGCCGCCGCCCTCGAGCAATACTTCAAGCACGTAGCAAGCGGCATGACTGAAGACGAGGCCCTGCGTAAAGTAGTCCGCGACGTTATGTTTGATACATGGGAGTACGACTACGACGAAAGCGGCGAGCCCATCCCTGACTCCGGCAAGCCTTGGGAGTCCATGCACAACACCAAGACACGAGACACACTCATTCGTTCCATCGTCTGGTATTTCGACCACTTCAAAGACGATCCCACAGAGACTATTCACCTCTCCGACGGGACCCCTGCAGTGGAGTACAGCTTCGCAATCCCTCTCGACGAAACATACGTCTATTGCGGACACATGGATCGAGTCAGCAAATACGGCGAGGGCAATTACATCGTGGACCAGAAGACCTCCGGAGCCACAATCACCCCCCGCTTCTTCGAGCAGTTTTCCCCCGACAATCAGATGTCCGGCTACGCATGGGCAGGCAAAATTATTTTCGACGTGCCAATCTCCGGAGTCATTGTCGATGCAGTCCAAATCGCTGTAGGTTTCTCCCGCTTCGAGCGAGGCTTCGTCCAACGCAGCACCCCCGTGCTCGAGGAGTGGCACGCCAACACCATGCAGGTAATCGCTGAGGCAGCTACCGCCCACGAGACTGGCGTCTACCGCATGAACCAGACTGCCTGCGGTAACTATGGCGGCTGCCAGTTCCGTAAAGTCTGCACACGCGCCCCCGAGCATCGCGACTCAGTTTTGCGCGGAGAGTTCAAGCGGCGCGAGTCGCGCTGGGACCCACTGGATCGGAGATAGTTATGCCCAAAACTGAAAAGCAAATGGAGGCCACATACCGGAATCGTACTCGCTGGGAAAAGTATTCCGTACTAGGCGGCCTCGCCATGAGCAGGCGTAACATGCTCAACATGCTGGCCGACGACTCGATCCCTCCAGGCATTCGTTTCGATTGCCAAGAGGCCTTAGACCGGCTGGAAAAAATAAATCGCGACATGCGCGGGCACTTAGGAGTTAAGCCGCAATGACAACCTACATTGTATATGGGCCACAAGGCTGCGGAAAGACACGAAACAGCCGCACATTGGCCGCGCACTTTAACTGCACTTCTATCGTTGACGAGTGGCTAGAGGGTATGCCATTAACAAAAGGCGCGTTACATTTGACAGTAAAAAAGCCCTCTTACACGAAAGGAGTAACCGCTATCGCTTATGAAAAAGTGGCAAAAGGAGCCAAACCCAATGAAAGCATCTGAACAAGCCAAAGCAGAATACGTCAAGGCCCTCTACATCGGAGCTTCGGGCTCCGGCAAGACCGGCTCCCTCGTATCACTCCTTGCAGCAGGCTACAACATACGTATGCTCGACATGGACGTGGGCACCGCAGCCCTCCGCGCCTTCATTATGAAAGAGTGCCCCGATAAGATTGACAACCTCGACTACATATCCCTGCGCGATAAGATGAAGGCCGACAGTGCGAAGGGCGCAAAGGTAAACGGCACTCCAAAAGCCTACGTTGATGCCATCAAATACCTCGGTAAATGGGACGACGACTCCAACCCTGCGGAGTGGGGCAACAACACAATTTTTGTCCTCGACACACTCACCCTGTTCGGGCGCTCCGCATTTCGTTGGGCGCAGGGCATGAACCCGGGATGCAAAGACCCTCGCCTCTGGTACGGAGCGGCAATGGCCTCCATCCAGGATGTGATCGACCTCCTCACCTCGAAAGAGTTTGGCTGCCACGTACTCGTCCTGTCCCACATAGACTTGACAGAAAATTCCGACGGCACCACCAAAGGCTACGCCAGCTCGCTTGGCCAAAAGCTGGGCCCCAAGCTTCCCGCCACGTTCGACACCATGATCCTTGCCGAGACACGAGGCTCTGGCGACAACGTGAAGCGGACCATCACGACCATGCCTACAGCTTTGATTGATCTCAAAAATCCAAAGCCCTTCACCATCCCCAAGTCATTGCCGCTCTCCACAGGCATGGCTACAATCTTTGAGGAGCTTCGCAAATAATGCTTACCCTAGTATACGACACCGAGACCACCGGCCTTCCCTCCAAGAAGAAGAACCCGTTGCTCGCTGACCAGCCCTACATCGTACAGCTGGCCTGCATCCTCTACAACGACACCAAACCGGTCGCCCACTTCTCCTCCTACCTCGAGCCGTTCGTCAACGGCCAGGGTCGCGAGACACCGGACGAGCAGTTTTTTATCGACGCTGGCCTGACCAAAGCGGCCATGTTGCCTTCGCGCCTCAAAACGGAAATGGGCCTCAAAATTTTCAACCAGTTCGTCCGCGTGGCTGACCGGACAGTAGCTCACAACGAGCGCTTTGACGGCGGGCGTATCGCTGACACCTACACCAGACTAATCGGCGCTGTGCCTGACGAGTGGGCCAACACCCCTCACTACTGCACAATGCTTACCCTTGAACCGATCATGAAGCTCCCTGCAAAGTGGGGCAAAGGTTACAAGTGGCCAAACATGGACGAGGCATATCGAGCCTTCGTCGATCCCAAAGGCTTTGACGGAGCGCACGACGCCATGCACGACGTTGCTGCCTGCGCCGAAGTCCTGTTCGCGGTTGAAAAACTTTCAATCTCACTCATCCGCGTCTAACAACCCCCCGCAGCATACTGCTGCATAACTTGTCTAGGAGACAACACCTATGGATTTTTCATCCGCACTTGACCAACCCGCAAACGAAATCGAAGAGCCAAAGAACCTGCCGCGAGGCACGTACATCTGGACCGTCTATAAAGTCCCAGTAGTTTCTCAGACCAAGACCGGCGACTGGGACATTGTCGAGTTTCCGATCCGCACAGTCTCGCCTGAGGACGACGTTGATGCAGACGAGCTGGAAGAGTTCGGCAACCCCGCTGGCCAGATGGGCCGCATCCCTTTCATGTTTCCAACTGACCCCGACAAGGTGAACGACCACAAGAAGTCGATGGATAAACTGAAAAAGTTTATGATTAACACCCTGCAAGCGGGCGACGACACTTCCACCATGAAAGAGCTGATGGCCGCTTCGGTCAACTGCCAGTTCTTTGCTATCGCTACGCACCGCATCGTAGACGATAACGTCTTCATCGACGTGAAAAACTACTCGCCGCTGGATTAAGCACCGAGTTTTTGAAATTGAGTGGGGGCCTAGCGGCCCTTACTCGCTCACCCCCACGACAAATTCAACTTTCAATATCGGAGTACCCCCATGACTAAGGCAGAAACCGCTAGTGCCGAAACATCAAAACTCGAGGAAATGTACCATGTCGCAGTAAAGAGGCGCGTAATCCTTACGGACTTAACTCTCAGGCTAAGAGCCGACCTTGATCGGTTACTCGGCTCCTTAGAGATTACGGATAGTACGGAGGACGAAGACTATGAAAAAAGTTTAGTAGGTTGCGGCACTATTTACGCCCTACAAGACGAGGCTGGCGAGTTAAGCAATGCCATTGAGCAGCTAGGCCTTCAACTCGCACGGCTTCACGCCCTTTAATCAGAAAGCTCCCCCATGCCCAGCATCCCTATCGAGTCTGTCGTCATAGATCGCGACGCACGACAGCGCCGTGAATTAACTGACGCGGCAATCAACTCTCTCATGACCTCCATCGCAAAGGTAGGCCTCATCAACCCTATCCTGATCGACGAGAACGACGTGCTGGTAGCGGGGGAGTGCCGCCTCACGGCTTGCGCTCGCCTTGGCTGGTCGCACATTGAATACACTCGCAAAGAGGATTGTTCCCCCGACATCCTCTACCTAATCGAGCTCGAAGAAAACGTGCGCCGCACTGACCTCACATGGCAGGATGAGTGCCGCGCAGTCGCCGCCTACCACGACCTCCGTGTCCGCATGGACTCCACATGGACGGCAACCGCAACCGCAACTGAGCTTGCTATATCCCCGACCGAGGTGTTTCATCGCCGCAACGTACACGAGGCTCTTGAGGAAGGCAACGTCCTAGTCTGTGCCGCCGACCGCTACTCAACCGCTCGAGGCATTGTGTCCCGCGCCAACGCCAGGAAAGTAGACAGCGAAAGCGAGTTGCTCAACGACATGCTGGGCGGGGGCGAGGAGCCGTCGGCTGATCTGGTTTTTGAAGATAGCGGTGCAGCTGCGTTCATACCCACCGCTGACACGCCGCTACCCCCTAACAATCGCGCGCCTATCCCGTTCCTCAACGCGAGCTTTATCGACTGGCAGGAAACCTACGAGGGCAAGAAGTTCAACTTTATTCACTGCGACTTCCCCTACGGAGTCGACGCAGGCAATCACAACTCAGGCGCGGCTAAAAAGTTTGGCGGCTACGAAGACAGTGAGGATGTTTATTGGGACTTGCTCGAGTGTCTCGGCCACGCCATGCACAATGTAGTCGCACCCTCTGCGCACATGATGTTCTGGTTCAGCATGGACTACTACGCCAAGACAAAAGACATTCTCGAATTGATGGGCTGGGTAGTCAATCCCTTCCCCTTGGTCTGGCACAAGAACGACAACTCCGGTATCATGCCCGACCCCAAGCGCGGACCTCGACGCATCTACGAAACCGCTTTCCTTTGCTCGCGCAACGATCGCCTTGTGGTACAGCCAGTCGCCAACACTTTCTCAAACGCGAACACAAAGCTGATCCACATGAGCGAGAAGCCACAGACCATGCTCGCCCACTTCTTCCGCATGTTCGTAGACGGAAACACCACCATGCTCGACCCTACTATGGGCAGCGGTAATGCAGTAAGAGTTGCGGAACGCGCTGGTGCTGCGAGAAGTCTCGGCCTCGAGATGAATGAAGAGTTCTATGACTCAGCATGTGCGGCCTACCTGAAGATAGAGGACGATTGCCCGCATTAAAAATGCTGAATAATCGTCATTGACATTCATTTGCGAGCCTGTTAGTATGGCTCTATGCCCTAGTTGTTCCGCCATATCCGAGGTATCCCATGACCAACATTCTAATCGTCGGAGAGTTTATGACAGGCACCGACGCCGAAGCTGGCGGCCCGTTCGAGGGCAAGCTAAACTCCATGACCAAATCTTTCCTCCGCCAGGCAGGCATCGAGCCACGCCACTGTGAGTTCACTAACGTCTTCAACAAAACCTCCCCGACCTCTCGAGCCTTCGGGTTCTTCGGCCCCAAAGACAGGGGCGTCCCACACCTCAAGCCTCTCAAGCCGGGCAAGTATCTCCTCCGAGAACACATGCCCGACCTTGAGTTGCTTTGGAAAAAAGTTCAGCACTTCAAGCCCAACCTCGTAATAGCCTTGGGCGACTTAGCTCTATGGGCGTTGACCTCCGAGAAGTCACTCAAGTTCTCTCGGGGCCGCATCACCACGGGCCACAGCAAATTCCCAGAACAGAAAATCCTACCCACATTTTCTGCGGGACAGATAGTCTCCGAGTGGCCCATGCGCCCCATACACCTCGCGGACCTGGAAAAGGCACGTCGCGAGTCTGAGTTTCCCGAGGTACGCCGACCCCAGCGGTTTATCCATGTCGAGCCCTCGATCAAGGACATCAAGGATTATTTTGACGCCTACATGCCTGACTGCGTGGACCTCGACTGCGACATCGAGACCAAAGGTACGATGATAACCTGCGTAGGGTTCGGCACTTCTCCCTCCCGCGCCCTCGTGATCCCCTTCTACGACGAGACCAAACGCTCCGGAAACTATTGGCCCAGCAAGTTTCTCGAGCTACAGGCGTGGGCGCAGGTGCGTCGCTTCCTATCTGCAGGCAAGCGCGTGGGCGGGCAAAACTTCCAGTACGACATGCAGTATCTTTGGCGACAGATGGGCATCAAGTCTCCCGACTTCGCAGACGACACCATGCTCATGCACCACGCACTGCAGCCCGAGATGCAGAAGGGCCTCGGCTTTCTTGCCTCTGTTTACACCGACGAATTGCCCTGGAAATTTATGCACAAAGTAGCGGCCAACGACAAAACCGCACGCAAAGGAGCAACAGAATGATATACAGAAAAAACTTTACATTGTCAACTGAGATCATAGGCTTTGACCTTGAAGCTAGTAATGGTTGGACCCCCGACTGTCAGAGCAAGCAGGACTATGACCCAGTATTTGTTGAGGGCTCTAGTCGCGTGTACCCTGACGGCATGTATATATGCAGTATCGAGATAGGAGAAACGACCCTACTATCTACTGAGGTGCTTACCGCTGACAGCGTGGATGCAGCCAAGATAGCCTGTCAAGACTGGATGGAGCTGTGGGGAACAAGGATAAGAACCGCAGTTGTAGCGGCCGTACTGGAGGCAAAATCATGAGCGACACCCTAACCCTCGGCATGATCTTCACCGAAGTCTTGCAGGACCACAACGCGGGCTCCGAGTCCATCGGCCAATTCGAGCTGCCCGTAACCGTACTCCAAAAGCATTTCATGGAGTCCGGAGACAAGCTGGGCCTGACCAAATCAACAATCGCATTTCACCTCGCATCTGCAGTCACGGACACCAAGGTCCCTGTTCAGCACTGGCGGTGCAAGGTCACTCCCGAAGTATCCCGCGCCTTCAACCTCCCAGAAACTTTCACTTTTGGAGTCCGTTAATGATCTACCTCGCATCCCCCTATTCTCACCCAGACCCTCTAGTCCGCAAGGCTCGCTACGAGACTGTAATGGAAATCGCGCACGACCTGCAGACCTCCCTTGGCCACGAGCATCACTTAGTCTACTCCCCGATCATGCACTTCCACCCCATGTGCCTGCGCTACGAGATGCCCTCAGACGCAGGTTATTGGTGGAACCTCAACAAAAACTCCATGGACGTTTCATCTAAACTAATTGTCGCGTGTATGTCGGGATGGAAAGACTCGGCGGGTGTTGCCTTAGAGATCGAGTACGCCAAGTTCATTAATATTCCTGTAACTCACCACACCGTTTCAGAGAACGCCACTGAACCGCGCACATTCTTTGGCCAAAACTGGTGAAGATCATTGACACCCTCACACTCGAGAAGGACATGGCCGAGGGCAACCTCAACGTGTCAGAAACTGACTCTCACGTAGCTTGGATACGACATAATGTAAGGTATGATCCACTCACGGGGTTTTTGCACTGGAAAATACGTGCTAAAGGAAGGATGTTTAATCGGCCCATAGGATGTACGGACACTAAAGGGTATATTAAAGTACAGTTAAATAATGTCGGTAACTACGCTCACCGAGTTGGATGGTTACTACACACCGGAAGCTGGCCAGTAAACGAGATTGACCACATCAATAGGCTCCCTTATGACAATAGCTTTGATAATTTACGAGACGTGACTGTAAGCCAAAATCAGATGAACCGTGGACTCATGGCGACCAACACTACGGGAGTTCAGGGGGCGAGTCTCACCCCCTACGGTAAGTATAAGGTTACTAAGCAGGGCAAGTTCCTAGGGAATTTCGATACTAAAGAGGAGGCTAGAGCAGCTTATGAAAATAATTGATACGCTAAATCTTGAGCATCAAATGTCTAGGGGAGAGCTAAGTGTCTCGGAAATATATTGGTGTTATAATGGACTCGATTGCTGCATCACAAACGAAATCCGCCACAAGTTACGCGAGCAGCTTACCCCTGTAACTCGCGGCACTTACAACCGCGCGCTTGAGATGCAAGGCCCGTTCCTCGAAATGATGTTGCGCGGCGTCCGCTTGAGCGAGTCTCACCGCGCCGAGAAACTAACGGAGATCAAGGAGCAGCTCACACGACTCGAGTACGGCTTCAACCGACTGTGCTCTGAGGGCCTCGGCCTCACCTATGTTCTAAACTGGCGTAGCCCC
>Ga0306872_100086_pt1 | contig 39845 bp, 42 predicted proteins | sample AntRauMeHopE1498_FD_190455 | JGI IMG/M metagenome (GOLD analysis project Ga0306872, IMG submission 190455) | Saline lake microbial communities from Rauer Islands, Antarctica - Metagenome Hop E1 #498 (v2) (version 2) | ecosystem: Environmental > Aquatic > Non-marine Saline and Alkaline > Saline ...
CATATTGTATTTCTATTAATTGGCAGTGCCGACGAGATTCGAACTCGCATTCCCCACCGTGACAGGGTGGTATTCTAGCCGTTGAACTACGACACTATTATTTTTTACCTACACGGATTTATCTCCGATGTAGTTTCAATTGGGCATGGGGTGTGTTTTTATTATATTGTTTAATTGCTCATCACTCCATGTTAAATCTCTAGCATATCTTTGTAGAATATCTTTATCAGTAAATATCTTATCAACTTTAGCAGCATCTGTAAACTTGTGTTTAGCCGCTAACCGTTTGACAAGTTCTTGGTATGTCGCGGTTTCGCGTGGTTTAAAAATTTTCTGCCGATGTTTATCAAGTTTCATAGATTTAATGCTGGTTGGCTCATCACCATACCGCGTTGGTATTCCATGTTTCTCGAACTTAGCAATAGCCTGCTTGCGAGTTAGTCGCATATAATCTTGGCCTATCCGTTTAGGGTTAGAGCTTATCCAGACTGCACGAATTGAAGTGGGGTCTAGATTGCCGATAAAGAGTGCCTGATTTTCAGAAAAGTTCATCAATCTGGAGGCTACATCTGGTTGATCACTTTGTGATATGGCCCGATGGGGGCTTTTTTCTTGTGATCTTTGTAATTCTTGTTGATCTTCGGATCGCTCTGTGTCCGAGCCGTACTGTTGGCTATATCCACCTTGAACGGTATATGCGCCGCCTTTCCAAACTGGCGCTTCTAGATCACTCATTTTGGTATGGAATTCTATTATATACGGACCGAACTCTTTCGCTCTCTTAAAGTCTATCGTAACGAATAGACCTTTTGGATTATTTACAGTCTCATATGAATATTTTCGCGGTACTGCTCTATCTCCACTAACACCCTGAGTCAAGAATTCCACTAATGTCGATGGATCATCGGTAGCGTGATATACTCGAATGGTTTGTCCCCGCTTGAGCGGTTGCTGTTGATCAACAGATTTGCGGGAGTCGATCACGTCAGCCTCATGGAGCAAAGTTAATATTTGCATAACGTATTTTATACTTTGATTACAATATTTATAGTTATCCTATCACGTTGTGCTATATGGATAGTCATTCACTGTTATGACGCCCCCTTACTATTATTTTTTACAGACAAGGATCATCACAATTTGCACACCACCCATTAAAATTTCTTCTAGGGTAATTGCAGCATGGTTGATTCCAGTCCCCAGAAATTCCTCCATCTGGGTTAATTATTACTTCATTCTTGTTTTTATTTTATTGAAACCATTTGTCATCTTGATATAATACTTCTGCGTCGGCTTCATCTTCTTCATCATATTTAATGTTATCTGGATGGTCATTCACTACTATGACCCTCCTTATTTTTAATTGACACTATGTAAATGTCTCGCAATATCTCATCATCTACTTGGTGTCTAAACCATAGGGCACCAAGGGCATCAAGGGTGCTACCATCAGTATCAATTTTTTCAGCGTCTCGATATTCTTGAACTTTTTGTTCAACGTCTTGCTCGTAATCTATATTGATATCATTTAAGATTCCTCGCAAACAATAAAGTTTGGCTCGATCACTCTCACTTTTTGGACCTCTTTTAATTTCCATCGCTACGATTCGATCACGTATACTGTTAATCAACGTTATATAGTTTTTAGCCAAAAGTTCTAACGTAATATCTTCGCCATTTTCTTGATTTATTCTTATCATGATGTATCCTTTAGGTGTGATAAATAAAACTGCTGGTGTCGATCCCCAGCGTATGTTATTAGGTGGATATAATATCCATTCATCGGGGTGGCCTAGGCGCGACCCGATTCATAACACTACCATCTTAGCCCAGCACATCGACCTGTGCATTAAGTTTCATCTATAATTGTTTACCTTGTTACGTGTTTAACAGCCCACATAACAGCTTCTTCTAGTTTAGTTTTAGCTATCGAGAGTTCCCTAGAGTCACCCAAGCTATCAATATATTCGTGAAACTCTAGTCCTACATCTTTCAATGTTTGCATTGTTTCCTTTTCGGAATCATCCAGAACTCTATAGTTGTGTCGCATTACATTGTTTATAGTTCTTTCGTTACTCGTACTATCAACCATCTGCTCGTTCTTCTCGTTCTGTTGCTTGGAAGCTGAATCATCTCCCACTATTAGTAAATTTTCACCCAGCATATGATCATGTATATCTTTTAATTTTCTAAGATTTGTACCCTCAAGGCACCATACATACGTTGTCGATGGGTCCATACTAAACTCGGGCCTTGTACTTGTACCTTTCCATTGATAGTTTGTTATACCACCAGCAACATATTGGGCGTTTAGGAACGCTGTGAACATATTAAATTCACGTTCGGTATATCTTGTTAAGAAGGTGATTAGGTAGTTATTTGTGCTTTCGTTTTCAATCATACTGTATTCTCCATTTAAGATTGGTGGACTTATGTATATTTGCCACTTTTCTTATTCTACATTCTTGGTAAACCCCATGGCAAGGGTTAATTGGTACACTGTGTGGGATTCGAACCCACTTTAGTCTTTCGACAACCAGCGTGAAAGGCTGGGGACCTGCCAATTAGTCATACAGTGCATTTGTTTAGTAATGTTTACTTTACTGTCGCCGCCCCGACTACCTTCCTACACATCTTTCAACCTACAAAACGGTAGCCGGGGCACTTACAATTTATTTTTAAACGGGTTTTTCATTCTACACAAAGAATTTCATCACCGTTCCCGTCCGTTTGTTTTTTAGAGTGCTGGCAGGACCACGTTTCCATTTGCACTGTGTTTTAAACATAAAAAAAGGTAGCTTATAGCTACCTTTTTGTTTTTCTTTGTTGTGTGGTTAACTATTGTTAATACCCACTCCAACCTTCAAACAAAAAGGCTCTAGTCGCAAAATTATCTCGCGCTTGAGATTTCTCCGACCATTCCTTGGCCGAGTTATTAATTATTCCATGATTACCATCAAACACAATAAAATTGTGTCCGTCGGTAGCATTCATGTTGTTAATAATATTGTTCATAAGTTTCCTAAGTTTTGTTCATTAAATCATATTAAATTTGTTCAGTCAAGTGTTTTGTTCACATTGACACGTTCTATTTATAGCTTACATGAACTTTAAGATCATGTCAAGCAAAAGTTGGAGCGGGTGACAGGATTCGAACCTGCGGAACCTATTCGCCTCTAGCTTGGAAGGCTAGTGCTCTGACCAACTGAGCTACACCCGCATTTGTAGTACTATACATCGTTATTTAGTTCTTGTCAATCTTTTTGGAATTATTTTTCGCATTCTGATTGTAAACTGTTCAAAGTAATAGCTTTTATATATTCCCCAATTTCTCAAAACATCATATAGGGACGCAATAATTACTAATTCATGTGGACAAAAATGTATCATGTGGTAATTATAGTACCTTTCATAATCTCTTGTCAATATCTATTAGTTTCTTTCCAAGCAATAAATACATGCACTCCAACTCAACTAGGATTATCATGCACTCTTATATTGGTTACGTAACAGAACTTTCGGGCAGTCATTATGATTGTATGTTTGAAACATATGATGACATACAATCTTGGTTATATAATCAACATGAAATAGAGGAAGAGCGTATACCACTTGATACGTTGGTTCAAGTTGATGGGGAAATAGTTGATGGGGAGATTGTCGTTTCTGACTGGCGAGTATATGTTGCCTCTGAAAGAGTCCCAGACGATGAAGAGCCAAAGCATTACCATCTAGCCGTATTTGCGGTTGTGCGAGAGCGCGACCGTAATAATTTAGACCGCCTTATCGGTGCCAAACTATTCGCGGATGAACGCGCAGCCAAAACTCAAGCGTTTTGGAAAAACATATTCAAAGGTGATAGGATAGTTGATTGTAGGGGATTCGTATTAATTACTGATGAACATACCCAGCCCCCAGCTTTTTGTAGGGAATCTGTTGCTGAATTTAAAGTAACCAACCAAGAATATATTGACTCTGGGTGGGAATTTAATTACTACCACCTAGAAGGTGGTTTTAATCCCGGCTTCAATGGCCACGGTGGCGGTAATAAGTCGGTAACATATGGTGGCGCACCAATGCGAACAACTATACATGAGACCGGTCACACTGCTCCCGGAAGTAATGTTTGGTTACTTCCACACAACGGTAAATTTTTACCAAATGGGCGGCTGTCGGAGTATGGTGGAGATAGTTGTATGGGAAGAAAATATACCATTCTCACAGCGAGAGAGTTACATCAATTACAGTTTCTAGAAGATACCTACATCATGAGAAATCCGGACCAAGGAGAATTCTTCTTGGCTTCTGCCAATTTACGCCACTTCAGTGTTTGTGATCGCGAGCATCAAGCAATAAGATTTGATGTGAATAATGCCAACAATGATTCTCTAATAGATTTTGGCAATTATTGGGTATCTGTACAAAGCCACGCAGGGCCATATGCATCAACACGGGACTACCAGAAAGTCAACATCCATGTGTTTGGTCGGCTGAAAAGCACTAATGAAATGAAATATGTGATGTTAGCCGAATTGGCAAAAGGTGAATCATACACCATAAACGGTAACGTCATCAAGGTCGAAGACTTTTCTGCCAATGGTACCGCACGAGTCAGTGTAAATGGCACACAACCAATTGCAGAATTCCCTGATCCATTTGAGCAAATTAAACAGGGTGCTCCACTGTCGTCGGAACTATCTGGTCTTTGGATGAATGAAGAAATGGATGGTCAAGGATTCTTGCTCAATATTGATGGAGAACAATCGTTTGGTGGGTGGTACACGTTTGATGATAGGGGCCATCAGCGTTGGTATGTTATGGAAACCGATGAAGTTGGAGATGATTATATAATCTTTAATGTCTATTGGACAGAGGGTGGCACGGTAGAAGCCCCTAACACCGCAACGCTGAATCAACAGGGACGAGTATTGTATACGTTCCCCTCCGATCATACGGCACAGATGATCTGGGATATGGATGATCTTGGTAGAGGTGAACAAGATTTAATTAAGTTTACTCCAACAACTAGTGGTGTAGAGTCCGGTTGGTGGTATAACCCTTCTAGGAATAAAGAGGGAATTCTCACCCATGTACATGAGATTATGATTGAGAATGAAATCCGAAATGAGATTGTGGGATTCTTTTATACCTATGGACCAGAACTAAGTCGATGGGACGCTGATACAACCCAAAGGTGGTATATGGTGCAGGGTCTCCAGAATGAAAATGGTGTGTTCGAATGTGATATATATTTAGCAAATGGTACCCATTGGCTTTCTTACCAAAGTGCTAATATAGATATTGTGGGTCGCGGAACTATTCAATCTATTGGAAATGAATTAATGTTAGATTTTGATATTGAGGCCATTGAATATGAGACCTATCCTAGAGATAGCGATATTAATGATCCTGCTAGAACAGTGAGCCATAGGGTTTCTAGACTACTATAAACCATCTCGCAGGAGGAATCCCCCATCTTTAGGTGGGGGGGTGTCAAATGTTTTCTTTTTCATGATTGTCTACAACAATTGCAGACACTTTGGAAATAATATCTTTTGGGTCCATTGCATACCAGCCAGAACAACTAAAAGAGTTCAATTCTACTATTTTTGGGCCATTCTCGGTTGTTGCTATGTCAATGATAAACAAATCGTCTGGTACCCATGCACAAGTGTCCAATATGTCTTCGACTAACTGGGTAGATTCCACATTAACCTTGGTATCTTCTTGGTGTTTTCCCCCCACCTGATATCTGGAACTACCTAAAATCTCGCGATTTCCTATTACAAATCTAGCCTCGTCTAAGATTTTTTTGGGTGTAGAGATAAGAATCATAGAGTCTAATCCAACACCATAGAGTTTAATGATAGCATCTATTTCTCTAGTAATATTATCCATAGTCCATACGTTTCCGGTGAATTCTTTTCCACCCCTATTAGGTCTAAAGAATAGTTTGTCCATTCCCATAAGCCTAAAGTAGTATTCGTGATCACCTATTAGGTTGGCGAGAGTAACATACATATGGTCGGAATTTAAAAATAATTTATCATCCACTTCAAGCTGAGACATGTATACATTGCAGTTATACTTAAGATCGTCATAATAGCACCCATAGAAGCCCCGCAAGTGGGAAACCGCATTAATTGTAGAATAGGTCACGACCGGTTCATCTTTTGTGAATGGGACGGTTATATTTTGTACCATAAATGGAATGTAGTCAAACTCAAAGAACTCTATACCCAACTCATTAAAGGCTTCTACAGGTATTCTGGAATCCTCAAATATATATTTGTCAACAACCCACTTAGCTTTCATTGATCAGTTCTCCTTGGAGATATTCTAACATGGTGTTAGCATCAGAAACCTCAAATGGGTCTCCTTCAAATTCATCCATACGCATTGTTGGCCAATAATTCTCAACAAATATAGCGTCAATATAACCATTGTCAACAACTGCGCTATATCTCCATGATCTATCACCAAGACCTGTGTTATTCTTAGTACACAGCATACCCATTGCTCTGGTGAATTCGCCATTTCCGTCTGCAACCATTTCAACATTACTAATATCCAAACTGTCAAACCATGCAGACATAGTAAAGTGATCATTGACACTGATACAGTATACTTCGTCAATGGCAGTGTCTATAATTTGGTCGTATAACTGGTCATACTCTGGTAGATGCCTCGAAGAGCAGGTTGGGGTGAAAGCTCCGGGAAGTGAGAAAATAACAACTCTCTTGTTATCAAATAGTTCACCAGAAAATACTGGCTGGGTTTTACCATCTTCATCGCGGGTGAATACTCTGGCACCCAGCGGTACTGATTTAGTTGTGTTGATCATTTAGTCGTTTCCTAGTAGTTAAATCTATAATTTCGGCGCTCTCTTTGTTCACTGCGCCATTAGATTCTTTAATACTAACGGATTCGACGGGCTTTGTCAATACTGGGTTCATTCTATTTTTGGACAAATTCTTCACAAAGCCGTTGTATTCATTTACAAACTGAATAGTTGTAGTTTCATCTAACCCCTGCATTATTGACAGAAAGTACGGCTCCAATACTGGATATAGGTTGGCAATGTCTGTTCGGCTCAAAGATAGTTTCTTGCCCCCAAATTTAATAAGATATTCCATTTTTGATTTTATCCTTTATATCTATCTTGTAACATTCGTAAGCTCTTAATTTGTATATATTTTTTAGTGATCAGCGTGTACTCGCTTTTGCTAACAGTTCCCAAAAAAGTTCGGGGTCAGTGCTTTTATGGATGTATACACCCTTCTCATCTCGTACCCAAAGTGCTCGCTGGCCATGTGATCTATTATCAATATCCAAGTGTACCATGGGTTGAGGCTGCATAGAATTAACATTAGTGTCTAAGTATACACCAATCCCTCTCCAATGTAAATTCTCAACAGCACAAAGCCAAAAATCCATTACATTAACTGATGGGAATACGTCTACGGCCATACCAAGTCGTCCGTCACCAATGTAGTGGCGACTGGTTCTAGAACCACTACGCCTAACTAGTCCTTCTGGGACTCGGCTGGGAAATACAGCCTTTCCGAAATTTCTTCTGGTGTTGTTTAATTCATATATTACTTCGGCTTTGACAAACTTCAAGTCTTCTGGTACTGGCCATTCTTCTGGTGTGAAGAAAGACTGATGATTACGTGCTATTAGATATTCATATGCATTTCGGTATATCACGGGAGAATCCTTTGACTCTCCCGTATTTATTAATCAAACATTAAAGATATTCTTTCTTCACATTTGATATTAACCTGTTCCCTCTCCAACTCCGACATTGAACTCCATTCAGCTATTTCAGACAATGTTCTGGAACATCCAGAACATATCTTAGTTGTCGAGTCAATAACACACACTTGTATACAAGGTGATTCTGAACTTAAATATCGCATCCCTTTTGTCCCGCACAAGCTTGTGAAGCCAGAGTATCTGCATCTACGTAGTCATGATCAACTTCGATAACGTTAGACCAATCTACGTCTTTATACTCTCTATGAAGATCGCACCACGTTTTCCAAAGAGAAACATGCTTCAAACAGTAAGTTGTCTTCCTGACATCCCCATCAAAGTAGCGATCAGCAAACTGTTCCACTCTTCGTATCCAGTCCAACTTGTCAAACCACTTAGTAAAGTCCATCAGACTTCTGTAGTATTCGGAGAGTGCTCCATTAGTAGGAGTTTTTGGATATTCTGGTAGATACTTTGTTTCAGTAAGGTCTTCGCCCTTATCTAGTGCTGTGTCACACGCTCTCCAGAGGTTGTCCTTAAACGCATGTAATCCGTCTACAATAAGACCAGAGGCAAATACCGAAGCATCCCCATATTCTTTTATTAGTTCAGTTGGGGTCAATACTGTAGAAAATGGTGCTTGTGCATAATCCAAATCCCCTGAAGCTGGTAATAGTGATACGCCCGTAAAGTATTCTCTATTATCGTATATGAAGTCACACACTTCATCCCACTCATCATCCCTAACAGTAATTGTGTTAGAAACGTTGTGTGTGATTTCCGGATGTAGTGAACGCTCAGGTACATTACCAGCAAGAACCCAATGTTTTTGTGCCTTCTTCACTGTTTCCAGTAATTTTACAGCATCTACCTGATTCTTGGTAATAGCGCCCGGTGGAACCTCACATAGAAACGATATAACTTCATCCGTATTGTTTGCACTCCAAACAGATTCCTCGGTTGCCATTGGATTCTCCGCTTTAAAGTGTTGTAGAGGAAATTCTTGCTTGTTCGCTTGTACTCTTCGTATGTAACGCCGTGCGTGGTGTGGGTGAATTCCAGATGCAGTCTTTAATACACAGCTAGTAGACCCTGCTGGCTTAGAGCATGTTAGTCTTGCCGCTGGATTAATGTTTATCATCTTGGCAATAGTTTCATTCACTGCCTTGATTTCTGCTGCACCCTTTTCTAAAATGCTTTCGTTGAACAGGATATCAGGATTATCCATCCAGCCCGTAATAGAGCAGCCTAGTAAAGCTTCATGTTTAACAATCTCTTCGGTAGTTTCTCCTAAGTATGGGAATTCATTATACCCAGCTTGTAGTGTTCCAATGATTGCAGAAGCTCTACACGCTTGTAGGAAATTTTCTTCAGTGTTGCACCACTTACCATTTATCTCGGTCAGGTTACAAAAGTTTACACCGCTCTCGCCATTGGGTAAAACGGGCCAAAATCCGATCTCAACGCAGGGGTTGGTTGTAGATGCATAGTCGTCGTTACAGAAATAGAAACCGGGTTCACCAGATTGTCTAATGCTCTCGAAAATTTTCTTAAAGTCTTCATAGCCGGTTTTATCTCGTTGAAGAACTACTGAGTTATTACTACGACCTCTTTGTGGGTTGGTAACAAACCAGTCTCCAGTTTTAGCGGTCATCATATCTTGGTCATCTGGAGAAAACAGACATATGGTAGCTGACCGCCGCAATCCACCGGAGATTACAAAGTCAGAAGAGTGCATTAATATATCATAGACTACAATAGGCTTAAGTGCAACTTTGGTTGAGTTCGTTTCAGTGAATTGTGCTTCTAATAGCCTTCCTATTTTTTCTAATCCTTTTCTCAACGGGTCTGGGCCGGGTGCCTTAAATTGTCCAGCAATGAGAGCACCTTTTGGTCTGATCTTCGAGAAGTCAAAATTTACAATCTTTCCATGGTATTCTGGGAATCTCCCACCATCTTCAAAATATGATGAAAGTAGAACACCTACTGAGTCAGCCCAACCTTCACAAGTGTCTGGTATTACGTAGGTCTTTGTTTCGGCATTTGATTTTCTATTAACAATTTTTGGGAGTTTTTCGATGTGGTGTTTTTGAACAGTAAATCCAACTCCACAACCTGCTAACAATAACCACACTACTTGTTGGAATGAAAACGGCTTGTCGATAAGTAAAGAACTACAGTTGTATATTCTTTCGTTTCTCTTCAAAATAGGGTCTCCACCATATTGTAAAGCTCTCTGCGCTCCCAATACTCGTTTCTTTCTAACCTGTTTTTCGGCAAACTTTAGTTCTTCTTCAAGTTCTGGGTTTTGTGCCAATTCGTCTTTGTATTTCTTCCTATGCATAATGAACACTCTAGACACGGCTTCATCCCATGTTTCTCTTCGTTGTTCTTCTGGTAGGTATTGTGCGTAGCGTGAGTAAAACGTGTAATCAGATAGTGCTTTTAATGACATGTAATTTTCCTTAAGTTATAGTAGGTGAACATTATTTAGCTTTGCCCGATTGTCGAACAAATACTCTTTCACTATCTTAGGGTTATCAGTTCATTTTTGCAAGAGATAAAACAACTCTTCGTAGAACGGATGCTTTTCCGCGCTTATGGCATAGTAATATGGCATGCCATAAAATATAATTTCTTTGTTGGATTGCAGCGCTTGTTTTAATGTGCGCTCACCAGATGTATAAGCGTATTCAATTGCATCTTCTACGATGGCCATGGCATCATTTTGTGAGACATCCAGTTTGATCAGCCTTTCGTATGATTCTTTATACTCTTCATGGTCCGTCACTCTTGGGTTGAACAAAAATGAGAATCCATTTTTTGGGAAAATATAATATGAAACCGCACCTTCTACAGTAGAGTATGGGCCATTTGTGATTACCGACCTGACATCAATTCCTTCATACTCATCCTTTAATGCATCACCCATCACTCGCATAAAGCCCGTGGTGTTCTTCTTATGGCGAACTTTAACCCGCTTAACATAACGTCCATCGGGTTTTAACGCTCGCACCGCTGGGTAGCCCCCCGACAGTTCTAAGAACTGGTCACACTCTACTTTTAATTTTTTAAAACTATCTTTCATTTTTTGCCCTATAAATAACCCTGCCACTTTGATCCAATTATACCAACATGAGCGAATTAATAGAAGAACTAGAAAAAGAGGTTAGGAACCAAATTATTTATGTGATTGGTGGCGGTATGTCTTTTAATCCAAAGGCTGATTACGTTAAAAACATACCAAAAGAGCGAACCATATGTCTCAACTCGGCATTAAGTGACTTTGATGAATGTTTAGCTTGCATGTTTATGGACTCCAGTTGGTACACTAATAATAAAAAGCTGTTATCTGAGGGTAGACAGAAATATGCAATACGAGTTAACTTAGATAAAAGGCGATTAAGTCCCCAAGTAAATGACAATGTGATATATCTTAGGAATGCTAATATTTCAAAGTGTTCTTTTGAACCCAACTATCGATTGAAACCCTATGATGTATCTGGAAACAATATCGGAGTGTGTGCTATAGATTTGCTAGAACAACTGGGAGCCAAGACAATATACCTATTGGGGTTTGATTGTTCTTCCAATGATGATCAAAAATCGCATTATCATGAAAAATATAATAGGGTCGTAAAACAAAAAACATATGATGATAAAATGTTGCCCTGTTTTGAAAACCTTCGATCCCACTTAGAAAAGCGGAAATCACAATTCAAGGTTATAAATCTTTCACCGGTAACTAATATAAAATCTATTCCGCGAAAAAGTTTGAAAAATTTTGACTTCCCATGATTTTGAAATAACCGCTAGAGATCAACAAATATAAATAGATAAAAGGTTCGAATTCAAAAATGGCGACAATAACATACAAGTGTGATACATGTAAGCGGGACGTAGAGCTTCTAGAAAATTCTATGGGGATGACTACGTTTGGTTCATGTGTAATCACTCAAGACTGTAGGGGTAAGTTATACAAAACCTCTAGAAGTGCATATAACATCCGGGAATCCTTCTTGGAAGCGGACCCCACTGGTACAATAGACAATTTTTCACCAAGGAAAATCTTTTTTAATTACGTCCAAGAGATACGTTCGGATAAATGGGTCGTCAATCATCGATTAAATGCTACCCCAGTTGTTAAGGTGTTCACTGAAACTAATGATGGGACTACCCTATTACCGATGGAGAATGATCAGTTTACTGTGACCTATACTTCCCCGGATAGTCTAGAAATAGTTTTCATGGACTCCTTTACTGGTCAAGTACATTTAATATCCAGAAGTATATCGGAAGATTCTATAGAGACTATATTACCCGAAGAAGGAATGCTTCAAGTATCATATAATGATTCTTTGGCCTTTGGAGTTATTGCCCAGTTTAATGGAATAAGTTCTCCACCCCCAATTTTAACAAATGGTACTATTAGGTTGGACATAGTCCTAGAAGAACCAAATGAGGAACCAATTTTCTGTGTGGAAACCTTTACGGGCCTAGAAGATGGTACGTCTCCGTGGAACGATTTTAGAGCAATTCTTTTTAGAAGGCGAAGAAACTTCAATATAAAAACCAAGAGTATATCAGAGTTCAAACTCATAAAAGATCGGTATGACTCATTGAGCGATATTCCCCAACTCACTAGGCTTAAGTTCGTAAGAATAGACCTCGGTGATGGGGTCTGGAGAGACATAAAATCAAAGCAAGTGTTAATGATGTTAGCATCTTCTCCATATCTCAAAGCGGACAAGAATTTAGAAGAAATTGTAGACATTGGTGAACTAAACAGAAAAACTGTAGATTCACAATTCGTTTTCATTAATGGGACACTATTTACTGACCCTAAAAATTCTGAAGACGTATATCCGAGAATTGAAAAAGATGAAATTGTTGCACTACCACCTACACCAACACCTACACCAACAATTAGTGTAACACCATCGATTACACCCACATCATCACCAACTCCGACACCAACTCCGACACCATCGGTTGCAGGAATATGTTGGGTCGGGGACACTGGGGGTGACTGGAGTCCAGTATTTGCCGAGACAAATGCATATTTTAATGGTACATGTTTTATTTTAGATAACGAGTGGGGTAGTGGGCTGACTGTGGCCAGCCTCGAATACACTGGTGCGGGTGTTTCCCCAACGAATGGTATACGTTTTACACTGCTATTACAGGGAGAATCACCTACACTTGACGTAGGTATTGAAATAACATCCGAGGCTGCACCTATACCCATAACTGAAACTGTTACCTTGAGTAACGGGGTGACATTCTCCTATGAGTTGGACGAAAACTCTGGAATGTTTGATGGTATTTCTTCTATAGAGCCTGCCATTATTACGTTGATACTGTTGAATAGTGGTAGCTATGATTCGCTTATTATATGTGACATAGAAACTCGAACCTCGGACTGTTGAGTATGATAGTACGGGTAATATCCACAGTAGTAAGAAAGTGATTGATGTTCATATCATCAATACTGATAGGCCATACCGAAAACGGTGTGTAGACAGTCTTTCTGGTGAGCCGATAAACCTGTTTGAGGCACCGTTTATTAAAGGTAGAATTGGGAAGGCCAGAGTGAACGGCATCAAGATGGGTACATCCGAGTTCGTGTCTTTTGTAGATGATGATGATATCCTCGTACCGGGGGCCTTCACAAGAGCGTTGGACATACTTCAACAGGGGTTTTCTGCATACTATAGTAATCATTATGTAATGGATGTAGATGGAAAAGTTTATGGTAGATGGTTTGACAAACCCGCTAAAGCTATTGGTTTTTCACAAGAAACCCAAATGCATCACATTGTAGTGTACCGAAGAGAACTAATAGAACCAGTATTTGCTGCTACTGAACTAGCATTATATAAAGAACGAACCTTGTTCAATTTAGCATCAATATATCATGGTCGAGTGTTCGGTGATGATAGGATGGGACTATATTGGAGAGTTCATGAAGATTCGGCACACACTCAGGTAACAGCGGAAACCCAAGAGTGGAAAGATGAGGTTAAAAGATATAGAGATATGATAATGTGTCCACCAACAGGAAATAATAATGAGTAAAGAGTTTCCACAAAAAAGTTTCATATCAACCAATTTATCCCCCAAAAATGTATATCTCGATGGAAATACCGTAATATCCTCCACAAACTTTTTTAGTGTGTTCGCTGACGGGCCTTCAAACTACTACTTCGATAATGAAGCTGGAGTAATACTAGATGGGGTTCCTGACGATGGTTGGGTAATACTATATGTCAACTCTTATACTGGCAAAATAGAGTCTGAAATGGCTGTAGTAGACCCAGTGGTTTATGTTTCCGAGTTTCCTAGTAGTCCAGTGGAAGGAGAAATATTCTACCATATTATTGATTCACATGGCTATAAGTATGTCAGAGAACAATGGTCTAAATTCATATACCTCCCATTTTGTGAAATTGTGGGTGGTGACATAAGACGAATATATTCTGGATACAGTCACGGTGAAAATTACTTAAATCAATCTATAGTTGCCGGTAACATTTTATTCGATGAAAATCAGAAACCCTTATATGTCAGAGAGGGTAGAGGTATTAGATTTTTAACTGATGTTGATGAGTGGGCACTGTCGCTACAGAATGTCAGAAACTTAACTAGTGGTAACACGTTCACAACCAATATTGCTTCAACATCTATCACAAAATATTCTCTCTTAAAAAGAGACCCCAACTATGCCGTATCCATATGTTCATCAATGGCAGATAGTCCGACTGTTTCTATAGCCCTCAATGATTGTGTAGTCGGAGAATTTTGTCCTATCCTCGAAAAGGGGTTTATTAAGGACGTTAATTGGAACTGGGTGGTTCAACCAAATACCAACCTATACTGTTCTAAAACTGGGACGCTGTCACTAGTGCCCGACTTTACGGGTGCATCAATACAGATCGTTGGATATGTAGTAGATGTAGACACAATATTCTTTGACCCCCAAGATAAGATATACATAAATAACCTCGTATCATTGAATTCCTAATATGTTAATTAACGGAGACCTCAAAGTGCTTGGGGAAACATTCCTCAAAATCGCTGAAGACGATTCTTATACATTCGATGCTGGTGATAAGGGTTTGTTTATTATACGTGATAACATTTTATTATACAATAATGGTGTTTCCCTAGACCAGTTTGCAATTGTTTCATTTAAATCAACTCTTGTTGAAAGTCTAGGATTTGTGCTTGATGACCTATCTATTAACCCCTCAACTTTAAACACCCTGAGTGGAGTGTCCGAGATAGATGGAAACAGTTCTCTAGTGGATGTACTTGTTCAACTAGGAGCAAACATTCCGTCCAAGTTTACTTCAACCTATGCAAGTGATACTACGCATATCATTGAACACAATCTGGATAGCCAAAACATACACGTGACTATATTTAATGACAGTAATAATGTAATAATTAATGACGCAACGGTTCAAGTCTTAGACTTGAACCGTTTGGCTGTTACGCTATCTTCGCCCCAACCTATAAGAGTGTTGGTAACCTCGTATTAAACACTAAAGGGAAATTTTATTGATGCTTGTGGATCATATTCTGATATAATAAAAGATTCTCTAGTTGCTTTATCACAGAAGTCGCCTAAACTCTCATATACTGGTACTTCAATTTTAGGTGACACACCGGGCTTACGTTTCATTTGGTCCCTGAAGAGTTCAAGTTGGTCTTCATATATGTGAATGTTGTGCATTACATGAGATAATTCTCCCACCTTCAACCCAACCATGTTAGCAATAATATGTAACATCAGTGCATAACTAGCAACATTATATGGTACACCCAGTGGATAATCACATGACCGTTGGATCATTGTCATATGTAGATAACCATCCAAGATCATGAAAATATATGTCATATGGCATGGTGGTAGAGCCATTTGATCTAACTCACCGGGGTTCCAGTGAGTGACAATAAGTCTTCTGTCATCTTCACCCTTCTTAAGTTTCGCTATACAGTTCTCTAATTGATCAACAATTTTTCCATCTGGACTTCTCCACTCACGAGCCTGTACCCCATAGATTCTCCCAAGATCATCTTCCCCACTTCGGTTGGGGTTGTTTAACCATTGTTCATTGTCATTAGCGTTGGCATCCCATATTTTACAACCCTCTGTTCTGAATAGTTCTGCACTATCATAACCTTTCATAAACCCTATAAGTTCTGCCGCTATGGGTCTTATATCCATTTTCTTAGTCGTTAATAGTGGGAAGCGATCTGTGTCGGACATATCATACTTGGCCATCTGTGGTGTCAGTGTTAGACAACGTTTACCGGTTCTCTTATTGTATACCCATTTACCCTCATCGAGTAGCATTTTACCAATGCGAATATATTCTTCATCAAAACTTTTCACATCTTTCCCTTTAATCATTTTTTGTACTTCTTGATAACATTCTCGGCCCACCAAGTAATAATCCATCTGAGACATGCACTCTTCATCTAGGTCGATGCAGTGTTCTTTTACTTTATCTAAGCATTTTTTATTCATTGTTAATCTCTTTGTAATATTTCGAAGTATTTAGTTATTATAAAGCTATGTGGTGGTGGTTGTCAATTTCTGACTAAATGGGTTAAATCTATAATTTTATCCTGACTATAAATAAAGCTAGACGAGTTGAAAACAATACAATGAAAGAAAGTTTTAATGTTGAATTTAGTACCCGAGTAGTTTGTAGAGAAATTAATCCTGAAACTGGCGAAACAAACACGCTTCTAGATGATAGTAACGCCATTCATACTCAGAACATGGCAAGAACCATTGCGAAAGGGTTATCAAATGAGCCTAACTTCTTCATACACCGAATAGCGTTTGGTAATGGTGGGAGTTTCACGGACGCTGGAGAAGTAACCATTTTAAACCCACCTAATGATGGTACTAGGGGTGATGGTTGGGAATCCAGACTGTATAATGAGACATATTCTGAAATCATTGATAATGAAAATTTAAATTTTGGGACAGACCCCGGTTCATATGGACCAAACTCGACTCGTCCCGGAGGAGGTTCTGTACCCGGTGATGATCCTGCTGGTGGAGGAGTAACATCCTTAGAAGTGGGAAGAAAGTCGAACATCATTGCACGAATGTTTATTAATGTAAACGAACCTATCTCACAATTACCCGCAATAACTAATGATAGTGTCATTCAAGACAGTGAAAAGACTTTTGAATTTGATGAGCTAGGGTTTTATACTCTCGGTCTTCCAGCTAGTGCAACTCCAGCCGAGTCCATAGTTAATGTAGGAAACAGGAATTCTTTAGACTCGATACCTTCTACAATGTTTGGATTAGTTTTCAACTTGGATTATACCGTAAATGGTGTTGTACAGAGTGCTGAAATAACTATTCCCGCTTCAGGTTCAGGTTCGTCCGGTGAAGTTACCTATGGTGATCTTTGTGAAGGTATAAACACTGATGCTTGGGTTACTGGTGGTGATATTCCTAGTTCTGACCTGACTGTTCTTATAACTGATCAAGAAGGTGGTTCTACATTCTCAACAATTTCTGGAGAGGAAACTTTTGGTAATTTATTGTTTAGAAGTGTAAATGTGGGAAATATGGCAACACTAGAGTTGGCCTGTGATTCCGTATCCGGTAGTGATCTATTATATGCCCTGACTAGTGATTGTTCCAATGTGGATACATCCGTCAACACGGGTGTGAACGCTGGAGCACAAAATGATGCTGCTGCGCCTGAGAACGAAAGAGAAAGATTGATAACTCATATAACATTTTCACCAATCCTCAAGAAGGCCAACAGAATTATTGAAATAGAATATACTTTGACTGTTAGTACTTCACAGACACAGAGTACTTCAACCTCTTTCGAGTTTACTTAAGCCTCTTTACGCTCTTTCGCTGGATAATGTACAAACCGATGATGTGTTATAGGGGATGCCAATAGGCATCCCGCTTTTATATTACCTTTCCTAATTTCTCTCTGAGTATTAGCCATTAGTCCAGATTCATGGGAAATCTTATGAGTGATAAAGACTTTTTCATTTCCCTCTTTGTTGAATAATATTGGCCAGTTGCAATAAAAAAATTCACCAATAGCATATGGTAGTCCTCGGTATGCTCCACCGTAAGACAGTTTTGTTTTATCCATATCACATTCAGAATTTTCTAAGTATTCCTTTCGATCTCGATGCGCCATGTTATGCCACGACCAGTTTTTAAAATTATCTCCAAAGAATTCACTAAACGTAAGTTTTAAATAGTCTAGCTCATTTTCTTCCAGTATAGTAATAGCCTTGTCGAATACATCTCGATCTCGTTTTGTGAATCCTACTTTGCATGATCCATCATCCACGTTTACAATCATATCATCTTCAAAGAATATCATATATCGGTGTTTAGAATCATGGAAATGTTCTGCTGCAAAACGGCGACCCCCAGTAATTCCAATATTATCAAACTTAAATTGTTCTATGTTATATCTTTCACAGATATTGTCATACTCAGATACATGTTTAACATTTGTAGAATTGTTGATGAGGTACTTTTTGGCTTCTCCAAAAAATCTCTTAAACTCTCCATCAAATAGCTCTAATTGTTTTTTCAATTGTTCAGGTGCATTGTATGTGAGGAAATATAATGCAGTTTCTTCAGTATCAAGTATCTCTATTTTTCTCAAGTCTTCGAAAAATTTATATATCAGACCGTTGGGTTCTATAAACTCTATACTGAATAGACTTTTGTGGGTGTAACTTATAATCGTGAATACACTCTCCTCCGTACCCATGTAGCCGTTCTGTAGTGTTGTATCAAGGGTAGAGTAGTAAACACCGTTAACTCTCTCTAGAGCCGTCCTAGAGCCTCCGAAAAACCCTCCTCGAATAACATATTTGGTGTCTGTACCCGCATATTCGTTCATTCCCTTCTTTTTAAACCCGTGTACTTCATTTTGGCCATCATAAGGGAACGCCAAGTATAACATTTTATTATTCACAACTTTTCTGATTAGGCGTTTTTCAAAATGTGGTTCGTCAAGATAGCCGAGGCTCACAGTGTTAGAGATACCCGCATCTATCCAGAAGAAGTAGTCAGAATGTAAGTAATTGTGTATGGCAGCGTCATTTAACATAAACTGCTTACTCATGACTAATGAGTTATATCCCTTCAGTGAGGCTTGGGGACTTTCTTCCAACCATGATGCTTGTGTTCGCCACTCTTTGTTGTTTCGTATGGTTTCAATTTGTTTTTCAAATGGAATGTCGATGCTTTTTCGTACAACTATAGTATTAGTCCTTTCTCGATGGTTCCAAACAAATTCTTCCACCTCTTTGTCACAATATATGACTAGGTTTATATCTTTGTCTAGTAAACTTTTGAAAGAATTTAGGTAGTGGCCCATATCCCTAGAGAATGATTCAGAAAGCTTATCTCTACCCAAGTTGTATAGGGCTGTTACGTATGTTATTTTACTCATGTGTTAGTTGGTGTCCAGTTTTGACAAGACTGAGGTTGTGGGTCAGAGAGACTTTTATATTATTCATCCAAAATCACCCAAAGTAATTAAACATTTTGATCACTCTCTCCGACCACAACATTCAAGCCTCTAAAATAAAAACTCACGAAACCCCCTCATTGGTGAAAACTATATCATGGGACCATTTGGGGAGAATGTCATGTGAGTAGCCCAAGGAACCTAACTCTTGATATACTCTAAGAAGCTTTTTAGCATTTATATCTGAAATACTCGCCCATCCGTTGGACTCTGCAATTATTAGGGGTTTTGTTTCTAGTCTATCCAAATATTTGAGCATACCGAGTATTATGTCAAAATCCATACCCTCTGCATCTATTTTTATGATATCTGGTAAAAATTTTTGAAAGTTTACGTCATCGAAGGGTATTATACTAGTTGAATTCTCGGTTTCGTTTAAACTTTTTTGGAGAAAGGAAGTTCCAAGATTCTCGTTAGATTCATCTATTTTTATGAAACGCATTACGTCTTCAGCTTCGCCTAGGGCCACATTCATGTAGGAAAACCCCCTTCCCGGAAATTTGGATTTACTGTATTCCAAAAACTCTTTTATGGGTTCGACCAATAATGCGTTTCTAACCTCGATTTTATTATCTAAAAGTTCTGTAAAATTACCAGTATTGGAACCAATATCTATTAAATTTATACATGGTTTTGATTTTAACATTTCATGTATGCGGTTTACTAGAGGGGCCACATGAATGATAGATGTTTTGTCCCACTTTTTAATGATCTCTAATTCATATTCTCTGTCATCAATGTTTGCCATATTTCGTCCCCGTTAGGTAATCTAATTATTTATCAATGTCGTTGGGTAATCTAACTAGGGGAACCGATAAGTGGCCAGAGTGGAGTATATTGATATTACTCATGTTATTAACAAATTTGTATATACATCATACATCTTTTATTACTTTATCCAGCCAACCTTTTGATTTACTGTGTGGCCATAGGGTGAAAGTTTTAGGTAACTTGGTTGACACAAAAATAAACCTGTAATCAATAAACCCATTTGATGATCCAATATAATTTTTAAACTCACTAGCAGACAGGTCTTTGCGATGTATTTCAACACCATCAGAATCATGGGCAGCAACAACACAAAAATCTATATCATCCAACACTTTACCATCTTTTAGAGCCTTTGGAAACTCGTTTTTGTGAATACATACTCGTATGTCGTTCGATCTGGCAAAAGAGTTTTTCCATTCGTCCTCATTGTTATACACGAAATTTACTGGAGGCTCACTTTGATCCAATGTGGCCTGTTGTACTCCACGGTACTCAAAACTTATACCAGCATATTCTTCATATTCTCGCAGCGTTCGTGCATCACCAAAACCATATCGACCAAAGTCTATTTGTTTAGGGTCTTCTCCATCCATGCCGAATAGTATTTTGTTTCTTTTATGACACAATTCGTTTCTTTGAACCCAGTCTAATTTGACTAATCCCTTATCTCTGTTTATGGTGGTATGATCATCCCACACCTTTGTACGATTTTTTCTAGTATATTCGTGCCATACTACTATCTTGTGTGGTGTATATAGATCATATCCATGGGTGAAAGCTCGCACCGCAATAGATATTTCTTCACCATGAAAAAAGTATTCTGGATCATGTTGAACCTCAAGCGAAAATGTGCCGTCCGCAAATGCAAAGTGTCCAGAATAGAATCTGGCCCGAATTGGTTTATCTAAGTTCTTCCAGTTTTTCATTTCGGAAGGAATAAAGAATACTGGACTCTCCGGAATAAATCTATCAAAGTTTGTTTGCCAAGCCTGTTGTACTCTACCTTCTGGGTCTCTTTCTGGATCATATGATGGTACGTATCCGGTAAGAATGGGCTTCTCCGAATTCTCTCTACATTGTTCCATCATTTCTAGTAGTATTGTATCCCATCCTTTAACAAATCTATGGTGAGAATCTAATTGTAGTGTATAGGTTTCATCCACATAGAACTGTTGAATCATGTGTCTTGCCCAGCATGCGCCTTGTGCCTTGTTGTGGTCAACATCAATGAATTCTACAATAGCTTCATTTATAACAGCCTGTATGACATCATACGTTACTATACTACCATCTACTTCTTTATGATCGTATTCACTAGCCCCAACTATTTCAAGCTCAGAATCCAAAAAATCTTCTATGGTTTCATCGCCTCCGTGTTGCCAACAAACAACTATTCTGAGTGCTTTTGGGTTGGTTGCATTTTCGGTAATATTTGTTATTGTGGGAATAAGTTCTGGATCGCGATAACTTGCAATTTGTACAAAGATGGTATTTTTCATAATTTAACTCGTAACAGATTCATATTTATTTAGATAAAAAAAGAGGGAGCGAAAGCTCCCTCTTTTCTATCTTTTAATGTAAAAGACTATTTAAGAACTCGCGTTCTTTTTAGGTCTACCCGGTGGTCTACCCGGACTCTTTTTAGCAGGGGTGGCCTCTGTTGGAGCCGCATCCGGTTGTACTGGAGTCGGTCGGTGTGCTTGTACCTTGGGTTGTATAGGCTGTCTTATACCCTGACGTACAGAAGATGGTGAGATAATCTGACCTGAAGTGGTTCTAACCTGTACCATCTGATGGAAGTAGTCCAATGCGTTTACGCCGTTCTTCAGTGTGGTTTGAGCCAATAGGTCCCATAATGGGAACTGTTCCGCGTTACGCTTTGCGAGAATTTGTCTCATACGCTTTCGATCAATTATATCTAAATCTTCTTCTTTGATAAAATACACGTCTCCGGTATTCTCATCTTCCTTGATGATAACGACGTTATATCCGATACCATTACCATATAAGTCCATTGAAACGTAGTGTCTGTAATTGTTCATGTTAGTTAACTCCTTTTAAATAGTCCATGTGAACATTTTTCTGAATTCATGATTATTTAGTACTCAGAAAAATGTGTGAAATTTGGAACACTACTTTTAACATTAAGGAGTTAATAGAATGAAAACAAAAATATATAGAGCGGGAATGATTCCGTTTTTCGTACAAGAAGATGGGACAGTTCTTATGAATTTCATGGTTCCCAGCGATCAGACCTATGGTGGGAGTGATCCCCAGTTTTGTAAGGGTAGGATTGAAAATGGAGAAAGTCATGAAGATGCTGCGGTTCGTGAAGCAGAAGAAGAATTGGGTCTTAAGGAAGGTAACGTGTCTTGGTATTACCATTTGGGGGAATATCTAGGTAGAACACACTTGTATATTTGTGAAGTTGAAGATATGAACGATTTTAACGAACCCCACTATGAAACAGAAACAACCCATTGGATGACGTTAGAACAGTTTCAGGAGACTGGTAGAGAGCTTCATAGACCTGTCATCCGTGAAGCCCATGCATCTTTTATGCAAATATACAACAATGAAAATTCAGATGAGTATGAAGAAATAGAAACTAGTTAAATTGGTTGATAGGTACTTCCATGAGTTCAAGAGAGACCTCGGAGAAAAAGTTTCCGGGGTTTTTTATTAAGTATTCATCTCGCTTACCTCCCATAAAGAATGGTTCACCATGTGTGTCAACCATATCTAACCAATCGAAATCTTCATGCATTTCATATATTTTCACAACTTTAAAACTTTCGTCCCGCAACGTATTAATCACTGATATAGTGGTACCGAATGTATACACGTTCTGGAATTTTGCATCAGGATAACTACCCACATAAAAATACTGTTTCCGCTCTTGGACATGTTCTATTCTATGATTGATTCTAGTCCCCAAAAATTCAGTCCACGTGAACCAATTTCCAGTTTTTTTATAGTGTATATCAGGTCTAGCAGGTATATCACTAGGCTTCTCACCAGTTTTACAGAATGCATGCCACTGAACCAAAGAGGTAAAGCCTAAATGGTGAGCATACGTTTTGGCATCTTCGTAAGGTCTAAATGTTTTTCTACGATATATGGGTATCGGATCATTATAATTTCCTAAGTAATACCCCCATCCCTTCCACTCTTTATGATAGGCTCGGTCTGGCCTCTTTGGCATTCTTGCGGGTGCATGGAATTCGTACCACCTTACGTAATCTCGATACGACTGTATGTTTTCTTTACGTACAAGTTCCACCGCGTCCTCGAAAGGCATACATACCTTGGGTCTACCCGGTTTACCCTTCGTCTTTTTTACTATTCTGGGTCTACCCCTAGGATTTTTAGCTTTTTTGGGCATAAAAAATAAATACTGTGACAAAGGCTATTTATTGATGACCAAAATAACTGATTTTATCTTAGACTTCGCAAAAGCCTTTGATTCTTTACGAGTAATTCCAAGAATTGTACTATTCATGTATGGGGTGTTAGTCTATAATATGTATGCGTGGTACAAGTCAATTCCCATGGTGGAAGAAAGTGCGTGTGATAATAACATTTTACAAACACTTATAGAAGCTGGCATGGACCCTGTCCTAGCCACTGAGATGTCCTGTACGGTCGTTGCGATTATAGGTGGACCAACGGGGTTCCAAACAAGCTTCGTGTCCATCATTGTAGGTTTGGCTACTGTTGTTATTGGATTATACTTAAATTCTGGCCCTAAGTGGAGCTTCACGAAGAGTAGAAATGATTTCTATTCTAGTGGTGATACTGGTGGTCCATCGCCCCCTCGACCACCAAGAGACCCTAGAATATTCAGTGACGGTGAATAATATATCAGCAGGGTTTGTTGGCTAACGTATCAGCCATTCGTGTTATTGATGATATTAGATTATTCATATCATTCTTACCCAAGAATCGTAGGAATAAAGGAAGACTAACTTTCTTTTTAGACAGCATCTCTCTTTGTATTTCATCAAAGATTTCATCTTTGATGTGTTCGGGTTGCTTTTCTAAATCGAGTAATAGTTGGTTTTCATTGAAGATGTCTCCCACCTTATAGGTCACATTCACATATTCGTCCTGATCCTCTTTGTAGATGGTTTCTTCGAATGTGTGTTCCATCAAATTTGATTTCTTGAATGTATCGTAAAATGCTTCCACGATTTTAGTCCTAGGCACTCTAGGATAACTGGAACGAACGTTGTCTTTGGCATCACCCCGTATACACTTTTCAAACATGTATAAATCAGGGTCATTGTTAAACTCTTTTAGTGTTCTCTTCTTACCATTTTTTAACGGGTTTACTATCTCGATATTAGAATAACGCAACAATTGCATATAATCTTTATCAGAAGAAACAAGTTTAACTCTAACATCCGGGGCATCCCCGTAGATGTGACAAACCCCACCCACAAAATCATCTCCTTCAATACCATCTTTACCCATGATGAAGAGTTTTGTATTTTTTCTTAATGCTTCGGTAAGAGCGCATATTTTTTCGTCCAAATATTTCTTAACCGCTTTTTCGGATTTAGATAGTTTTTTACTTCTGTTTGCTTTATAAATTTTATGTGTTACTGCATCTGGTGATTTAGTGTAATCTTTTCTCCAATTACCCCTTGAATCAAAACATAAAATTATGGTTGTTGGACTATGGGTTTTTCTCAAATGAGTCAATCGTAACAAGAATCGCGATATAGCCAAGTCGGCGGCAGAGTTTCCACCACCGTATCCTTTGTTATTATGAAACTCAATATGTATTAAGTTATTGGCATCTACCACTAAAAGTGTTTTCACGCGTTTCGTATTTCATCCAATTCTTCTTTCGACATCATCTCACCATGCTCTCCAATGAGGCCAGCAAATAACATAGAAATCATATCTTCTTCGGTTGAAGCTCTAAAGCCTTGTTCCTTCAACTTTCTAATCATGGCCTTATTCCAGTCAAACTTGACTTTTACACGACCCTCCTGCTCAGTCATCTCAACAGTGAAGTCTGCCCACGGCTCGTCCGAGTCTTTCAATAGTTTCTTTTCTTCTTCGTGCTTCTTATAACCCTCCATGAGAGTGTCAATATCGTCTAAGCGGCGAGTTACCTCACTCACGTTCGAGTCCAGTTCTTGGTTTTTAGACTCTAGTTCAACTTCTAGACTCTGTACCTTTTGTTCTAATTCTTGTATTTTCTTAGTATTTCCAAACATAACATTCACCTATTTTATTTTAATCAGTTCCCGGAAATATGTATACGCTTAAACCGGATATGCTTAAACACATGACACCTTTTTGGGAAATCTGTATTTTTGAATCTTCTTCTACGGCTCTAGACAATAAGGGAATCAATATCTTAAAGATGTAAGAGAAATTTACCTCTTCTTCCGCTTCTGTTTCCAATATCTTCAGTTCTGTTTCCAATTCCTTCTTGAGAACATCCCCCTCTACGTCTGTTATCCTTACAGAGACCGTTTTACCATTCTCGGACACTATCTCAAAGTGATCCGCACCCATCGCACTCAGGCCCCTCTTAAGCAGTGCTAGTTCCTGTTTATCTAGTTCAAACTCATAATGGATGGGATCGTTAAACTTCTTGGGTAAACGGTTCCTAGCATTAATGCTAGAGTTACCACATCGAACTTCCACGGATGTCTTCCCACCCTTCAAGATAATTTTGGTTACGATGGTCTCACCGGAATCCTTCTCTTTGGTTTCAACAAATGCGTCGAAGTCTATTTTGGAAGCCTCAAACATCTTAATTCTTGGGGCTAACGAATCGACCCGGTTGATAAACATTTCATCAAACTCTAGGAAATCAAAGTCTCCCGGCTCAATTACGTATACGGCAAACTCATCTTGTTTAGCCCGTATTCCACTTTTATCTATCATAACAGATTCAATTTTAACCAAATTACAATATTTGGCCGCAGCAATTATAATGTTCTTGCTATCTTCTGAAAGTTTTATCATGTATCAATCCTTAATGTAAAGTAGATTATAGGTTCTTGAGATTTAAAATTCAATCAATTCGTCTGCAAGAGTATTTCTTGTATTTGGTACAGCTTCACCAATAGCCTTTAAAATGTTCTTAATAGGTTGATCGACCAATGACTGTATCTGGCGATTTCTATCAACATATGGCATAAAGTTATCTAATAACCACTCTGGCTGCAAGTTCATATCTACCGGTACCGCTATTGAATTGAAATCTCCAAAGTTCTTCTTCTTATAGAAGTAAAACTTCTTAACTTTGTTACCAGAGCGAATAGGGTATGATTCGTGATCTTCATATATTTCAAGACAGTCATTATATAAAATAGAAGCCTTGACCATATGATATGTGCGACATTTAGGGTCTTTTTTATAATTATACGTTCCCTCTTCCACGTTGTTAACCCCAGATGGAACACCTATGTTGAAGATGTCCCCCTCTTTTAATAGCTTCTTGTAGTCTACTACGTCCCGCTTAATAACTATCCAATCTTCACCCTTAAGTAATCTCTCAAAGAAGCTTGTCAATTTTATGCGAATGGGTTTGGGTATGTTAGTCTTTTTAATCTGTAACCCCATAACCTTCATCTTGTCTACCGGCTTACCATCGAGTTCGACTATATGGAGGAGATAGTGTTTCTTACTAACAAAAATCCCTTGATCCGAAACAATCTCTTTTTCCGCAGACATATAGTATTCTCTACCATCAGTGCAGTTGAATGCTTTCTTCATATATGCTGGATAACTCTTGTTAACTTTATCGCATATGAGATCGGATATAGCACTAACCTCATCCAATGTTATATCTTCTTCATCTAAGTCTGATTTGAAAAAAATACTATCCGTATCACCGTATAGTATTGATTTTGAAGGATATGTATACTCTCCGTCTAATATTTCGGCTATCTTTTTACCCATATGGAGGAGGATATTCTTGCCACTCTTTGTAGTTGATTCTGCAATTCTTACATCGAAGAAGCGGAAATACCTGTTACCGAAAACACCATACAGTGAGTTCAACTGAATTTTCTTTAGGTATTGAATATTATCGTAATATTCGGCATCTTTTTTATACTTGGGGTCTTTTGTCTTTTCATACATGGCATACGCTTCTGCTTTCAGTCTTTGATACTCAATGCGCTCATCAAACCACTTGGTAAGAATAGAAGGAATAATACCCTCTTTACTCTGATCAAAGATTGTTCCGTGTCCACTGATAGCCCAATTTCGGTCTTCTAACGCGGTTCTCCATTGGATTGCGCTCATGGTTTCATCCGTGTCCTCATACATGAGTGTTAATTCAATATCATTGGCACCCTCTTGGATGTATTCAAACGCCTTTTCATTCTCGAAGAATTGTCCTATTAATGTTTCTGGTGATATATTGAGTGAGCGCATTGTGAGCGGATACAGTGACTTAAGGTCTACTGCTGATATCCACTTGTGTAAACCCGTCTGTGGGTCTAGGACAAAGGCTCCTTCGAATTTCTTACCATCATCAAATACATCATGAGGGGCATCAGGTACAACAAACCTAACATCCTTTTCATACTTACAACTATTAAGAATGGCCGTGTCGGAAGTACTGGTTGTTCCTAGAACTGATGCAAAGTTATTAGCAACTATGTGTGAAAAGCTCAAGGCCAGATTCATATACTTAAACTTCAAGTCTAAGTGTTTAAGAATATCTGTATCCCTGATGTTATATCGTAAAAACTCGTCAAAGTCCTCATGGTACAAGTGATATAGTGACTTGTCATAGCTCAATTTGTCAAACCGTCCTTCGAGTACTTCTGATGCCACTGCTTCCAGTGAGTGAGAATCACGTTCTGAGCTATCAAACTTCTTAACTATTGCCATGAAGTCAATCCAAATGCGGCCATGGGGCTTAACAACCATTTCCATTGTGCCAAACTTTTCTCTTTCATCTACCAGAACGTCTAGGTTTGACTCGGGGTAATTCATCAGTCTTGTATACTTCTTACCTAGAGTTTTCAATGTTCTGTTATAAACATAGGGTCTGTCGAAGAATTCGCAATTATGTGTCCTGAATCCACCACTAACAAAATAATGGGAGTCTGTTTCTATATCCATTGTTTCAGTTAGCTCTCCCCCTTCTATATTTTTTAGTCGAACCAAGTACTCGAATTCTGATATTTTTTTGAATTTTATAAATTCTGATTTCTGAGAATTATTACGCTTCAATGGAGTGTTTAATATTTTGTTAGCCCACTGACTTGTCTTTTTTAGACTAAGTTCGCTTTGGTTAAAGTGTACTAATGTTATTGTCGATTCTGATTTTAGGGAAAAAATTCCATTCCATAGCAACAGTTCATGGATTGTGTGTAGGTCTTGAGAGTTGAAACAACATAGGGATATTCTTCCTGATGACATCCATCCATTGCCATCCAATAAACCCGAGAGAAATGCGTAAAATTGTTTTTTAGACAGAGTGGACAATAGGTTCAAGTTTAACTTCTTCTTGAAACTGGTATCATAAATCAACGAGTGGAATAATTCACTCCTAGGTCGAATATATGTGGAGTATCCTTTAGTACGGTTTCCACTTATGGTACCACTTTCTGATATTTCAGTTATAAACTCCAGATCAGATTGGTAAAATGTATATCCATATGTTTTTTTGATATTCGTCAAAGAACCATCAGCATATAATAGTCCCGCCAAATAGCAATCCTCCTCTACTAATCCTTCGACATCACTGTTAGTATTATCTCGTGTACATATTTTCATAAATACTGAATATGTGTTTTCCTCTAATATATTTTCCATATCCTCGACTGTCACAACCTTTTCCTCATGGAGTGTACTACTATGATTGGAAAATTTTGTATATTTTCCGTTTGGTGAAACCACCACCGGAAAACGGTGTTCTTTCGTAGCCATTATTTCTGAACCGTCCGCTACTCTGATATTATATACTTTTTTATTGGATATAGGAGAAGTTTGTATCACTGTACTGTCAAATAGTGTGTCTCCTTTGGCGAGTTCATCTATTCGAACAATCTCATCCGATTTCCACACCGAGGCATTCCGGGGAAGACAGTTCCACCCACTGACAATATCACTATCCCCAATCTCTTGATAGAAGCGCGTCAGAAGTTCTTTTTCATTGGTACACAATTCTATAGAAGAGTGTTCAAATAAATCCTTTGGGAGGTCTTCAAGTTGCACTTTAGACCATTTACCCTTCTTAGGTCGTAATGCTAAGACAACAGATTTGTCAGTATGTTTATGGTATAGGGCAATGGAACTGATACGCGCATATGGATCATCTGCATCAGAGTGTCCACGCGCAGGGTCGTAATCGACCTCAATATCATAAAATGTTAAGTTAAGTTCTGAATCAAGTGGTTTATTGTAATAGTGATCACTGAGAACCTTTAATTCGACGGATATGTCGGATTCATAAAGTTGAATCCCTGCTTCCCGTAACCTTTTCCTTGCACCATAAAATTCGTAGGGATTAGAAAACTCTATCTTTTCGAGTTTCTTTTTGGTTAAAGTATAGTATTCTTGATCTGAATCGTCATTTTCAACAAATAATTCATATGGTGCATCATAATAGACGGCAGATCGCTTACCGTCTGGGTCTCGTTCCCAGACAATAACATTCTTTTTGTCTTCCGTTAATTGTGTTGAAATATACATATATCCGCTTCACCTTCTTAAGTTAGGGTATATATTTAACACCTTTGAGCTAGAAAGGTCAATCCCAGTTTTTAGGATTCATGTCATATTCGTCTTTATTGAACGTAAAGCCGGTAGCCGTGCGTATCTGGAAGTGGACTTGTGTCAAACTCCCATAGGAAATATTTCCAACATTATAAACGAAGTTTGGTGTTGATGGGAAAAGTAGTAATGTCCCACGGCTGGGTTTAAAATTTATATCAAAATTGGGAAAGTTGAGATTTCCTCCATATACTTCATAATATGGATCAAAATCACTTGAATCATTAAACTCGTTTAACCATAATATAGCTGTGAAATCTAATAAGTTTGCTTTTTTCCAACCGTCACTTTTTTTATAATGGTATGCATCACACACTGTTTCAACCTTTTTGTATTGGGTTGGATACCATTCGAACATCAATTGATGTGTGCCGAGATAGCTAGTATCAAAGTTTTCTTCCATCTTTGATACCACATCATCGAACCTATTCATAATTCTAGTAGTGTTTAGGTTGTTATGAAATATACTTTTTCGAGGGGAGCCATCTTGTCCTATGATGGGATAAGTGTTGTGAATTTTTAGATCAGTGATGATCTGCTCACAAGCCAAGGGGCTTACGAAATCTTTGAATATTAGAAACGGTTTTTTCTTTTCCATTGAGTATCAGTGTATTGTATTTGTGTGAGTATTTATGTAAAAGAAAAAAGTGTGTATCGTGGTTATTGCACCATTACAATCTTTTCTTCTGGGTGTTCATCACTCACCTTAACAATAGAAAACATTTCTGAAAGCTGTTCACCGTTTCGTTTGAAATATAGGTTTACTTTTGTATCATCACCCTCTTTACATATACCGGCGTAGAAGTTATTACTTTTATACGTAATATTGCCCATTATGCAAGAGTTATTTTCGGCTTCATCGTATTCAGCGACAACAATCATATTCTTATCGCCAATTGATACAGTCTCTACATTCTCGAAGAGTGTGATATTGGTAGATTCGTTTAAAGTGTTACTATTTTCAACCACTACGTCTACATCACAAGATTCAACAACCTTCTTCTCCGATTCATCTTTAAGACTTAATATTCGGTCTAGGGCTTTATGGAATTCAGATATTTCTGTATAGACTGGAATGCCCTTTGTATGACACAAAACATCAACATTTCCTTTTCTATGATATCCCTCTGGGCAGAAGACTACTACGTTGTGTGCTTCTTTAATTTCTGATAGTTTACCCAACTCCATAAGAGTAATTGGGGCTTTACTATCTTTCGTGAAATATACAATTGCTACATCACAGTTGTCAATATATGATAGTTCCCAAGAAACTTGTTCGAAAAACTGGGGATTGTTCAGTTCTTGCTTCCACGATGAATTCCAATCTTCGCGTCTCGGGTTATAAATTCCTACAGAGTCAACCTCTTCTGAAGTTTTAGATTTTAAGTAATCCACCGTTTCTTTTTGCCAGTCTGTGGCTTCGCCCATATCGATAGCTCCCGCTAAAAATATAGTTGTGTCAAAATATTCTAAACTTTTGTTTGGTGGTTTAATCTCTGTTACTTTCATTTAAAACTCTCCACGTAATCTCTTGTTCATCCATTGTAACTTCTTCGATGGTGCCCTTCTCTTAGCAAGTTTGGTTTTTCTAACTCTTTCCCCCTTTCTAACTCTTGAGGCTTTTTTACCTGCCCGTACTTGCTTGGGGTCTTTTCTCATTCCACATTTCTGAGGATTTTTTACAAGCCGTCCCTTTCTGGGACCACTCATACACCTGAATTGTCTCACATACTTGTTGTCGTATCTCTTGAACTGTCTAGTAACAGTTCGCTTTGATCGCTCAACGGGAATACTAGGAGTCATTGATCCTTCTTCAATGAATTCTATTTCATCTTCTATCATTTCAAGGATATGTTCAATTCTCATCGTTGTTGATCCCTGTTATTATAAATGGTTGAGGGTCTGTTATTGTTGCCGCGATCTTCACCTCGTAACTCTTCCTCTCGCCTCTTATCTTCTTCCTCTTGCTCCCGGTCTGCATCAGTCTTATGTTTAATTAATCGTCTTTCAGAGTTTAACCCCTGCATACGTAAACGCTTTTCGACAGGGTCTTTAATTTTTTGAACTTCACGTCTCTTAAATCTAACCGTTGCTTCAGAATCTAGATCATCTAATTCCAATAGAGAACGTACTGTTCCTAAAAACGTGCCACCCTCGGAAACACTTCGAAGTTTATATCTGGCTAAATCCGCTAATTTCTTAGCATCCTTTTCTGTACTCTTTTGTGCATCAAGCTCTCTTTCCATTTTGGCGAGTTCTTCTTGCTTATGCATTTCTTCTTTAGCTGCCATAGCTGAATATTCGGCTTGTAGCGCACGAGATTTCTCAGCCTCCGCTTCTGCTTCCGCTGCTTGTGCTTCTGCTTGTTTGGTCAACATTTGGACAATGTTTCTCAAAAGACTGCTGGCATCATTCTCGCCATCATCTTCACCAAACTCAGTACCCAAGTCATCTTCACCATCTTCAAGGGATTCTTCATCTCCCTCAGTATCATCGTCTCCAAACTCCCCAAGAGGGTCTTCTCCGTCCGTTGGGTTTTCGTCGTCGGTGTTAAATTCTTCTTCATCCGAAAAGTCATCATTATCTGCATCTGGCTTCTGGAAATCTTCCTCATCAAACCCCACGTTTTCTGGATCAGTTACTTTGTCTGCATTATACACTTTGTCTTTAGCGATTTCCGGAAATTCAACTGTTATGATATCAAAGTCCTGTTTTAGGTTATACAGTACCTCGGCAATAGAAACTTCTTTGCCGTGTCCACCTCTACCAGTCATTTTATAGTTTTCCAGTTCTCCCAACTCTTGTGCTAGTGCTACCTCAAACTTCTCAGCTTGATCAGCTTTAACAGTAATCTTCATAAGGTTACCATCATCATCCTCTACACCATATGTTTGAGAGTTTTCATTATCCTTTCGCCCTTGGTTACGAATGCCCCCAAGTTTGGAATACACTTGATCAAGAGAAACTTCCTCTTTGAGTGTTTTCGAAAAAGGTTTCTTTGTTGCGACAGGCTTCATGTCTACCTTGTTTTGTAGTCTTGAATTGAACTTAGCCATAAAATTAAGAAAACTATCTTCTCGCTTTTGCATTGGTATATTTGCACCACCATCTGTTCTTACGGCGATAGAGTGTGCTGATACTGATCCACCTGCTGCTGTTTCTTCTATTTTTATATTAGACATATTTTGACCAAATCGTTGCTTTTCATGAAATTATTTATACAAATTGGTCGTTTTCAGACAAAAGTCTAAACTTGATGTTCCGTTGATTACACCAATGGTCTGCCGCTTCCCACTTTAATTTATTAACCATTAGGGTATATTCCTCAACCATCCGTCTAGCGGGCTTTCTGGCTCTCGACTTTTGAGTCTGTTTTCTTGGCTTTATTTCAATAAGTTCTCTACGTAGGTTTCCCTTACCATCATCTATGGCAACAAAAAGGTCTGGCTTGTATATGGCGTTTTTCAATGCACCGGTTCGAGGATCGGGTTTCTGGTATGGTATCGCTATTTCCTCTGATGCCCACTTGACTACGTATGGGTTATTATCACAAAACCCAAATGCTTCCCGCTCCCATGATGATCGATAGATTATATCAGATGGGTCACCCAAGTACTTGTCGGGGTTTTTGGGGATAAATTGTCCACTTGCCCATTTTCCGGAAGGTTTATGTTTCATAATACTTCCTATTAGTCTTCGATGATTCCCATAATGTCACCAAACTTCACCATAATAAATTTCTCATCGTCATGTTCTAACAGTAAGCCTGTACCTCTAGGGAAGAATACTTTATCACCCTGTTTTAGTGGAATGGCTTCTACCACACCGTGGGGATTTTCAAAACCCGGACCAACAGCTTTTACAATGGCGGTGTTAGATGAAACTCGGTTCCCGACAAGAATAATTCCAGATTGTCTTTTTTCGTTATCTCCATCTAAAACTGTTACGAACACTTCATCTCTTAATGGTTTAATCATACTAGTTTACTCTAAATTATTTTCAAAACTATTTATTGTACATATTTTTAGGTGATTTAATTAAGGGTGCGTGATTTTATATCCATCATATACAAATGCCATATTGATTAGAGACACCTCTGAAGCTGTCATGTCCAGTTCGTCCGCTATTATGTTAGATATTTTGGGGTTAAAAAATTCATATTGTGTTCGGGATGCACCCCCATTACCAACGTGGAGAAGTGTTATCTTTTTTATGACACCCAGTTCGCTCCCATTATCTAGTTCACCTATGGTTGATAGGGTTGATAGGGTTGACCTCTCTGGACCCCCTGCGTTAGCCAGTGGGCTTACTGCGTTCATATATGCTTCTATGATAGAGTGACTTCGGTTACTGGTATCATCATATAAGGTAACGTTCAATACAGAGAAGTCTGTTCTGGTAGCTACCTTTGATCTATAGCCATAAAAGTTTACATCTTTATATGTTATTACCGGTGTTATTCTTCCAGAAGTTTTAATTGGGAGATAATTTGTTTCTAAGTTTAATTCTCCTGATGTCTGTCTACCGGGGTTGATCGAACGGAACTCGAACTTGAGGAAAAAATTGAACTTTAATTTTGGAGCCTCGTTGGACGCAAATTTGTCCTGTATTGAAGGTGCTCCATACAACCCCTTATCATATAGAATAGGAAATGCTATAGCCATATTATCTCACCACCGATCTATCTTTTACTGCTTGTAGTTTTATAACACTATTTCGAACAAATGGTAAAATTGTGTCATTATTCTTTCTTAAGAATCTCCCAGTACTTACCTGTTCAAATAAGTCTAGGGATATCTCTTCTGAACGCTGATACAGATCATCTGAGTATATTCTCATTTCAGTGAAAAGTTCTACCGTACCCAAACTCATAGCAATAAACTGAACTTTTTCGTCAACACTACTAGCACTATCAAGTAAGCTAATATTAGCGTATGTTGGTACGCGATCAAATGCTAAAATACTGCCCAACTCTTTTCCCCTTTTAGAAAACGATATAAGCTCTAAGAAAAATAGTCCTTTTGAAACTCTACCGTTTCCGAAATCATTCTTCAATTGTGCAAAACCTATATCACTGTTTTTATCCCGTTCCGGTTGAAAAACAACAAAATCCATAGTTGGTAGGCGGGATGATTGACGATCTAGAATGGCTCGGGCCTCATCAAATCTTCCCTCTTTTATAGAATTCTGTACACTTCTAATAATTTTCATCGTGGTGGATTTAATCTTGGTATGGTGTTATTTATAAAAAAAGCCCACAGTTCGTGTGGGCTTTTTTGTACTTATGTAACAGGGGGTAGTACTTAGAATCGAGTACCAACACCACCGGTAGCTTTCTTCTCTATTCCAGTTACTAACATTCTAGCATGATCATATCGTATTGTCATAGTGGTTTTAATTGTTTCTGAAGCCTGATAGTCTAGGTCCCCAAAATCCACGTTATTTAAAGCACAACCTTCCAAGCTCCACGTTTCCAATGGGTTGGTGGTTCCACCCGCATTAGGGTGACTACCGTTCAATAGTTGCATTATCACGTTGAATTTGTAATCTTCACCAGCTTCGGCTTGACCCAAAAATTCTCCTGCATCTGGACCAATAAGTCTTTGTTGGACTTCCATTTGATCTTGGATGGCCCTATGGCATCTTCCACCAAGGTCGGGTTCAATAACAAATGTTACTGGTTGGAAAGTATACTTACCTTGTAGATATGCACGAGAGTTATATCTGTCTAATTGAATCTCTTCATACTCAACCTTTGGTCTTTCTGCTGTGATTGCCATAGACGTTATCGCCTTAATACCGTTATTAGCGGCTTCTCTTAATAGCATGGTGACCTGCCATCTGTTTTTGTATAGTGGTTGTTGAATTCCTCCACCAAAACCAGCCGGGATTCCCATATCTGTGATTAACGCCATGTGTTAAGCTCCTATAATTTTAATCGTTCACCATTATTTATCAAATCTGATAATTTTTACTGTATAAATACTTTGGACCTTACAAGGATAACCCAATGGCACAGAACCACAATAAAGCTTCACTCGCGATACACGCATTCGTTGACAACTTAGATAACGCCCACTATGATGCAAGTGATAGGCGATTAGAGTACAATCTAGGAGAAATTATTCAAAATGGTTTTTTCTCTGATGTAGAAATAGTTATTGTAGAAGCACAAAGTTTTTCTATACGTGCGGCAAAAATGAAATCATCTGGTAAGTTTGCTATTGTCATTCAAACGCCAACTCTACCAGAGATTGGTAAAGTTGATGACTTCATTGAACATTCAAAAGTGTCAATACCCCTCATTAAAGAACTTGCTAAAATTGCTACTTACTTGGACGATACCAGAGTGGGTGGTGCCCCTGATATTATGACTGACTATGAGAAAGCTAAAAAGTTTAATGAGAAAGAGTTTTTTGAACAAGCATATATGGCTGGTGTAGAAAAAATGAATCAGTTTTTATCCAGACTAGCGGGACAGATTAAAAGTTTAGAACAGAAAGCAGAAAACTCCGGTCTAGCTTCAAGAAAATCTACGTATGTACTTGCAATCCAAAAACTTAAAGATGAAACTATTGGTGAAGATGAGAAAAAGTTTACTTCCAAATTTTATGATCTTTTAGAAGATATTCATAGTGGTTTTAAAAAGCATATAGATTCGACAAACAAGAAACGCTTGGAATCACGTATAAGCCAGTTTTATAAAAAGGTGGCTTCTACGTTTTAATTATAGTATAATATTTGAATGAGTATACAATGTCAAATATGTAAAAAAGAATTTAAAAGTATAATAACACAAACCCATCTTAAAACTCATGGAACCACTACCCATGAGTATAAGTTGTTATATGGCCAAAATTCACTATCTTCTCCAGAATATATCGAAGAGAAGAGAAAAGCGGTGGCTGGTAAAAACAATCCAATGTTTGGTAAAACTCACTCGAATGAAACTAAAGAGTCTATATCCCTTCAAAAAACTGGGAAACCTTTTAACAAACCTGATGGGTTTAATGAAAAAATGCAACAAGTGGCAAAAACTCGAAAATCTAGGAAAAGGGGATACGTGAGAACTTCCCCATCTGATGATACAAAGGGTAAAATTTCAAAATCCGTAACACAGTATGCCAAAAATAATCCGGAAAAAATTTCCGAACGTGGTAAAAAGGCGTATAACACCAGTGTAATTAATGGTACATATAAAAATATTAATGAGCGGTTTAGAAGTCTTGATCCAGTGAGATATGAACAGCATTTGAAAGATAGCTCATCTCGTGTACAACATGCTAATGATGTAAGGTCTGAAACATTGAGGTTGGCGGCAATGGATGTGGCTTCTCAAAATAACCTATTGGTTCTTGAAGAATTTAAAACTTCTTCAGGATTAAATTCCCTACAATTAAAATGTGGTACATGTTCTACCGAGTTTTCAATGACTAGACAATTCTTTACTCCATCCAAGGAGCGAGTAGATTATTGCCCCACCTGTTATCCGAGGGAGTTTCGAGTCAGTTCAGCGGAAACTGAAATCTTTGAGTTTCTTCAGTCCATGTCTATAGATGTGCGACGGAATGATAGAACCCTCATACATCCACTAGAGGTTGATCTATATTTACCCAACGAAGGTGTTGCTATTGAATATGATGGACTGTATTGGCATTCTCAAGAGGTCTTAATGCGTAATGGAAATGATCCCCTAAAAACATCTCATAAAAGAGAACTCCTTAAGGCACAAGGAATATCCCTGCTTGTGATTTTTGAAGATGAATGGCAATATAAAAAGGATATTGTTAAGAGTATCCTCAGAAGTAAACTGGTTAAAGATAATACAAGAATATATGCTAGAAATTGTGATATTAGAGAAGTCTCTGTGAAAGACTCACGAAAGTTTGTAGACGATAACCACATACAAGGTTACAACAAGTGTAAATTTCGTTATGGTTTGTACTATGCTGAAGAGTTGGTTTCCTTAATGAGTTTTTCCAATTCCAACATTTCTAGAAAATCTAAAGTGTGGGAAATAGATAGATTTTGTGCAGCCCAAAATACAACAGTAGTTGGGGGTGCATCTAAGCTTTTTAAACATTTTTTAAAGTCCTGTGATCCAAGTAATGTCGTTTCTTATGCAGACTTGCGATGGGGGGATGGGTCTGTATATGGGTACCTAGGGTTTACACAAGAAAAACTTACTAAACCGAACTATTGGTATTTTCTCCCCAATGATTTAAAACGTTATCATAGATACACGTTAAGAAAAAATCATAATGATAACCCCACATTAACAGGTTATGAAAATAGGAAACTTGAGGGGTGGTATCGGATATGGGACTGTGGGAGTTCCAAGTGGAGTTGGTCTAAATAAAAAAGCCCGGAATGTCCGGGCTTTTCTTTATTACTTTTCGAATATTTTTATTCGTCGTCTCTTACTTCTATAATACTACCCGGATCACCAATGTCCGCATTTAGAGCCACTACTCGGATAGGTACGTAAATAAATTCTACCGCAGTAATAGGTTTTAATGCTACATCGATCCAAAGTTCTTTTCTCTGAACTCTATCTGGTGTATTGTTGGACTCATCACAGATTGTAGCAAAGTCAAACAATGCTCTATCATTAATAAGTCCAGCTAAGAAGTTGTCAACTGTGCCTTTAACCTGATCACGAGTGATCTGATCATTAGGTTCGAACAAGTATGGAAACAATGATCTACGAACTTCACGTTTAATAAAACGTAATAGTCGTTCAATGTTTACAGATTCTCGTAAAGAGATTGCTGGGTAAACAGTTTTCTGACCAAGTACCACGAACCCTCGTCCCGCAATACGGGTGATAGGGTTAATGTTCTTTGGGTACTCATATAGAGAATCCCTAGTTCCAACATCCAAATCATCTTCAACAAATGTAGTCGGGCCACCCAAGTTCCCGGAAACATATCCAGTAGCAGATAGGTGACTACACAAACCACGTTGAACACCAGCGGGAGCATACCATAGGGCTTCTGTTGAATCATTGAAAGCATATACTCTCAATGCAGAACAAGCAGAAGTTGTAAGAATGTCCTTACCAGTAATGTTAGAAGAAATCCCATGTCCATAGTAATATGCAGCACCGGCATCAGTAACTCGTCCAGACGAGAGTGCCCATGTTGAAATTCCGTTGAATCCTGTTGGTGGCTTGTCGAATGGTGTTTCACCAATAACGAAGACTTCGTCCAACATAACATCTGACAATCTAGTTAACTCTTCAACGGTTTCTGGATATCCCGGACATACCAGCAAGTTGTATGAGTATGCATCAGGGTTTCTGATACCAAGTGTTGGATTGTTGATAGCGGCTTGTAGCCTTTCAACAATTTCAGTTTTCCTCATTTCATTGTTGGTACCAAGGCTTGTGAAGTTTCTAAACTCTCTAGTCAGTTCATATTCATTAGCCGCAGTTGATAATAGTCCCTGAGCCGTTGTAATATCATAGGATGTAGCATCGTCAATGGCATTAAACAAGCCATTAAACTGACCTACTGCGTCTTGATCATATCCATCTGGGTAGATAGGTAAAGGCATAATACCTAATCCCGGTACTGGATCAACCAAAAACTGGTATAAGTTTAGAGAACTAAACAGTCCATTAGCTCCAGATATATTTTCTTCTATTAGAATGGCAGACGTTACGCCAGTAGCAGCGGATGTTACACGCAATCTACCTGCATTGAAAGCAATACTAGCATCACTACCTAGGTTAGTGTTAATCTCGGTAATTAGTTCACCGAATGTCTGGATAGTTGATCCATCGAGGTTGATGACAATATTTCCGCTTCCGGCATCAATGGTGGCCGCATATGAGGTGGCATCGTTATTAAGCCCGGTCACATCTGCTTCAGTAAGGAAACCACCAGTTGTATCGAATACAATTTCTTGGTATCCTGCTCGGTCTACATTGTTATCATCTAAGAAGTATTCTCTGAATAGGTTTATTTGATCAGTTCTACCTTTAGAGGAGAATGA
>Ga0306872_100087_pt1 | contig 39798 bp, 54 predicted proteins | sample AntRauMeHopE1498_FD_190455 | JGI IMG/M metagenome (GOLD analysis project Ga0306872, IMG submission 190455) | Saline lake microbial communities from Rauer Islands, Antarctica - Metagenome Hop E1 #498 (v2) (version 2) | ecosystem: Environmental > Aquatic > Non-marine Saline and Alkaline > Saline ...
GAGCCATTAAGATAATAGTCGCACACCCTAGATATGTTTTAGCACCTCCCGCACCTCCTCCGAAGACTACCTCTTCTATCTCCGGGTTAAAGATAGCGTCGAACGCTAGTTCTTGTTTTACGGTAGGACTAAAAGATAACTTACGAGGATCTTCTTTTTCTTCGAGACTTCCTAAAAACATATCGTTAACTTCTCCTATAGCTTCTTGAGAGTCTTCGTCCCGACTGTCTATAAAGTGTCTCGTATCTTTTTTTATACTTAAGCTAGACATATTACTTTTTTAAGTTACGGGCTTCTTCTATCTCTCTAGGATCGTTACGTATGATCTCTATAACCTCGACCGCTTTATGGATACTATGATTATGTTTATGCTCGAACGCTGTAGCAAACTCGTAACGTCGTTTACGTTCTAGGTATCTAAGTCCAAGAGCGGGATCTTTTTTAGCTTCCTTAACTAAGTTCTCTCTTACCTCGAAAACTACTTGCTCTTTAAGACGTCTACATATTTGTAAAAAGGTTTCGTCTTCATTAAAGATAGTACTAAGTGTCCTCTCGTTAATATCGGCGTGATAGCATATCTCGGATACCGTGGCGTCTATCGAACAAGCGTACTTAATACGCTCTTTAATGTCTTCGAGGTCTCTAGTAGAGTAATCTAAAATAGTTTTAGATCCTCCCTCCTTTCCACCTTTACCCGTCGGGTTAGTCCCCTTGTTTACTTTAATGATCCACTCTCCCGACTCTACGTCTTTTATACTACCCGAAGAATAGGCAAAAACCGGAGAGCCTTTATACAGTCTCTTAACCCGGCTTTTTAAGATCTCGTTAGGATCGTATGCTTTAATTGTCGGAGTAGTTTTAGCCATAGTGTTAGAGTGTGCTACTCGCTTTGATAATCTCTATTACTAATTATAACTTACATATTCCAAACTCTTATAGTCTTCTCTGTAGTGTGCTTATCTATAAAGTCTTGGTGTGCTTTGTCGCCTCGGGAAGCTTCTCTAGTAGCGTGTCGTCTTAACTCCTTGCTAGCTAGCCACTCTCCACAAACGAGACAAGCGTAGTCTTCTTCGTAATCTCTCCGGGATCTTCCTAAGACTTTCTTAGGTCTAGTCTTAGTAATCTCTTCGTATATGATACCGTCGCTTTGTTTAGTTTTTCTATTAAGAAAAGAAAACATATTATCGCTTAATTATGGTTTTTAATGTCGGGTAGATCTTCCCAAAAGTGAATACTAATTTATATCCGTTATGCTCTACGCTTATATCTTCTTTAGCGTCGGCTTGATCTATTTTTTCTAGGGCTTCGTTAGCTACTTTCGTAAGCCACGAGAAGACGCCCTCTTTTTTCCACTCGTCCGTAACTTGACTAGCTCGGTCTATAGCGTGTCCCGATAGAGTTAGATCGGTAGGAGTTGTAGTACCTCTCCGCTCTAATTCCGCCCGGGCTATTTCGTTTCGCTTACCGTCGGCGTTATTGCTTAGCCACTTAAGATAACCTACCGGTACTCTCGTCCACCTTTCGCCGTTATGCTTTCCGAAGTCTACTATTAAGTTATGAGTATCGATCTCCGACATACTAAGCGAATGGTAGTAAAAGCTCTTCGGCTTGCCACCCGTCCTCGCCCGCTTCTACCATTTCGGCGATACTTTGATCGCACGCTTGCCGGCTAAAATACTCTATAACTTTCCCGGCTTTATCTTTTAGATAGAGTCCGTTTTTTTCGATTAAATATATAGTTAACATAGAATTATCTTTTAATTTCTTTTAATTCTCCGCACTCTAAGCACATAACGTCTTTAGCAAAAATACGAGACCGGACTCTATGACTCTCTCCGTGAGATCCGGGTACTTCTACGCTAGATACGACTATAAAATTATGTTTATGTTTTTTCTTAAAAAGATTAAGTATTTTCATAAGCCTAGTCTTGCTTAGTAGCTGATTTAATTAAGTAATAAACTACCCATAGGATAGCTCCCCATATCCAAACGCTACCGGAGATAACTACTCCGACTAAGCCTAGAAGATATAAGATAACCCAAGCGATACCCGTAGTAACGAGATAGCTAAGGGCGAAGATTAGAGCGAGTCCTATTAAAGCTCCGATTATTCCTAACATATTAGTAAAGTTTTAGCTTACCGCTTTTAACGGCATATCCGATCCCGCTTACGACTAATACGGTTATGATCGCTCCTATAGTTCCGGCTATCGCATAGATAACGAGAGTAAGGATAATAAGTACAATAAATAGCCCTAGATAACGAGTAGCTTCTAGCCCTCGATCTAAACTATTTACGATACCGTGGTCTTTTTGTTGGTCTTGTTTTTTCATAATGATTTTAACTCGTTAATGTACTTTTGTACTTTCTTGTTAAAGCCCGGGTTACGCTTGAGGAAGTCATAGAATGATCTAACACTTACTCCGGCGTATCTTGTAGCTTGTGCTACGCTCTTCCCGGTAGATAGAGCGGATAGGATCTTATCTTTTACGTCCTCGGTATAAACACTCGGTCGACCGGCTGTCCCGTTCTTGTTAGTGTCTTGAGCTGTACCTCCGAGGAAACGTCCTTTATTATCTCGAGGTAATTTACTCATAGGCTTATTTTTTGTTACCTACTTTTTTAATACCTCCTTTTTCTTTTTTAGGAGCTTCGTCTTTAGACTCGTCCTTAACTTCTTCCGTCTTTTCTTCGTCCTTAGTTTCGTCTTCGACTTCTTCTTTTTTAGAAGATCCGACTAGAAGCTTTAGAGCGTTATCGATAGTGATAGACTCTCTTACGCTATGAGTTGGAGGAGCGATAATAAGATTTTCTAAGTTATACTTAAGAGCTTCTTTTAATGACTCGTCCTTATCCTCGATACGCTTTTCTGTTAAAAAGATAAATTGATCTACTTCCGCCGATAAACGTAGCCGACCATTATCTTGGTATGAGATAGCGTAGTCGTTAAAAAACTTTACGATCTTCGCTTTAATTTCTTTTTTCATATAATGAATGGTAATAATTATTATTGTTAATGGTGTGCTACTTGTCTCGATAATCTATCTTGAGTTTTTTTATCCCTTGAGCTACGCATACTTGGCGTATACCGTTAGAGATCTGTAAGAGGATACGGTCTCGCTCCTCTTCCGGGATAGGCTCGTAAAACTCGATCGAGCTATCTATACCGGGTTGGTCTTCTTTTTTTGGTGTATTGTCTGACATTTTTATTTTACTTCGCCGTCGAATGTATAACCTAGGACTCCCTCACATTGTGCTACTTGCCAGTTAGTCCAGTAATAAAACTCGTTATCTACGTTTTCTTCGTATTGAGCTATCCAAGTATTACACTCATACTCTAGGTGTTTATCGATACCGCTTGATACGGCAATAAATGCACCTCCCACGGCTACGATCGTTAAAATGATTGATAATATAATTTGTGCTTTTTTCATAAGATTAGTCTTAATTAAGTATTGATAATTCCCTACTTAATTAGTATATCATAATCGGGAGTAATTGCACAAGTTACAATAGTTTAGGGTGTGGATAATCTAGCACTCGATATAATAGATCTCTACTCTCGGGTTATCTCTATCGATATACTTCCGACTAAAGTCTAATTCTATTTGCTTATCGTCTTCCCATACTACGCCGGACATACCGTCGAATATAAGTTTACGATAATTATCTACGTCTCGGATCTTCTTATCCGGGAAGTAGTAGAGTATCCCTACTACGAAGTTATTAACGCTCGGCGGGTTTCCTAATTTATGTACTTGCTTAGCTTCATACATAACGTCCCGGCGATAACTGATAGCTTCTTTTTTTAAGTAGCTCCCTCCACCCTTACGACGCCCGTAGATATGTTGAGTACTTGGAGGCGTACCTATTACGTCGATCTTTATAGCCTTAGACTTAAAGTCTTCTATAAACTTGTCTACGAATAAGATCATACGATTTTTATGTGACCTAGATAGGCGATAGGCTCTACGTAGTATTTACCTCCCTTTAGATATTTTCTTAATGTCTTATTAAAAAAGTAAGGGTTAACTTCTCTTTTTAATTGCCGGGCGTTTAGGATATACGCTTTATGTATTAGTCCTACTTGGCACGTAAAGTTAAATATCTCTCTATCGTCTACCTTGTAACTATATTTAAGCTGATACCAGTATCTACGACGAGTAAGCTTATTAAAGATCCAAGAGAGACTATATTTATTTTTCTCCTTGATCTTATCGATCATACGTTTAGTACGAGCTTAATTAGCTTAGCGTATAACCACTTAGGCATATACTTAGGCTTAGGTCGTATAACGTGTTTAGCGAAGTCCTTTACGATAGCTTTACGCTCTCGAGCGACTGACTGTTTAATTTTTCTTGCTTCTTTTTTCTTCATAGGTTTAGAGTTAGTCTCCGTCGACTATAGCGTCGGGGCGAAGTTTAGTAAGGGCTAGTAATTTGAGTAGAGAGCTTTTAGCGTTACCCTCTGTAGCTTTCCAGTAATCGGGATCGGTGTCGTCTCCTAGTTGAGCGATAACTTTTTCTAGGATCGGTATAGCTTCCGCTCCGGTCTTCCCGTATAGAGATCTAATTCCCTCCTCTCCAAAAAGAGGATAGAAAAACTTAGAATAGTTATACGTGATATTAAGCCAAGCTTCCGTAGTCCCGTACATAGCGTACGTCCCTCCTTTAAGCTCGTGCTTAAAGTCTAGTTGTACGACTTTTTTAGTAACGGGATCATTAAGTGATATATCGTAACTCATATTACAAGGCTTTTATCTCTTCTAATAAAATATCTACGTCTTTACCTAAGATATATAAAGTATGTCTTATACGATCGGCTTTATCTCCGATACTCTGATCTTGAGCTAGCTCTATAGGAGCTAAGTTAATACCGTTAATCTCTAAAGAGTTTTTTACGTTTTCTACTATTTCGATAAATTGCTTTTTTTTCATATAGTTATTTTTGTAATAACCAGTCCCACATATAGCCGTTATTTTCTAGCCTTAAGTGATCGTGATCTCTTAGATACTGATAATCTACTTCTCCTAATATCCACCCGTGAGAAGCTGTACGGGCTAGAGCTTTAACATATAGATATTGCTCTTCTTCTTTAGTATGTCCGACTTGAGCGTGGCATATCTTACATAGAGGCGTCCCGTTAAGTACGGATCTAGAGTCTCGACCGGTAATATGGTGTAGCTCTAGTCCGCCGTGATCTTCTCCATTTTCTCCGCATAGTTGGCAAGCGTGAGTATCACGCCATAGCTCCCGGACTTCTTGAGGGAAAGGGTTTTTAAGTTTCATACGATTAGTCGAAGAGAGTACTATTTCGTCCCATAGCTTCTCGCCACTTATCCTCGTTAAACTCTCGAGCCTTAGCTACTTCCCAAGACGTCGGGATATACTTACCTAGGTCGTTTTGGATCTTAGCCCGGATACGTCGTATATGCTCCTCTCTCGGTAGATCGAATAGATCTTTAAGCCATATACCCTCGTCTCCGTTTTTACCCGTCTTAATGTATTTCGGATAAAACTCTTTCCATAACCGGATAGTTAACTCTATGTCGCTATTCCGTGTCTCTTCAAACTCCCGGAGACAATACTCGACCTTTTTCGTTACTGTTTTTAGCGTGCTTTTTTGCATAGATAATCTATAAGTTAATCTTGATAATGTTTACGTAGACAACGGGCTAGGAAGACGTAGACGCTCGCTCTATGAGACTTCTTTAAGTCCAAGGCGTAAGCTACTCCCGAGATCGGTATCTCGTTGTTAGCCCACGCTATAGCAAGTTCTAGCTCTTCCGTTGAGAAGTTATCTTTACGCTCTCGCTTTCCTACCTTGTAGGAGTTAGCTTTCTGTAATAGTGATTTAGCCATAATTAGCGTTTAGTTCTTTTAGTTTAGTCTCCGACCACTCGAGGAGATCCTTAAGAGGCGGGTAGACTTCTTTTAATTTAGGCGACGTCTCTATCCAAGCGTTATAATCGTCGGAGTAAGGGATCATAAGACCGTTAGACTCCATATAGTGAGTAATACGCTTAATAAAGGCGTCGAATTGATCTTTACCTAGATCCTTAGTCGACTTCCCCTCCCTAACAAACTTCCCGGATAGCGTCGGGATATACTCGCCGTTAAACTCTCGTTTTAACATTTTGCGAACATAGTCCCTCGGTACTCGGACGTATTTATTTTCTTTCGTTGAATACTGAAAGTGTTGTAGTTGGAAGTAATCGACTACCGCTCCCTCGAAGAAGCGACGGATATTTTTAGAGTAAGGATCGTAAGGAGTAATCTCGACATATTTCCCCTCTCGTTGCTTTAGTAACTCGTTATACTCTCCGGTCTGACCGTAGGTATCTAACTTTCCCTTTAATACCTTTAGCCGGAGCTTATTTATTTTCTTCGGCTTTTTCATAGATTAGAAAGGTATATCTTCCGGGTTAATGTCTTGCTCTACGGGAGCGGGAGCGGGTTTAGTAACTTGAGCCGGAGCGGGTGTTACGCTTGCCGTAGGTTTTTGATCTCTAGGCTCTTGCTTAAAGAGTAGATATTCTACGTTGTCTCCGTGTAAAGCCATAGTACGATTTTGTGATCCGTCGTCTTTAATAAAGACCGTCATAGTTCCGACCGGAGCGTAAAATGTTTTTTCTTCGTTGTTGTGCGTATACTTTTTAGGGTTTACGATATTAAACTTGTGTACTTTCATAATGATATTAGTTAGTTAATCTATCTTTAATAATGTTTAGGTATCCGTCGACGATTTTAGTTACGTCTGATACCTCGGCGTCTTTAGGTAGTTTTTTTATACCGTCCTTAATTAGATTAAGGGCGATCTCCGCTCCTTGATCTACCGAGCGGGCGTTTTGCCTAGCCATTTCTTTAGCTATATCCGTAATCGGGTTATGAGTTGACGGGTTAGCCGGGATACTTGCTTTTAACATAAGCTTAGTCTTTTTTAACCGGCTTGTAAGACATATAGTCCGTTTCGGTAGTAGTAAACTTCCCGTCTTCGACCGCTTGAGTTTTAGCTGTTTTAAGAGCTACTTCCGCTTCGGCTACTCGAGGATCGTTAATAGTTTTAACGGTACGAGTTGCGTAGGTAAAGTTCCCATACTTACCGTCGATAGTCTTAACTTCGTTTTCTTTCATAGCTCCCATAATACGAGACTTAATCTCTTTTTCTTCTAGGGCTAATAGATCTTGTTTAGCTCGTAACTTAGCGTAAGCTTTTACGTCTAACTCTACTTGTGATACTTCGTTTTTTTCTGACATATAATTAAAAGGTTAATTTTTTTCTAGGTTTATAATTTTTAACTCCCTCGATAAAAGCGTCGATACGCTTCTTAATCTTTTCGTGATCTACTTCTCTCTCGAAAGTATAGATCTCTCCGGTAAGGGTTACGTTACCGTTATCGTCGTCGTAAGTCGGTAGCCAATGTAGGCGAGTCTTCTTAGTTTCGATCCCGACAAGTGATAGAGCGTAGGAGTATAAGTCTAGTTGACCGTGAGTATCTACTCTATGTTGATCCCAAGCGGTACGACCGGTTTTATATTCTTCTACGTCTAAGGTCTCGTCTCCGTAACTATCGAGCGATCCTACGATCTGATACTCTCCGTGTTTTACGTTAGGTATCGGGTACTCTAGTATATTTTGTTTTGGTAGAGCTTGGATAATCATATTACGGGCGAAGTCGTCGGACTTCCCGGCTTCTACTTCTTCCATAAACTCCTTACCAAACTTCATATACTTAGTTACAAAACTTTTTTCTAGGAGGAAGTATCTTTTATAATACTCGTCCGGCGATCTCTCGAATAAAGACATTTTAGAGAATGATATATTATCTCTACTCGGATCGCTTGAGAGTTTAACTCTCATAAGCTTTTAACTTTTCGTCTACTAGATCGACTAACTCTTTTTTCTCTGTAACGGTAAAGTTATCGTCGTTATTTTCTAGCTGATTTTTCACGGCTTCTAATGTAGCTTTAGACTTCGCCGTATTGATAAGATTTTTAGCTACGTCGTAGTATTTCTCTTCTACTTCCGTAAACGTGATCTCTTCGGCTTCTTGCTTATACTCGTTTTGACCGTAAATATCGGAAGCGATCCCAAACTCTGACGCACATTTTTTAAGACAATCGGTAGCCGACGCTTTACAGTCGTTACCATAATCTAGGGCGTCCTTAGTTCCTTTCTTAAACTTAATATCGGCTTTCCCGACTTGAGTCTTAGTAATCGTATTACCGTTTTTATCTTTAACTACGAGGCGTCCGAGAGTTACGACTTGTCCGTATTTCTCTTCTTGCTTATCGATAAAGAAGTCCCAGTTATAAGCGAAGACGAAGTTAAGAGTCTGCTTAACATATCCTCCGGTTACGTATTGCCACTTACCGCCACCCTTAGCCGGTCGCTCGTAGATAAACTCCGCCGGAGTCTTCTCTAGGATACGGATCGCTTGCTCCGGGCTTACTCCGTTCTCTTGTAGGAAGTGAGATACGCTCTTATTTTCTTTTTTAACTGTTAATGTACGAGTGAGCTTTTTTGTTTTCGGCTTGCTCTTAGCCGGTGTTTTTGCTTTTGTGTTTTTGTCTGACATATAATTTAATCGTTACAGTACGGACAATCTTTATGACCTATTACGTCGCACTCGAAGTTATCGCCGTCTCCGATTATTTCTATATAACCGTCTCCGTTACAATACTCGCAAGGCGTTTCGTTGTTATCTGACATAATGATAGTGTGCTTATTTTTGATAATTCCTAAGGATCGACTCCCTTAGTCCCTTAAATATAACATAGTGTTTATTTTAATGCAACGGGTATTATTGCATATAAGAGATATAACATACTTTTATCTCTACGTCCACTAAGTATAACTTAAGCTTCTTCTTTATAGTATGAGTGTCGCTTATTCTTTTTATAAGACATAGCGTTTTTACTATTTGTAAAACCGCAAGCCTTGCATATTAAGAATGTCTTACCTCTCTCCCGGAGGTCTTGAGATCCGCACCGGTTACACTTCCACCCTCGAGCTTTAATTCTGTCTAATAAATGATTAGCCATATTATCGCTTAGTCTTAAACTTTTTAGAGATCGACTTCGTGATCTTCGCTATCTTCTTCCGGTTAGCTTCGGCGTCTTCCGGGCTTAATTCTTTTACGCCGGGAGCTTCTAACTTCTTAGCGTCTAGTTCGGCTTGCTTCCAAGGCTCTAGTCTTATGATCCCGGTACGATCTCGCCAAGCTCCATTTTTTACATAGAGCCTAGGTTTAACCGAGTCGATATAATTCTCGTACTCGTCCTCTCCTATAATCTTAACTATATCCGCTCCGTTAATTCCGGCTTGTTTATCCTTAAAGATTAAGATCCCTTTTTTTTGCCAAGTCTCGAACGCTGATTTAATTTTTTCTTGAGTGTACGGTATCTCGAAGATATGACCGTCTCTCATTATGATATAAAAGTATTTCATAAGATTAGATCATACCTACGACCGCTCCGGTATTGTCGGCGTAGTCGGATATGCTTTTACTTAAAAATACTCTAGCTCCGTTTTTACGTGATAAAAACTCCTCGAGCGTCCACTTGTGCGACCAGTAAGTAGCGGGCGAGTGATAGATCTCGGCGTAGTTAGTAATAGCTTGTAGTATATCCTCTTCGTCTCGATCTCTAAGAAAAGTATCGATATATCTTTTCATATCGCTAGTTACTTTTTTATGGATAGTTACTTTTTGATCGTTCCAATAATCGAAAACAATAGTATATATATCCTTATTACTTTTACTTATATTATTATTCCTTATCTGTTCACTAGGGAGTGAAAGGGGGGTATCACTACTCGGTGAAAGGGGTTTCACTTGTGAGTGAAGCGTATCACTTGCCGGTGAAAGCTTAGCCATACCTATTAACGGTATTAAAGACTTCCTTACCATTTTTTTATCCCCTTGATATACGCCTTGTACGTATCCTAATTTTATTAAGCGACTAATAGAATTAGCTACGCTTGAGGCTGTAGATTTTGCGATCTTAGAGATAGTTTCGTTAGAGGCGATACATTCTTCCCCTCTCATTTTATGAAAGTAATAGATAACAGAATAAACTCTCTCGTCTAGTTTTGTTACCTCTTTATCTTCGATAAGAATATAAGGAGTAACTAAAAAGTCCGGTTTATAATTCATAAGATTTTATAAGGTTAATAGCTTCTTTTAATTCTTCGCCGTCTTTTTTTTCATACCCCCGGTATGGTCGTAATTTACGATATGTATTTTTCATACGTGCTATATGTTGTTAATTGATAATCTCTAAAAAAATAGAGTTAATTTCATTATACACGTTTCGGGAGTTTACGCCTAATAGCACTTGTTAGCTTCTTGTGTAAAAGTCCGGGGATAAAAAAAAGAGCTAGCCGGAGCTAACTCTATAGGGTTAAAAATTGCGACCATAATAGCCGATACACTTCTCGACATAACTTAATACGTCGACCTCTTCTATTACGTCCCTCTACGGAGACGATATAATACTCTAGCTCGTCGTGGCAAGCTCTACATATATACTCGATCTCTCGAGTGTGTCCGTAGTGAGTTTTTGGTAAGACGTGGTGTTTAGTGAGCGGTCTTACCTCGTTACATTTCGGGCAAGTTCCGTCTCTCATATCTTCCGGCTTTTAGGTTAGAAAAAGTACTCTTTAACTAATTATAACATAAGCGGGAAGTTAGATAACTTTATGATAGCAAGACCACATAGAGGCTCGACCATCTGATATATTTCTCGCCATAAACTCGATAGAGAAGTCGGGATCTTTAGCCTCGGCTTCCGATACGTAAGAGTGATCCGGTAAGTGTATTTGAGCGAGTCCGAAGCTCCGCTCTCGTTCGCCGGCGACTACGTTCCACCTAGGGTTACGATCTACTTTAGCTTGAGTATATTTTATAAAAGACTGTAGGGAAGTGTCTCTCTCTGTATTTTCACAATCGAGGATAGCGTCCATTAAAGAATAAGAGACCTCGTACTTCTTAGAGTACAGTCGTACGAGATTATCGTACGGCTTTATCTCTCCGGGATCTTCCACTTCTAAAAGCTCTACGGTTATAGGGGAGCTAATGTCTTCTTCTATAGTCGACTCGCTAGCTACTTGAGTCGGAGGATATAGCGTCGCTATAATTCCGATAAGTACTATTACTAGGGCGATTAGTAGTTTATTAGTATTCATAGTCGCAAGGCTTGCCGGTATACCATATTCCCGGACTCGGTAAAATGGTTTCTATTCTCATTATCTTGCCTTTCCATTATAACATTATGTATAACTTAAGAGTACCCTCTATCCCCTCCCCTACCGGAGTTACTACACGAAAAGACCCCCCTCGCCCTTATATAGAGGGCTTTTAGTAGGGTAGGGGAGTAGTCGAGGTAGAAAAAAAGCCAGTCTCCGAAGAGCTAGCTTATTATCACAATCGCACCCGTGGGATCGTGCTATATATTGTTTATTGCCTTTGATCCTAGGCTTGCCGAGACAAGCGTAACTATCATATTCCGACCAACGAAAAAAAGATTATGATACGACAAGTCCCCGCTTTTTAATTATAACTTATTAAAAATATATAAACAAAAAAGACCCCCGCACAAGGGATCTTTCTCGGAAGAAGTTTTTAGGTTTCTTAGGGATTATCAATGCTTTCGCACGTAATCATTATACATTATCCCGGGATAACGTACAAGATTATTTAGACTTTTTAGTAGTCTTAGTTTTAGCTTTCGCTTTAACTTCTACTTCCTTTTCGTCTTTAACTTCGGCTTCTTTAGTATCTACGTCCTCTTCCTTAATTTCTTTAGTCTTAGGAGCGTTATTTACTTTTTCTAGTCCGATAGCTTTATTATACTCCGAAGCTTCGATAGTAGATCCCTCGTGTTTTTCAAGTTGAGGATATGCTTTAACGTCTTCGGCTGTTACTTGTATTTTTGACATATAAATAAATTATAATTAGTGTTTAATAATGTTCGACCCCGAGTCCGTTAATCGTAACGAGACTCGCTTACCCATTTCATAAGAGCATTAACAAGAGTAGAAGCTAGAGCTACTAAGATAGCTTGAGATCCGGTTAGATCGAGACCTTGTAGCATAGGTATAATTTCACTTGAGAAGTAGGCTAGAGCCGATCCTCCTAGAGCGATACCTAGACCCTTAAAGATCTTAGACCAGTCTTGTTTTATTAGTTGACCGCTTTTAGATACGGTAGCGAATTGTTCTTTTTCCATAATGTTATTTTTTGAAAATTAGACTTATAATTTTTAAGAGTAGAGAGATAATAGTATCTTGAGTCTCTATCTTTTCTTGGAGTTGCTTACAATCTTTAGCGTCTTGTTTTGACTTCTTAAAGAGTCTAAACTTGATCTCGTCTAATACATAAGTTAAGTCGGGCTTATAGCTCGCTATGTCTTGGTGTATTACTTGAGTCTCCTCGGTAAGTTCGTAACCGCACTCGATAGCGTGCCAGTTAGCGACTTGAGTAGCTACGTGATATTGCCACTCCGTAAGCTCGATCTCGTCGTGTTCTACTTTACCGCTTTTATCGGTGTCGACCCCACCGGCAAACTCTACCCCGTCTAGGTAGAGATTAGGGTTAACATAACTCCCCGATCCGTTCATATCTCCTTTTTCGGCGATAGCCTTAAAGCGAGCGTGAGGCTCGAATACTTTACCGGCGTGCCATAGTTTTTGATTAACGAGACCTAGGATAGCGATCTCTCCGACTTCTCTACCTATAAGGGCTAGAGCTGATACGCCGGAGCTAGGGTTAGTAAGCCACGATAACGCTCCCTCGAAGCTATTAGAGGTCGTAGCGTGCCATACGAGACCTTTCTTAGACATACCAGTAAAAGACCAGTTAGGCGTCTGTACGAAGCGTACGGGATACATTTTACCCGCATACTCTACTTGTTTAAGTGTAGACATATAATTAAGAGTTAAGCTTATTAAGTGTATTACGACCCGCCCACCCGTCGGCTACGAGACCGTTACGGTATTGATATACCATAACCGCACCTTTAGTAATTTTACCGTAGTAGCCGGTAGTAGGGATCTTCATAGATAGCTCTACATTAAGTCGCTCTTGTAGCTTCATAATGTCGAGACCTCTCATACCGAAGTACATAGATCGAGTAAAGATATACTTAACGATCTTAGCTTTTTCTTGGATCTTAGGAGTAACCTTATCCGAGAAAGTCATACCCTCGTAGAGATCGTTTTTATAATCGTCAAAATGGAAGCGACCCGTACCGTCTCGATAGTGTCCCCACCGTTTACCCCAAGAGTTAAAGATATAGAATACGTCGCCGTCATATCCGTAACAATAGATTAAGTGTCGGGCGTTTCTCATTTCACGATCCGAGTTAGGGAAGTCGGGATAGAGATACTCTCCGTCCCAATTACCGACCCGCATAGATAAGACGAAGCCTCCCTCTTCTACGATAGCTCGCTTCATAGAGTCCCGGTCTTTTACATTAACAAAAGCATAACCTAGCTTTTTACGTCGTAGGGCGTTTCGTACTACTTGGTTATCGTCGAAGTCTACGTCGATATATTCTTCGTGATCTTTACGACTGTTATTATCGATAGTCCTTTCGTCTGCTATACCTCGCTCCGTAAATACTTTACCGAGTAGTCGGGTATACGTTCCCTCTTTATCCGGGATACCGTCAAGAGATTTACATACGGCGTAAGCATATCGAGCCGATAGCTCCCTCTCCTTATCTTCTAAGAATTGCATTAAATGACCTCCGGCGTGTCCTACACAAGCTCCGAGCCTACGCTGATCCACGGGTACGATCTCGCTTATATCATTAAAAAACTTATCCGGTAAAGGAGTAAAGGTATCTAAAACGTCGTCGAGATATATATCCCGGTTATCTGATACGTCGGGTAATACTCCATAGTCAAACTCTAACGGGTACTCTTCTTTTTTTGTAAAGATATTTTTAAGCCATTTCATATAAACTAATTATAACATAGTACCGGCTATTTTTGCATAGCTTCGATACAGTCTGATAAAAGACTAATAGTACCGAGACAAACGCCCGGTACTTGCTTAGTCGTATCTAGGTTACTGATACCCTCTAGGAGTAAAAGACCTAGTACTAAAATTATTAAAAAATGTATTACTCTTCGCATATTATACGGAAGTCGTTAGTACGATACTTACCGTTTAGTAATTCTCGGTACTTACTTACCTCGAAGTCTATATCCCATACCCAAAAATAAGTAGCGTTAGTATCTAAAGACTCTATGATCTCTTCCGGCATTTTATCCCGCCAGTCTCTTGTATATAGTACTAGAGACTCTTCGCTATGTTCGTAGGGTATAGCTTTATTAAGTTCTTCGGTCTTAAATACCGGCTCGATCTCTAGCTCTGATTTATAGAGTTTTAATTCTTGTTGAGGATAACCTAGAAGACTCGTACGTACGGTACGATCGATAGCGATCTCTTGAGTCCAGTCTTTACAGTTTATATCCGTAACTTCGATAGATTTTATCTTAACAAAATACTCTAGTCCGGCTACTTGCTCTATAAATGTAGGAAGAGCTATCCCGATAAAGGTAAAAGCGATAGGGAAGAGTAACATAGTGTTAAAAAACTTTCTTATTCCTTTTTTCTTAGTAGTAGACATAATTATTTTTTGATCCCGGAGATCATATCTTTAACTTTCTTCTCATAGAAGAAACCGACGATCGCTCCAAAAATACCGTGCATAGCTACGGGTGTCGTATATTGAGCCGACGCCATATCGACGATAACGCTTATAGCCCACAAAAACAAAACTACGAACGTAATTATAGTCCGAGTGTCTGTATTCTTATCGATCCCTTTATGACGCCTATTTATATACCAATGAGTAGTATAACCGCAAGCGAAAGATATAACGGCAATCGCTATATCTGAAAAGATATTTATAAATTGTGAGCTATCTCCGTACATACATTTTAATAATTAGTTAGGTTAAGTAATCTTCGACCATAGACCGTAAATACCGGTCTCGCTTTTATACTTAGTTAAAGTATCGTCTCCGTTTCCACCGTGGAAGAGAGCCTTACCGTCGGGCTTAAGGCTAAAGTTATATCCGGCACTTGTTACGCCCGCTAACTCGTTTCCGCTATCCGCTAAGGTAGATACGTCCCAAGGTGTCCCGGCTGTATATTCTTTAATAGCGTTAGTACTATATAGAATAAAAGCTCGAGATCCGTCGGGCGACCATTGTATAGCGTAAGGACTTCCACCGGTAACGAAGTCTTTATCTAAGGCTAAGGTAGATATATCGTAAGCCGTGCTTAGGCTAAGACCGTAGACTTTTCCGTCTGACGAACATAGATACATAATCTTACCGTCCGGGCTAAAGCCGGAGGTATATTTATTACCTCCAATAGATAGAGGAGATCCCGAAGTATTATTCACTCGCACGTATACGGCGGTACTAATATCCCAAGCGGTAGAGAGGTCGTACTGATACATATTGTGCGTCTCTACACGGATCATAACGAGACCGTCCAAGCTAAAGGCTAGACCTCTAAGCGTTCCTCCGAAGTAGAAGTTAGTTACCGCTACGGCTGTAGTTAAGTCCCAAGGTGTGCTTAATTTATAGTCGTATACTCTCCCGGCTGACTGATCCGCTCGATAGGCTGTTTTACCGTCTTGCGATACGAACATAGCTACCGGCGTACCTCCTCCGTTAATAAATTGATAACTAGCACTCGCTAATGAGATCTCGTTAGCTGTAGAAAGTTCTAACTCGTATAGATCGTCGTTAGACTGACTCGCTATAAAAATAGATATATCGTTAGGCTTAACATATACGGCGAAGATACTCGTCGCTATTCCCGTTAGATCTATAACTCCTTTAAGAGTTAAAGTACTAATAGAGTAAGGAGTACTTAACTCGTAGACATAAAGCAAGCTAGAAGTTACTCCATAAAGAAGAGTCCCGTCGCTGTTAAAGTCGATACCGTAAATATCGGTAATCGCTTTAGATACACTATCGTAAGATCCCGTACTCATATCCCAAGGAGTAGATAACGTATATTGATAAAGAGTATCGTTAGTACGTCCACTTACGACTACTCGAGTCCCGGTAGCGTTAAGAGTAAAACCGTAGTTTTCGCTATCTTGACCCGATACCGTTAGAGACTTACTCGCATAACTTGCGGTAGTTATATCCCAAGCCGTACCTAGATTATATTGATAGATAATCTCGTTTTGTCCTAGCATATAAAACTTAGTACCGTCTTCGCTAAACTTAATAGATCGAGGAGCGGTGTCTTGAGCTGATACCGATAGTAGACCTCCTACGTAGGTAGCCGTGTCTATATCCCAAGCCGTACCGAGGTTATACTGATATACCGTATCGTTATTAGTTCCTACTATATAAGCTTTAGTACCATTTCCCGCTATAGTCATACCGTAGAGGTTAGTCTCTTGTCCCGAAGCGTCGAAAGTTTTACCGGTGTATCTAACTCCGTTAAAGTCGTAAGCTTCTCCTAGATCTAGGTAAGATACTTTTTTAGTTACCCATAGAAGAGCTACCCGAGTCCCGTCGTTATTAAAGATAGCTTTACATACCGAGCTAATACCGTGAGCGTAAACTTGATCGAAAATACAAGTAGTAATATCTCCGGGAGTCGCCATAGTGTAACGATATATTTTTTGATCGTTATAGTCTTGTACGATAATCTTAGATCCGTCCGGGCTTACGTCTAGTCCGTAACCGTCTCCCGCTTGAGAAGATACCGAGAAGCTTCCTATATAAGAAGCTGTAGATATATCGAAGCCGGTAGATAGATCGTATTGATAGATCGTATTACTGTTATCTCCCATAATATACATTTTAGTACCCGTACCGTTAAAGGTAAGGTCTCGAGGTACGGCGTCTTGACCCGATACGCTAAAGGTACTCGAAGCCGAAGCCGTCGAGATGTCCCAAGCTGTACCGATAGTATACTGTCGTACAATATCTCCGACGAAACCTATAATATAAAACTTTGTCCCGTCGTCATTAAAACGTATTCCACTTAGTCCGGTCTCTACCGAGTTAAAACTAAAACTCTTACTATCGTAAGAGGCGGTAGTAGGTAAGTAAGGAGTAGATAAAGAGAATTGATATACGACGTTATTACTATCGGACATATACATTTTAGTACCGTCGGCATTAAAGCACATTCCGTAAGACTGACTACCGGCTAGAGTAGTATCTGTATAATATCCGGCGTTAAGGTCGGCGATAGAAGCCGTACCAGTTCCCGGCTCGTTTCCTATATTAGCGTCTCCGTTAGAAGCCCATAAAGCCCGAGCGTGAGCGATCATATCGTCCTCGCTATAGGTCTCTCCTACTAGCCACTTAGGGATAGCGTTACCTAAAAAGCTTTGATCGATTTTACCATTATCTTTAGTTATAGGTATATCTCCTCCAAGCCCTCGAGACTCGTCTCGATATGTCTCGGCGAAAATTGTCTCGCCGGCTATTTTATTTGTCATATTAAGAAGTAGTTAAGATTATTTGATAATTGATCGCCGTATCTTCTCCGGTCGACTTAGTAAAAGCCGGAGCGATAATAGATCGAGCGAAGAGTCGATCTCCACAAAATAGACCAAACTCCGAGTATGATCCGTTAGCTAGAGTAGCGTCCGGGATAAAGAAGTCGAGCGTAACACTTGTAGGAGTAGATATAGCTTTAGTACGAGCTATATCCGCTAATACGGGAGACTGTAGTCCGGTGTCGGCTGTACTAGGTATATCCGTTCCCGTTCCGATAGACGCCGAGTCTATCTCTAAGCTATAAGTATTATCGCCTATAAGTCTTCGAGTAATAAGATCCGTACCGCTTCCGGCGTTAGCTACTACCAAGTTATCGACTTCTTGAGTCGAGATAACCTCTTTAGTACCGGCTTTATATTTGGTAATTGTGTACTTACCTTTAATACCAGTACCGCTCTTAACTTGTCTTTTAATTAAGCGATTTTTCATATTCTCATTATATCATAATTAAGAATATGTAGCGAAACCGTACCTACCACGGCTAGGCGTAGTCTCTTCGTTATTAGAGTACTTGTAAGGAGCGGACGTCGTAGTCGGAGTACCGATACTATCCGAGATCCCTATAGTGTCCTTAAACTGTAAATAGGTAAGAAGTGTCTCTTGCTCTCCCTCGCTTAGATCTTCGTCTAATAGAAGTTTTTGTAGTACGTCGATAATACCGATCGTCTTAAGCGTTGCTAGGTTAATACTATAAATATATTTAACTTCGGCGTCTCCACTTACCGACATAACTCTAAAGTCTACCGACTGTATAAGAAAGTTCTCATTAACTCCACGTAGAGGGCTATTAACGGTAATAGTAAGACCCGATCGTAAACCTTTTCTATACGTTGAAAAATTACCCTCCGATACTTCCGAGGCGTAGGCTTCTAGCTCCGCTATAGCTCTATCTATTCCCTCTTGTCTTGATCTAATAGCGGTATCCTTAATAGCGTACTCATACTCTCCATACTCTCCGATAGATACCGGGTTAGGTACTTCTACAAGAATAGGGAAGAGAGGAGTACCCTCGACCTCTACGTTATCGCTACCGTCTACCGGTAACGTCGTATCCTTAAACCTTACGTACTTTTGGTTAAAGTCCCACATACAATCGAAGTCTATCTCGTCTTGTAAGTTTTCGATCCCTACTAATTGAGCTATACCGTCTACCGTTACGGTAGGCTTAGAGGAGTATTTATAAGCAAGCCGGAAGAGAGACTTAACTCCGTCTCCGTCGAAAGTCTCGTCTCTAATATCTCCTACTTCTTCGCCACCTTGTACGAAGATCTTATTACGTATTTGTGATAGATCCTTAGATAATTCTAAACTATTATAAATATAATTATCGCTTGTATCGGTTATAGAAAAAGGAGCGATCTCGGTATTTTTAGTAAAAAAATGTATATCCTTATCGTAGTCTATGTACCAAGAAAAAGAGACTAACTTAACTAGCTTCTCTAAACACTCGGACATAGTGATACGGTTAAAGGCGATAGAGTCTACTTCTATATCGGCGTTAACATTAACGGCGGTAAAGTCTGTAGCGTATCGACTTAAAAGATCGTCGATAATAAAGTCTATAGTCTTATCTTCGTATCGCTCGGTTACAAGTTTACGGTTAAAGTATTGAGAGTAATCTTTACATACTACCTCGTACTCGATCCTATTCTTACCGGCTACACTATCGCTATATGAGGTAATAACCCCGGCGAAGATCTTAACTCCGTCGAGGGTAATTTCTACCTCGTCGTTAAGTACCGGTACGATACCTACGTCGCTATATTTCTGTAGCGTAAAGCTACACTCGTTAGTACGGTTATTAAGTTTATCTTTAATACGTAAAGACCCCGTATCTATGATCGAGGTTTTGTCTACGCTGTCGATTTTAATTACTAATGACATAATGATAGTTAGGTTAGATCCTTTGAGTACGTTTTAGGATATTGATAAGCTTGTCGCCGACCTTTTCCGCCATATCGTCCTCGCCCATAAAGCTATTACCGGTAATAGTGATAGAGATACCTCCACCTCCTCCGACGCTAGGCTCGATCCGTCCGTGAGACGACGGTATAAAGACTTCCGGTCGTCGCTCTCCTACTATGTAAGGTTTACCGGCTGTAACTTGACCTCCTCCGGCTCGTTTACCGAAGCCGAATATATCGCCTAGCTTAGCTCCTACGTCCTTACCTATATCTTTAGCTTTACCGATAATTGAGTTAACGGCGTCTTTAATTTTGTTAATAGTTCCGATAATAGGATCTATTACGTTAGTCTGTATCCACTCGAAGCCGACTTTGAATACGTTTTTAATAGCTTCCACCGCCGAAGCGAAGCCGTCTTTAATACGAGTTAACGCATTATTTATAAAGCTTACGAAGACATTAAAGGCGGTCTTAAAGGCGGTTATCATACCCGTAAATATAGCTACGTGTAGATTAACCCAAAACATAAAGGCGTCCTTAATACTATTCCATATCCCAAGTAGCCACCCCTTAAAGGCTTCCCACTTTTCGAGTAAGAAGTTTATAAGACCCTCCCAAGCCCATTTTATAGTCTCGACGTTTTCTTCCCAGTTAGCGACCCACCATATAACGAGACCTACGATAACCGCTATTAAAGCGATTATGATCCCAAGAGGAGAAGCTATAAAGGTAAGAGCGGTAATAACCGGTACGATAGCCATACCTAGGAAACCTAGAGTAGCTACGAGTCCGGCAATAGCACCCGCTACGATAATGATCTTTTGAGTTAGTTTAGGGTTTTCGTTTACCCACTCTACGACTTTATCTATAACCGGTTTTATCTTCTCTATAACTTGAGAGATAATCGGTAAAAAAGTACGACCGATAGAGATCGACATTTCTTGTATAGACGTTTTTAGTTGTTGCTGTTGCTCGGCGTAGGTAAGAGTAAGCTCTCCGGCTTCTTTAAGCTGTTTACGAGCTTCTTCCATTACGGCAAACTTTAGAGCTTCCTTTTTCTCATTATCCGTTAACTCGGCGGTAGTCTTACCTAAAGACTTAGCGTAGTCTTCTTGAGCTTGACCGAGTTTAATAGTAATACCAAGGTTATCTAGAATAAGAGGCGATCCTCGACCGATACCGGTAACGAGGTCGTTAAAAGCTTGAGTAGTATCTAGTCCCATTTGCCGACCCTTAAGTCGAGCTACTTCCATAAGTTCCGTAAAGTCTCCCATATTAGAAGCCACTCCTAGAGCCATAGCCTTATTAGAGGCTAGCATAAGATCGGTAGAGTTTACCGTCCCGGCTGACGCTTCTTGTAGCTTCTTAACTAACTCTCCTCCGGCTATTCCCATTTTATCCGTCATAGCGTCGAAAGAGACTTTAAGACTTTCAAACTTTGTAGCGTCCTTAACTGTCTTACCTACCGCTACACTTATAGCACCAAAAGCCACCACCCCGGCGGTAGCCATTTTTTTAGATACGGCGGTTATATTCCCCATACTATCGGCTAACGCTTTTTGCTTCTTCCCCATTTCGCCCATTTTTTGGTCGACTGATTGAAAAGCTTTTTTAGTGTTATCGACGGCGTCGATTATAACTTTTAGTTGTTGTGTAGAAGTTGACATATTAAGGGTTTATCGTTTTTTCTTCATATCTTGCCTCTCCTTACGGTTTCGCTTGTTAAGTTCTTTAACGAGTCCGTTTAAGAAGTGTTGAGGTTGAGTTATGATCGTCCAGTAGTCCCACTTCATTTCGATAGCGATAGAAACGTAACTATCGTCGATAAGGCTTAGGCTTTTTTTTCTCCCTCGTTGATCTGTACGATAATAAACTCGAAGTCGTCCGATCGTAGATCTAAGGCGACTTTAAGTATATCCTCCGTCTTCCCGTCGATAGACTCTACATATACCTCGATCATTTTATTTTGAATATCGAGCATAGAGTCCGCCGACATATCGTCGAGGTTAATAGCTTCTTCTGGGTTTTCTCGAGCTGACGCTTTATTAAAAGACGTTTTAGCTTTCGACAAAAAAGCACGTTGTAGGTTTTGATTTTCTCCGGCTGTAAGCCAAGACTTAATAACTACCTCGTGATCGTTCGGTGTTTTTACGGTTTTTGTTGGTCGTTCCATATAATTAGTAAGACGAAGTCTCGTTAGTTACGACGATAGAGATTTGACTCGCTTCGTCGTCGTCATAGTGAGCTGTATACTCTAATGACTCGCTAGTAATTGAGTCGATAGGACGATCTTCGGTAAGTCCCTCGAATGAGACTTTAGGAAGTGTAATAACGATCTTAGGAGTAGAAGCTACTCCAAGCGTTACGTCGTTGTTATCGATAGTGATCTCTAAGGCTTGGTATGTACCCGCCTTATATAGATCGTGATAGATTTTACCGGTAACGTCTATAGTCATAGATCCGGTAATCTCTACTAGGTTAGCTAGCATATCTACCGGGTTAAGACTTGATAGACAAGCTTTTACGCTCGCATTATTTACGATCGATAGACCTAACTCGTTAATACAGATAGCGTCCGCTCCAGTAAGTCCCGCTACGTTGTTAGCGATTTTAATACTAACTTTTTGGTGTGGGAAGCTGTAGTCTTCTCCGTCGAATGACGGGCTATAGCTAGCGTGTTCGTTCTCCTTAATTGCCATAAGTTGAGCTACGGCATAAACGAGATCGTCCGGGCTAGCTGTAAGTTCTAAAGAGCTTACGACTCCTAAAGGATACTCGTAGTCTTGAAAGTTAGGCTTAGATAGAGCGAGAGTGTAGCTAGGAGCTTGTACCTCGTCTACGTCTACCGTAACGGTGTGATCGTATACTACGGTCTCTCCCGACGCTGTAGCACTTGATACAGACCCTAGAAGTGATCGTAGAAGAGCGACGATAGAAGTATTTTTTACGTTAAACTCTATGTCTCCCTCCGCTCGTTGTTGAGTAATAATCGATCCTTTAGAGGCTGATCGTGTACCTTTCGTTTCTTGGATTATAGTCTTATCGTTTATCACGTTAAGACCGGTAGGAGTACGACCGGCTAGCCATAATGTAGGCGTAACCGCTGTACCTCTTGTAGTCTCTTTACCGAGACCGAGATTTATATTTTCTCCGGGTAAGTATCCCATATATTTATATATTCTTAATAAGTTCTAATAATTTTTTGTTCGCTTCTTCTACGGTAGTCGCTTCGACTTTGACTCCGTGAAGAGGGAAACGAAAAGTACGAGTCCGGGCTTTAGGCTCGGTGTTTTTGCTCGACTTTTTCGTAGTCGGACTTTTGATAACCTTGGTAGAGTAATCTTTTTTATCTAACATAATAGTATTATATCATAATTTATAATTAACGAATATCGGACTACGAGCAAGACTCGTATATTTTGGTCTCGACTAAGACCTCTCCGATAATGTATACGCCCTCGTCTCCGGCTTCCGCTTGTACGACTGATCCCGGGCTAGGGTTAGTCATAGTTACCGTAGGAGCGAGACTATCTCTATCGAGTAGAGTAAGGATCTCGTCTAGGCACTCTTCGACGGCTTTAATACCGGCTTCCATTTCGTTTATATCTTGTATTAAGTAATAAACTTTAACGGCGAATTGATATTGTCGCATATCCTTGCGTGTAGAGTTGTAATCGTTCGTATTAGAGCCATTTTCTACAGTCCCGGCGGGATAGCTCTCGAATTGTTTAGGAGAGTAGCTAACTTGAGCGAGCTTAGTCGCTCCGGTTGTTAGTTTATCTACTATCGCTTGGTGTATTGATCTATAAGACATAATAATTTTATCTTGTTACCATTTCGGCTAAAGCGTTCCCCATAGCGTTATCAAACTCTCGGTTAACTTGCTTTTCTGACGCTGATATAGCTCTATCGAAAAACTTATTAGCCTTAGTCCCCGGGTGTTTAACGATCTTACCGAAAAACATACCGCCTCGCTTGTTAGCTAGTACTTTAGCGTTTTTAGCTCTAATAATATGAGGTCTAGTCCCCTCGTGTACCCAAAAGGCATACTTAGCTCCGGCTTCCACTTCTCCGGTTAAGGGAGTTATCATACGTGATCTAATAGACTGACGTAAGTTACCTCCTCCTTTATTCTTATTAACGGGAGCTTCCCTCTTAGCTCTTCCCTCTATGATCTTAATAGATCGAGCCGTAGCTTTCGAGAGGTGTTTAGCCATTAAGAGGGGAGACTGTTTTAAGAGGCTTCTTATAGTCCCGCCGTTTTGTAAGTTAATAGATATTTGCATAATGATTTTTTAGGCTTGCTCGAATACTCGTAGGACTACTTCTAAGTGATTTTGTCTCCCTTGAAACTCTAAGGCTTCGATAGAGATAACTCTAAAAGTAGTCTCGCCGTTATTTACTCGATCTCCCTCTTGAATATCTACGACCGAGCAAAACATTAACCAGTCCTTACCGAAGATAAAGTCTCCGGCACTTGCAAACTCCGCCGTTAAGGGCTGAATATGACAAGCTATATCCGATAAGTGAGAGGTAAAGGCTTTCTTAGATCCGGTAGTAGTTGCTATCCGGGATACGTCGACTATTGAGTTATAGTTATTTAATATACCCATAAGCTTATACTCCTACCTTGCGATAGTGATCGATAGTAGACATAGCCGAGTCATAGTCCCGAGCTTGTTTATCCGTTGCATAGGATACCGAGTATCGACCTATAGACTCGGTTTTAACTACTCCGTTAGGAGAGTCGCTATTCTGAATAATACCCGTTACTAGGACGGTACAAGCGTGTTCTATATCGAAAGGCGTAACTATACCGTCCACCGAGCTATAACGTCCAAAATGACCCGTTAATACGACTCCTAGACGCTGTTTATAGAAGATAGTCCCTCCGGTTATGACGATCTCGTTAGAGTATCCCTCGTTAGCCGGATATGAGACGTAAGAAGTATCCGGTACGGTGTTACCGTCTACGACTAGAGAGTCAAGAGCTACGAAGTCGTCTACGAGTAAAGTAGTACGACCGTTACCGTCGTACTTTTTAACCTTAACGTCGCTAGTAAGATCTACTACTAAAACACGATCGCAAGCTTGATCCATAAAGCGAGACATAGCCTCTATGTAGTTATCTATATCTCCGGTAATTGTCTTCCCGAGATACTTCTCTACTTTTTCTTTAGTCGTATATTTCATATAGCTAATTATATCATAATTAAGATATAAATAGAATTAGGTAAAGAAAAAACCCACTTCGTCGAAAGTGAGTTTAATCTTTAAGTATTACTTAAGGATAGCTTAAGCTGATCCGTTAGTAAGTCGAGTCATATAACTAGGTACAGTTACAACATATCCGACACGTTTAGTAACCTTTAGGGCTACCATATCTTGCTCGAATAGGTTAATGTCCGCACTATCCGCTACGTTTCTAATTGTAGCTTCGCTAGAAGACTTAACTTGCATACCGTTCTTGTCTCCGTATACCGCTCCCTTAGATAGATCTCCGAAGAGGATCATAGCTCGAGAAGCTGTAGTTACAGTTTTAGCCGGGCAAGAGTCCGATAGTACTACCGGGTATCCTAGTAAGTCCGTAGTAGTTCCACGAGCTAGATCCGGGAAGATATAGTTACTTGATCCGTCTTTAAGAAGTTTAATAACTCCGAAGACTGATTTGTTCATATACCATTTACCGTTACGTAGAGCCGGAGTAGCTGTACCGTCTAGTACTGCTTGTAGATCTTCGAGAGTAATATCTGTCATATCTTCTCCAGTTCCTAGAGCTACCGCTGTAATAGAAGTAGTACGTAGTAGTCCAGTCCATACAGTACCGTCTCCGTCGAAGAATTGATCGTCTTCCGCTTTCGCTACCGCTTCGGCGAATAGATCCGCTACGTAAGCCGTAAGGTTAATAGCCGAGTCTTCGATAAGTTCTTCGGTAAGAGGTACGATAGCCGATAGCTTCTTAAGTACTTGCGTAGCACGTCCAAAAGTTGCTTGAGTTGAGGCAATATCTCCCTCTTCGTCCGTCCAGAAAACAGACAACGCTCCACCGGTAGTAATCTTACGAGAGCTACCCGATCCACTCATAGGTAGATAACGCATTTCTCGACGAGCAATACCGTATTGATCCAATACGAGACGCTGTACTTCCGCTTCTAGGACTTCCGGGATAGTGTATCCGGCTTTCGCTGTATCACTATCCGAAGTAGTCATAGCTTTAAGGGTTGCGTGGTCTCCACTAACTACGGCTTTAATAAAGTCTCGAGTTTCCTCGTCGGCTTTAACGTCCTTAGTAGTGTCTACTACTCCCTTAGCACGCTTAGACTTAATGTCTTTAGCGATCTCCTTAGCTTTTTCGTCCGGCGTAAGGTTAGCCATAGCTTTAGAGATAGCACTAGATACTTCCGATTTGATAAGAGAAGCTAGACCTTTTTCGTCTACTTCCTCGTCGTCTTCGTCTGTATCTTCGTCTACTACTTCGGCGGTTGCTACTTGCTCGTTTTGGTCTTCCGATAGTTCGGCTTCCTTAGAGATCAAGTAGTCTTTTTCCTCGCTAGTAAGAGCCAAGCCCTTAGCTAACTTTTTCAATAGTTCTTTTAACATATAATTGATTAAAGATTAAAGATTTATAATAGGTTACGTTTCGACGAACGTAGTTTACCAATAGCACGGTTTATATGGCGAATAGCTAACTTTTTACGTTTAGCTTCGTCGTAGCCCTTTACGCTAGGGGTTGAGGTTTTATCCTCCGTGCTATTTGGCGTAATATCTACGGCTTGGGCGGTGTTAATTGTTTTAGCGACCGTCTTAATTTCTTCTAACGCTCCCATAATAGAAGATTGTAGCTCCTCCGTAAACATTAACTCTTTACGGGCTTCTAGTTCTTCTAGGCGGTTAAAGTAAGGCTTAACGTCTACTCCCGCACCTTTAGCGACCGTGATCGCTTCCGGGTTAGCGGGTACGGGTACGGCTGATACTTCGTATAGCTCGTTAACCTCTAGGACGATAGTACCGTCTTCTAGGACGCTAGACTCCTTATTTAAGAAGCCTACGCTAAACGCTCTCATATACTCCCCTTTGTAGAGGTTATAGATAGTCTTAGCGAAGTCGTACTCTTCTACGGCAAACTTAATTAGTCCTACTAAAGCTTTCTTACCGTCCACCATTTCAAAACCAAAAGCGATAGCTTTACCTACCGGCGGTTTAGAGTGATCGTGTCCGAAGAGGATAACCGGGTTTTTCTTAAACTTCTCCAGTTGCCACCCGTCTTGTGATACGATCTCTCCGTGGCGATCTTGATCGGACGTAGAAAAGATAGCTTTTATAGTATGCTCTTCTTCGTTGATCTCGAGGATCTTATAGTATAGATTTTGTCGCTTGAGTTTCATAAGGCTATTATATCATAAATTATAATTAAGTAGTAATTATCGCCGGAGCAATAACGCAACGACAATTAGGCTCGCTCGGATAAGGAAGACGATTAGAGAATGTAGAGTTAACCTTTACGATCTCTCCGTCTAGTTGCCTATGAGCGTCCCTAGTACGTCCGTCCATAGTTGCGATCCACTCTTTACCGTCTACTACGGTACTTTGACTATATGCTTCTTGGAAGCCGGTATTATTAGCGTAAGTAGTTTCGGTACGAGCGATTAGATCGGCTCGAGTTGTATCTACGTTATCGTAAATATCTTCGATACGGTCGGCTATCTCTATGATACCGTCCCCGTCGTTAATTCCAGTTATAACGCTGTCTACTACGTTGTTAAAGGTAGTCTCGGTTACACTCTTAGCGAATAGCTCGGCTCGGTCTTCTATAAGACCTCTAACGATAGCACTCATAACGAAGTCGTCTACGGCTTTCTTACTCTCTACGAGTCGCATAGCTTGAGTCCCGGCGTCCTCTGTAATAGTAGAGTAGATAGGTAGCATAGCGTCCTTAGTAGACTTAGCCTCGTCTCCTAGGTTAAAGGCTTCGGTAAGAGCTGATACGGTATTTACGTTACGCTCTACAAGTCCGGGAAGTATAGCAAGTACTCGGTCTTTTTGAGCTTGAGCCTCGATAATGTATCGATCCTTAAAAGTCTTAGCTCTTCGGTCGATAGACTTATTAACCAGTAACTCATAATTAGCTCTAAGCTTAGGATCTGAAAATAGAGAGATCCCTTTAACCTTGTCTCCTTTCTTCTTAGACTTTTTCTTAGGAGTAGCTTTAGCTTTAGCGATAGCGTCGGTAATAGACTTAGTAGCGTCTTCGATAAGTCCTAACTTCTTGTTAAGACTTGGTCGAGAGTTAAGTACTTTAAGTCCGAGAGTATTAGTAGTCGGCATACCTCCACCTTGGATATAGTCCGAGTTAACGTCTACGTTACCGATAGAAGTAAGTAGAATATCTCCACCGTCTAAGGTAGGTAGTCCGATCATTTGTCGAGCTTCGTTACGAGTGATCCACTTGTCGACTCCTAACTCTAGCTCCTTAAATAGTCTCTCTCGATCTTCCGGTACGGGAGACGTATACTCTAGGTAATACTCTTCTCCAAACTCGGGAGCGATTATCATTTCGTTAATCACGTTATAGATCTCTTTAACTTCCGGCTCTACCGTGTTAGCTAAGAAGCCTCGCATAGCGTTTTCTCCGTCGGCATTGTTAGCGTCTTCCGATACGATAAGACCTCGAGGTATACCAAAAGCTACGAGAATGTCGTCTCGAGTAAACTTAAGCGTCTCGATATAGTCCATTTCCCTTTGAGTAGTCGATACTTGCTGATACTTGATCCCTCCCGATAGAAAGGCGATTTGTGAGGTCTTACCTCGTCCCTTAAACTTATCGTTCCACCGTTTACGAGTTTCGTCTTTTTCTTTTTGAGCTACCGGCTTCTCTGATATAAAGAGTCCGTCCGGTCGAGCTGAATTATTAAAGAAGTCTCTTTGATACTCGCTAGAGTATTGCTCGGTTAGCACTCGGTTTTTAGCCGGTAATAGAGGAGACTGTCCTTTAATCGGAGTAAGAGGGTTAACGCTAAAAAACGGTACGATCTCGTCCGTTGAATACTTAACGGTATTCCCGTTAGTTCTCATTTCATAATGAGAGATAAAGTCTTCGCTTGAATGTACCGCTTTAATAAGATCCGGTCGGATATTCCATAGCTCGACTAACTTCCCTCGGTTGTCGTAGATCTTGTACCAGTAAGCCTCTCCAGTTAGAAGCTTGTTAGTCTCTGTAATCTTAAGAAAAGTATCCCACGTCTGAAACGGGTTAGGCTTAGCTAGTAGAGATAAGATCGGGTGTGCTAGCACTTCCTCGGTCTCTCCCTTTGAGTTTTTAACTCTATGTAGCTTAAAGTTATTAGAAGCTACTCGCTCCGCCGTGATTTTTACACAACGAAAAACATAGATAGATTTTTGATACTGTTCTAGGAGTTGACTATCTCCCCATACTTGATCGCCGGTCTCCCCGGTCTGTAGGTCTACCCAGTCGGTGTCGCCGGATAATGACTTTGTTTTTGTTTTATTGAAAAAATTATCTAAGAGTCCCATATAAGAATTATATCATAATTTATAACTTAAGAATATCTAGCCTATGATAGCTTAAGTATATCATAAATAAATTAACTACGAAAAAAACCCAAGGCTAACGTAAGTCCCGGAAGACCCACCGCTTGAGTTTTAATCTAGTCTTACGCCCTCGCAAGTTATACCCGTAAGGGTAAGGTTAGTTTAGACAAGTTATCTTAGACCCTAGAAACCGACTATAAAACTAGGTTGTCTCTCTGTTCTTAGGAGAGACGTATCCATTATAGCATTATTTATAATTTAATCTAACTCTACCTTAAAGCGTACTTCGTACCACATACGCATAATTAACGTATCTAAGAAGTCCGGGGATCTACCTAAGAGATCTTTCATTTTCGGCTTATCGATTATCTTAAGCTTATTAGTATCCTTATCGGCGTCTCTAGTCTTTAGGACTTCGATCTCTTCTATGATTAGATCTCGTATCTCTACGTCGTCGCACGTTATACCTATCTCTCGAGCGTTAGCAAACTCCGCAAACTTGTAAGCACACTCCGTCTTTAAGTTATCGTATCCGGGATCGTAAGCACTTGAGCCGGACGTAAACTCGACGCACCCGTAAAGGTTATCGACTACTCCTCCTCCTACTCCTCCTCCGTCGACGAGAGTATGACTTCTAGGTACTCTCCACTCTTTCTCTAGCTTCTCTAGCTCTGTAGCTAGCTCCTTAGTATCCATACCGTGAGAGATAGTATAGATCGCTACGACTTGGTATTTATAAAAGACGAAGATAACGATACGGTCTTTACCGAAGCGAGCGACGTCGGTAATTATATACATATCCGTACGCTTAAACTTTTCGTCGGTAAACTTAGGCATAACCGCCACCTTGTTAGAGAAGAGGTCTAGGATAGCGTCGTAGTCCACCATAACGGTAGGATCGTCGTCGTATTCCCAGTTACCATATAGAAGCCTCTCTTGAGTTGCTTTATCTCGTCTCTTTAACTTATCGATATAGGTCGGATCGATATATTTATTATCGGACGCTAGAGCTTGGATAAAGAGTCTATGAGCTTTAAGCGTTCCGTCTTTCCACGGTTTATAAAACTCTGTATATAAATATCCCTTAGTAGGGTTACACGTCATAAGCATAGTAGGCGTTAGCCCGTTCTCTGATACCTTGTATCGAATACGTGTAGATAGTACCTCGATAGCTTTCCCTCTGATCTGTTGAGCCTCGTCTAAAAAAACAAAAGTATACTCGAATGATCCGAGACGATCGAAGTTAGGATCTTTAGGATAGTATCTTAACTCTTTAAGGTTAACTACGCTCCCGGTCTTAACGAAAGTAATAGTCGCTTTTTGCTGATTATAAACATAGTCTCGATCCGGGAGTAGTCCCCAGTCCTTACAGACGTCGAAGAATGTAACAAGGGTAGAGCCGACTAGATCCGTATATGACTCTCGCCCTATAAGTAGTCGTATACCCGTGTACTTTTGAGCCATTAAGATAATAGTCGCACACCCTAGATATGTTTTAGCACCTCCCGCACCTCCTCCGAAGACTACCTCTTCTATCTCCGGGTTAAAGATAGCGTCGAACGCTAGCTCTTGTTTTACGGTAGGACGAAAAGATAACTTACGAGGATCTTCTTTTTCTTCGAGACTTCCTAAAAACATATCTTTAACTTCTCCTATAGCTTCTTGAGAGTCTTCGTCCGGGCGATCTATAAAGTTATTTCTCTTTAAGAGTTGAGGCATATTATTTTTTTAAGTTACGAGCCTCTTCTATCTCTCTAGGATCGTTACGTATTATCTCTATAACCTCGACCGGTTTATGTACGCTATGATTATGTTTATGCTCGAACGCTGTAGCAAACTCGTAACGTCGTTTACGTTCTAAGTATCTAAGTCCAAGAGCGGGATCTTTTTTAGCTTCCTTAACTAAGTTTTCTCTTACCTCGAAAATGACTTGCTCTTTAAGTCTCCTACATTGCTGTAAAAACGCTTCGTCGTTATTAAAGATAGTAGATAGAGTCCTTTCGTTAATGTCGGCGTGATAGCATATCTCGGATACTGTAGCGTCTATAGAGCAAGCGTATTTTATTCTCTCCTTAATGTCTTCTATGTCCCTTGTAGAATAACCCTCTAAAGTAGTTGAGCCGGCTTTATCCGATCCTATACCTTGAGGGTTAGTTCCATTTTGAGACTTAACTAAGTACTCTCCGGTATCGATACGTCTAACGCTTCCCGACTTGTATACGTGGACTAAAACGTCCAAGCGTTTATACAGTCGCTTAACTTTAGATTTAACGATCTCGTTAGGATCATATTCTTTAATTGTCGGAGTAGTTTTAGCCATAGTGTTAGAGTGTGCTACTCGCTTTGATAATCTCTATTACTAATTATAACTTACATATTCCAAACTCTTATAGTCTTCTCTGTAGTGTGCTTATCTATAAAGTCTTGGTGTGCTTTGTCGCCTCGGGAAGCTTCTCTAGTAGCGTGTCGTCTTAACTCCTTGCTAGCTAGCCACTCTCCACAAACGAGACAAGCGTAGTCTTCTTCGTAATCTCTCCGGGATCTTCCTAAGACTTTCTTAGGTCTAGTCTTAGTAATCTCTTCGTATATGATACCGTCGCTTTGTTTAGTTTTTCTATTAAGAAAAGAAAACATATTATCGCTTAATTATGGTTTTTAATGTCGGGTAGATCTTCCCAAAAGTGAATACTAATTTATATCCGTTATGCTCTACGCTTATATCTTCTTTAGCGTCGGCTTGATCTATTTTTTCTAGGGCTTCGTTAGCTACTTTCGTAAGCCACGAGAAGACGCCCTCTTTTTTCCACTCGTCCGTAACTTGACTAGCTCGGTCTATAGCGTGTCCCGATAGAGTTAGATCGGTAGGAGTTGTAGTACCTCTCCGCTCTAATTCCGCCCGGGCTATTTCGTTTCGCTTACCGTCGGCGTTATTGCTTAGCCACTTAAGATAACCTACCGGTACTCTCGTCCACCTTTCGCCGTTATGCTTTCCGAAGTCTACTATTAAGTTATGAGTATCGATCTCCGACATACTAAGCGAATGGTAGTAAAAGCTCTTCGGCTTGCCACCCGTCCTCGCCCGCTTCTACCATTTCGGCGATACTTTGATCGCACGCTTGCCGGCTAAAATACTCTATAACTTTCCCGGCTTTATCTTTTAGATAGAGTCCGTTTTTTTCGATTAAATATATAGTTAACATAGAATTATCTTTTAATTTCTTTTAATTCTCCGCACTCTAAGCACATAACGTCTTTAGCAAAAATACGAGACCGGACTCTATGACTCTCTCCGTGAGATCCGGGTACTTCTACGCTAGATACGACTATAAAATTATGTTTATGTTTTTTCTTAAAAAGATTAAGTATTTTCATAAGCCTAGTCTTGCTTAGTAGCTGATTTAATTAAGTAATAAACTACCCATAGGATAGCTCCCCATATCCAAACGCTACCGGAGATAACTACTCCGACTAAGCCTAGAAGATATAAGATAACCCAAGCGATACCCGTAGTAACGAGATAGCTAAGGGCGAAGATTAGAGCGAGTCCTATTAAAGCTCCGATTATTCCTAACATATTAGTAAAGTTTTAGCTTACCGCTTTTAACGGCATATCCGATCCCGCTTACGACTAATACGGTTATGATCGCTCCTATAGTTCCGGCTATCGCATAGATAACGAGAGTAAGGATAATAAGTACAATAAATAGCCCTAGATAACGAGTAGCTTCTAGCCCTCGATCTAAACTATTTACGATACCGTGGTCTTTTTGTTGGTCTTGTTTTTTCATAATGATTTTAACTCGTTAATGTACTTTTGTACTTTCTTGTTAAAGCCCGGGTTACGCTTGAGGAAGTCATAGAATGATCTAACACTTACTCCGGCGTATCTTGTAGCTTGTGCTACGCTCTTCCCGGTAGATAGAGCGGATAGGATCTTATCTTTTACGTCCTCGGTATAAACACTCGGTCGACCGGCTGTCCCGTTCTTGTTAGTGTCTTGAGCTGTACCTCCGAGGAAACGTCCTTTATTATCTCGAGGTAATTTACTCATAGGCTTATTTTTTGTTACCTACTTTTTTAATACCTCCTTTTTCTTTTTTAGGAGCTTCGTCTTTAGACTCGTCCTTAACTTCTTCCGTCTTTTCTTCGTCCTTAGTTTCGTCTTCGACTTCTTCTTTTTTAGAAGATCCGACTAGAAGCTTTAGAGCGTTATCGATAGTGATAGACTCTCTTACGCTATGAGTTGGAGGAGCGATAATAAGATTTTCTAAGTTATACTTAAGAGCTTCTTTTAATGACTCGTCCTTATCCTCGATACGCTTTTCTGTTAAAAAGATAAATTGATCTACTTCCGCCGATAAACGTAGCCGACCATTATCTTGGTATGAGATAGCGTAGTCGTTAAAAAACTTTACGATCTTCGCTTTAATTTCTTTTTTCATATAATGAATGGTAATAATTATTATTGTTAATGGTGTGCTACTTGTCTCGATAATCTATCTTGAGTTTTTTTATCCCTTGAGCTACGCATACTTGGCGTATACCGTTAGAGATCTGTAAGAGGATACGGTCTCGCTCCTCTTCCGGGATAGGCTCGTAAAACTCGATCGAGCTATCTATACCGGGTTGGTCTTCTTTTTTTGGTGTATTGTCTGACATTTTTATTTTACTTCGCCGTCGAATGTATAACCTAGGACTCCCTCACATTGTGCTACTTGCCAGTTAGTCCAGTAATAAAACTCGTTATCTACGTTTTCTTCGTATTGAGCTATCCAAGTATTACACTCATACTCTAGGTGTTTATCGATACCGCTTGATACGGCAATAAATGCACCTCCCACGGCTACGATCGTTAAAATGATTGATAATATAATTTGTGCTTTTTTCATAAGATTAGTCTTAATTAAGTATTGATAATTCCCTACTTAATTAGTATATCATAATCGGGAGTAATTGCACAAGTTACAATAGTTTAGGGTGTGGATAATCTAGCACTCGATATAATAGATCTCTACTCTCGGGTTATCTCTATCGATATACTTCCGACTAAAGTCTAATTCTATTTGCTTATCGTCTTCCCATACTACGCCGGACATACCGTCGAATATAAGTTTACGATAATTATCTACGTCTCGGATCTTCTTATCCGGGAAGTAGTAGAGTATCCCTACTACGAAGTTATTAACGCTCGGCGGGTTTCCTAATTTATGTACTTGCTTAGCTTCATACATAACGTCCCGGCGATAACTGATAGCTTCTTTTTTTAAGTAGCTCCCTCCACCCTTACGACGCCCGTAGATATGTTGAGTACTTGGAGGCGTACCTATTACGTCGATCTTTATAGCCTTAGACTTAAAGTCTTCTATAAACTTGTCTACGAATAAGATCATACGATTTTTATGTGACCTAGATAGGCGATAGGCTCTACGTAGTATTTACCTCCCTTTAGATATTTTCTTAATGTCTTATTAAAAAAGTAAGGGTTAACTTCTCTTTTTAATTGCCGGGCGTTTAGGATATACGCTTTATGTATTAGTCCTACTTGGCACGTAAAGTTAAATATCTCTCTATCGTCTACCTTGTAACTATATTTAAGCTGATACCAGTATCTACGACGAGTAAGCTTATTAAAGATCCAAGAGAGACTATATTTATTTTTCTCCTTGATCTTATCGATCATACGTTTAGTACGAGCTTAATTAGCTTAGCGTATAACCACTTAGGCATATACTTAGGCTTAGGTCGTATAACGTGTTTAGCGAAGTCCTTTACGATAGCTTTACGCTCTCGAGCGACTGACTGTTTAATTTTTCTTGCTTCTTTTTTCTTCATAGGTTTAGAGTTAGTCTCCGTCGACTATAGCGTCGGGGCGAAGTTTAGTAAGGGCTAGTAATTTGAGTAGAGAGCTTTTAGCGTTACCCTCTGTAGCTTTCCAGTAATCGGGATCGGTGTCGTCTCCTAGTTGAGCGATAACTTTTTCTAGGATCGGTATAGCTTCCGCTCCGGTCTTCCCGTATAGAGATCTAATTCCCTCCTCTCCAAAAAGAGGATAGAAAAACTTAGAATAGTTATACGTGATATTAAGCCAAGCTTCCGTAGTCCCGTACATAGCGTACGTCCCTCCTTTAAGCTCGTGCTTAAAGTCTAGTTGTACGACTTTTTTAGTAACGGGATCATTAAGTGATATATCGTAACTCATATTACAAGGCTTTTATCTCTTCTAATAAAATATCTACGTCTTTACCTAAGATATATAAAGTATGTCTTATACGATCGGCTTTATCTCCGATACTCTGATCTTGAGCTAGCTCTATAGGAGCTAAGTTAATACCGTTAATCTCTAAAGAGTTTTTTACGTTTTCTACTATTTCGATAAATTGCTTTTTTTTCATATAGTTATTTTTGTAATAACCAGTCCCACATATAGCCGTTATTTTCTAGCCTTAAGTGATCGTGATCTCTTAGATACTGATAATCTACTTCTCCTAATATCCACCCGTGAGAAGCTGTACGGGCTAGAGCTTTAACATATAGATATTGCTCTTCTTCTTTAGTATGTCCGACTTGAGCGTGGCATATCTTACATAGAGGCGTCCCGTTAAGTACGGATCTAGAGTCTCGACCGGTAATATGGTGTAGCTCTAGTCCGCCGTGATCTTCTCCATTTTCTCCGCATAGTTGGCAAGCGTGAGTATCACGCCATAGCTCCCGGACTTCTTGAGGGAAAGGGTTTTTAAGTTTCATACGATTAGTCGAAGAGAGTACTATTTCGTCCCATAGCTTCTCGCCACTTATCCTCGTTAAACTCTCGAGCCTTAGCTACTTCCCAAGACGTCGGGATATACTTACCTAGGTCGTTTTGGATCTTAGCCCGGATACGTCGTATATGCTCCTCTCTCGGTAGATCGAATAGATCTTTAAGCCATATACCCTCGTCTCCGTTTTTACCCGTCTTAATGTATTTCGGATAAAACTCTTTCCATAACCGGATAGTTAACTCTATGTCGCTATTCCGTGTCTCTTCAAACTCCCGGAGACAATACTCGACCTTTTTCGTTACTGTTTTTAGCGTGCTTTTTTGCATAGATAATCTATAAGTTAATCTTGATAATGTTTACGTAGACAACGGGCTAGGAAGACGTAGACGCTCGCTCTATGAGACTTCTTTAAGTCCAAGGCGTAAGCTACTCCCGAGATCGGTATCTCGTTGTTAGCCCACGCTATAGCAAGTTCTAGCTCTTCCGTTGAGAAGTTATCTTTACGCTCTCGCTTTCCTACCTTGTAGGAGTTAGCTTTCTGTAATAGTGATTTAGCCATAATTAGCGTTTAGTTCTTTTAGTTTAGTCTCCGACCACTCGAGGAGATCCTTAAGAGGCGGGTAGACTTCTTTTAATTTAGGCGACGTCTCTATCCAAGCGTTATAATCGTCGGAGTAAGGGATCATAAGACCGTTAGACTCCATATAGTGAGTAATACGCTTAATAAAGGCGTCGAATTGATCTTTACCTAGATCCTTAGTCGACTTCCCCTCCCTAACAAACTTCCCGGATAGCGTCGGGATATACTCGCCGTTAAACTCTCGTTTTAACATTTTGCGAACATAGTCCCTCGGTACTCGGACGTATTTATTTTCTTTCGTTGAATACTGAAAGTGTTGTAGTTGGAAGTAATCGACTACCGCTCCCTCGAAGAAGCGACGGATATTTTTAGAGTAAGGATCGTAAGGAGTAATCTCGACATATTTCCCCTCTCGTTGCTTTAGTAACTCGTTATACTCTCCGGTCTGACCGTAGGTATCTAACTTTCCCTTTAATACCTTTAGCCGGAGCTTATTTATTTTCTTCGGCTTTTTCATAGATTAGAAAGGTATATCTTCCGGGTTAATGTCTTGCTCTACGGGAGCGGGAGCGGGTTTAGTAACTTGAGCCGGAGCGGGTGTTACGCTTGCCGTAGGTTTTTGATCTCTAGGCTCTTGCTTAAAGAGTAGATATTCTACGTTGTCTCCGTGTAAAGCCATAGTACGATTTTGTGATCCGTCGTCTTTAATAAAGACCGTCATAGTTCCGACCGGAGCGTAAAATGTTTTTTCTTCGTTGTTGTGCGTATACTTTTTAGGGTTTACGATATTAAACTTGTGTACTTTCATAATGATATTAGTTAGTTAATCTATCTTTAATAATGTTTAGGTATCCGTCGACGATTTTAGTTACGTCTGATACCTCGGCGTCTTTAGGTAGTTTTTTTATACCGTCCTTAATTAGATTAAGGGCGATCTCCGCTCCTTGATCTACCGAGCGGGCGTTTTGCCTAGCCATTTCTTTAGCTATATCCGTAATCGGGTTATGAGTTGACGGGTTAGCCGGGATACTTGCTTTTAACATAAGCTTAGTCTTTTTTAACCGGCTTGTAAGACATATAGTCCGTTTCGGTAGTAGTAAACTTCCCGTCTTCGACCGCTTGAGTTTTAGCTGTTTTAAGAGCTACTTCCGCTTCGGCTACTCGAGGATCGTTAATAGTTTTAACGGTACGAGTTGCGTAGGTAAAGTTCCCATACTTACCGTCGATAGTCTTAACTTCGTTTTCTTTCATAGCTCCCATAATACGAGACTTAATCTCTTTTTCTTCTAGGGCTAATAGATCTTGTTTAGCTCGTAACTTAGCGTAAGCTTTTACGTCTAACTCTACTTGTGATACTTCGTTTTTTTCTGACATATAATTAAAAGGTTAATTTTTTTCTAGGTTTATAATTTTTAACTCCCTCGATAAAAGCGTCGATACGCTTCTTAATCTTTTCGTGATCTACTTCTCTCTCGAAAGTATAGATCTCTCCGGTAAGGGTTACGTTACCGTTATCGTCGTCGTAAGTCGGTAGCCAATGTAGGCGAGTCTTCTTAGTTTCGATCCCGACAAGTGATAGAGCGTAGGAGTATAAGTCTAGTTGACCGTGAGTATCTACTCTATGTTGATCCCAAGCGGTACGACCGGTTTTATATTCTTCTACGTCTAAGGTCTCGTCTCCGTAACTATCGAGCGATCCTACGATCTGATACTCTCCGTGTTTTACGTTAGGTATCGGGTACTCTAGTATATTTTGTTTTGGTAGAGCTTGGATAATCATATTACGGGCGAAGTCGTCGGACTTCCCGGCTTCTACTTCTTCCATAAACTCCTTACCAAACTTCATATACTTAGTTACAAAACTTTTTTCTAGGAGGAAGTATCTTTTATAATACTCGTCCGGCGATCTCTCGAATAAAGACATTTTAGAGAATGATATATTATCTCTACTCGGATCGCTTGAGAGTTTAACTCTCATAAGCTTTTAACTTTTCGTCTACTAGATCGACTAACTCTTTTTTCTCTGTAACGGTAAAGTTATCGTCGTTATTTTCTAGCTGATTTTTCACGGCTTCTAATGTAGCTTTAGACTTCGCCGTATTGATAAGATTTTTAGCTACGTCGTAGTATTTCTCTTCTACTTCCGTAAACGTGATCTCTTCGGCTTCTTGCTTATACTCGTTTTGACCGTAAATATCGGAAGCGATCCCAAACTCTGACGCACATTTTTTAAGACAATCGGTAGCCGACGCTTTACAGTCGTTACCATAATCTAGGGCGTCCTTAGTTCCTTTCTTAAACTTAATATCGGCTTTCCCGACTTGAGTCTTAGTAATCGTATTACCGTTTTTATCTTTAACTACGAGGCGTCCGAGAGTTACGACTTGTCCGTATTTCTCTTCTTGCTTATCGATAAAGAAGTCCCAGTTATAAGCGAAGACGAAGTTAAGAGTCTGCTTAACATATCCTCCGGTTACGTATTGCCACTTACCGCCACCCTTAGCCGGTCGCTCGTAGATAAACTCCGCCGGAGTCTTCTCTAGGATACGGATCGCTTGCTCCGGGCTTACTCCGTTCTCTTGTAGGAAGTGAGATACGCTCTTATTTTCTTTTTTAACTGTTAATGTACGAGTGAGCTTTTTTGTTTTCGGCTTGCTCTTAGCCGGTGTTTTTGCTTTTGTGTTTTTGTCTGACATATAATTTAATCGTTACAGTACGGACAATCTTTATGACCTATTACGTCGCACTCGAAGTTATCGCCGTCTCCGATTATTTCTATATAACCGTCTCCGTTACAATACTCGCAAGGCGTTTCGTTGTTATCTGACATAATGATAGTGTGCTTATTTTTGATAATTCCTAAGGATCGACTCCCTTAGTCCCTTAAATATAACATAGTGTTTATTTTAATGCAACGGGTATTATTGCATATAAGAGATATAACATACTTTTATCTCTACGTCCACTAAGTATAACTTAAGCTTCTTCTTTATAGTATGAGTGTCGCTTATTCTTTTTATAAGACATAGCGTTTTTACTATTTGTAAAACCGCAAGCCTTGCATATTAAGAATGTCTTACCTCTCTCCCGGAGGTCTTGAGATCCGCACCGGTTACACTTCCACCCTCGAGCTTTAATTCTGTCTAATAAATGATTAGCCATATTATCGCTTAGTCTTAAACTTTTTAGAGATCGACTTCGTGATCTTCGCTATCTTCTTCCGGTTAGCTTCGGCGTCTTCCGGGCTTAATTCTTTTACGCCGGGAGCTTCTAACTTCTTAGCGTCTAGTTCGGCTTGCTTCCAAGGCTCTAGTCTTATGATCCCGGTACGATCTCGCCAAGCTCCATTTTTTACATAGAGCCTAGGTTTAACCGAGTCGATATAATTCTCGTACTCGTCCTCTCCTATAATCTTAACTATATCCGCTCCGTTAATTCCGGCTTGTTTAT